>Ga0136617_10000962_pt1 | contig 25330 bp, 23 predicted proteins | sample AntDrymUQ3222106_2_FD_129672 | JGI IMG/M metagenome (GOLD analysis project Ga0136617, IMG submission 129672) | Polar desert sand microbial communities from Dry Valleys, Antarctica - metaG UQ322 (21.06) | ecosystem: Environmental > Terrestrial > Soil > Desert | place: Antarctica: Dry Valley...
CCGGCCACATCCCCTTCACCCCCCGAGCCAAGAAGGTCTTGGAGCTGTCCCTGCGTGAGGCGCTGCAGCTCGGCCACAACTACATCGGGACTGAGCACATCCTGCTCGGCCTGATTCGCGAGGGCGAGGGCGTCGCCGCCCAGGTGCTGCAGAAGCTGGGCGCCGACCTCAACAAGGTGCGCCAGCAAGTCATCCAGCTGCTGAGTGGCTACGCCGGCGGCGAACCGGGCGGCGGGCAGGGCAAGGCCGGCGTCTCCGGCGGACCGGCCGACGAGGGCAAGGGCAGCCCCGTCCTGGACCAGTTCGGGCGCAACCTCACCCAGCTGGCCCGCGAGGGCAAGCTCGACCCCGTCATCGGGCGCACCCGTGAGATCGAGCGGGTCATGCAGGTGCTGAGCCGGCGCACGAAGAACAACCCCGTCCTCATCGGGGAACCGGGTGTGGGCAAGACCGCCATCGTCGAGGGCCTGGCGCAGATGATCGTCAACGGGAACATCCCCGAGACGCTCAAGGACAAGCAGCTGTACACCCTCGACCTCGGCGCACTGGTGGCTGGTAGCCGCTACCGCGGTGACTTCGAGGAGCGCCTCAAGAAGGTGCTCAAGGAGATCACCACCCGCGGCGACATCGTCCTGTTCATCGACGAGCTGCACACCCTGGTCGGCGCGGGCGCCGCCGAGGGTGCCATCGACGCGGCCAGCATCCTCAAGCCGATGCTGGCGCGAGGCGAGCTGCAGACCATCGGCGCCACGACCATCGACGAGTACCGCAAGCACCTGGAGAAGGACGCCGCGCTGGAGCGCCGCTTCCAGCCGATCACCGTCGAGGAGCCGTCGGTCGCCCACACGATCGAGATCCTCAAGGGCCTGCGCGACCGGTATGAAGCGCACCACCGCGTCACCATCACCGACGGCGCGCTGGTCGCCGCCGGCAACCTCGCCGACCGCTACATCTCCGACCGCTTCCTGCCGGACAAGGCGATCGACCTGATCGACGAGGCCGGTTCGCGCCTGCGCATCCGCCGGTTGACCGCACCGCCGGACCTGCAGGATCTGGAGGACGAGGCCGGGCGCGTGCGCAAGGCCAAGGAGTCCGCGATCGACGAGCAGGACTTCGAGAAGGCCGCCAGCCTGCGCGACTCTGAGAAGAAGATCCTGGAGCGCAAGGCGGTGCGCGAGCGTGAGTGGAAGTCGGACGGCATGGACTCCGTGCTCACCCTCGACGAGGAAGACATCGCCGACGTGCTGTCCAACTGGACCGGCATCCCGGTGTTCAAGCTCACCGAGGAGGAGACGGCCAAGCTGCTGCGGATGGAGGTCGAGCTGCACAAGCGGGTCATCGGCCAGGAGGACGCCATCGCGGCGACGTCCAAGTCGATCCGGCGCACCAGGGCGGGGCTGAAGGATCCGAAGCGACCCTCGGGCTCGTTCATCTTCCTTGGTCCGTCAGGCGTCGGGAAGACCGAGCTGGCAAAGACGCTGGCGGAGTTCCTGTTCGGCGACGAGGACTCGCTGATCCACCTGGACATGTCCGAGTACATGGAGAAGCACACCGTGTCCCGGCTGATCGGCTCCCCGCCCGGCTACGTCGGCTACGAAGAGGGCGGTCAGCTCACGGAGGCGGTCCGCCGCCGCCCCTTCAGCGTGGTGCTGTTCGACGAGGTCGAGAAGGCCCACCCGGACGTCTTCAACGCGCTGCTGCAGATCCTGGAGGACGGTCGGCTGACCGACGCCCAGGGCAAGCAGGTGGATTTCAAGAACACCGTGCTGATCATGACGTCCAACCTCGGAACGCGAAACCTCGGCGCCCAGGCGCTGGGCTTCACCGCCTCCGACGACGCCAAGGACACCTACCAGCGCATGAAGGAGCAGGTGAACGAGGAGCTCAAGCGACACTTCCGTCCCGAGTTCCTCAACCGCATCGACGAGGTCATCGTCTTCCACCAGCTCACCCGCGAGCAGGTCAAGACGATCGTGGACCTGATGATGAAGCGGATCCGAGAGCAGATGCGCTCCAAGGACCTCGACATCGAGCTGACCGACGACGCCAAGACGTGGCTGGCCGACAAGGGCTACGACGCCGCGCTCGGCGCGCGGCCGCTGCGCCGTACGCTGCAGCGCGAGATCGAGGACGCGTTGTCCGAGAAAATCCTGTGGGGCGAGTTCAGCGCCGGTCAGCTGATCGTGGTCGACATTGAAGACGACGCCGTGGTGTTCCGAGCGGTTGACGCTCCGCCCGACTCTCCGCCCGTGGAGCTAGCCGGCTCCGGTGGCGAAGGCCAGGGGTAACCAAAGGACAAAACCTCGGGGGAAGCTCCTCCTAACCGGCCGGCGACGCGAAGAGCCGCCGGCAGCGGCAGACGGGGAGCACACCGATGGTGGGCCCGGCGCGACAAGAGCGCCGGGCCCTTTGCTGTCCCGCCCCGTCCCCCGGGGTGGTGGGGATCCGCTACCGAATCGGTACCGGATCCCCACCACCCCCGGTTCTAAAGGCGACGATCGGTGGTCGGGCGCCGACGACTTCGGGTTGGCAGTGCCCCGGCGGTCTGCTTCCAAAGCCGCCATTGCATGATCCGCATGGCTGTCGGGGAAATGTCGATGCCGATCCAGCGGCGCCTGAGTCGCTCGGCTACGGCGCGCCAAGGGGGCTCGTCCACCAGCGAGCGCGGCCCTCTGCAGCGCAACGAGCCTGCCTGCGGCCTCCGCTGAGCGCAGCATCACCCGTGATGAACGGCGGCGCAACGGGCAGTGTCGATGCCATGCCGTCCGACGACCTCCAGGTCCTTGTCAACCAGGTGCGTACCTGCACCCGCTGCCGGTTGGCCCAAACCCGCACCTTCGCGGTGCCCGGCCACGGCGACCCGGCAGCGCCGCTGATGCTGGTGGCGGAGGCTCCCGGCGCGAGGGAGGACGCTACCGGTCTGCCCTTCCAGGGCATGGCCGGCCGCTTCCTCAACCGCTGCCTGGCCGATCTCGGGGTCGTCCGCGAGCAGCTGTACATCACCTCGACCAACAAGTGCCGCCCGCCTGGCAACCGCGCGCCGAAGCCGGATGAGATGGCGGCCTGCGCCGGCTACCTCGACCGTCAGCTGGCCCTGGTAAAGCCTGAGGTCGTTCTGGCCATGGGTGGGACCGCGGCCCGACGCCTGCACCCGCTGGCGACGGGCCGATCCGTGCGGCTGGCAGACCTGCGCGCGGCCGGCGCGACCGTTGCAGGAAGCCGCCGGCTGCTGGTCACCTATCACCCGGCCGCAGTCATGCGCTTTCCGGCGCAACGCCAGCCGTTCATCGACGATCTGCGCGACGCCTGCGAACTGGCAGGGCTGGTGGGGGTGGCCGGCTCGTAACGTAACGTTGCGCCGATGCGCCTCGTCCTTGCCCGCTGCGTCGTCGACTACGACGGTCGCCTGACCGCCCACTTGACCAGCGCGGTCCGCCTGCTGCTGGTCAAGGCCGACGGCTGCGTGGCCGTGCACGCCGACGGCGGCGCCTACAAGCCGCTGAACTGGATGAATGCGCCCAACACACTGCTGGAGTCCGAGGACCGCTGGACGGTCACGAACCCACGGGGCGAGACGCTGACCATCACCTTGGAGGAGGTTCTGCTCGATGTCCGCCAGGACTGCGGCGAGGATCCTGGCCTCGTCAAGGACGGCGTGGAGGCCCATCTGCAAGAGCTACTCGCCGCAGCTCCGGCGGCGCTGGGTGAGCAGCTACGGCTGGTGCGCCGCGAGTACCCTACCGACATCGGCCCTGTCGACCTGCTGTGCCGGGACGCGCAGGGTGGGGTCGTCGCCGTCGAGATCAAGCGCCGCGGTGAGATCACCGGCGTCGAGCAGTTGACGCGCTACGTTGACCGGCTCAACCGTGACCCGCTGCTGCGTCCCGTGCGCGGGGTGCTCGCCGCCCAGCGGATCAAGCCGCAGGCCAAGGTGTTGGCCGAGGCTCGCCACATCCAATGCGTCGAGGTGGACTACGACGAGCTGCGCGGCATGGCCTCCGACGAGCTGCGCCTGTTCTGATGGTCGCTTACAGCTGCGGGGCGGCGAGCAAGCTGTCCACCATGGCCGGGTCGCCGTGCACCTCGACGGTGTCGTTGGGGCGCCGGCCCCACAAGAACAGCAGCAGCTGTTCGGCCGAGCCACGCACGGCGGCGCCGCCCTTGGCGTGGCCGTCGCTGACAACCGGCGGCCAGGACGACAGCTCCACCAGCCACTCCCCCTCGCCGTCGGTGCGGTGCAGGTGGATGGTGCCGGGCGCGCCCTCGTAGGCGCCGTCGGGATCGGGCAGGAAGACCCGCAGCCACTCGTCTACCCCGTCCGCCGCCAACTCGGAATCGACGGGACCGATGTCGCCGACCGCCGCCTGGGCGTCCCAGCGGTGCACCAGCGTCTCCTGGGCCATGCGCCGCTGCCAGAACGCCACGCGGTGGTCGCCGGTCCAGCTCCAAGCCGGTGTCTCCGGGTCGAAGGTGCCAAGGCGGTCCAGTAGCAGCGCCAGGCCTTCGCGGTACCACGTCAGCAGCGCTCGACCACCTGCTGGCGGGCTCGCCCAGCCCACCTTGGGTCGTTGCGTGCCGCCAACCTCGATCACAGCGACCTTGTGGCGATGCACGTTGCCCGTATGGCGCACCAGCTCGGCCAGGTCCCAGCCGGGGCAGGAGGGCACCGCGACCTCCAGGTGGTCGGCGGCGGCGGCGACCAGCGCCGCGCCGTCGGCGGCGATGGCGGACAGGTAGTCACCAGCGGTGATCACGATCGCACCCTTCTGAGAAATGCACGGACCCCCAACGTCGACAGCAGCGCCAACGACAGGGTGATGGCGCCGAGAAAGGCGGCCACAGGCATGTGCGGCAGCTGCGGGGTCAGCGAGGCCCGCAGCCCTTCGCTCATGTAGACCAGCGGGTTGACCAGGATCGCGAGCTGCAGCCAGCGGATCGTGCTGAGGCTGGCCCACGGGTAGTACACGCAGCCGAGGAACGTGATCGGGATGACCAGGATCGAGAAGATGAGCGGCACCTGCTGCGGCTTGACGACGGTGCCAACCGCCAGCCCCAGCGCCCCGGCTGTCAGGCTTGACAGCACGACGACCAGCAGGAGCAGCGGCCAGCGGTCCAGATCCACCGAGACGTCCGTTGCCGGGACCAGATAGACCAGCGGAAACACCACGACTGCGGCGACGACGCTCTGCAGCGCTCCGAAGACGATCTTCTCGACGGCGACCGCGCCGACCGGGAGCGGCGCCATCACCCGATCCTCGATCTCGCGCGTGCGCCCGAACTCGTTGACAAGGGGCAGGGCCACCGCGGAGATGCCCTGGAAGACCACGGCGACGGCGACCAGGCCGGGGACGAGGATCGTGGCGAAGGACACGTCGGAGGCGCCACCGGAGAAGCCCTGCCCGATCTTGGGAAAGACATAGGCGAACACGAAGACGAACAGCAGCGGGTTCATGACGGTGCGTAGGACGAAGGGCACGATCTCGCGCAACAGCACCCGGCCATCCCGCAGCAGCAGGCCGCCGAACGCCCGCGCGTAGCCGCGCAGCCGGCTGCTGTCCGGGCCTGATCGCACGGTGACCTCAGTCACGCAGCTCCCTGCCCGTCAGGCTGATGAAGACCGTCTCCAGCGAGGGGTCGTTGATCGCCAGGTCGCGGACACCGTTGGGCTGGGCGGCCTCCACCACCTGCGGCAACAGGCGCCCGTTGGCCGTCGCGGCCAGCAGGCGCACCCCTCCGTCGTCGGTCGGCTGCACCTCGGTCACGCCCTCGATGGCGCCTAACCTCGTCAGCAGCCCAGCGTCACGGCTGTCCAGCGCCAGCAGCACCACCCGACCGGCGTTGAGGCCCTTGACCAGCGATGCCGGCGTGTCGCAGACCAGAATGCGCCCCTGATCGATGATCGCCACCCGCTCGCACAGCTGCTCGGCCTCCTCCATGTAGTGGGTGGTCAGCAGCACGGTGATGCCTTCGCGCCGCAGATCGGCCACGATGTCCCACAGCGCGATGCGGCTCTGCGGGTCCAGGCCGGCCGTCGGCTCGTCGAGGAAGAGCACCTGCGGATGGTGGGCGATGGCTCGAGCTACCTGCAGGCGCTGGGCCATGCCACCGGACAGCTCGTCGGGCATCGCCTCCGCGCGGTCGGCCAGGCGGAACTGCTCGAGCAGGCCGTCGGTCCGTCGCCTTCCACTGGCCTTGCTCATGCCGAAGAAGCGGCAGTGGTAGTAGATGTTCTCCGCCACCGTGCACGCACGGTCAAGGGTGTTGTACTGGGTGACGACACCGATGCGCCGGCGAACCCCTGCGGGATCGGCGACCACGTCGACGCCGTCCACCTCCACCCGGCCGCCCGTCGGTAGCACGCGGGTGGTGCACATCCCGACGATGGTGGTCTTGCCCGCCCCGTTCGGGCCCAGCAGCCCGAACAGCTCGCCCTGGCCGACCTCGAGGTCGATGCCGTCAACTGCTCGCACGCCGGCGGCCTCGTAGACCTTCGTCAGCCCGATCAGCGCGATGCTGGGCGTCACGGCGGCATCACCCCATAGCGTACGTACAGCTCGCCATCGCACTCGCAGACGGCGATCAGCTCCAGGCTGACTCGTGTGCCCAGGCCCTGCACGATCCGAGGGCCACCGCCCCCGAGCAGCGCGGGTGCCAGCGTCAAGCACAGCTCGTCGACCAGTCCGGCCGCCAGTAGCTGGCCGTTGACGTTCGGCCCACCCTCGCACAGCACCTGCTCGGCGCCCAGCTCGCTGCGCAGCAGGGCGATGCCACGGGCCAGGTCCACGCGCTGTTCGCCGGCCACGAGCAGCCGGCCGGCCGCGGCGGCGGCCTTGCGCCGCTCGGCGGGAGCGGCGGCGCAGGTGAGCACCACGGTGGGGGTCACCGCCTGGGTGAACAGAGGGGCGGCCAGGTCCAGGTCGAGGGTGGCGGTCACCACCACGATCGCGGCGGGAGTGTCCCGCCCGTCGGCCGTCCGCCGCTGTTCCAGCGCGCGAGTCAGGCGGTGGGGGCCGTAACCCTCCGCGCGAACGGTGCCGGCACCGACCAGGATGGCGTCGGCGTGGGCACGCAGGGCCCGGAACACCAGCAGGTCGCCTCTGCCGCCGAGATCGGCGGTGCGGCCGCGCTCGTCGGTGGCCGCGCCGTCCGCGCTGGCGACCATGTTGAGGCGCAGCATCGAGGTTCGCCCCGCCCGGTGGGCGTCGTAGGGGTCGACCTCGGGAAGGGATACAGCCTCGGCGGGGAAGGCAAGCAGCTGGCGCATGGCCGCGACGCTACGCTGCCGGTCGTGGTTGCGCCCGTCCACCCCTGGCTTGGCGACGTGCTGCTGGACTGGTATGGCGCGCAGGCCCGCGATCTGCCCTGGCGGCGCACTCGCGACCCTTACCGAATCCTGGTCAGCGAGATCATGCTGCAGCAGACGCAGGCGTCACGCGCTGCCGTGGCGTTCGCCGAGTTCACGAGTCGCTTCCCCACCGTGCGCACCTTGGCCGGCGCGTCGGTCGCCGAGGTGCTCACCGCCTGGCGAGGGCTGGGCTACAACCGCAGGGCGGTCGGATTGCACAAGGCGGCTCGGTCGATCGTCGAGGAACACGCCGGCGTGGTGCCGCAGAACCTGACCGCCTTGCGGGCGCTGCCGGGCGTTGGCGACTACACCGCCCGGGCCGTGCTGGCCTTCGCGTACGGCCAGGACGTCGGGCCGGTGGACACCAACGTGGCGCGGGTCCTGTCCCGCGCTGTCGCCGGTCGAGCGCTGAACCGTCGGGAAGCGCAATCGCTGGCCGATGCGCTGGTGCCCGAGGGGCAAGGGCACGCTTGGAGCAGCGCCCTGATGGACCTGGGGGCACGTCACTGCACGGCACGGCGACCGGCCTGTGACTCCTGCCCGGTGCTGCGCACCTGCGCCTGGCAGCGCAGCGGCGGCGAAGATCCGGCCGGCGCAACGGCCGTGCGTGCCCGCTCGCCGTCGCCGTTCGCTGGCTCCGACCGCTACCACCGGGGCCGGCTGGTCGACGCCCTGCGCGCGGGACCGGTGGCGGCAGCCGACTTGGCGACCGCCGCGCGCGTCACCGATCGCGTCAAGGCAGCCGCGCTCGCCCAACGCCTGGTGGCTGACGGCCTCGCCGAGTGGGACGCCGGTAGCCTGAGGCTGCCGACCTGAAGGATCCCTTCATGACCACGAACGCCGCCGCGGCCCCGGCACAGCCGGTCGATGACCCCACCGACCTGACCAGGGCCGATTACCTGGGTGCCCTCAAGCGCACCGTCGCCGAGATCAAGGCCGACGACGCCCCGAGCCTGGCCGCTGGCGTGGCCTTTCGCATGTTTCTGTCACTGTTTCCCTCTCTGTTCGCGGCGGTCGCGGTGTTCAGCCTCGTCACCTCTCAAGCCGAGATCGTCGACCTGATCGGCAGGCTGTCGGGCGTCATGCCCTCCGGCGCGATTGCGGTGATCCAGGGCCCTCTGCGCGACCTGGGCAACACCGAAGAGGGTAAGGCGGGGCTGGCCGCAGTGATCGGGGTGCTGGTGGGGTTGTTTGCCGCCACCTCCGCCGCGGTGGCCTTGATGAAGGCGTTGTCGCGCGCCTACAACGTGCCCGAGACGCGCAAGCTGGTGGCGGCGCGGCTGACCGCGCTGGTGCTGGTGGCCGCGTTGATCGTGGGGTTGGTGGCGCTGATCGCCCTGATGGTCGCCGGACCCCAGCTGCAGGATGCCCTTTTGCCCGACTTCCCCGGCTGGATCGACTTCTTGCTAGGCGCGGCGCGCCTCCTGCTCGCCCTGGGTGTGCTGATCCTGCTGTTCGCTTTCGTCTACTGGATCGGGCCCGACCGTGAGCGGCCGTCATGGGCGTGGATGAGCCCTGGAGCGCTCATCGGTGTCCTTGGCTGGCTGGCCGTGTCGGCCGGCTTCACGCTGTACGCACAGACCGCCGGCAACTACGACGCCACCTACGGAACCCTCGCCGGAGTGGTGGTCCTGTTGCTGTGGCTGCAGCTGTCGATGCTGATGATCCTGGTCGGCGCCGAGTTCAACGCCGAGGTGGAGAGGACGCGCTCGATGTACCTGGCGGTCCGCGCGGGCGCCGGCTTCGGTCTGCCAGCTCCGGCGGCCGCGGTCCTGACCGGTGATCAGGAAAGCGGCGGCGGCGCCGTAACCACAACCTCCGCCGAGGCCAAGCCCACCGCCACCGCTACCAGCCCTGCCGAAGGCTCCGGGTCCTCACCGGCCCGACGCAAGAGTGCGATCACCGCCGGGCTGATGACGGTGGCGGTGTTCCTCGGCCTGGCCCGCCACCGCCGGCGTTCCTGAAGGGTTCCGGCATGTCGAAGTCCCAGCCCTCCCCACGCCTGTCGACGCCGTGGGCGCTCACCTCGCGAGCGGTGCCGCGCACCCTCGTCCAGCCTCTGCAGGCCTTCCTGCACACCGAGGTCGCCGGCGGTGTCGTGCTGGTGGTGGCGGCGATCGTGGCGCTGGTCTGGGCCAACTCCCCGCTGTCGGAGTCCTACACCCGGCTGTGGGCCACGCAGCTGGCCGTCAACCTCGGGCCGTTCTCGATCACCGAGGACCTCGGGCACTGGGTCAACGACCTGTTGATGGCCCTCTTCTTCTTCGTGGTGGGCCTGGAGATCAAGCGCGAGCTGGTGCACGGCGAGCTCCACGACCCCAAGGCCGCCGCGCTGCCGATGCTGTGCGCGCTCGGCGGGATGGTGGCGCCGGCGCTGCTGTACGCGGCCATCAACGCCGGGGGCCCTGGCTCGTCCGGTTGGGGCATCCCGATGGCGACCGACATCGCCTTCGCCCTGGGCGTGCTGGCCTTGGTGGGCTCAAGGGCACCCGCGGGCCTCAAGGTGTTCCTGCTGACCCTGGCCGTGGTGGACGACCTCGGCGCGATCCTGGTGATCGCGATCTTCTACAGCTCCGGAGTCGCCGCGAGCTGGCTCGCGGTGGCCGCCGCCACCGTGATCGCGATCTTGATCCTGCGGCAGGTCGGCGTCCGATCGTTGACGCCGTATGTGATCGCTGCCGCCGTGCTGTGGCTGGCGATCTACTCGTCGGGGGTGCACGCCACCATCGCCGGCGTAATCCTCGGGTTGTTGACGCCGGCCTGGCCGTTCCACCCGCCCGAGGCCGTGACCGACGCGGCGGCGGGCCATCTCCAGGAGCTGGGTCGCCAGATCCCCGACGGCGTCAGCGACGAGCGCGAGCAGACAACCCTGCTGGAGGTATCGCGCCTGGCCAACGAGGCCGTGTCGCCGTTGGCTCGCCTGGAGGCCAAGCTGCATCCCTGGAGCTCGTTCGTCGTGCTGCCGCTGTTCGCCCTTGCCAACGCCGGGGTTGCGCTGCGCGGGCCGGAGCTGGTGGCGGCGTTCAGCTCGCCCATCAGTCTTGGGATCGCTGCGGGGCTGATGCTCGGCAAGCCGCTCGGCATCATGCTGGCCGGTTGGATCGCCGTACGGACCGGCTTCGCGCGCCTGCCTGCCGGGGTGGGATGGCTGGAGATGCTCGGCGTGTCGGGACTGGCCGGGATCGGCTTCACGGTGTCGATCTTCATCGCCGGCCTGGCCTTCGATATGCCCGATTCCGTTGATGCCGCAAAGGTCGGGATCCTTATCTCCTCGGTGCTCGCGGGGGTGATCGGTGCCGCCGCGCTAGCCGCTCGGGACGCGTCCAAGCACCCGGATGTCGCAACCGCGGGGTAGCGTCGGCGCCCGACAGCGCTCAAGTAGCGGAGGCGGTAGCGCACGAAAATGGCCAAGACCCAGACCTTCGCCCGCTGCACCCATTGCGACCACCGCGAGCCTCGTTGGGTGGGACGCTGCCCGCAGTGCCGCTCCTGGGGCTCGATGGTGGAAGAGACCATTGCCGGCTCCTTCGCGGGCGGCGGCGTCCGAGCCAGAGCCGTGGCCCCCGCCGAGGCCGCCAGGCCGATCCGGCAGGTCTCGGTGGACGACCACGCCCGCGCGGCCACCGGCATCGGTGAGCTGGACCGGGTGCTCGGCGGTGGGCTGGTCCCGGGCTCGGTGACGCTGGTCGGTGGTGAGCCGGGCGCGGGCAAGTCGACGTTGCTGTTGCAGGCCGCCCACGCCCTGGCGGAGCGAGGCGGCGGCGCCAACGTGCTGTACCTGTCGGCCGAGGAGTCTCCGGGCCAGGTGCGCCTGCGCGCGGACCGCTTGGACGCGCTGTCCGACCACCTGCTGCTCGCCAACCAGACGGAGCTGCCGTCGGTGCTGGGCCTGGTCGAGCGCCACCAACCCGCCGTGCTCGTACTGGACTCGATCCAGACGGTGCGCCACCCGGACGTCGCCGGCACCGCCGGCGGGGTGTCCCAGGTCCGTGAGTGCGCGGGGATGCTGGTCGGCGAGGCCAAGCGTCGCGGCATGGCCACGGTGCTGGTGGGCCACGTGACCAAGGACGGTCAGCTCGCCGGGCCTCGCCTGCTCGAGCATCTCGTCGACGTCGTCCTGGAGCTGTCGGGCGAACGCCACCACGCGTTGCGGCTGCTGCACGCGGCGAAGAACCGCTTCGGGGCGGTCGGCGAGGTCGGCTGCTTCGAGATGACCGGCACCGGCATGGCGGGGATCTCCGATGCCGGCAGGCTGTTCGTCGGCGAGGCCGCCGACGGCACCACCGGCGTCGCGGTGACGCTGGCGCTGGAAGGCCGCCGTCCGCTGGCCTGTGAGGTGCAGGCTCTGGTGGCACCTACGGCCCTGGCCAATCCGCGCCGGGTCGCCAGTGGCATCGACGCGCAACGCCTGTCATTGCTGGTGGCCGTGCTGGAGCGCCGCGCCGGCGTGCCGCTGAGTGACCGCGACGTCTTCGTGTCCAGCGTGGGCGGCGTCCGTCTCGGCGAGCCCGCGGTGGACCTGGCGCTGTGCCTGGCGATCGCCTCCAGCCGACGCGATGCCCCGGTCGCCAGACGTCTCGTGGCACTCGGCGAGGTGGGGCTGGCCGGTGAGCTGCGGCTGGTCACACAGACCGAGCGTCGCCTGGCCGAGGCGGCACGGCTCGGATTCGGCGGTGCCCTGTTGCCCGCTGCGTATGATGGCCCGGCGTTCGGGCTGCAGCTGCACCGCAGCCGGAACCTGTCGGAGGCGCTGGCCGCGGGCCTGGGTTGACCGCCCACGGTCACCCACCCACGATCCCCACCGCCCACCGCAGCCTGAGCAGACCTCGCCGACGCAAGGAGCCGACCGGGTGGCATCACGGGATGACCGCGTGCTGTCCGTGCTGGGCAAGGTGTCCCCCGGCAACGCGCTGCGCGAGGGTATCGACCGCATCATCAAGTCCGGCAAGGGCGCGATCATCGTCCTCGGCGACTCCCAGCAGGTCGAAAAGCTGGTGTCCGGCGGCTTCAAGCTGAACGCCGAGTTCAGCGCTCAGCGCCTGTCCGAGGTCGCCAAGATGGACGGGGCGATCATCCTCGACGACCAGGCGGAGCGCATCCTGTACGCCAACGTGCAGCTGGTGCCCGATCCCGGTGTGCCCACAGCCGAGACGGGCACCCGCCACCGCAGCGCCGAGCGGACAGCGCGCCAGACCGGCAAGCCGGTCATCAGCGTCAGCGAATCCATGCGCATCGTCAGCCTCTACGTCGATGACACCAAACACGTGCTGGAGGACATCTCCTCGATCCTGTTCCGCGCCAACCAGGCGCTGGCCACCCTGGAGCGGTACCGCAGCCGCCTGGACGAGGTCTCTGCCGCACTGTCGACGTCGGAGATCGAAAACGTCGTCACGGTGCGCGACGTGCTCACCGTGCTGCAGCGCGCCGAGATGGTCCGCCGCATCGCCGAGGAGATCACGGCCTACGTCGCCGAGCTCGGCGTCGACGGTCGCTTGCTGGAGCTGCAGTTGCACGAGCTGATGGACTCGGTGGAAAGCGAGCGCTCACTGGTGGTTCGCGACTACCAGCCCACCCGGCGCAAGCGGTTGGAATCGGTGCTCAGCGAGTTGGGAGCGATCCCTGCGGAGCGGCTCCTGGATCTGCGAATTCTGGCTGACGTCCTGGCCTTCTCGCCGGTCGACGGTGGCCTGGAGAGTCCCGTCACCCCTCGCGGCTATCGGCAGCTGTCGCGCATCCCACGCTTGCCCGCACGAGCCGCCGACCGGCTGGTGGAGCGCTTCTCGTCACTGCAGCGCCTGCTCCATGCCAGCCTCGGCGATCTCGACGAGGTCGAGGGCATCGGCGAAGCGCGAGCGCGCTCCATCTCCGAGGGGCTGTCCCGCCTTGCGGAGTCAGCCGTCATGGACCGCTACAACCGTTGATACGTGCGCTGACCAGCAGTTTTGTCTCGCGTTGACGGTTCAGGCGTGTTATGCTCGGCTTCCATAGCCAATAGTGCCGCCCCCCGGTCGTGGTTTGACAGTCGAGGGGCTGGCGCACGTCGAGGGGCTTGTTCATGACCTACCGGGTTGGTGACACCGTTGTCTACCCGCACCATGGTGCGGCGGTCATCGAGAAGCGGGAGACACGCAACCTGGCTGGCGAGGAACGTGACTACCTGGTACTGCGGTTGACCTACGGCGACCTGACCCTGATGGTTCCAGCTGACGCCACCGACGAGGTTGGCCTGCGTGACGTGGTTTCCAAGCAGCAGGTCGACCAGGTCTTCGAGCTGCTCAAGGCTCGGGACGGGTCCATGCCGACCAACTGGTCGCGGCGCTTCAAGGCCAACTACGAGAAGCTGAAGAGCGGCGACATCTTTCAGGTCGCCGAGGTCGTGCGCAACCTGGCGCTGCGGGAGCAGGAAAAGGGCCTGTCCGCCGGCGAGAAGCGGATGCTGACCAAGTCGATGCAAATCCTGGTGTCGGAGTTGTCGGCGGCGGTCAAGAAGAGTGAAGAAGCGACCGAAGCACTGATCGACAAGGTGCTCTCCGAGTAGCGACTCGCCGGGAGCGCGCCGAGACGACCATGTCTTCGCGGTGGCTTCCCCGCCCGAAGAGGACAGGGGAAACCCGTGCGGCCCGGTTCATCGACGATCGGCTCGACCTTCGTCGAGCTCGTGCGCCTCACCGTGGTCGTCCTGGCCACCGGCGCCGCCTTCAGCCTGGGCCCGCGGGTGGAGGGGTCCAGCCTGCTGGTCACGCTGCTCGGGGCCGGCATCGGCTACGTCGTGGGCGGGATCGCTGGGCGCTTTGTCCTTGGACGCATCGACGCTGCGGAGCGCCGGTTGCGGTCGGTGTCCTCCCATGAGCTGCTGGCCTCCATTCTCGGCGCCATCCTCGGTCTGGTGACGGCGGCCGCGCTGACCTGGCCGCTGCTGCTGTTCGGACCGAAGCTGTTCACCGTTGCGATCGCCGTCTCGGTCGCGCTGGTCCTGGCAGCCTTCGGCATCCGCGTCGGCGCCGCGCGCGGCGGCGACTTGATGCGTTCGCTTGGGGTCACCGGCCGGCTCGACGTGACGTCGCCGAGCGGAGGCGCCCGCACCAAGCTGGTTGACACCTCCGCCCTCATCGACGGGCGCCTGGTCGACGTCTGCCGTGCCGGCTTCCTTGACGGCACCCTGGTGGTCCCGCAGTTCGTGCTGTACGAGTTGCAGGGTCTGGCCGACGCCGGTGACGACGAGCGCCGCGGCCGCGGGCGGCGCGGCTTGGATGTGCTCGGGGCCCTGCAGCGCTCCTCTGGCGTCGCCCTGGAGGTCAGCGACCGCGACTATGTGGAGATCGAAGCGGTGGACGCCAAGCTGGTCGCGATGGCCCGTGACCACAAGGCCGGCCTGCTCACCGTGGACGGCAACCTGGGGCGGGTCGCCGAGGTCCAGGGCGTCAAGGTGCTCAACCTGCATCAGCTCGCCGAACACCTACGCCCGCCGGTGCTGCCGGGCAACCGGCTGGAGGTTCGCATCCTCAAGCCCGGCCGCGAGCGCAACCAGGGCGTCGGCTACTTGTCGGATGGCACGATGGTCGTGGTGGAGGGCGGCCGCGACCGCCAGGGCGTGGAGGTGACGGTAGAGGTGACCAGCATCCTGTCCAACCCGAACGGGCGGATGGTCTTCGCCACGGCGGTCAACGCCCCGGAGCCCACCAGGCTTACCCCGCCCAGCGAGGCTGCGTGACCACCACCGCCATCTTGGTGGCCGCGGGAGCCGGCGAACGGCTCGGTACGGGGCGGCCGAAGGCGCTGGTCGAGCTCGGAGGCGAACCGCTGCTGGTGCACGCCGCCAGGGCCTTGCGGGCAGCCACCAGTATCGACCACCTGGTGGTGGTTGTGCCGATGGGTGTCGAGGCGACGCCGGCTGCGGCGCTGCTGAACTCCGCCGGCTGGCCGGATGCCGCGCTGTGCGAAGGTGGCCCGACTCGGCAGAGCTCGGTGTCGGCGGGACTGTCTGCCTGCCCGGCGGACAGCCGCGTCATCGCCGTCCACGACGCCGCCCGCCCGCTGGTCTCGCCGCGCCTGATCGACCGGACCGTCGCCTCCCTCACCGCCGGCTGGGACGCGGTCGCCCCAGGACTGGTCGTCGCCGACACGCTGAAGCTGGTCGACTCCACCCGCCAGGTCGTCCTGCGCACCGTCGACCGCCGCGGGGTGTGGGCGGTGCAGACCCCCCAGGTGTTCGGTCGCGTCACGCTGGACCGCGTGCACGCACGCATCGCTTCGTCGGCCGACGCCGCCACGGATGACCTCTCGCTGGTCGAGCGCGCCGGAGGCCGCGTCCGCCTCATCGAGGGCGAGCGCAGCAACATCAAGGTCACCTTTCCTGAGGACCTCGCCTTCGCCGAACGGCTGCTGGCAGGGGACCGTTCGTGATGCGCGTCGGTCAGGGGGTGGACGTCCACGCCTTCTCCGACGACCATGACCGGCCCCTGGTGCTCGGCGGATTGCTGCTGCCGGGCGAGCAGGGGCTCTCGGGCCACAGCGATGCCGACGTCGTGCTGCACGCCGTCGTTGACGCGCTGCTTGGCGCTGCCGCCCTGGGTGACATCGGCACGGTGTTCGGCACGGACGAGCCGCGCTATGCCGGCGCGCCCTCGTCGGTCTTCGTCGAGGAGGCTGTGCGCCGTGTGGCGACGGCGGGCTGGTCGGTGATGTCGGTCGACGTGACGATCATCGCGCAGCGCCCTCGCATCGGCGCCCACCGCACCCGCATCGCCGACGCCGTGCAGACCCTGCTCGGCGTGGCGCCGGGCACCGTCAGCGTCAAGGCCACCACCACCGACGGGCTCGGCGCAATCGGCAGGGGAGCGGGGATGGCCTGCCAGGCGATCGCACTCCTCGAGCGCCCCTGACCCCGGCCGGCCACCTCGCATGAACTCACGGTCCGACGACGTCGGTTCAGGACTTCGGCTCGCGCTCCTCCAGGTCGATCCAGGAGCCATCCGCGCGGCGGAGCTGTGCACGGGTCAGCTCTCCGACCATCCCCGAGTCCACCGCAACCACGATCTCCGTGCCGTCCTGCGCCGTAGCGGTCAGGTTCTTGTCGCCGTAGAAGATCTTCGCCTTGTCGACGACCTCGCCGTCGACCACCAGTCGAGCCTCGTTGAGCACGACACGCCGCTTGTCGAACTCAAGCTCGACATCGTGTCCGTCGCAGGTCGCGCCGTAACGCTTCGTCCGATAACCCAGGTAGCGATCGCTCAACGTAGCCCCTCCGGTCATCGTCGAGATTCGTTAGTCGGCCTAACGTAACAGGGAGTAAAGAACACCGGACAGACAAGGGATTGGGCGGTCGAGTGGGGCCCGCGAGCATGGCGAGGTCGATCCCGCCGCGGGGGCGAGCGCGCGGCCCACGCCGAACGCGCCCGGGCCGCAGGGGAGCGTGACCAGGGCGTCGGCTTCGGCGAAGTGGAACCCGACCGCGCTCCAGTAGCCGGAGGCGGTAGCGCCGCCGACTAGTCTGGCGGCCATGCGGCTGTACAACACGCTCACGCGCAGCGTGCAGGAGTTCGAGACCCGTGACGAGGGTCGAGTCGGCATGTACATCTGTGGGCCGACGGTGCAGGCGCCGCCGCACTTCGGCCACGCGCGCGCCGAGATCGTCCCCGACCTGCTGCGCCGCTGGCTGGGCTATCGCGGCCACGAGGTCTTCTGCGTCCGCAACATCACCGACATCGACGACAAGATCATCGCGCGCGGCCGCGACGAGAACCGGCCGGCCGTCGTCGTGGCCGAGGAGTACGCCAGGGTCTACGAGCGGCAGATCGAGCGTCTCGGCGTGCTACCACCCCAGGTGGCGCCCCGTGCCACCGGTCACATCATCGAGATGATTGCCCTGATCGAGCGGCTCGTGGAGGTCGGCGCCGCCTACGAGTCGGGCGGCGACGTGTTCTTCGCCGTGCGCTCCTTCGACAGCTACGGACAGCTGTCGGGCCGCAACGTCGACGAGCTGCGCTCCGGCGCTCGTGTTGAGCCCGACGAGCGCAAGCGCGACCTCCTGGACTTTGCGCTGTGGAAGCGGGCCAAGGCTGGGGAGCCCTCCTGGACGTCGCCGTGGGGGCGTGGTCGCCCTGGCTGGCACATCGAGTGCTCGGCGATGGCCGGCAAGTACCTGGGCACCGCCTTCGACATCCACGCTGGCGGCCTCGACCTCATCTTTCCCCACCACGAGAACGAGATCGCCCAGTCAGAGGCCGCCAGCGGGCGCCGCTTCGCCCGCTTCTGGCTGCACAACGGGCTGTTGATGATGGGCGACGCGAAGATGTCCAAGTCGCTGGGCAATGTCATCAGCCTCGACCAGGCGCTGGACCGCTACGGCTCCAACGTGCTGCGCATGTTCTTCCTGTCGGCCCACTACCGCTCGCCGATGGACTTCGACGAGAACCGCCTGGCCGAGGCGGCTGCCGCCTTCGACCGCTGGAGCGCCTTCGAGCGGGCGACTCGTGGTTTGCCGCCGCCCGATCCGCTGACGTCAACCGTTGCCGAGGACATCCGCCAGCGCTTCCACCAGGCCATGGACGACGATCTGGGCACCCCCGCCGCGCAGGCCGCCTTGTTCGATCTGGTCAGCGCGGGCAACCGGATGCTGGAGGCGGGAGCGCGCGCCGAGGCCGCCGTGGCACGCACCGTCTTTTGCGAGCTGGCGGGGGTGCTCGGCTACAGCTTCGCCGATCGGACCAGCGGCGCGGGCCTGTATGAGCCGCTGATCGCCGAGTTGTTGGCCCTGCGCACGCAGGCGCGCCAACGCCGTGACTTCGCCACGGCTGACGCCATCCGCGCGAGACTGACGCAGCTGGGGGTGGTCCTACAGGACTCACCTGAGGGCCCGCGTTGGTACCTGGCGTCGCCTTGAGCAGCGGGCGGCCACCGCAGGCCGATGCCGGGGTGCACGCGATCCCGGGACGCAAGCCGGTGTCCGAGGCATTGCGCGCCGGCCGGCGGCTGCAGGCGGTGACGGTGGATCGACGCGCCGCTGCCGACCTGGAAGCGCTGCTGTCTGCGGCGCAGCAGGCCGGCGTTTCCGTCCGCCGCGGCGATCGCGACGACCTCGACCGGCTATCCGGCGGTGTGCGGCACCAAGGGGTGGTGGCCACCGCCCCGCCCTATCCCTACCGCCGCCTGGCAGAGCTCGGCGACACCGACCTGCTCGTGGTCCTTGACGGGGTCACCGATCCGCAGAACCTGGGGGCCATCGCCCGCAGCGCCGAGGCCGCCGGAGCAGGGGGGCTGGTCGTGCGGGAGCGGCGCAGCGCGGGGGTAACGCCGGCCGCGGAGAAGGCGGCCGCCGGCGCGCTGTCCTGGCTGCCGGTGGTGATGGTGCCCAACATCGTGCGAGCCCTCGGCGACCTGACCGAACGCGGCTTCTGGTCGGTGGGGCTGGCTACAGCGGCGCCGGTGACCCTGTGGGACTGCGGCCTGTTCGACGGCAAGGTGGCGATCACGGTCGGTGGGGAGGGTGAGGGGCTGTCACGGCTGGTGGCCCAGCGAGTCGACCAGCTGGTGCGCATTCCGATGTCGGGGACGCTCGAGTCGCTCAACGCCTCCGCCGCCGCGGCGGTCACCCTGTTCGAGATCGCGCGGCGGAAAACGCTGTTGTGAGTGCGCTGAGCGCACCACACCCCATCCTGAAAGGCGTCCAGCGGGGAACAGGTGTACAAGACGTCGTGGTGTGCCGCCGCCGCCACCAGCACGGCTGACGGGGAGGACGTTGACGCCCGTGGTTCCCGTTTCGTCGCAAGCCCGCTTCGCGCAGTCGTCCGAACCCGACGAAGACCTCGTCGTTCGCTGCTGGGCGGGCGAGGACGAGGCGCTCGACCTGCTCCTGACTCGCTATCGCGCGGCGGTGCGCAACAAGGCGCGCTCCTACTTTTTGGTGGGCGCCGACCGCGAGGACGTGGTGCAAGAGGGCATGATCGGTCTGTACAAGGCCGTGCGGGATTTCGACCCGAGTCGATCGAGCTTTCGCTCCTTCGCCGACCTGTGCGTGACCCGGCAGATCATCAGCGCGGTCAAGTCCGCGACTCGCCAGAAGCACACGCCGTTGAATAGCTATGTATCGCTGTACCTGCCGGCTCATCACGACGACGACGCGGGCGCCGAGATCGTCGATGAGATCGCGGCCGAAGCGGTGGACCCGGCGGAGGCCGTGGTCTCCGCGGCAGAGCTGGCGATGCTCGAGGAGTACTTCGCCGAGATCCTGTCCAACCTCGAGGCCGAGGTCCTGCAGCGCTACGTCGAAGGCGAGACCTACGTCGAGATCGCCGATGCCCTCAACCGCCACACGAAGTCGATCGACAACGCCCTGCAGCGCATCAAGAAGAAGCTGGACACCTACTTGGCCCAACGACAGGTCGCCGAGGCTGAGGTTGCCGAGGCTGGGGTCGCCAAGACCGGCTGACCGCCGCGCGGCGCGCCACAATGGCGGCATGGTCCGCACCGATCCGGCTCGACGGGAAGCTCGTGATCGGCTGGCCCCCTCCCCGGCCAGGGTCCTGCTGCGACCCCGCTGGTTGCTCGCGCACGCCGTGGTCGTCGCCATCGCGATCCTGTTCGTCAGCCTTGGCCTGTGGCAGCTGCGGCGGCTGGACGAGCGGCGCGACAGCAACGCCTTGATCTCCCAGCGCCTAACGGCCCCGGCCGAGCCGCTGGCGACCGTCCTCGACGAGGCCGGGGCGGACCCCGCCGAGCTGACCTACCGGCGAGTCGTGGTGGACGGACGATACGTGCCGGCCGAGGAGGTGCTGCTCAGCCCGCGAAGCGACAACGAGGAGCCGGGCCACCATGTCGTCACACCGCTGGTCACCGCGGGCGGCCGGGCGGTGCTGATCGATCGCGGGTGGGTGCCCTTCGCCCTTGACGAGCCTCCGGTGTCCCAGGCCGCGCCACCGCCGGGGGAGGTGCGCGTGGAGGGCATCGTGATGCCCGACCAGACCGCCAATCGCTTCGGGTCACGCAGCGGCACCGACGAGCAGGTCGACTATCTGTCGGTGGTCGACGTCGCACGGCTGCAGCCCCAGGTGGGCGAACCCCTGTACCGCTTCTACGTCCAGCTCGGCCGCCAGCAACCCTCGGCGGGAGCGCTGCCGCGCACTCCCAACCCCCTCGACCTAGGCGAGGGCCCGCATCTGTCCTACGCTCTGCAGTGGTTCTCGTTCACGCTCATCGGTCTGGTTGGCTACCCGTTGCTGATCCGCAAGAGCCTGCACCGGACCGGTGACGGGCCAGGTGGCCAGCCGCAGCAGGGTGGGACGGCTGCGGACAGCGGGTAGGGCTGTCGTTGAATCGTTCGAGCTCATCACAGGAGCAACCATGCGATACGTGTCGTTGGAAGGCCGCCGTGTCCCGGCGCTCGGCCTGGGGACCTGGGAGCTGGAGGGTGCGACGTGCAGGGAGACCGTGGCGACGGCCCTGGAGCTGGGCTACCGCCACATCGACACCGCGCAGGGCTACGGCAACGAAGCCGATGTCGGAGCGGGGATCGACGGCAGCGACCGCGAGGAGCTGTTCCTCACCACCAAGCTGGGCACCTCCAACCTCAGCACCCAACGGGTGCACAGCTCGACGCGCGAGAGCCTGGACAAGCTGGGCACCGACTATGTCGACCTGCTGCTGATCCACTGGCCGGCGGCCTTCGAGCGGGTCGACGAGACGCTGTCGGCGATGGCGGAGCTGCGCGAAGCTGGTGCCATCCGCCACATCGGAGTGAGCAACTTCACGTCCGCGCAACTGGTCGAGGCCGCGCGCCTCGCGCCGGTGGCCTGCAACCAGGTGGAGTACCACCCATTTCTTGGACAGCAGGCGGTGTTGGCGGCGGCGCGGGAGCACGACATGGTCGTGGCGGCCTACTCGCCGTTGGCGCGTGGCGCGGTGATGGATGACCAAACGGTCAACGACATCGCCGAGGCGCACGATGCAACGCCCGGTCAAGTGGCGCTGGCCTGGCTGCTGGCCCAGGACGGCGTGATGGCGATTCCCAAGGCCAGCAGCCGCGAGCATCTGCAGGAGAACCTGGCGGCTGTCGATCTGCGGCTGACCGATGATGAGCTTGCCCGCCTCGACGATCTCGAGCGTGGTCAGCGCATCATCGATCCGCCATCCGCACCCAACTGGGACTGACCCCGGAGCTGTCTTTCGATGTCGACCGCTGACAACCTCACCCGCGATGAGGCGTTCACCCGTTCAAGCCTGGTGACCGTCCGCTCGTACGACGTGCGCCTGGACCTGACCGGCGACGGCGAGACGTTCGCCAGCACCACGGTCGCGCGCTTCGGCTGCGTTCGGCCGGGTGCGAGCACCTTCATCGACCTCGACGCGCGCGGCGTGCGCTCGGCGCGGCTCAACGGACGCGAGCTGGCGCCCGAGACGTTCGGCGGCTTCCGGCTGGCGCTGGACGACTTGTCCGCCGACAACGAGCTGGAGGTGGTCGCCGACTGCGTCTACCAGACCAGCGGCATCGGCCTGCACCGGTTCACCGACCCCGTCGACGACTCGGTGTACTGCTACACCCAATTCGAGCCGTTCGACGCCCACCGGGTGTTCGCCTGCTTCGACCAGCCCGACCTCAAGGCGGCCTTCACCTTCAGCATCTCCGCGCCCGAGGAGTGGGTCGTGATCAGCAGCGCCGAGGTGGTGCGGCGGCCTGAACACGGGCGGGCGGGGCTGTGGCGCTTCGCGACGACTCCGCCGCTGTCGACCTACGTCACCGCCGTGGTGGCCGGTCCCTACCAACAGGTGGCGCAGCGTCACGGCGACATCGAGCTGAGGCTGCTCTGCCGCCGGTCGCTGATGGCGCATCTCGACGCCGACGAGATCTTCACCATCACCGGACAGGGTTTCGACTTCTACACCGCCACCTTCGACCATCCGTACCCGTTCGACAAGTACGACCAGGTCTTCGTGCCCGAGTTCAACGCGGGGGCCATGGAGAACGCAGCCTGCGTGACGTTCTCCGAGTCGTACCTCTTCCGCTCAAAGGTGACGGTGGCCAACCGCCGTCGTCGCGCGGAGACGATCCTGCACGAGCTGGCTCACATGTGGTTCGGCGACCTGGTGACGATGCGCTGGTGGGACGACCTGTGGCTCAACGAGAGCTTCGCGACCTACATGGCGTTCCAGGCCATGGCCTCGGCGACCGGCTTCGACGGCGCCTGGGCCGACTTCGCCTATGACATGAAGTCGTGGGCCTACAACCAGGACCAGCTGCCCTCCACCCACCCGGTGGTGGCCGACATGGTCGACACCGACTCGGTGCGCAACAACTTCGATGGCATCACCTACGCCAAGGGTGCGGCGGTGTTGCGCCAGTTGGTGGCATGGGTCGGCGAGGAGGCTTTCGTCAAAGGGCTGCGCGGCTACTTCCCGCGCCATGCCTGGGGCAACGCCGAGCTGACCGACTTCTTGGACGCTTTGGAGCAGGCGTCGGGCCGCGACCTGCGGGTGTGGGCCAAGCAGTGGCTACAGACCTCGGGGGTGATGACGTTGCGAGTCACCCCTGAGATCCAGGCGCTACCGCTGTCGCTACATGAGCGCGGGACTGTGGACGGTCGCTACGGCGAGATGGCTCTGCGGCAGGCCGCACCCGAGGGCCATCCAACCCTGCGGTCACATCGCGTCGGTCTGGGGCTGTACGACCTGGACGGTGGTCGGCTCGCGCTGCGCCGCCGCGTGGAGGTGGACGCCGAGGGCGAGCGGACCCTGGTCGGCGACCTTGCGGGCGAGCCGCTGGCCGATCTGCTGTTACCCAACGACGGCGATCTCGCCTACGCCAAAGTGCGTCTGGACGAGCGCTCGGTGGACACCATCACCGCGCACCTCGGTGTGCTGTCGGATCCACTGTCGCAGGCGCTGTGCTGGCAGGCGGCGTGGGACATGACCCGTGACGGCGAGCTGGCGGCCCGCCGCTGGGTCGCCCTGGTCATCTGCCACGCCGGGCTGCAGTCCGATGTCGGTGTGCTCACCCAGCTGCTGGCCCAGACCGCCGCCGCGATCGACCGCTACGGCGATCCGGCCAACCGCGCGACCGCCCGCCGGCAGGTCGCGGACCGGGCACAGTCCGAGCTGGAGGCCGCCGAGCCGGGCAGCGACCGCCAGCTGATCTGGGCCAGGGCCTTTGCCTCGGCCGCGGACACCGGCGAGCAGCTGGCCGTCGTCCGCAGGCTGCTGGACGGCAGTGCCGAGGTCGCGGGACTGGCCGTGGACACCGACCTGCGCTGGTACCTGCTGACGGTGCTGGCGGCCGCCGGTGAAGCCACGGACGACGACGTTGCAGAGGAGCTGCGACGCGATCCGACCGACATGGGCAGACGCAAGGCGGCGTCCGTACGCGCCGCGATGCCGACGGCCGCGGCCAAGGCGCAAACCTGGACCACGCTCACGGAACGACCGCCGCCGCTGGCGACGATGCGAGCCCTTGTGGCGGGTTTCTGGCAGCGCGGCCAGCTCGAGCTGCTGCGCCCCTACGCCGAGCGTTACCTCGAGGTCTTGCCCGGCGCTTGGTCGCAGCGCGACGCCGAAGAGGCGCTGTTGCTCACCGACGGCTTGTATCCGGGGATCTTCGTCGAGCAGGCCACCCTTGCCGTGGCCGACCGCGCCTTGGCCTCGCCAGCGCTGCCCCCGCCCGGGCAGCGGCTCGTCACCGAGGCGCGCGATGCGACGCAACGGGCGTTGCGCGCGCAGAGCACGGACGCGGCCGAATGCTGAGACTGGGCCGGCTGGGGGCAGCCGCTGCTTAACTTTGGCTCTCGCACGCCGACGAAAGATCGCATGGGCTCCCGCGTTGCGGCAGGGCATGACACCGACGTCGCGCTGTCGCGGCGGCTGTCGGCTGCGCGCACAATCGACGAGGCTGCCAGCGCGGTCGTCGAGCATCTCGTGGAAGCCGGGATGCCACTGCCGAGCCTGTATCTGGAACGCGGCGGCCGCCTGCGTTGCCGGGCGATGCGCGGGTACTGGCAGGTGCAAGACGGCATCCCACCGTCGCGCGGCGTGATCGGCGCGACCGTCCGGGCGGGCACCACGATGCTGATCCGTCCGCAACACAGCGACGACTACATCGAGGCGGCACCCAACGTTGCGAGCGAGGTGTGCGTGCCGCTATGGGACGCTGGCACCGTGGTCGGCGCGCTCAACGTCGAAGCCGAGTTCGATCTCAGCGACGAGCACGTCCGCACCGTCGAGGCCTCCGCCGCTGCCTTCGCCACACGGCTGGCCGAGCTGGGGGGACGCCCCCGGGAGTCGCCCTCCCAGCAGCTGGTACGCCATGTCACCGAGCTGGCGTGCTTGACCGACGCCGGTGCGGTTGCCGAGTACGCGTTGGCGGCCGCGTGCGAGATGGCGGGGATGCAGTCGGCGCTGCTGGTGCTGTTCGACGCCCGGGGCATGCCGGCCGTCACGGCGCGGACCGGCCGGCTGTCGGCGGTGCTGTGCTCCATCGACGCCGCGGGGTTGGCGACAATTGCGTCCTGGGTCGAGACGGGCAGCTCCTGCTACACCATGGGCGACCCAGCGGCGTCGGCTTCGCCGGCCAGGACGCCTTCCGCGAGGCCGGGGCACACGCCGTCATCGTGTTGCCGCTGTCGGCGGGGGGCAGGCAGATGGGCGTACTCGTCGTGGCCGACCCGTCGCCGGTCCCGCCCCACACCGAGCAGCTGGAACGCCTGGAGCTGCTGGCGGTGCAGGCCGCCGGCTGCCTGTTGACGGCCGAGACGATGACCGAGCTGCGCGAGCGCGCCGAGCGTGACCCGCTGACCGGCCTTGGCCACCACGCCACCTTCAACGCGGCCCTGGCGGCGGCCCGCGAGCGGACCTCGGACCGACGGCGGCATGCGGTCCTGGTCCTCGACGTCGACGGCTTCAAGTCGATCAACGACACCCACGGCCACCAGGTCGGCGACCAGGTGCTGGCCGAGGTTGCGTCCGCCCTGTCGGCCGCCATGCGCGAGGGTGACGCCCTGTACC
>Ga0136617_10000963_pt1 | contig 25325 bp, 26 predicted proteins | sample AntDrymUQ3222106_2_FD_129672 | JGI IMG/M metagenome (GOLD analysis project Ga0136617, IMG submission 129672) | Polar desert sand microbial communities from Dry Valleys, Antarctica - metaG UQ322 (21.06) | ecosystem: Environmental > Terrestrial > Soil > Desert | place: Antarctica: Dry Valley...
CCGTTGCGGCGGAGTCGGGTGAGGTCGTAGCTGGCCTGGTTCATGCTGTATCCCTGGCCGAGGAGTCCGGTCATCACGGCGCGCAGGTTCTTGTTGGTGATGGCGGTGACGGCGTGCAGGGTGGTGGTGAGGGCGCTGGCCAGGGCGTGGACCCGAGGGTCGCCGAACCGTGGGGCCGGGGCCCTGCGCCCGTCCGTGGTCACGGTCGGGTGCGCGATCCGCTCAAAGGCTGGACTCGCGAGGACGCAGCCCTGGCCGACTCGTTCAGTATCGAGCAGTCGGCGGTTGGCGGCGCGGGCTGTGGTCTGGAGTTCGGGCAGGTTGTGCAGGCGACGTTGACAGCCCAGGTCGTGGGTGTCGTTGATCACGGTCTCGACCCGGAGGGCGCGGCCGTCTTTCCGGTACTGCGTGATTCGGGAGTGTTGGTAGAAGGCGTTGACGGTGACCTCGACCCCGCGGGTGACGACCTTGGTCGTGAAGATCTCCGGGATGGCCGGTTTGCGGCCAGGTCGCACCCGGCGACCGGCGAAGATCAGCTCGATCTGTTCGGGGCGGGGTGATGTCGAGGTTGTCGGTGACGAGGGCCTCGAAGAACCCGCGGGCGTGGCGGGGTGGGGTGAACACGATGGTCCGGGAGACCTCGACCTGGCGCATCGACAGTTCCCACCAGTACCCGGCGGCCGCGTCGTGCTCGGTCAGCGGCAGCGGCAGGATCGCCAACCAGCGCTGGGCGAACTCGGTGATCTGTGTCGGGCCGAGCCGGTCGCAGATCTCCTGCAGCCCGGCGGGGTCGTCGGTGGCGGCGAATCCGTTGGACAGTTCGGTGAACCCGATCTGGGCGTGGGTGGCCTGGCGCTTCGCCCACTCATGTCCATGGATCCAGATCTTGGCCGGGTACGGGAAGTAGGAACAGATCTTGATGAACGCCGGCCCGAAGTCGACGTCCCACAGATCAAAGTAATAGCAGGTGACGCGGCGGTCGGCCTGGTGGAAGGAGAACCACCCGACCCCGTTCGACCCGGTCTTCTGGGTGCCGGTGAACACGTTCGCGTACTCCTGGGCCACCCCGATCGCGGCCACCCCGGACCGACCCGTCTTGGCCTGAGCGGCGAGGCAGGGCCGCATCTTCTCAATCTTGCGGTCGGCCTTGGTGAACCGCACCACCGGGATGTGCTCCTCCTCGGCGAAGCGACCGACCGCCCGACGGAACGCGGTCCCGATCTTGTCGAAGATCGCCGGCGACAGGATCGGATACCCCAGGTGCGCAGTCAAGAAACTGACCACCTGCCCGGACACCTGCAGGTTGTTCACCCAGACGTTCACCTAGATCCGATCCAGACACTCCAGATCCAACGCCACATGCCCATCAAGAACATCATTCACGGTCACCGGCTTAGTCATGACCACATCGTGGCCGTAGCTCACCCGCCCGACCAGCCACCGACCTCGGCGGTCCGAGGCGCAGCCTCTCTGGGAAGCTGGTGTCAAACGGCCATTTGGCCCAAAAACCGGGGAACCTCGGGTGTGAAACCGCAGGTCAGGGGCTTGCGCCTCGGGCACCTTTCGTCCAGTCTGGCGAAAAACACCACCCTCCTAGCTCCCGTAGCCTCACACATGTGAGCGAGTGACACGCGAATGTCATTGAGGTGGGCTGACAGCGTCGTCTCCTCCTGGCATCCATGACTCTCGCCGTGCCCGCGAAGGTCGTACCGCAGCGACGTCACACCAGCTTCACAGAGCCCGGCGCTCAAGCGTGTAAAGAAGCCACCTTCCTCGCGGGTGACACCGCCACCGTGGACGAGCACCACGGCACGGTCTGGCTGAGTGTTCGGTGTAACCAGCGTGCCGGACAGGTGCAAGCCGTCGAACGTACGAACGGTCGTGCTGGTGCTGCGGAGAGGCATCGTGCACTCCTGGTCGTGGGTGGCTCGGCCATGATCCCAGCGTGGGAGCCGAGCCACTCGTTCGCCATCGCGATCACATTCACACCCTGACCCGTTCGCAGTCAGGGGTGCTGTCGTCTCTGACGCCGTCAGGACTTCGATGCACAAGCATCGGGTGCTCAGCTGTTACGCAGAGCGGCTGTGCTGGTGCCAGATTCTGCCATCGCCAACAACCGCCGCACCTCCGGCACAGGGTGTGAACGAGACCTGCCAAGGTGCACCGAGGTGGTCTGGCTCGAACTGTGGCCAGATGAGGCCGGTTCGAGGTTGGCCTGTCCTCCGTGCTGGCCGGTGAAGGCCAGCACGGGGTGTGCCCCGCCACAACGACGGGCCGAGGCCCCGATCAGCCCGGTTCCATCGGCGAGCAGCCGCAGTAGCGCGGACCGGCGTACAACATGACACCGTGCCCGTCCACTGAGATGTGCGGACCCGGCGTCTTGCCCCGTACTCTGGACAGGTGCTGGTGATCCGAGCTGATCTCGTCGACGAGATCGTCGCCCACTCCCGTCGGGACCACCCCGACGAGGCCTGTGGTGTCATCGCCGGACCCGAGGGCACCGACCGTCCCGAGCGCTTTATTCCCATGCTCAACGCCGCGCGGTCGCCCACGTTCTACGAGTTCGACTCCGGCGACCTGCTTCGGCTCTACCGCGACATGGACTCCCGCGACGAGGTACCCGTGGTGATCTACCACTCGCACACCGCGACCGAGGCGTACCCGTCGCGCACCGACATCTCCTACGCCTCCGAGCCAGCGACGCACTACGTGCTGGTCTCCACTCGTGAGCCGACTGTTGACCCAGAGACGGGCCACGAGTTGGCGGGGCACGAGTTCCGGTCCTACCGGATCGTCGACGGCGTGGTCACCGAGGAACAGGTCAAGGTCGTGGAGACTTATATGTTTGCGCACACGGGCGCGGACGACGTCCCCGACAGTGACGTTCTTGCCTGACGACGTCTCGTCCAACCGTTCCGACGATCCACGACCAGGAGCATCCGCATGGCCGTCACCGTATCCATCCCCACCATCCTGCGTACCAACACCGGCGGCGAGAAGTCTGTCGAGGCGAAGGGCACCACCGTCACCGAAGTGATCGACGACCTGGAGGCGCGCTACAGCGGCATCGCTGGACGTCTGGTCACCAACGGCGCACTGCACCGCTTCATCAACATCTACGTCGACGACGAGGACGTGCGCTTTGCCGGTGGGCTCGAGGCCCCGGTCGGGGAAAACTCGACGATGACAATTCTACCCGCTGTCGCGGGTGGGGCGACAATTCTGCCCGCCGCCGCGGGTGGGATGCGCTGACGCCGGGCCCGGCCGGGGGTTCGTCCCGACCCACCCTGCCTGAGGAGACGCCACATGGCCCGATACGACTCACTGTTGCACGCAGTTGGCGACACGCCGATGGTCGGTCTCCCGTCGCTGGCGCCCGTGCCACACGTGCGGCTGTGGGCCAAGCTGGAGGACCGCAATCCCACCGGCTCGATCAAGGACCGCCCCGCGCTCGCCATGATCGAGAAGGCGGAGGCGGACGGGCTGCTCACCTCCGGATGCACGGTACTGGAGCCGACCTCGGGCAACACCGGCATCTCGCTGGCCATGGCGTGCAAGCTCAAGGGCTATCAGCTGATCTGTGTGATGCCCGAGAACACCTCGATCGAGCGGCGCCAGCTGCTGGAGATGTACGGCGCCGAGATCATCTCCTCGCCGGCGGCCGGCGGCTCGAACCAGGCCGTGGCGATGGCCAAGCAGCTCGCAGCGGACAACCCGGACTGGGTGATGCTCTACCAGTACGGCAACTCCGCCAACGTCGACGCGCACTACCGCACCACCGGCCCGGAGATCCTGCGCGACCTGCCCACCATCACGCACTTCGTGGCCGGCCTCGGCACCACCGGCACGCTCGTGGGCACCGGGCGGTTCCTGCGCGAGCACAAGCCGGACGTCCAGATCGTTGCGGCCGAGCCGCGCTACGGCGAGCTGGTGTACGGCCTGCGCAACCTCGACGAGGGTTTTGTGCCCGAGTTGTACGACCCCGACGTCCTCACCGCCCGTTACTCGGTGGGCAGTCACGACGCGCTGCGCCGCACCCGGGAGCTGGTGGAGAAGGAGGGCATCTTCGCCGGCATCTCCACCGGTGCCATCCTGCACGCCGCGCTGGCCGTGGCGGAGAAGGCGGCCGGGGCGGGAGAGGCGGCCGACATCGTGCTCGTCGTCTGTGACGGCGGGTGGAAGTACCTGTCCACCGGGGCGTACACCGGCTCTCTCGAGGAGGCGGCCGAGGGCATCGAGGGCCACCTCTGGGCGTGAGATAGCGGGTAGTCTCGGACCCGTGGTCGCCCCAGCACCTGCACCCCGTCGATCCATCGCTCGCGTACTGCCCAAGGCGCGGCTATCGGCGTTGGTGGCCATGGTCGTGTTCACCGCGCTGCTCTACATCATCGAGCTCACCGATCAGGTCACCGGCGACAGCCTGCAACGCAATGGGATCGAGCCGCGGGAGCTCAGCGGCCTCGACGGGGTGCTGTGGGCACCGTTGCTGCACCTGGACTGGACGCACCTCGTCTCCAACACGCTGCCGTTCCTGCTCTTCGGATTCCTGGCGATGGCCGGTGGCCTCGGAGAGTTCATCGCCGTGACGGCCACGATCTGGTTGCTCGGTGGGTTCGGGGTCTGGCTCACGGCCGACAGTGGGTACGTGCACATCGGGGCGTCCGGGGTGGTCTTCGGGTGGTTGACGTTCCTGCTGGCCCGCGGTTTCTTCGCCCACAGTATCCGGCAGATCGCGTTGAGCATCGTGCTGTTCGTGTTCTGGGGCGGGCTGCTGTTCGGGGTGTTGCCCGGCCAGCCCGGTATCTCCTGGCAGGGACACCTGTTCGGGGCACTGGCCGGGCTGTTCGCAGCATGGATGGTGGCGAGGACGGATCAGCACCGGGGCCCGTCGGCCTTTTCGGCGTCCTAAACTCTTACCTGGAGTCGCTGCAGCGCGTCGACGCCGTCGTCCTCGGGTGCATGTACTACCCGCTGCTGGCTCCGGTAGCTTTTCTCCGTGATCGACGCCCTGGTGGTCGCGGTGCTGGTTGCGGCTGGTGCCCTGGCGGTTTTTGGCGTGGTCACCACGGTGTTGGGTCGCCTGCCGGGCCGCGCGATGCGGCTGGCCGTCTCGGCGGCGACAGCGTTGCTGGCAGTGCAGGCCATGATCGCGGCGGGTCGGGTCGTCGTCGGCGGGGTGGCCCTCCCGGAGACGAGCACCTTCCTCATCTACCTGGTCGTCTCGGTGGGTGTGCTACCCATCGCCACCCAGTTCGCCACGGCCGAACCCACCCGCTGGGGCGGCACGGTGATCGCAGTGGGGGCGGTCGCTACGGGCGTCGCCGTGCTGCGCCTCCAGAGTCTGTGGCTGGCCGGTGCCTGATTCGGCCAGCCCCACCGCATCCGGGCCCGGTCGGGTGCTCATCGCGGTGTACGGGATCTTCGCACTGTCCGCGACGGCCCGCGCAGGGGTGCAGATCGCGGCCCGGTTCAGCGAGGCGCCGGTACCGTACCTGCTCTCGGCGCTGGCCGGGGTGGTCTACATCCTGGCCACGGTCGGGCTCGCCGGGAGCGGGCCCGGTGCACGCCGGCTCGCGTGGGCGGCGGTGGGGTTCGAGCTCGCCGGCGTACTCGTGGTCGGCACGCTCACGGTGCTTCAGGGCAGCACCTTCCCCGACTCCGTCTTTCCTGATGACACGGTCTGGTCGTACTTCGGCAGGGGCTACGGCTTCATCCCGCTTGTGCTGCCGCTCGTCGGGCTGTGGTGGCTACGCCGCACCCGGGCGCGATAACTTCTCAGCCATGCGCCTGATCGTGCTCGGTTGCTCGGGTAGCGGTCCCGGCCCGACTTCCCCGGCCTCCGGTTACCTGATCGAGGCCGGTGACACGCGACTGGCGATGGATCTCGGCAACGGCACGCTGGGCGCACTGCAACGCCACATCGACCTCTGGCAGCTCGACGGGGTCGTGCTGTCGCACCTGCACGCCGATCATTGCGCGGACATGTCCGCGTTGCTCGTGCACCGGATGTACCACCCCTTCCCGCCGTTCGACGCGCGCGATCGCCGGCTGCCGGTGTTCGCGCCCGTCGAGGCGCCCGACCGGCTGGCCGGGCAGTGGGCGACGTCGGCGGCGGAGCGGGCCGAGACCGACCTGAGCTCGATACTGGACTTCCACCCGCTACGCGATGGCGGCACCGCCGAGCTCGGGGACGTCGGGTTGCGGGCCGGCCGGATGGACCACCCCTGCGATGCCTACGCCGTGCGGATCGCGCACGGTGGCGCCAGCCTGGTCTACAGCGGTGACACCGGCCCCTGCGACGGGCTCGTGGAGCTGGCCCGGGGAGCCGACGTGCTGCTGTGCGAGGCGAGCTGGCCGCACGTCACCCCCTGGTGGCAGAAACCACCGCCCGGGGTGCATCTGTCCGGGCGGCAGGCCGGCGAGCACGCGACCGCGGCCGGGGTGGGCCGGCTCCTGCTCACCCACGTACCCCCCTGGTTCGACGGCGAGCAGATGCTGGCCGAGGCGCGAGCGGCGTTCGCCGGGCCCGTCGAGCTGGTAGTGCCGGACCATATCTACCAGGTGTGACGTCAAGACCCGGCTCAGGCGGCTCGCACCCTCCGCGCCGCAACCGGAATTCATCGGCCAGCAGCCACAATTCCTGCGCTACCGCGGAGGGCGAGGTGCCCGGCATCCACCAGATCAGCTGGACTCGGCGCTCGTCCTAAACTGTCGCGGTGACACGAGCAGATGGCAGGTCCGACCACGAACTGCGCCCGGTGACGATCACTCGGGGCTTCCAGAAGCATCCCGCCGGCTCGGTGCTGGTCGAGTTCGGTGACACGAAGGTGTTGTGTGCGGCGAGCGTGACCGAAGGCGTCCCCCGGTGGCGGTCGGGGTCCGGGCTGGGTTGGTTGACCGCGGAGTACGCGATGTTGCCCTCGGCCACCCACAGCCGCAACGACCGCGAGTCGGTGAAGGGTCGCCTCGGCGGGCGCACCCAGGAGATCAGCCGGTTGATCGGACGCTCGCTGCGCGCGTGCATCGATCTGAAGGCGTTGGGCGAGAACACGATCGCGCTGGACTGTGATGTTCTGCAAGCCGACGGCGGCACCCGCACGGCGGCGATCACCGGTGCGTACGTGGCGCTCGCCGACGCCGTCACCTGGCTCGGCTCGCGTGGGCGGCTCGCCGACCTCCAGCCGCTGTCGTCCCTGGTCGCCGCCGTGAGCGTGGGGGTCGTCGACGGACGGGTGCGGCTCGACCTGCCCTACGCCGAGGACGCCCGCGCCGAGGTGGACACCAACGTCGTCGCCACCGACACCGGCACCTTGATCGAGGTGCAGGGCACCGGTGAGGGCGCCACGTTCACCCGGCGCACACTCGACGCCATGCTCGACTCGGCGCTCGCCGGTATCCAGCAGCTGTCGGCGATCCAGGCGGCCGCGCTGGCCCAGCCGTATCCGGGCGGACTGCCGACGTGACCGAGCTTGTGAGGCCATCACCTGATCCGGTGACCGAGCCTGCAAGGTCATCATCGAGCCCGGTGACCAGCCTGCTGCTGGCCACCCGCAATCCCGGCAAGCTCGCCGAGCTGCGCCGGATACTCGCCGGGACCCCGGTGCGGGTGCTCGGCCTGGCCGATGTCACCGAGTTCCCGGAAGCCCTCGAGACCGGTGTCACGTTCGCGGAGAACGCCCTGGGCAAGGCCCGGGATGCGGCGGCGTCAACGGGTCTGCCGTCCGTCGCGGACGACTCGGGACTGGCCGTCGACGCGCTGAACGCCATGCCCGGGGTGTTGTCGGCGCGCTGGTGTGGGCGTCATGGCGACGATCGGGCCAATCTGGAGCTGCTGCTACGCCAGCTCGGCGACGTGCCCGACTCCCGGCGCGGCGCCGCCTTCATCTGTGCGGCCGCGCTTGCCGTGCCAGGAGGTGGGGAGGTGGTGGCGCACGGCGAGTGGCGTGGCCGCCTGATCCACACCCCCCGGGGCGTGGGCGGCTTCGGCTATGACCCGATCTTCGTGCCGGACGGCGAGACGCGGACCTCAGCGGAGCTGGCTCCGCAGGAGAAGGACGCGCTCTCGCACCGGGGCCGGGCACTCCACACGCTCCTCCCGCACCTCCTGGCCCTCGCCAGCCCCTGACCAGCCTCTCGTCCCGCTCTTCGCGTGACCTCCACCCGGCTGGGCGTGGAAGGCCCTGATCTACCAGGCATATTAGGGTCGCCACCATGCGCCGGACCGTCCTGCTCGATCTCGACGGCACGCTCGTCGACTCCGCCGCCGGCATCGTCGAGCACCTCGCGGCCGCGCTCACGGCGGTCGGCGCGCCCGTGCCAGGACCCGAGCGGCTGCGGCTGTGCGTGGGCCCGCCGTTCGAGACCGCGTTGCCCGCCCTCGGCCTGACCGACGAACAGACCAGCACCGCGACCAGGATTTACCGCCGCTCCTACGACGCGGTCGCCGCGACGGTGTCGCCGCTCTACCCCGGCACGGCGGCGCTGCTGGCTCACCTGCGGGCCGATGGTTACCGGCTGGCCGTCGCGACGTCCAAGCCGGAGTCCCTCGCCCGGGAGATCGTGGCGCAGAAGGGGATCGGCGAAGGCGTCGAGCTGGTCGGCGGAGCCGATCACGTGGTGGGTCGGGTCGGCAAGGCCGCCGTCGTGGGGTCGGTGTTGGAGCGGCTCAGGCTGGACGCCGCGGTCGATCCGGTTGTCATGATCGGCGACCGGGTGCACGACGTCGAGGGCGCGGCCGTACACGGGGTGCCCGTCATCGGGGTGACCTGGGGTTATGCGCTGGCGGGTGAGCTCTGCGGGGCGCGGCTGGTCGTGGCCACGGCTGACGAGCTGGTCGCGGCACTGCGCTGCGACGGCCTGTGGTCGGTTTCTGTCGGACCTGCGCGATAGCGTCCCGGTATCGGCAGGATCGAGCTTGCGAGAGGAGACGTCATGGCCGAGTTCGTCGGTGCCGTTGACCAGGGCACCACCAGCACCCGTTTCATGATCTTCGACCATGCCGGCAACGAGGTGGGCCGCCATCAGCTCGAGCACGACCAGATCCTCCCGCGGGCCGGCTGGGTCGAGCACGACCCGGCACAGATCTGGGAGCGCACGTCCACGGTGATCCGGACCGCGTTGGACGGCGCCGGGCTCGGCGCATCCGACCTCGCCGCGCTGGGGATCGCCAACCAGCGCGAGACCACCGTCGTGTGGGACCGGCGCACCGGGCGCCCCCTGTACAACGCGATCGTCTGGCAGGACACCCGTACCGACCAGATCTCGTCGGCACTGGACCGAGACGGCCGCGGCGACGTGATCCGCCGCAAGGCGGGCCTGCCCCCGGCCACCTACTTCTCCGGCGGGAAGATCCAATGGATCCTGGAGAACGTCGACGGCGCCCGCGCGGCCGCGCGGCGCGGCGATGCGCTGTTCGGCAACACCGACAGCTGGCTGCTGTGGCACCTCACCGGCGGCACGCACGTCACCGATGTCACCAACGCCAGCCGCACCATGCTGATGAACCTCGAGACCCTCGACTGGGACGACGAGCTGCTCGGCTTCTTCGGCGTGCCGCGGGAGATGCTGCCGCAGATCAGGCCCTCGTCGTCGCCCGACGCGTATGGAGCGACACGGCGCGACGGCCCGCTGGGCGGGGAGGTGCTGGTCACCGCCGACCTCGGCGACCAGCAGGCGGCCACCGTCGGCCAGGTCTGCTTCGCCCCCGGTGAGGCCAAGAACACCTACGGCACCGGCAACTTCATGCTGCTCAACACCGGCACCGAGCTGGTGCGCTCGACAGCCGGGCTGCTCAGCACGGTCTGCTACCAGTTCGACGACAAGGCCCCGATCTACGCCCTGGAGGGTTCCATCGCCGTCACCGGATCAGCGGTGCAGTGGCTGCGTGACCAACTCGGCATCATCAGCGACGCCGCGCAGAGCGAGTCGCTGGCCCGGCAGGTGGACGACAACGGCGGGGTGTACTTCGTGCCGGCGTTCTCCGGGCTCTTCGCCCCGTACTGGCGCTCCGACGCCCGCGGTGCCATCGTCGGGCTCTCCCGCTACAACACCGCCGCGCACCTGGCCCGGGCCACCCTGGAGGCGATCTGCTTCCAGAGCCGCGACGTCGCCGACGCGATGGAGGCCGACTCCGGCGTCCACCTGGACGTGCTCAAGGTCGACGGTGGAGTCACGACAAACGATTTGTGCATGCAGATCCAGGCCGACGTGCTCGGCGTACCGGTCAGCCGGCCGGTCGTGGCCGAGACCACGGCGCTCGGCGCGGCGTACGCGGCCGGGCTCGCGGTCGGCTTCTGGTCGGGCACCGATGAGCTGGCGGCCAACTGGAACGAGGCCAAGCGCTGGGAGCCGCAGTGGAGCAGTGACCAGCGCGACACCGCATATGCGCGGTGGCGCAAGGCTGTGCAGCGGACGCTGGACTGGGTGGAGGTGGACTGACGCTCGTATGCGGAGATGCGCGCGCCGGGAGCACCTAGAAGTCGGAATGAAATAACAAAAGCACACAAGTTGGCATCCACGCTGGTCACGGGCTCGAAGGTCACCTCAAGAACGCAACTTATTTCATTCCGGCCACCTACCTCCGCGCCCGGCCCGACGAAGGAGACCTCATGCGATCGGTGGCGCTCTCCCCCGCAGCCCGCGCGGACGCGCTCGTAGCGATGGCAGCGACGTCGTCTGCGGAGAACGAGCTCGACGTGCTGGTCATCGGGGGTGGGGTCGTGGGCGGTGGCTGTGCCCTCGATGTCGCCACCCGAGGCCTGTCCGTCGGGCTCGTCGAGGCACGCGACTTCGCCTCAGGCACATCGAGCCGGTCGAGCAAGCTCATTCACGGCGGCCTGCGGTACCTGGAGATGCTGGATTTCCGGCTGGTCGCCGAAGCGTTGCGGGAACGCGGGCTGCTGATCGACCGGCTGGCGCCGCACCTCGTCCGGCCGGTGTCGTTCGTCTACCCGCTGCGCCACCGCGGCTGGGAGCGGCTTTACGCCGGGGCCGGGGTGGCGCTTTACGACACGCTCGGGCTGCTGTCCGGGCGGGCTCGCGGGGTGCCTCACCACCGGCACCTGACCCGACGCGGCGCGCGCAAGCTCATCCCGGCGTTGCGCCGCGACGCCCTCGTCGGCGCCTTGCAGTACTACGACGCGCAGGTTGACGACGCCCGGCACACGATGTTCCTCGCCCGCACGGCCGCGGCGTACGGCGCCCACGTCGCGTCCCGGGCCCGGGTGGTGGGGTTGCTCCGCGACGGTGAACGGGTCGTCGGTGCCGAGGTTCGGGACCTGGAGTCCGGGCGCGTGGTCGCCGTCCGGGCCAAGCAGGTGGTCAACGCCACCGGGGTGTGGACCGACGAGATCCAGGGCCTGGCCGGTGAGCGCGGGCAGTTCCACGTCCGGGCCAGCAAGGGCATTCACCTGGTCGTGCCGCGCGACCGGATTCGCAGCGACGCAGGGCTGATCCTGCGCACCGAGAAGTCGGTGCTGTTCGTCATCCCGTGGGGCCGGCACTGGATCATCGGCACCACCGACACCGACTGGGATCTCGGGCTCGCCCACCCCGCGGCCAGCGCCACCGACATCGATTACCTGCTCGGCCACGTCAACGCGGTGCTCTCACCGCCGCTCACTCAAGCCGACGTCCAGAGTGTGTACGCCGGATTGCGGCCGCTGCTGTCGGGTGAGTCGGAGTCGACGTCGAGACTGTCTCGTGAGCACGCGGTGGCGCACACCGTTCCCGGCCTGGTCGTGGTGGCCGGCGGCAAGTACACGACCTACCGGGTGATGGCACGCGACGCGATCGACGCGGCAGTACACGGCCTGGCCGCGCGGGTGCCGGCGTCGGTCACCGAAGACATCCCGATGCTCGGCGCGGAGGGGTTCGCGGCGCTGCGCAACGCCCAGGGCGTCCTCGCCCGGCGGATCGGCCTGCCCGAGGCGGGCATCGAGCACCTGCTCGGACGTTACGGATCGCTGATCCACGAGGTACTCGAGCTGGTCGCCGCCGACCGGTCACTGGGCGAACCGTTGACCGGTGCACCCGACTACCTGCGTGCCGAGGCTGTCTACGCCGCGTCGCACGAGGGCGCCCGGCATCTGGACGACGTACTCACCCGCCGCACCCGGATCTCGATCGAGACATTCGACCGGGGCGTCGGGGCGTGCGAGGAGGTGGCGCAGCTGATGGCACCGGTGCTCGGATGGAGCGGGGAGCAGGTCGCGCGAGAGGTGGAGCACTACCGCAAGCGGGTGGCCGCCGAGCGGAAGAGCCAGCAAATGCCTGACGACGCGATGGCCGATTCCGCTCGCATGGGCGCCCCAGAGGTCGTCCCCCTACTCTGACCCCAGCCTATTCCCAACGAACGGCCCTCTCACCCCATTCGTGTCGAACGAACGGCACTTTCGTCCAGTAAGTCTGGACGAAAGTGCCGTTCGTTCGGGTCGGGGAGGCGGCGGCACGACCATCGACCCGCACGAGTTCGACGCCCGGACCGGGCATGATCGGCATCTGCGGTGCACGAGCCGCACTCGTGCAGCTCGTGCACCGCAGACGCTGATCATGGCGCTCAAGCTGCTGTCATTGACAGCGACAGTGCGCGACGCCGGGGTGGTCGCGATGATCGGCGGCAACCACGGCACCGCACTGGCCGCCGAGGCTGGTATCGCTGGGCATCGCAGCCATGGTCGTCATGCCGGAGTCCACGCGGACCTGTTCGATCGCCACGGGCCGGGCTGCCGGCGTCGATCTCCGACTCACCCCGGACAGGACGAGCTTGCGCAGCGCTCGATGATCAGCTCACGGACGCGCTTGGCGTCCGCCTTGCCGCCGGTCGCCTTCATCACCGCGCCGACGATCGCGCCCGCGGCCTGGACCTTCCCGGAGCGGATCTTCTCCGTCACGTCCGGCTGCGCCGCGAGCGCCGCGTCCACCGCCGCGATCAGAGCGCCGTCATCGGAGACGACGGCGAGCCCCCGCGCGGCCACCACCTCGTCCGGCTCACCCTCCCCGGCCAGTACCCCGTCGACGACCTGGCGGGCGAGCTTGTTGTTCAGCTCCCCGCCCGCGACCAGCGCGATCACCCGGGCAACCTGGGCCGGAGTGATTGCCAGTACGTCGAGCTCGACGCCCCGGCTGTTGGCCAGCTGGGTCAGGTACGCCACCCACCAGGACCTGGCCTCGCCGGCGGGCGCCCCGGCGTCGACTGTGGCCGCGATGAGCTCCAGCGCCCCGGCGTTGACCAGGTCACGCAGCTCCTCATCAGTAAGCGACCACTCGGCCTGGATCCGGCGCCGACACTGCCACGGCAGCTCCGGCAGGGTGGCGCGCAGCTCCTCCACCCACTCGTTCGACGGGGCGATCGGCACCAGATCGGGCTCGGGGAAGTAGCGGTAGTCCTCCGAGGTCTCCTTGCGGCGGCCGGCGCGGGTGGTGCCGGACACCTCCTCGAAGTGCCGGGTCTCCTGCACGACCGGCTCGCCGGCCAGCAGCACGCCGGCCTGCCGACACATCTCGGAGCGGACGGCCCGCTCGACCGACCGCAGCGAGTTGACGTTCTTGGTTTCCGACCGGGTGCCGAGAACGTCCGAGTCGCGCGGGGACAGCGACAGGTTCACGTCGCAGCGCATCGACCCCTGGTCCATTCGCACGTCGGACACACCCAGCGCACGCAACAGGTCGCGCAGTGCCGTGACGTACGCCCGCGCCACCTCCGGGGCCCGCTCACGCGTCCCGGGGATCATCTTGGTGACGATCTCGACCAGCGGCACGCCGGCCCGGTTGTAGTCCAGCAGCGAGTACTCCGCGCCATGAATCCGCCCGGTCACGCCGCCGACGTGCAGCGACTTGCCGGTGTCCTCCTCCATGTGCGCGCGCTCGATCTCCACCCGGAACGTCGACCCGTCGTCCAGCTCGACGTCGAGGTACCCGTTGACGGCGATCGGCTCGTCATACTGCGAGGTCTGGAAATTCTTCGGCATGTCGGGATAGAAGTAGTTCTTCCGGGCGAACCGACCCCACGGCGCGATCGAGCAGTTCAGGGCGAGCCCGATCCGCATCGCCGATTCGACCGCCGCCCGGTTGACGACGGGCAGCGAGCCCGGCAGCCCCAGGCAGGTCGGGCACACCTGGGTATTGGGCTCGGCGCCGAACTCGGTGGGGCAGCCGCAGAACATCTTCGTGTTCGTGTTGAGCTCGACGTGCACTTCCAGCCCGAGCATCGGGTCGAAGCGCTCTACCACCTCGTCGTAGTCGATCAACGCTGTGGTCATACTCGCACCTCCGGAACGCGGTGGATCAGCGCGCCGCCGTCCTCGGCGTCACGTGCGGCCTCGTAGGCGGCGGCCACCCGGTACATCACGGCCTCGCCGAGCGCGGGCGCCATCACCTGCAGCCCGACCGGGAGACCGTCGGTGAGCCCGCAGGGCACCGACATCCCCGCGGTGCCGGCGAGGTTCGTCGGGATCGTGGCCAGGTCGTTGAGGTACATCGCCAGCGGGTCGTCCACCTTGTCGCCGATGGGGAACGCGGTGGTGGGCGCCGTCGGTGAGACCAGCACGTCGACCTGGGCGTATGCGGCTTCGAAGTCGCGGGAGATCAGGGTGCGCACCTTCTGCGCCTGGCCGTAGTAGGCGTCGTAGTACCCGGACGACAACGCGTAGGTGCCGAGGATGATCCGGCGTTTGACCTCCGGTCCGAAGCCGGCCTCGCGGGTGGTGGCCATGACCTCCTCCGCGCTCCCGCCGCCGTCGATCCGCAGCCCGTAGCGCATCGCGTCGAACCGGGCCAGGTTGGACGACACCTCGCTCGGCAGGATCAGGTAGTAGGCGGCGAGCGCGTACTGGAAGTGCGGGCAGCTCACCTCCACCAGCTCCGCGCCGAGCTTCTCCAACTGCCGCAGCGCCCCGTCGTAAGAGCTCTGCACGCCGACCTGGTAGCCCTCGCCGCCGAGCTCGCGCACCACTCCGACCCGCAGCCCGGAAAGATCACCGGTCGCACCGAGCCGGGCGGCCTCGACCACGGGCGGGACGGGCGCATCGATCGAGGTGGAGTCCAACGGGTCGTACCCGCCGATCACCTCGTGCAGCAGCGCCGCGTCGAGCACCGTGCGCGCGCACGGGCCGGCCTGGTCCAGGGACGACGCACACGCGATCAGGCCGTAGCGGGAGACCCCGCCGTAGGTCGGCTTGACCCCGACGGTGCCGGTCATCGCCGCCGGCTGACGGATGGAGCCACCGGTGTCGGTGCCGATCGCCAGCGGGGCCTCGAACGCGGCCAGTGCCGCCGCTGAGCCGCCGCCGGAACCACCGGGGATGCGGGTGGTGTCCCACGGGTTGCGAGTGGGCCCGTACGCCGAGTACTCGGTGGAGGAACCCATCGCGAACTCGTCCATGTTGGTCTTGCCGAGGATCGTGATCCCGGCGGCGCGCAACCGCCTGGTGACCGTGGCGTCGTAGGGCGGACGCCAGCCCTCGAGGATCCGCGATCCTGCCGTCGTCGGCATGTCGGCGGTGGTGAAGACGTCCTTGAGCGCCAGCGGAACCCCAGCCAGGGGGGACGCGGGCGGGGTGCCGGCGTCCAGTGCCGCGTCGACGAGCGCGGCCGAGGCCAGCGCGGCGTCGGTGGCGATGTGCAGAAAGGCGTGCACCCCGTCGTCAAGGCCATCTCCTGCGCCCTCGACCGAGGCAACCCGGGCGAGGTGCGCCTGCGCGACCTCGACGGCGGACACCTCACGCGAATGGATCTTCTGCGCCAGCTCGGCGGCGGTGAGGCGGATGAGATCGGTCACTCTTCCCCCAGAATCTGCGGCACCCGGAAACGCCCGTTCTCAGCGGCGGGCGCGCCGGAGAGCGCCTGTTCCTGGGCCAGACCCGGGCGGCGCTCGTCGGGACGGAACACGTTGCACAGCGGCACCGCGTGCGATGTGGGCGGGATGTCGTCGGCCGCGACCTCACCGACCCGGGCGACCGCGCCGAGGATCACGTCGAGCTGGCCGGCGAAAAGATCGAGCTCGGAGTCAGTGACAGCCAGTCGGGCCAGCCGGGCGAGATGTGCCACTTCGGCGCGCGTGATGGCGGTGCTGACGTCCGGGGTTTCGGCGGACATGTCCCTCCCGATGAATGAGCGGATCTGAGCGACGTGACGGGACAGCGGACCGCGACGCTGTACCGCTCAGCTGCCGGCACCAGCGCGCGACGTCGACCGGTGATATCCGAGTGTAGGCCCGGACACCGCACCGGATCCCGCGGGCATGAGCGGGGGACGCGCCCGTCACCCGGACGTTTCCCGTAGGTGACCAGGGCCTGACACAATCCACGTTCAGTGCCGCGCCGGCTCGCCCCGCGAGGCAGCCCAGCCGTTGCGCGGCTACTTCATTTGCCCAGGCCAGAGGAGGCGTGCTGCGTGTCGTTCCTGCTCCGGATCGTGCTCCCGGACAAACCGGGGAGTCTCGGGGCCGTCGCCACCGCACTCGGGAACGCCGGCGCCGACATCCTCGGTGTCGACGTCGTCCAACGTGGCCACGGCCTGGCCGTCGACGACCTGGCCGTCGAGCTTCCCGCGGGCCGACCCGAGGACGTGCTCATCACCGCGGCCGAGTCGGTGCCCGGCGTGGAGGTGGAGTCGGTGCGACACCACTCCGGGCGGTTGGACACCCATCGGGAGCTGGAGCTCATCGAAGAGATCACCAGCAACCCCGCGGACGGGCTCCGGTTGCTCGCCGAAGGGGTAGCGCGGATCTTCCGGGCAGGATGGGCGCTGGTCGCGGTGCGTGAGGACGGGCACTCCTTCCAGCTCGCGGAGAGCGCGGCAGCGCCCCAGACCCGGGCCGGTGACCTGCCCTGGCTGCCGCTCACCCGGGCGATCGTGCTGAACCCCGAGGTGCACTGGGTACCGGAGCCGTGGAGCGGCCTCGACACCGAGCTCGCCGCCGCACCATTCGGGCCGGGCGCGGCGGCACTGGTCGTGGGTCGCCCGGGAGGGCCCGCGTTCCGGCCGTCCGAGCTCGCCCGACTGGCCCACCTGGCCGGGATCGTGACAACCGTCCTGGCCGACTGAGCGGCAGCGGTGGCCGGGATGGCGGAGCTACCCCGCCTGATCCGGGCTCAGACGCGGAGGGCCAGCGCCGCTCTCGCGAGGTCGTCATTGCCCGTGGCGAGCCAGCCATCGGGGCGGACGAGCACGTCCTCGAAACCGACCCGCGTGTCGATGCCCATCCGCAGCGCGTACTCGAGCACCGGCCAGGCCCCACTCTCCTCACCGTGCAAGAGGATCGAAACCGGCATCGAGCCGAGCGCCCGCATGATCCGGACGGACTCAGCGACAGCGGTCTCAGGATCGGTGACCGTGGACTCGACCAGCACCCGCCGCGTGCCTGGCGGCACCCCGTTGGTACGCAGATCGACCGCGTCACCGCTGGTCCAGACCCCCAACTCGACGCCGATGCCGACCGATTCGGCCGCCGCGCAGACCTCCATCCAGCCCTTGTCGTGCACGTTGACCGAGCAGACATCGGGCTTACCGAGACCGAGGTGGCCCCACGCGATCACGGCCTCGATGCGCTGGCGCGGATCAGGCTGAATCCATCGACCGGTGACGACCCCGATCTCCATATGGGCCACCTCGGCCCGGATCGCGGCAACCGTGTCGCCGACATGCCTCGGCTCGAGCGTCTCCTGGGTGTCGGGCGCGCGCGGGTGGACGTGCACCGACAAGATGCCCAGGCGCGCGACCGCACGGGCGTCGCGGGCGAGGTGGCGCGCCTCCACCGGGAGCGCGGGGTGGGCGTCTTCGGGACGCGAACCGTTCAAAGCCGCCTGCAGCACCGCGACACCCTCATTCGGAGAGCTTAACCGTCGTCCGCACCCCCTGGGGGTTCTCCGATCGGAGAGGCATCAGCCGCCGAACGTGGCCACTTCGCGCGCGGCGTCCGGGCCGCTCTCCAGCAGCATCCGGAAGCCGGCCTCGTCGAGTACCGGCACCCCGATCTCGAGCGCCTTGTCATACTTCGAGCCCGGAGCCTCGCCGGCTACGACGAACGCCGTCTTCTTCGACACCGAGCCCGCCGCGCGACCGCCGCGGGCGGTGATCGCCTCCTTCGCCTCATCTCGGGAGAAGGCTTCCATCGAGCCGGTGATCACGATCGAGAGACCCTCCAGTGTGCGCGGCACTGACGCATCCATTTCGTCGACCATGCGCACGCCGGCGGTCCGCCACTTGGCGACGACCTCACGGTGCCAATCGACGGTGAACCAGTCGCGCACCGCCGCGGCGATGGTGGGACCGACGCCCTCGACCCCCGCGATCGGCGCCAGCGCAGCAGCGAGGGCCTTCGCCTGGGCGCGCGCGATGTCGCGGGCGGCTTTTTCGGCGGCGATGATATGCGATGCGGACTCGTCGGCGTCGACAGTCGAGCCTGCGAGCGACTCCTCGGCGCCGACGCTCGAACTCGCAGCCGACCCGTCGGCGCCAACGCTCGAACCCACAAGCGGTTCCTCGACTGCTCCCCCATCCGAGACGATCGCGACCCCGGCCGCGGCGGTGTCGCGCGCGGCCCGCTCAGCGGCCTCCTCCACCGCGTCCATCGACCCGAACTCACGGGCCAGCGCCTGCGCGGCCGTGGGCCCGACGTGCCGGATGGACAGGCTCACCAGCACCCGCCACAGCGGCCGGTCCCTGGCCACCTTGAGGTTGGCCAGCAACTTGCGTCCGTTGGCCGAGAGCTCGCCTGCTTTGGTGGTGAACAGCTCGACGCGCAGCAGATCCGGCTCGCGTAACGCGAAGACGTCGCCCTCGTCGGCGAGCACACCCGAAGTGAGCAACGCGGTGGCCGCCTCATAACCCAGGCCTTCGATGTCGAACGCACCTCGCCCTGCCACGTGGAAGAGCCGCTCCCGTAGCTGGGCCGGGCAGGATCGGGCATTGGGGCAACGCAGGTCGGCGTCGCCGGCCTTCTGCTGCGCGAGCTCGGTGCCGCACTCGGGGCAGTGCGTGGGCATGACGAATGCACGCTCGGACCCGTCGCGGAGATCGACGACCGGGCCGAGCACCTCGGGTATGACGTCGCCCGCTTTGCGGATGACCACGCGGTCGCCGATCAGGACGCCCTTGCGGCGCACCTCGTGCGCGTTGTGCAGGGTGGCCAGCGACACGGTGGACCCGGCGACCACGACGGGCTCCATGAACGCGAACGGGGTGACCCGCCCGGTGCGACCGACGTTGACCCGGATGTCGAGCAGCCGGGTGGTGGCCTCCTCGGGTGGGTACTTGAAGGCGATGGCCCACCGAGGGGCGCGCGAGGTGGAGCCCAGCCGGCGTTGCAGCGCCACCTCGTCGACCTTGATCACGACCCCGTCGATCTCGTGGGTGATGTCGTGGCGGTGCTCCCGCCAGTGCTCGACGTGCGCGATCACGTCATCGACGCGCCCGAGGACCACGGTGTGTTCCGAGACCGGCAACCCCCACGCGCGCAGCGCCGCGTACGCCTCCGACTGACGCTGCGGCGCGAACCCCTCCCGCTTGCCGAACCCGTGGCAGATCAACCGCAGGTGCCGCGACGCCGTGACCCGCGGATCCTTCTGTCGCAGGGACCCAGCCGCGGTGTTGCGCGGGTTGGCGAACGGGAGCTTGCCTGCCTCCACCAGCAACGCGTTGAGCGCTTGGAAGTCAACCAGCCGGAAGTACACCTCCCCGCGCACCTCGACCAGCGCCGGAACCGGGAACTCGGGCGAGCCGGTGAGCCGGTGGGGCACCTCGGCCAGGGTGCGCATGTTGAGCGTGATGTCCTCGCCGGTGCGCCCGTCACCGCGAGTGAGCGCGCGGGTGAGCCGGCCGTCCTGATAGAGGAGGTTGACCGCGAGCCCGTCGATCTTGAGCTCGCACAGGTAGTGGACCTCTTCGGCACCGACCGCCCGGGCCACCCGCTCGGCCCAGGCGCTCAGCTCGTCGGCGTCGAAGGCGTTGTCGAGGCTGAGCATGCGTTCGAGATGGTCGTGCGCGGTGAACTCGGTGGCGAACCGGCCGACCACCCGCTGCGTTGGCGAATCCGGCGTGACCAGCTCGGGGTGCGCGGCCTCCAGCGCCAGCAGCTCGCGCCACAGCTCGTCGAACTGCCCGTCGGAGATGGCCGGGGAGTCGAGCACGTAGTAGCGGAACTGATGGTCGGCGATCTCGGCGGCGAGCCGGGCGTGCCGCTCAGCGATGTCGGGGGCTGGTTCGGGACTCACAGGACGAGGTTAGCCAGCCGCACCGACAGTCCTGACGGAAACTCGCAACGGCCCGTTTCTGTCGGTCGCCAGCCGTACGATGCTCCCATGACCAGTGCCGCGGTGATCCCCACGGGACTCACCTGGGAGCAGTTTCTCGAGCTCCCGGACGAGCCGGAGGACAAGCACGCCGAGCTCATCGACGGACAAGTGATAGTGAACGCCCCGAGTTGGCTGCATCAGCGCATCGTGACGGGGTTGCTCACCGAGATCCGCATCTGGACCCGGGCCGACCAAGGGCGCGGCGAGGTCAGCACCGACCCGCCGGTGCAGATCACCCATCACCGTGGCTACCGCCCCGACGTCGCCTGGTATCGGGAGGAGCGCTGTAGGGCAGCGGGTCCCGATAACCGGCCGGATGGCCCACCCGACATCGCCATCGAGGTCCTGTCCCCAGCACCCGGGCCTTCGACGTGGTGCGCAAGCACACCGACTACGCGCGGGTCGGTGTCGGCGAGCTGTGGCTGATCGACCCGGAGGGCCCGGCCGCGCTGATCCTCCGCCCGCCGGCCGAGGTGACGACGCCGGGTGAGTTCGTCGTCGTCGGCGACCTGGATGCGACCGGGGAGCTCACCAGCCCGCAGCTGCCCGGCCTGGCAATCCGGGTGGGCGAGCTTCTCGCCCGCTGATCGGGTGTTACCGACACGAAGGTCCCGTTGTCAATGATCACGGCGCCCCGTCAGACCAACTCGTGCAGGGCCATCAGCCGTAGAGCGCATCAAGATCAGCCACATCCTGTGAACGTCCGCTGGCCGCCTTGTTCCGGCGCAGATCCTCGAGACCGATGAAGGGAACCGCCAACTCGCCGAACCGAAGTTCCAGCCGCCGTGGGTAGCACTCAGCGAACGTGACGCCGTCGACGACGAGGAAACGCACCTCATGATTGCGCAACAATCCGATGAACTCGCTGAAGTCGCGGTCGAGACGCATCCGTCCACCCGTGTTGGCGTTGCCGCAGTATTTCCACAGCCGCGACTCGCTCTTCCGGGGGCCGGGTACGCCAGTACCCTACATCGGTCGACGTCTCGTGAAGCCGTCGCCGAGTGACCACGCGGACAAGCCGATCCATGAATGCAGCTTACTGCGGTAACCGAGTCCAAAGCGACCAGATCAGGCCTTCAGCAGCTCCCGCACCGCACCGAGCAACGTGACGACCGACCGCTCGGTGGCCGCGTGCCCCATCATCCCGATCCGCCATGCCCGCCCGGCGAACGCGCCCAACCCGCCGCCGACCTCGATGCCGAACTCGGCAAGCAGCCGCTTGCGCGCGGGACCGTCCTCCAACCCGTCCGGCAACAACGCCGCGGTGAGTTGCGGCAACCGCACCCCGGCGGCGGCCACCAGCTCGAAACCCAGCTCGGGCAGCTGGGACTGCAACATCGCGCCGATCCGGGCGTGCCGCTCCCAGACCTGCTCGACCCCCTCCTCGAGCAACCGTCCGAGCCCGGCATGCAGCGAGTAGGCCAACGTTGACGACGCTGTGTGATGGTACTTCGGCGGGCTGGCCAGGAAGTAGTCCTGCAGCAGGCCCAGATCGAGATAGAACGAGCGGATCGGCGTGGTGCGCGCCCGCATCCGCGCCACTGCCCGCGGCGAGAGCGTGACCGGAGCCAACCCGGGAGGCGCGCCGAGGCACTTCTGCGACGCCGAGTAGCAAGCGTCGATCTGCCAGGCGTCAACCTCCAGGCGAGTGCCTCCGAGCGCGGTGACGGCGTCGACGAGCAGCAGCGAGTCGGTCTGCGCGAGCTCCGGGCCGAGCGGGGCGACATCGTTGCGAACGCCGGTGGAGGTCTCCGCGGCCACCACCGCCACCACCGCGGCCCGCGGGTTGGCCCGCTGCGCGGCGAGGAGATCGGCCGGGTCCAGCGCGGTGCCCCATGGGGCCTCGACGCGCACAACATGGGCGCCGCCGCGACGGGCGACCTCGCAGAGCCGTTCGCCGAAGTACCCGTTGACCCCGACGATGATCGTCTCGTCGGGTTCGAGCAGGGACGTCAGGCACGCCTCCATACCGGCCGAACCGGTGCCGCTGACCGGCAGCGTCAGGGCGTTCTCGGTGCGGAACACCGCCCGCAGCCGATCGCCGATCCCGGCGATCACCCCGAGGTACTCGGGATCGAGGTGCCCGAGCACCGGTCGGGTCAACGCCTCGACGGCCTCCGGGTACGGGACGGACGGGCCGGGGCCCAGGAGCAGGCGATCTCCGTGCATGGCGCGAACACTACGCGGGCCGGGATCAGACGAGAACTGTGATCATTATTCGTGAGGACGTGTCGCACCCAGGGCTCCCGGGTTGCGCAGTCCCATCCCTGGCAACGGCACCATGTCGAACCGGGTGTAGTAGTCGCGCAGGTTGGCGTCACACATGAGATCGACCGAGTAGAGGGGATCGAGGCGACGAGGAGCCAGCGGAGGAGCACGGTGCCGATTCCCCTGCCCTGATGGGCAGGCAGGACCTCGAGCCAGGGCACGAAGACGGTCAGCACTCCGTCGCTGATCGCGTGGACGAAGCCGACGACCCGGTGATCGTCGAGGTGGCCATGGTGCCGACGGTGCCTCTGAGGGTGCCCCGAAACCCTCCGATTGACCGTGGTTCGCCGCCTCGAATAGCACGCGGACAGCACAGTCGCGCTGCCCTTTCCCCTTGGTGGTGATCTCCGAAGGGGTGCCGAGTCCGGGCGGAGCCCGGTCCCGAGGGAGCGACGGATTTACAGTGGAGTTCAGCCCCGACCGCACCGGCCCGTTGACCTGCGACAACGGAAAGGCGGTCCGCTGGAACGATCCAAGATGACCACGCATTTGCCACGCCCACGAGTTCACGCCTCTCGTCATGCGCTCAGCGCGCCGCGGCCTTCCCGCCGGGTTCCGTGCGGCCTGGCAGGGTGACGCCAATGATGGTCGCCGCGCTGCGGCGATGGCGTCGAACCGTGAATCTCCGGCCATGCTCAGCGTCCCGACTACGCTCGTCACCCGATCCATGGCGGCGAGACAGCGACCGCCGTGCGAGCGTCGGATCGACACCACCGGTCGCCCCGACGGTAGCGGCGCCCCCGAGGGTGCTCACAGAGCGCCCTCCCGGCCGAGAGGACATCGATATCGAGGTCGAACACACCGATCGCGACCAGGTGATCAAGCAAGCACCTCAGGGCCGGCGTCGCGGTGCCGGTCGCGGACGCGAGCTGCTCGGCCGTTGCTCCCGCACTGCCGGCGCGCTCGACCAGGCTGAGCGTCGCGGCAACCCGTATGGACATGGGGGTGGTCAGATCCGCCATGGCTCGAATCGACGGTGCTGCCGTGGGTAGGTCCATCGTCTGAACCTATCCGGGGCTGACGCGACTGCCTCAGAACAACGCATCAGCAGCCCCAGCCACCGCGCCAACGTTCGACGAGTTGGCGCGGTGGCAGGACTGGAGCGCTAGGTCATTCCGGCACCTGGTCGATCAGGTTGATGAGCTTCCTCGCCGCCACCGACGCACCGTCGGTGCGGATGGTGGTGCTCACTTCTTTGGCCCGCGCATTGGTGTCATCGCGCAGAGCGGGTTCGAGCGCGGTGGACAGGGATTCGACGGTCGGCGTCGGACCGTCGTGACCCGCGCCAATGCCCAGCTCGGCCACGCGCTGCGCCCAGTACGGCTGATCCACGATCTGCGGCACGATCACCTGCGGTGCGCCCGCCAGCGCGGCCGTCGTCGTCGTGCCGGCGCCGCCGTGGTGCACGACCGCTGCCACGCGCCGGAACAGCTCGCGGTGGTTCGCCTCGCCGACGGCGAAGCAGTCGTCCTTCTCGTCGATCAACGCCAGACCCGCCCAGCCTCGGGAGACCAGCGCGCGGCGGCCTTGCGCGCGGATCGCCTCGACAGCCACCACGGCCACGTCGGGTGCGCCGGCCATCTGCATGCTGCCGAAACCCACGTACACCGGGGGTTCGCCCGCCTCCAGGAACTCCACGAGGTCCGCGGGCAGCGGCCGGTCGTCCGGCATGATCCACGCGCCGGTCTGCACGACGTCGAACCCCAGCGCGTCCTGGAACGGCCAGAGCACCGGGTCCATCGCAAGCCATGGCTGCGAGGTGAAGATGTGGTCTCGGACGTTGTCCACCGGCGGCAGACCGAGCGCGCCCCGGTGCGTGTTGAGCGGCTCGCGGTACATCGCGTCGACCCGCTCGGCATCGATCTTCCACAGCACCCGGAGGTCGGTCTCGTCCGGCGGGAACGGCTTCCCCGGCCGTGGCCCTGGCGGGTAGTGCAGCGACGGCATCCCGATCAGGTGGAAGCCAGCGTGCACGTAGTGGATGTCGAGGTGCTCGGCCACCGACCGCACGCCCGCGGGCATCAGGCCGGTCGCCACCACCGCGTCGCAGTACTCGGCCGCCTTCCCGATCACGTCGAAGTGCTGGGCGACCAACGCGGCAGCCACCTCCACGGGTGACGGCTTCGAGGCCACCAGCTCACGCACCGGGAAGCCCATCGGCACGAACGGCACGCCGACCTCGGCCAACCGCTCCGCGAAGTCCGGCGGCGCGCACATCCGCACGTCGACGCCCTGTGCGCGCAGCTCGAGCGCCAGCCCCAGCAACGGCTCAACGTCCCCTCGAGACCCCCACGTCGACAACAAAACTCGCATTACAGCACTCCCCTGTTTTCCCAGTTCCGGCGTTCGTCCGAGAATTGTGCGGCACGAATGGGGTCTTGCCGCAAGGCCAGGGGTGTGTTATATGTTGAACACGGAAGGAGCAGGAGGCTTATTCAGAACTACCTTGTCGATCTTGAAAAGATGCCCCTGACCTGCTGAAATGCGGTCAGCTTGCCGAGTTCTGAATAAGCCTCCAGGTCTCCTTCCCTTTTTCGTCTCTCGTGGGCTCAGGCGCCACAGTCCGGCAGGCGGCGCGGGCGCACCCCCGCCGAGCCGCGTGAGCCGCGCCCCCGTGCTTGATCGGGCCAAGGGACCGGAGCAGTCGCTTCACGGCGGGGACGAGGGTGGCCGTCGATCAAGGCGGGTGCGGACTCGTTGCACGCCCCACGCAAGAACTTGTCGGAGCGGGCGACGGGAATCGAACCCGCGTAGCCAGTTTGGAAG
>Ga0136617_10000964_pt1 | contig 25291 bp, 14 predicted proteins | sample AntDrymUQ3222106_2_FD_129672 | JGI IMG/M metagenome (GOLD analysis project Ga0136617, IMG submission 129672) | Polar desert sand microbial communities from Dry Valleys, Antarctica - metaG UQ322 (21.06) | ecosystem: Environmental > Terrestrial > Soil > Desert | place: Antarctica: Dry Valley...
AAGCGGCGCTGAGAAACGCGCTCGCCCTCGATCCCAACCAGCGCGGCGCGGTGATGGTGCTCGCCGGCATCGAGCGCGGCCGCAGCAGGCTCGACGCGGCGGCAGAGCTCTACGGCCGAGCGGCGCAGATGGATCCGCGCGATGCCAACGCGCCGTTGCAGCTTGCGGGAACGCTCGCGGAGCGCGATGACTTAAGCGCAGCAAAACAAGCCTACGCAGCGGCCGAAGCGCGCGATCCGAAAATGTTGCGCGCTCTGTTCGGACGTTGCCTGACGTTGCCGATGCTTCCCGTCAATGTGGCAGAAATTCAGTCGGCGCGTGCGAGCTACGCGGCGGGACTCGCGATCCTCGAGCGCGAGCTGCCTCGCCGCAGCGCCGATAGCTTGCCAGCGCACGTGCTCGATGAGCTGCGCTGGTCGAACTTCTTGCTCGCATATCACGGCGATGACGACCGGGCATTGCAACTGCGCTACGGAACGCTCATCGGCGACCTCATAGATGTGCGCGCGCCGCAATGGCGGCAGCCCGTCACGAAAAAAACTCGTCGGGACGCACGGATTCGAGTCGGGTTCCTGTCGGCTTTCTTTCGCGACGGCACCGTCGGTCGTTATTTCGAATCATGGATTACCGACTTGCCGCGTGACCGTTTCGAAGTCATTTTGTACTTTTTGCAGCCCGCTGGCGATGCGTTGACGGCGCGTTTGTGCGCGCGGGCGGATACGGTTCGCGCCTGCCCGCGTTTCCGCCCATCGCAGGTTGCGCCCGTCGTCCACGCCGACGATCTCGACCTTCTGGTTTTTCCCGAGCTCGGCATGGACGCGACGACCTTCGCGCTAGCCGCGTTACGGCTCGCCCGCGTGCAGTGCGCGGCGTGGGGGCATCCGGTGACGACCGGTCATACCACCATCGACGTGTTCTTGACGAGCAGCGTGATGGAGCCGGAGAACGCCGCTGGCCATTACATCGAGCGGCTGATCGCGCTGCCCGGGATTGGCACCCGGTACACACTGCCCGACGTCCCGCGTGACGCCGCGCGCGCGCACTTCGGTATGCCGGAAGGGGTTACGTTGTTTCTGTGTCCGCAGTCGCTGTTCAAGATTCACCCGGACAATGACGCATTGTTCGCGCGCGTTCTGGGTGCCGTACCCGATGGCCGGCTCGTTGCATTCGAAGGCCGCGATCCCGCGCTGACCGCCCGATTTCGCGCGCGGCTCGATGCCGCGCTGGCGGCCGCGGGGCTTACGCGGAAACCGTATCTGCAGTTTCTGCGGCAATGCAGCCATGCCGATTATCTGCGGATCAATACCGTGTGCGACGCGATGCTCGACACCCTTCACTGGTCCGGCGGCAACACAAGCCTCGATGCATTGGCGTGCGGATTGCCGATCGTCACGCTGCCCGGCAGGTTCATGCGCGGCCGGCAGAGCGCCGGAATGCTGCGGTTGATGGACATCGACCAAACAATTGCGCGCGACACAGATGATTACGTGAGCATCGCGGCGCGACTTGGACACGACATAGCGTGGCGCGATGGGCTGCGTTCGCGCATTCTTGCCGCACGCGGACGCGTGTTCGAAGATCCGGCGCCAATCCGGGCGGTCGCAACGGCGTTCATCGAGCTGGCGCGACAGGAGTGACGGTACTATCCCGCTTGCGCGCGCAGGCGTTCGATGAGCGCAGTACCGATACTTTGCGCGACGCTGCTCCAGTCGCCCGGTGCCGGTTGCCGGAATAACCGTGCCGTCGGATACCACGGACTGCTCGAGGGCGCGAGCATCCAGCGCCAATCCGGCGCGAAGCGCAGCATGACCCACACCGGTTTGCCCAACGCCCCGGCCAAATGGGCGACGCTGGTGTCGACGCTCAACACCAGATCGAGTTGCGAAACCAGCGCGGCCGTTCCATCGAAATCGCGGCGCGCGTCGAGCTCGACCAACGGCGTGCTCTCGACTATGTCGGTTGGCTGCAGCGAGAACCAGCGGATGCCCGGCAGCGCGAATAGCGGCGACAACGTCGAGAGCGAGCAACTCCGCCGCGCCTTTTCCGGCGTTTCGGTGGCGCCTACCCAACAGATTCCGACGTTGAGCGCACGATCGCTACGCGTTCCGATGCGATCGCCGATTTCGCTGGTACGTGCTGGATCGGCCGTCAGGTATGACGGCGGAGCGGGGATTGTCGCCGGCGTGACGTCGAGTATTCCGGCAAGCGATAAGAGCGGCACGTGTGCGTCGTACGCCGGAATCCCTTCGCCGAACCCGTACGCCACTGCGACACCGGGCGCACTGGCAAGCAAGCGCTTGAGGGTTGGTTGCGCAGACACGATAACCCGAGCGCCGCGCGCTGCAACCAGTGGCGCGAAACGGATCGCTTGCAGCGTGTCGCCAAGACCCTGTTCCGCTGTCAGCAGGATCGTGCGGCCCGCCGCTTCCTCTCCGTCCCAGCGGGGTCCGGCATACACCGGCAACTGCGCCGCGAGTTCCTGTGCCGCAAAGCGCCACTCGTATTCGCGAAAGCCTTCGGCGTAGTCGCCGAGCGCGAGCAGCGCAAGCGCGAGATTCCAGTGTGCCTGCGCAAAGTTTGGCGCGAGTTCCAGTGCACGGCGGAACGCGGCGACGGCGCCGGACACTTCGTTGCGCCCTTGCAGAGCGAGTCCGAGATTGCTCCATGCGCCGGCATGATCGGGTTTGAGCGCTAGTGCTTGGCGAAATGCGGCGACCGCCTCGCTTGCGCGTTGTGCAGCCGCCAGCGCGAGACCCAAGTTGTTATGAAACTCGGGTTCGCGTGGTGCCGCTTGCACGGCGCGCTCGAGCAACGGCAATGCCTCGTCCAGCTGATGACGCTGATAGTGGACGACGCCGAGGTAGTGCAGCGCCGGCGGATACCCGGGATCTTCCGCGAGCGCCGCCCGATAATCGCGCTCGGCAGCTTCGAGATCAAATCGTTGATGCGCTGCGGTGCCGCGGGCAACCAGAGCAGCCGGTGTCAGTGCGGCGGCTGTCGACGCTGAAACATGCGGGGACGCATCGATCGACCCGTGGCAGAGCTTGTAGCGCCGGCCGCTGCCGCATGGACACGGGTCGTTGCGGCCGACGCCAATACCGCGAACGCTGTTCGCGCTGGCCTGCGTCAACGCTTGCTGCGCTTCGCTATCGTTGGGCGCGGCGAGCAAAACACGGCCGGCCACGGCGCTCGCCGCTGCCCACTGACTTAACGCAATGCAGTTGCGGAGCAGCGCCTTCATCTGGAGAGACCCGGCAATGGCGTCGGAGAATCGTGGCGCCAGCGCTGCAAGCTCGGCGGGCGGCATCACACGGCAGAAGTTGAAGAGGCCATGAAACCCAAACGGCGTGCCGATCGGATACGCGGCCTCGAACGCAAAGCGATCGGCGAGCGCTTCATCGGCGAACCGGATACCGTATTCGCGTTCAAGCAATGGACGAAACGTGCGGCCGATCGTCGTATCTTCCAAGTCGACCAGCGCGATCCGCGGATCCTGCAGCGCCTGCAACAACTTGCGCGAACGCAGCGTAAACCCGCCATTGCCAACTCGCATGCCGTCGTCGTACCAGTGCCACTTCGCTCCCACGTAGTCAGTATCGCTGAAAGAGTCGTCCCAAGCCTCTGGATTGACTGCATAGCCATCCCACTGCACGAGCAGCAGATGCGTTGTTTCGACAAACGGCAACAGTTGCTTCAGGACAAAGCGCGAATAATGATCACGCGAAGTGAGAGGCGAAATCGTCACGATGTCGACGCTGGGGGACGCAGCCACTCCGTTCGGAAGCGCGTCCGTCAGAAACAACGTTCGCGCAAAGTTGATCGCGGCGCGCGACTTCATGAGCGCACGCAGCGCCAGCGCATGATTGACCGTGTCGATGCAGACCAGCGTAACGCCGGGCAAAGTGAGCATTGCGCAGGCTGAAGGAGCTACGCCGCCCGCACGGCTAGCGGTTGGTGCTCCTCGGTCTCGAGCGCTCTACAGTCCTGCACCCAAGCGCGAAATACGGCAAGCATCCAGACGGTGACGAGCGGCGCCAGATGCAAGGTCGCGCGATTGACCGTGGTTTGATCGGCGACCCAGGCCCGCGCGTTCGTAAACGCGAAGACGACAAAGAGGAAAACACCGCCGGCGGCGATCACCATCGTAAAAGGAGCAAGCCGCGGCGACATCAGCTGCCGCCAGCCGAAAACCGCGGCGGCGATTGCGCCGTACCAGAGGAGATGCCAGTTCCCGAGAAGGAAGTAGCTATCCGCCAACGCACCCCATTCTGGTGCGAACTCCAAGTGCAGCCGGTAGTTGAGTATCACCGGATTGGTCCGAGCCAGGACGAGGAGCGCGAACAGGGCTACGGCAAAGCCCGCCGCGACCAGCTTCCTGCCGTGTCGTGGGAAAAATGCCACGAGGAGCGCAGGCACGAGAGTTAACAGCCAGACTCTGCCGGGCACCTTGATCAGGGGGCATGCGGCGAGCAACAGCAAAGCGAGCACTGCATCACCTGTCTCGTGGTGGTCGAGCCAGCGCAGCCCGGCGAACACGGCAATCGTGAAGAACGCGGCGAGGGGCAGGTCCGCGTACCCGGCGAGAGCGACATGAACGTTTGCGAGCGGCAACGACGCGACCAGCCAAGCCCCGACGAGCGCGCCGGACGGGCCGAAGTCCATCGCCCGCAAGGCTCCGTAAACAGCGCACGACAACGCAACGGCAAGCATCCAGAACGGGATGTTCATCAGTGCATCGTCCCACCTGCCGAGCGCGACGCTTGCGAGCACCTGCAACAGCGGAACCGTGCCCGGATAGTGCGGCGCGGCATCGAAATAAGAGGTGCCGTTTGAGGCAAGCCAGGCGTCTGCCGCTTCGAACGGCACGAGTCGGCCCAACTCGTACCACACGCGCGCCTTGGTTCCCCATTGCGTCCAAGAGTCCCAGGGATAGAGAGGCTTCCACGCAACTTCCGCGAAGAGCAGCGCAAAGCGCAGCACCAGCCAGGCAAGAAGCGCTAACCACAACACCCGCGCCATACCTTGCAGGTGCTGGCCGCGCACAATGTTCGCTGCGTCGCGCAGCGCCCCGCGCAGGTCCGGGAATTCACGCCGAAAACCCAGCCACGCAAGCGCTGCACCGAGAAGCAGAAGTGGAACGAAGATCGCAGCTATTCCGAATGAAACGCCGGCCAGCGAAAGCGCTCGCATCCAGATCGTCGCCAGAAACGCTCCCGCAAACGCACCGCTGCCAACAGTCCAAGCGAGACCGCCCGCAGTCGACAGAAGAGGCGTTCGCCGCGGCAACGCGACGACGAATGCCACACCGATCGCCCACATCAGCAGCAATCCCAGGATGAGTCCGAAGCTTCCCATCGCGCGACTATTGAATCTGGAAAAGTGCCGCGCCGGGGCCGGTCAGCTTCAACTGTGCCGATATCGGTGTCATATTGTCCCAACGCAATCGGTTTGCCGAAGGGTCGAACTGCACGCCGCGCCGCTGGTAGACGAGAAGCCAATCCCCTGCGCGCAAATTGGCGGGCGGCGGCATGACATTTCTGCTCGACTCGAAGAACACGTTGTGCGGATAGAGATGAAATGCCGCGCGGCCACGGAAATAATGAGCGTCGCTGACGACGAATACGCGGACGGGTGCGGCCGGCAACGTCGCGCGAACCTGTTCGATGAAGGCGAACAATCCGCCGTCGTCCGCTGCCCTGTGTTTCTCGCGCCAGTCCTTGCCTGCGTATTGCGCCGCGGTGACTTGCGTTTGCCGCGCCAGGTTCCACAGCCAACGCGCATCGAGCAACCCCCACGACGCCGCGAAAACGACCGCAATGGTCCAGGCGAGCGTCGAACGTCGAGGCAGGCGACGCCATCGCGCCAGTGCCCATACCAGGAGAGCGGTTGCGGCAATCGCCACTGCGAGGAGCAGCGGTAACGGAAGATCCTGCACATCGGCACCGCCGGTTACGCTGTTGATGGACGTTCCGGTCCAGCGCTCGAACGACCACCATTCGCGAATCCGATCGCTCAGGGTTTCGACCGCGCCCATGGGCTTGGCCGTGACACCCCGAATTCGAATCGGTTGCGACAGCGGGCCTCGAATCAGCAGTGCAAGACCGTTGACCCGGCCCAGCCAGCCCGGGTCTTCAACGACGATTACCGGAAGCAGCTGCTCCGACTCGATCGACACGGGTACGCTGATGACCTTTTGCGGCGCGTAATCACTGCGCCAGACCAGGCGTACGTCGGTCGTGGCGGGAACATCCCTAACGTCCCACGCAATCGCCGCGTAATCGCGGGCGGGCAAGTCGCTCGAGAGCGCGATCAGCGCCTGGCCATTGTTATCGACGCCGGTCAGGACAAGCTCGTTATTGACGATCGCGCCGGTTCCTCGCACGAGCGAAAGGTCGCGCGCTCCCCACGTTTTCGCGGTCGCTCCGGGAAACCAGCTTGCCGGAACCGCAAACGCAAGGTAGACGGTCGCCGCAACGGCGAGCGCCGCCGCGAGCAATACCAGCGGGCGCGCGATGGACGGTGTAGCCAGGGGCCCGCTCGCGACGGATCCGCCATCAGGCGCTGACATCAATGCGCGTGCCGGCTGGTCAAAATATGCCAAAGCGTCAGTACGAGGATGCGAAGATCGAACCAGATCGACCAGTTGTCGATGTAATACAGGTCGTATTCTATCCGCCGTGTCAGATCGGTGTCGCCGCGAAGATCGTTGACTTGCGCCCATCCGGTAATTCCCGCCTTGACCAAATGTTTCTGCATATATCCCGGGATTTCCTGCCGGAACTGCTTGACGAATTCCGGGCGCTCGGGGCGCGGACCGACGAGCGACATGTCGCCGCGAAAGACATTGATGAGCTGCGGCAGCTCATCAAGCGAAAAGCGCCGCAGCCACTGTCCGAAACGGGTTGCGCGCCGTTCGTTCACGCGCGACCATACCGGGCCCGACGTTACCTCCGCGTCCACGGGCATCGTGCGGAATTTAAGCATCATGAACCGTTCGCCGTTCCAGGTGACTCGCTCCTGGCGGAACAGGACCGGACCCCGGGAGGAGAGCCCGATACCCAGCGCAATGAGCAGCATTAATGGGGCCGCAACCAGCAATGCCAGCGCCGCGAGAACGAAATCCTCGATATTCTTGACGGCGAGATTGACGCCTTGTAGCGGTGAATCCGTCAGATTGATCACCGGCAAGCCGGCGATTTCGGTCACCGAGTGATGCAGCAGCGTGAAGTTGAAAATGTCGGGGACAAAGCGGACTTGGACCGAATATTTGCGCAGACGGTCCAGCAGTTCGCGGATACGTTCGTCCGCGCGGAGCGGAAGCGCGATCCAGATCTGATCGAGATGCCGGTGTTCCAGGTCGGCGAAAACCCGGTCGACATTGCCGATGACGGGTATTCCGTTCACAACCGTGCCCTGCAGGTGCTGCGCATCGTCATAAAAGCCGTGGACGACCAGTCCGCTCCATGGTGTTTGTTGCAAGCGCCCGAGAACCTCCCGTCCGAGGTTTCCGGCGCCGATGATCGCGATATGGCGCAGATTAAATCCGCGGCGGCGCAACGCGCGCAGGAAGAGGCGACCCGCGCCGCGAAACGCGAGATGTCCGGCAAACGCGAGCAGAATCCAGGAGATGGACCAAACGCGGGAAAACTCCGGCCCCGATTTGGAAAGGAACAAGAACGCAAACCAGATGGCTGCCAGAAGAAGCCAACCATTGGTTAGGCGGCGCACCTCCTCGAACAGCGTCACTCCGCGCTGCGGCGCGTAGAGCCCGGTGATCGAAAACAGCGCAGAGCAGAGGACGGCGATACCGAGGACCGCGAGTACGTAGCGCTCGGGAAAATCCCAGCTCTCGAGATAAACCAGATACGCAATCGCGCCGGCGATGATCACAAGGAGCGGATCGAGGAATCGTACGACCCACTCGAACAGCGGCGCGTTGTCCTTGAGCAGGCTGCGTCTCACGCTCGGGGAGTCTCTCGCTTGGCGCGGAATTCGGCCCAGCATGTCGCAACGGCTTCCAAGAACTCGGCGCGGAATCGCGGCGCCGAGAAGCGCGCGGCATTTCGCCGGCAGGCTTCCGCGGAAATGCGCTCGGCGACTTGCTCGAATTCCCGTACGGCGCGGGCAATGGCCTCGGCGGACTGTTCTTCGAACAAAACACCGGAGGGATGTGGCTGATCGAGTCCGAGAATGGTTTCGACCGAGCCCCCGCGATTCAACGCGATCACGGGAACTCCGAACGCCTGCGCCTCCAGTGGAGCAATGCCGAAATCCTCATCCGCCGCGAACACGAACGCGCGCGCCGCTGCGAGCCAGGTATCGCGTTCCCGATCGTTGACTCTTCCTAGGAACCGCACGTTGGGACCGGCGACCGCTTCGATGCGCCGGCGCTCAGGCCCTTCACCGATGACGATCAATTGCCGATCCGGCAGGTGCTGAAATGCCTGCACGATCAAGTCGATGCGCTTGTACGGGACGAATCGCGATACGGTTACGTAATGAACGCCAGGCGATACGCGCGAACGCAGCGGCGTCGCACCGGGTACCGGCGGGTAGATGACAATGGAGTTGCGGCCATAACAGCGCTCGAGCCGGCGCGCGATATGCCCGGAAATCGCAATGAAATGGTCGACACGCGCGCTGGAATCCCGGTCCCAGCGTCGCAAACGCGCAAGGACTCGCCGCGCGAGCCAACCACGGACGCCATGGTCAAGGCCCGTTTGGCGCAGATACTGATCTTGCAAATCCCAGGCGTAACGCATCGGTGTGTAGCAGTAGCAGATATGGAGCTGGCCCGGCTCCGTGCGCGCGCCCTTGGCCACCGCGTGAGAGTTGGAGATTACGAGATCGTAGCTGCGCAGGTCGAACCGCTCGATGGCTCGCGGAAAAAACGGCAAGCAGTACCGAAAGAACGTCTTTGCGAAAGGCATCCGCTGCAGCATCGACGTATGGATGGGCCGGTCGCCTAGTCGCGCGCGCTCTTCCGCCGGAAAAAAATCCACCAACGTATACAGGTGCGCGTCCGGAAATAGCCCGAGCAATTCTTCCAGGGCAGTTTCGGCGCCGCCCCAGGTATCCAGCCAATCGTGAACGACCGCGATTTTGGGCGTCTGCGCTGGCTCCAATTTTTCCAGGTCTGGAACGATGCGAGACACTCAATGCTTAGCGAACGCCATTCTACCGTCTATCCGACTCGCAACGGGCTCCATCGATCCAGCGCCATAGAGAGCGTTGCCGAAACGCAGTGCTACCATTTGATAAGCCCGCAAACATTCGGATCAGTCCCGCTCTCCTATGCCGATCCGCGTCGCTTTTAATGCGACCCCGCTGTTGTCTCCGCTTACCGGCATCGGGAATTACATCGTCAATCTTGGCGCCGCCTTCGCGGCGACCGGTGAAATAGACGCGCATTCGTTCTATGGATATCGATGGCGCCGCGGGGTCCCAACGTCGCTTGGCGAAGGCGCGGGTGAGGCGGCTCAGAAGCTGCGTGATGCCCTAAAACCCTGGGTTCCGTTCAAGCGAGAACTGCGGCAAGCTCAACAGCGGATCGTATTTGGCTACGGGTTGCGCAAGCGCGCCATCGAGGTCTACCACGAGCCGAACTACGTTCCTATTTGTTACAACGTCCCGGTCGTCATCACGGTGCACGACCTGTCGTGGTTGCGATACCCGGAATCCCATCCCGTCGACCGGGTCCGTTGGCTTGAACGGGCACTTCCCCGCGCCATCGAGCGTGCGGCAGCCATCATCGTCGATTCGGACTTCGTGCGGCAAGAGGTACTGGCCACGTTTCCCGTTCACGCAACGAAGGTTCGCACCGTGCATCTGGGGGTCGCCGCCGAATTTCACCCGCGTGACGCGGAGGCGACCGCCGCGACGCGATCGCACTATCAGCTGGAACATCGCAGTTACGTTTTGACCGTCGCCACCATCGAACCGCGAAAAAATCTAACGCATGTGCTGAATGCGTACGCATTGTTGCCCGAAGCGTTGCGGATGCGATTTCCGCTCGTTATTGCAGGGGCGGTGGGATGGCGCGCGGCGCAAGTGGAATCCACGCTGAAAGTGCTGGCCGGGCGCGGACAGTTGCGGTTTCTGGGCCGCGTCTCGCCGGCGGAGCTGCCGGCTCTCTACGCGGCTTCCGCCGTGTTCGTCTTTCCTTCCTACTATGAGGGCTTTGGTCTGCCGCCTCTAGAAGCGATGGCGTCCGCCGTCCCGGTGATTTTTTCGAGCCGCGCGTCGTTACCGGAGGTCGTCGGCGACGGCGGCCTCGGCGTCGACCCTGATCGCCCGGAGGAGACCTGCCTGTATCTTCGCACGTTGCTGGAGGATGCCGCACGCCGAGACGAAATTGCGCGCCGCGGCATCGCTCGCGCGGCTTTGTTCACGTGGAACGGTTGCGCGCGAGCCACGTCGGCTATCTATCGCGAAGCGATAGAAGGGCAACCCGACGCGGCTTAGCGCCGCAGTTTTGCTATGATTTAAGGCTTTGCCGCACGCGACAATTTTTTCACCGACCCATCGGATGGCGATAGAGCCGCGTAGATGAGAACCGAGACGACGCCAATCGACGATTGTCTGGGCACAGACGTGACACATCGAGCAAACGCGACCCCCAATGGCTAAAGCGGCACTGATCACCGGCGTTACCGGACAGGACGGCGCGTATCTCGCGCAACTGTTGCTTGGCAAGCAATACCAGGTATTTGGCATGCTTGCCCGCCGCGGCTCGGACTCTTTGTGGCGGTTGCGGGAGTTGGGCGTGTTGGATCGAGTGACGCTCGTCGACGGCGATCTGATCGACCAAGGCGCGATCCTGCGCTCGTTGCAAGACAGCGGCGCCTGCGAAGTTTACAACCTCGCCGCCCAGAGTTTTGTCGCCACTTCCTGGAAACAGCCGGTCTTGACCGCGCAGGTGAGCGGTGTCGGAGCGTTGAACGTACTCGAGGCGATTCGATTCCATAATTCGAAAATTCGCTTCTACCAGGCCTCGACCAGCGAAATGTTTGGCCTGATCCAGACGGAGCGACAGGACGAAACGACGCCGTTCTACCCGCGCAGTCCGTATGGAGTCGCCAAACTTTTCGCGCACTGGAGTACGGTCAATTATCGCGAGAGCTTCGGCTTGCACGCATCGAGCGGGATCTTGTTCAACCACGAATCCCCACTGCGCGGGATCGAGTTTGTAACGCGTAAAGTCACCGATGGCGTCGCCCGAATCAAACTGGGCAGAGAAAAGGAGTTGCGGCTTGGCAACATCGACGCAAAGCGTGATTGGGGTTTCGCGGGGGACTACGTTGAGGCGATGTGGTTGATGTTGCAACAAGACGTTCCGGATGATTACGTGATCGCGACGGGGATATCAACGACGGTGCGCGACATGTGCAGGATTGCCTTCGAACACGTCGGCCTGAATTGTGACGACCACATCGTGGTGGACCCGAACTTCTACCGTCCGGCCGAGGTGGACGTGCTCCTCGGGAACCCGCAGAAGGCGCGATCCGTGCTGGGATGGTCCGCGCAAACGTCGCTGGAGGAGCTCATTGCGATGATGGTCGATGCAGATCTGCGCCGCGTGAGGCGCGAATAGATTTGGGCGAGAACGTTCCGCTGAGCAGACCTTCGAAATTGCGATGAGGACAGTTCGCGTGTTGCGCGAAACCTGGGGTTTTCGCGACTTCATTCTCGCCAGCGTCAAACGGGACTTCGTTGCCCGGTATCTCGGAACACAGCTTGGGTTCTTTTGGGCTGTTGCGCAGCCGCTGGCGATGGTCGCCATCTACACGCTTGTGTTCGCGGAAATCATGAAACCGTCGCTGCCCGGTCATGACGCGAAGTTCGCGTACAGCATCTACCTCTGCGCCGGCATCATTACCTGGCAGCTCTTCAGCGAAATCTTGAACCGGTCGGTGGGGATTTTTGTCCAGAACGCGAACCTGCTGAAGAAGGTGAGCTTACCTAAACTTGCGCTCCCCGTGATCGTGGCGCTTTCGGGACTCACGAACTTTGCCATTATCTTCATGTTGTTTCTCGCTTTCCTCGTCGCAATTGGCAGCTCTCCGGGCGTGAGCGTGCTCTCTGTCATTCCCCCGCTCGTAATCGTCGTCGCCTTCGCGCTCGGACTTGGCGTGCTGTTGGGAACGATCAACGTTTTTTATCGCGACGTCGAGCAGACCGCAGGGCTCGTACTGAATTTTTGGTTCTGGCTGACTCCCATTGTGTATCCGAGCCGCGCGCTTCCGCAGACACTCGCGACGGTGTTGGAATGGAATCCGATGTGGCCGCTCGTGAGCTTCATGCAGGCGGTCTTCCTCGGGGAGCGAATTCCTGCTTGGAGCACACTGACCTATTCTGCGGCTGTAGCGTTGGGGTTGCTTGCGCTGGGATTGTTCGCTTTCCGCAGGTTGAGCGGCGAAATCGTGGACGAGCTGTAGTGGGATTCTTGCGCGCCCGCAATCTGGGCAAAGCGTACAAACGCTATGAGCGCAAGTCTGGCCGCTTGCTGGAATGGCTCGGTCTTGGAACCCACCATCAGGACACGTGGGTACTGCGCGATGTGAGCTTCGACGTCCGCGCGGGAGAGGCGGTTGGCATCATCGGTGCCAATGGCGCCGGAAAGAGCACGCTACTCAAGATCATCACCGGCACCATTCGCCCGACTACCGGCGCTTATGAGGCCGGCGGTCGCATTGCGGCGCTGCTCGAGCTTGGTATCGGCTTCCATCCGGAATTCACCGGTCGGCAAAACGTGTACATGTCCGGTCACGTGCTCGGCATCCCGGGTGAAACGATCGCATCGCTGATGGGTGAGATCGCGGCATTTGCCGAGATCGGAGACTATGTCGACCAGCCGGTCAGGACCTATTCAAGTGGCATGCAGGTGCGGCTTGGGTTCAGTGTCGCGACCGCCGTACGTCCGGAGATCCTGATCATCGATGAAGCGCTGTCGGTTGGCGATACCTACTTCCAACACAAGAGCTTCGACCGCATCCGTCAATTTCGCGATCAGGGGACAACGTTGCTTTTCGTCTCGCACAACGCGAGTGCGATCAAGACGCTATGCGACCGCGCGATTCTTTTGGACCAGGGTGCGCTGTTGCGCGATGACGAACCCGAAGCTGTCCTCGACTACTACAACGCGATCATCTCGGTGCACCGCGCCAACTACGAGATCCAGCAGAGCGAGCGCGCGACCGGTCGACGCGCAACTCGGTCCGGCACCGGTCAAGCGACGATAACTGCGGTCGATCTGATCGTTGACAGCCGATCAGTTCGCGCCTTGCGTACCGGGGATGCCGCCACGCTACGGATCGCGGTCGCGGTTGCCGCTGAAATTCCCGAGCTGACCGTCGGCATCATGCTTCGCGACCGCCTTGGCAACGAAATATTCGGGACCAACACTTTCCACATGGGTCGCAGCCCAAGCAGTCTACGTAGGGGAGATCAGCTAACGGTCGACTTCACTTTTCCCGCACTTCGTTTGGGTTTAGGCAGCTTCGGTGTCACCGCGGCATTGCACATAGGCGCATCGCATATCTCGGCCAGCTACGATTGGTGGGATCGAGCGCTCGTCTTTCAGGTGATCGCAGGGACAGGGCCACTGACTATCGGTGTTTGCGACCTTCCCGTCACCGTTGATTGGTGGTCGGCGGCGGCGCCTACTCAAGGTCGTGAAGCGGGCAAGGCATGATGGCTCGGGGCGAGCTATAGGCTTTCCGTATCGGCGCGGTAAAATCAATTCATGACTCAACTGGAACAGCAGGACATTGACGTCGACGCTCTGATGCGTCAAATCCGATCGGAGATCGCTAGTCGGGCGCCGTATGCGCCCGGACATGATCAATGGGCTTCGGGGTCGCATCGACCAGGGGTGGTCTATGGCGACGCCTCGCTGCCAGAGCGGGTAGCGCTACCACGACTGCCGGAGTCCGCCGGCATCATTGCGCGCAAGCCTGCCTACGCAATTTCGGATTTTCTCGACTATCACGATGAAGATTTCGTCTGCAATGCCTATCGTGGACTTCTCGGGCGCGAGCCCGACGCCGAAGGCGCTTCTCGATTTCTTGCCAAACTTCGCAGTGGTTTGTTGGCGAAAGTCGAGATTCTGGGACGACTCCGGTTTTCCCCTGAGGGCCGTGCTGGCGCTGTGCCAGTGTCGGGATTGTTGATCCCCTTCGGCCTGCGCACCTTGCGCCGGATTCCGGTCCTCGGCCATGTATTGGGGATTTTTCAGTACGTCCTGAGGCTGCCAGGGATCGTACGCAATCTCGAACGACTGGAAAGCGTCGTCTTCCTCCATCGAATGGAGATGCGGCACGGGATCAACGCGATTGAAGGCGAAATCGAGGTTGCCCTGCAGCGAATTCAAGAGGTAACTGCAGACCACATTAACGTGACTGTGGCGACTATCGCCGAGGGGCTTGCGTCCAAGGTCGAGCGGCCCGAAATGAAGATGCTGGCGCAAGGTAAGGCGGATTTGGCACAGTTCAATGCGCTGGCCGAAAAGTCGCGTGCTGTTGAGCGCGAGCTGCGCGCACTTGTCGAGGCGTTGGATCAGCGAGTGGCCGAGCATCCGCCGCGTGCGGTGGTCATCGAGGCGATTGCAGCCGCCACCGCTGCGAAAGCCGACGCCGGTCGCGTCGACGCAAGTCTCGCCGTGGTTGGCAAGCAATTGCTGAACTATCGGCAGAACTTGTTGGAGCAGGAGCGTCGCCTCGGTATCCTGCTCGAAGAGGCGAGCAAGCGGCTGCCGGCACCGCTGGATGCGAAACAGTTGGATGCCATGCAGGAAGAGCAGCGCCATTTACTCGATGGATTCTATGTCTCGTTCGAGGAAACCTTCCGCGGGACGCGTGAGGACATCAAGCAGCGCGTCGAGATATATCTGCCATACATTCGTGCAGCGGGCGCGGGCACCGCGACCGCTTCCGTTCTCGATATCGGCTGCGGGCGCGGTGAATGGCTGGAGCTTCTCCAAGAGAACGGGCTGAAGGCATTAGGCGTGGACATGAATCGAATCACCACGGCAGACTGTCGGGCACGAGGCCTTGAGGTCACCGAAGCCGACGGTCTCAATCATTTGCGCGGACTGCCAGAGAATTCGCTCGGCGCAGTCACCGCGTTTCATATGATCGAACACGTACGTTTCGGGCAAATGATACTGCTCTTCGACGAAGTGCGGCGTGTCTTAAAGCCTGGCGGCGTCGCGATCTTCGAAACGCCTAACCCGGAGAATCTGATCGTCGGTGCGTGCAGCTTTTACAATGACCCGACGCATCAACGGCCGCTGCCGCCCGAGCCGATGCAGTTCGTCCTAAATAATCGTGGTTTCACGCGCGTTGAGATATTGCGGCTTCATCCGCGCACCGACATCCCGCCGCCGATAGAGGAGGCGGATGGGCTGCGTGCCGAAATCATCGAGCGTTTGTATGGTCACCGGGACTATGCGCTCATTGGCTATAGATCGTGAGCGATACGCGTCGCCTGTATTTCAGCGTGGCCGCCGAAGAAAATGAGGCGTCATGGTCCTCGTGTACGAGGCGAATCAAAGGCCTAGCGAATCATGCCGATGAACGGAGACACTTCAAGTGAATGCAGCGGACTTGCCCATCGTGGGTCCGATTTGCAACGTGGAGAAAAACTATCTGCCACAGTTGGCGCACCTGACGAAGCTGACGGCGGCACGGGTGCTCTGTGTCGGCTTCTCGCAAGTAGAGATCGACGAGCTGATCGCACCGCATCACCCTGCGGAGATCATTTCGCTAACCCATTGGGTCGATCATATCGACGCCGCGGTAAGCCGCTACCCGTTGGTGGTCGGCGATCTCTGCGCGCAAACGGATTTTCCTCCAACTTATTTCGATCATGTGGTGACGCTTTCCGTGTTGGAGCATCTGCGCGATCTCGACGGCGCGTGTCGGGAGGTGAAGAGGATTCTGCGCCGCGACGGATGGTTCCTCAGTTTTTTTGGACCTGCTTGGTCATGCGCCTACGGCCACCACCTGTACGCCAACCCGGATGACCCCAACCTGAACTTCACATCTTGGCAACTACCGGCGCACATGCACTTACTGTGCAGTCCGCAAGAGATCAGCGACTGGTATCTCCAGAAGGGATATTCACCGGAAATTGCCCAGTCAGTTCAGCATTGGTTTTTCGAAACGAATCTGATCAACCGATTATCCTACGACGCCTATCTGTCTGCCTTTCAGCGTCACTTTCGGATCGCGTGGATGGAAGGTATATACAACACCGTGCCGACAGCGCATCTCGATCGGCTGCGCGCCAAGCTCGGCCCCGGCGACTACTCGACCTATGGCGGGAAATTCGCGCTCGCGAACACGTGAAGCGACCAATTCTGCGCAAACGGCGCAGAACGCATTGACTTGCGGCGAGTTGATTCAACGCTGAAGCCGACCCTACCAATGCGCATCCTTGTCGCGAACTTCTTTCCCGCGTTCCATCCTCCCCGGAGCGGCGGCGAACAGCGCTATTACTATCTCTATCACTACCTGAGCCGACATTACGACGTCACGCTGCTGTCGCCAACTTACTCGAATCACACGTTCGAGGTCGTGACCTTCTCGCCGACGTTTCGCGAGCATCGCGTACCCAAGGACGAGGTATTCGACCAACTGCATTGGAAACTTGGCGTTGAGGGTATCGGCCCCGAGTGTTCCGGGTACGTTGTATCGCTCGCGGCCGCCGTGGAAACGCAATTCTCGTGTCGATTTGACGCATTGGTCTCGGACGCTGACCTCATCATTCATGAGTCGCCGTTCACGTTACCGTACGACCGGACACTTGGCATCGATGGAAAAGCAAGGATCTACAACGCCTACAACGTTGAACATCGGCTGGCTGCACACATACTGCGCGGCGAGACCGGCCGAAACGCGGTTGAATTCATTCGCTTTCTTGAGCAATCGTTGGCTGGGTTCGCGACCGTGCTCTTCGCCACGTGCGAGGAAGATCGCGACTTGTTTTCTTCCGAGTTTGGAGTCGATCCGAAGCAGATAGCACTGGCTCCGAACGGCTTCGAACCCGAGGACGCGGAGACCGCAGACGCGGCGCCGGCTGACCGCGGTCGCCGTGAGATCTACGCGGTGTTTATGGGCAGTGCCCACCCACCCAATGTCGAAGCCGCCAGGTTCATCGTCGAGCGACTTGCCCCGGCGTTACCGGAGGTCGAGTTCAGGTTGATAGGCGCTGTGTGCGGTCATCTGCCCAAGATTCTCCCGCGCAATGTAACGAATCTCGGTTTCTTGGAAGAAGATGTCAAGCGGAGGCAGCTTGCTGACTGCCGTGCTGCGCTGAATCCGCTGTTTTCTGGCTCGGGCACGAACCTCAAGATGCTCGATTACATGGCGGCTGGCGCGCCGATTCTAACCACGCCGATCGGCGCGCGCGGCCTCGCACTGAAGCACGGCGTCGATGCGTTCATCGCGGAAAGCGAGCATTACGGCGACGCTCTGCGAGCCATTGTACGGGATCGACCATCGGCGATGGTCGTCGGAGCGACAGCAAAACTCAAGGCCTTCGCGGAATGCACATGGGAGAAGATCGCGGAGAGCATGCGCCGTGTTATCGACTCGGTCGACCTCCACCCAATTCCCTCACCGGGGGCTGTTACCAAGCGGCCGCAGCTGTTGGTCGTCAACGACTTTCCTGTCTCACAAGCGACGGGTGGGGGTCAGGCCCGCATTCGGGAGTTGCTGACCGAGCTGGGTCGCGAATTCGACGTTCGCTTACTTTGCCTAACGCAAGCGTTGCAACGCGTCGACCGCGTACTCGCAGCCGGCGTGAAGGAGATGTGCATCCCCAAGACCGCGGAGCATAGGGCGGCTGAGGTGCGAGCGGGCCGCGAGACGAAAATTTCCATCAATGACATCATCGCATCGGATTTCTGCTCGAGGAATCCGGAACTTCTCTCGACGTTTCGCGTCCACGTCGATCGTTCCGTGGCCGTAGTCTTCGAGCACCCATATCTCGCGCCTTTGCTTGATTACGTGCCGATCGGTACGCGCGTCGTCTATTCATCGCATAACATCGAGGCCGATCTTAAGGCGGCCCTTTTGGTGTTGCGACGAGATGCCGCCCGGCAGATCGAGCGCGTCAGCTCCCTCGAGAAACGTTTGCTCGACCGGGCCGATCTGATCGTCTGTGTTTCTAACTTGGATCGCGCCTACTTCCGCCGCAGTCATCCCGACAAACGTTATGAGGTCATAGAGAACGGCGCGCGCACCGAACTGGGTCGGGAGACGTCGACAGCATCATTTGCCCTTGCCGATGATCCGATGCGCGGCCGGCCGCTGGCCGTTTTTCTTGGCAGCGCCCACATGCCAAATGTCGAAGCGGCGAATTTCCTGATCAAATCCGTGGCACCCGCCGTACCGGAAGTGACGTTCGGGATCATCGGCTCTGTATGCGATGCCATTGCGCTCGCGCCGCGACCGCGCAATTTGGTCTTGTTCGGCGTGTTGCCAGAGGCGGAAAAGAATGCTCTGCTGGCCCGCGCAGCATTTGCCATGAATCCGTTGTCCGAAGGCGGAGGCTCCAGCCTCAAGGTCCCCGACTTTCTCGCGGCGGGCCTTCCGTTGGTCAGCACGCGTGTTGGTGTGCGCGGTTTCGCCCTACGTGATGGCGAGCATTTTCTTGAGGCGGAACGCGGAGAATTTGTTGCGAAGTTACACGCGTTGGCCGGAGATAACGCACTTCGAAGCCGCCTAGCCACGAATGCGCGAGCGTTCGCCGAGACTAATCTAGACTGGCGTTTCCTCGGCGCGCGCTATCGGCGCGCGCTGCGGTCGCTTATCGCGCCGAATTCGAAGCGGCGCGTCTTGGTAGTCACCTATCGCTTTGCCGATCCGCCACCCGGCGGTGCGGAGGCGTTTCTAGTCAATATGCTGCGCGAGCTTGCAAAACGCGGGCAACTTGCAATCGACGTTGCGACCTGCGATGTCGGCGCGATTACCAATAAGTGGCATTTTTCGGCAACGTACGCGAAGCCGCAATGCAGGACGCGCGATCCGGCGTTTATCGGGGCTATCCATCGTTTTGCAGTCGATGTGGCGCGACCGGGGGATTTCGACCGCTGCTCGCGTCTTTTTTCGGTCTGGATGGCTGAGTCGATAGCGCACGCGACGCTGCTTGCGCAAGAATACGAACACCCTCTGTTGCTTGGAGGGTGGAACTTCCCCGAGACTTACGCAGGCAAGACGGCGCGCTGGGCGAGCCGCGAAGCGCAGATTCATGTCGGAAAGCGGGTGAAGGCCATCAGCCTCGCCGGTTTCGCGCCACAGAACACTCGCGTCGAAATCCTCCGCGCAGGCAAGCAGGTCGCGTCGCGGGCGGTAAACGGGAGATTCGACTGGACACTGGAGTTGCCCGGAGATGGCCCTGTTGTAACGTTGCGTACAGTAAATGTGTTTGCGACGCGAGCGGACCCTCGTGAACTTGGCGTCGTTATCAATGAGCTCTCAGTGCACGACGGCGACAGGTATTTTTCGCTCAATCTTGCTGAAGACTTCGCGACGGCCGCACGCCGGCTCGCTCCCGATCGCTGGGTACGGTCATTAATCGCGATAACCGAGCGCCGTGATCGAACCGATGACGGCCTCTTTAACGCGGTGCGCGGTCCGCACTCGGCTGAACTCGATCGTTGGCTCGAGGATAATGTCGGTAGCTACGACGTTGTGCTTGCGCAAGGAGTCCCGTTTTCCACACCGGTGCGGGCGACCGAGATCGCGCGTAGGCAAGAGGTGCCTATCGTGCTGCTGCCGCACTTCCACATGGAGGACCGGTATTACCACTGGCGTATGTACTACGATGCATTTCGGAGCGCCGACTGCGTAATTGCCTCCCCAGCGAGGGCCAAACCCGCCTTTTTCGATGAGCTGGGTGCGACGAGCGTGCTAGTGCCCGGGGGGGGCGTTGATCCTCTCGAGTATGACGAACAGCATCTTGCGCGCTGTAAGCGCTCGTTTCGGGCGCTGCACCTCGGACCGAAGCCGTTTGTGCTCGTTCTTGGCCGCAAAGCCGCGGGCAAGAACTATCAGATGGCAATTGATGCGGTGCAGGCGATCAATCGCGACGATTGCCGGGTTGAGGTCGTGCTCATCGGACCGGACGATGATGGCATCGAAGTTTCTGCTCCGCATACTTACTATTACGCAGCGCAGCCGCGCGATATCGTTTTGGGAGCGCTCTCTCTTGCGCTATGCCTAGTCAATATGAGCGAGAGCGAGAGCTTCGGCATCGTTTTGTTGGAGGCCTGGTTTGCGGGACGGCCGGTAGTCGCGCAGCGCAAATGCATGGCGTTCTCCGATCTGATCGTATCTGGTCAAAACGGTTTCCTCGCCGAGTCCCCCGCCGAGGTCGCGCAGGCAATCGACCGCTACCTTGCCGACGAGGGTCTTGCCGTTCAGCATGCTCACGTCGGCAAACTGATTGCGGAACGGTATTCATGGACCAATGTGGCGAACTCGATCGAGCGCATTTTGCTTCACGTGGTGCAGGCGAGATCAACGGAAACAAGAGTGGGAAACCTGTGATGTATGACGAGGCGGCAGATTTTGCCGAACACGCTGCGCAGATTCGCAACATGGAAGAGATGTTGGCGGAGGCTCGGGCAACCGTCGATTGGAAACGTGGGACCGTCTGCGACATCGGCGGTGGTGGTGGCCTGCGCGCAGCGTTGCTCGCCGCTCGCGTAAAGCGCGCGCATTGCGCCGACATCATCGATCAACAGTCAAGGTACAACGGCGAGTTCGTCAAACTGCTGTTTGAAAAACTCGGCCGCCACGGCCATCATCTGCCAATCGACCGGTTCGAGTTCAACGTTGCGGACGCGACGCGCCTCTTTTACCGCGACGACTGGTTCGATTTCGCGTGCTCGGTCAACGCTTTTGAGCATATTCCGCACCCGGACCGAGCGCTGCGAGAGATGGCGCGCGTTCTGCGCCCCGGCGCTTTCGCGTACATCTCATTCGACCCAATCTGGACTGCCGACACGGGCAGCCATTTTCAGCATCGCGTCGCGGATCCCTGGGCGCACCTGGTGCTCAGTGATAGTGAATTCGTTGCGAAGATGCGCGAGGCCGGCGCCGACGATTGGGAGGTGAGTGAATTTCGCAACGCCATGAATCGCGTGCGCTTGTCCGCGTTCGAGCGCTTGTTCCAAGACACTGCGGGCGAGAGCGGACTCGATGTCGTGCTGCACCGTTCTTGGGACGGCGTAGTGAGTGAAGAGCACTACGACCACGCGAATTTTGCGGTCGCGCTGCAGACCTATTCGCGCAAAGAGCTGACGACGCGCGGAATGGCCGCATTGTTGCGAAAGCGCGTCCCAATGTGAGCAGCGTTGGTTATGGAAGAAGCGGTATCGCAATGCCGGGTCTACTCGGCTTTCGGAACGGGTCTGCTAGCGAGCGCGACAGCCGTTCTTCTAACCGTATGGATGGCGAAACCAGCCAGTCCGAGTGCTGTCAGCGTCGAAATCAACAATCCCAAATAAAAGCTGGCCGGGCGGTAACGAAATACGATCGAATGACCGCCGGATGGAACGGTGACACCGCGCAACGCGTAGTTTGTTCGGAAGATCTTGGTTTCCTGGCCATCGATTGTGGCTGTCCATCCCGGGTAATACACGTCGCTCAACACCAGGAACGCCGGACTTGGAGCCTGGGTAGTAATCTCGACGCGCTCGCCGGACAAGTCCACGATGACGGCAGAGTGCCTACCCTGTTGCGCTATGGATTGAAGGCTGAAAGGCTCTTCCACAAAGGCCGTACGACGAGGATCGTAGGCCGTGCCGTCGGGCATAACGGAAGTGCGTATCGCTTGCAGTATTTCTTCTCCTCTGGCCGAAATCACTTCGGAAACCAGCCAAACCCTTGGCATGGCACGCAGATTCCTATACACAGAACTCGCTTCGAAGTCTTGCACGTGCTGAAATCTTGCGCTGTCAGCAAACAGAAAATCGTATTCACCTACCACGTAAGAACGCCCGGTTCGACCGTCCAACAGGCTGATCTTGGAGATCGTCATCACGTTGGGCGAGTCGGGTATCCAGTCGATGAGGAGTTCTTTGTAGGAGCCTGCGTCCACAGCTACTTCGGAAACAAAACGATGCCCTTGACAAGTTGGAAATCCGGCGCGGACCGTATCCCAACTATCGAAGACGCGTGCGCGAGAGTGCTTGGTTATCGAGCTTACGTCTGCACAATCGATCGCCCACTCAGCCGTGTCCTGGCCTGCTCGTAAGACCCGGACACGGCTGTGTCCATTTGCGTCGGTCACTGTCAGCTTTGCCACGTCCTGCGCCTGCCCAAGCGCTGTCGAGCAGGCCATTCTGCTCACGATACCTATGCGGTCAATTGCTAATGCGGCCGGAAGGATTATCTTTGCCTGTCTCGGATTGTTGGTGCCGCAGCCGGTGCCGAGACCAATAGGCAAATCCTGACCGCTCCATTGCATGCCGTTGGAAGCAGAGCGAGATGAATCCGAACGCGGAACCACGATGTAACGTGCGGCTAGCAGATCGGGAGCGCGGTCTGCGGGTAACAGAACGCTGGGGTTGATCCACCCGGCATTTGTGGCCAACGATAGGCCCGCGTACCGCTGAATCAGCAGAGCTCCATAGCCACCGACGCTGGGGATCCCGTATAGCTGGGACATCATCGTGGAGAAGGGCAGAACCGGCTCTTCCCATCCCAACATAGGCATCAACCGCTGGCGCTCCGCGTTCAGGTCACTGAGATACTTCGCAGCAAAGTCCGGTGTTGACAATATGGTTGCAGGCGGTCCCCAACGCCACCCCGCGAACCATCCGAAACTACCAAGATCAATCGCCAAGACCGTCACAAGGAGAACTTTGCGAGCGTGACTATCAACATTCTTAAGCCAGTAGAACAATGCGATCGTAGAGAACGTAAAAACGAGAATCGGCATCCACAGTGCTGGATTTGCATAGTGCGGGGGCAAACTTGTGCCCCGTGCGAGCGCCGTGGATTGAAGTTCGTCGTAGAAGATCACGACGAAACACAACCCCAACAACATGATCGCAGCCCCGATCGCTACAGCGCGCGTAGCCACCTTGCGAGATTCGCCGTGGCATTGCAGAGCATGGACCCCGAACGCTGCCAGCACGCTCAGCGCCAAGGCCATCTCGTGGAAATGTCGTGCCGGCGCGCGAAGTTTGTTGATGACCGGCAAGTAGTACGTTATCCGCAGGAGCGGTGTCGCGTCACCCAGCGCAAGAGAAAATGACACTGCCGCGGCTCCGAGCCAGAATACTCCCAGTCGGTCGTTCCATCGATACGAGCAGCCGATCCCCGCTAATACCAACGTCAGCAGTCCGACATAGCCCGTAATTTCCGCGAGATTCCATTGGCCGAAATAAGTTGGAAAATTGGGCAGATACGCGCCCCCAAAGAGATAGGGAAACAGCATCATTCGCACCTGCGTAATCGGCAGCGAGTATTGCTTGAACGCTTCGAACTGCATCTCGCTGCGCACGCTCAAATCGGCTAGCTCGATCATAGGGAGGATGTGCGCAGCCGCCAGCGCGGACCCGATACACACGACCAGAAGGCACAAACCGACGTAACGCAGCCATCCCAGTGTGGAGGTTGAGCCCAAGCACACCGCGTAAGCGAAGGCAAGGTAGATGGAATACGTGAACGCCTGGGGATGTCCCGCGATGATGGTCATCGCTATGGACAGCGCAGCAATGATGAGCCAGCCAAGGGACACCTCGCGTCGCAACTTCTCCAACGACCATATGATCAACGGGAGCCAAGCGGCGGCGGGGACGAGGCCAGTGTGGCCAAGATGGGCAATCATGTAGCCGCTCATGCCAAACACGAGGCCACCGATGGCGGCGGCGAGCACCGATCGAGTTAACGTGAATGCGTAGCCGAAGCTCAGGCTGCTCGCCAGCACGTAGGAAAACACGATGAAGAGATTGAAGCCGACCTCTCGCGGAAGTACAGCAAATACCCATCGCAACGGGTAGAGTTGTTGCAATTGAGGATCTCCCAGGCCCGGTACACCTGCGAGCGGCAGGGTGTTCCACAATGCCACCGGCGCAAAGAAGGCAGCCAGCGTTCCGTCACTCGGGAAGATTTTTTGGTCGAACAGAATGGGGCTGAAAAAAAGGACAAACCACGCTGAATACGCTGCCGGAACCATCAACATCCACCCTAGCCGCGAGGTCATCGAACCATTTTCTGAAGGGGCCACGCCGGTCATGGATGGGTTCTTGGAGGTTGCCTCGCGACAAACCGCGTCAATCAAGGGCGAAGACGATTCCGGCGAATGGCAGCGCCTCGAAACCGAAAATCAGCGTTGACGGGAAGGCGTTTCGTAGTATAATCGCGCCTCTTTGCACCTCCTTATTTTGAGGAGGTCAGCAAAATGCGGCAAACTGCTCTTTAACAATTCGCAACCGATAGGTGTGGGTGCTGTGGCTCGGGGGCGTTCCTGGCACGGGGTAACCGGTGTTTGGGCGCAGTCCAAGAGTAGCAGTGCTCACACGACGCAATGGGGTTTTAGCCGTCGAGGTGCGGATCAAACCGTGCGTTGAGGGTTGGAACCCCGAGTAAGTCTTGTCCTGGCTCTTCGGAGCTGGGTCAGGGCCAACGTCGATTGAGAGAACTTGTCAAAGATCGAACTGAAGAGTTTGATCCTGGCTCAGATTGAACGCTGGCGGCATGCTTTACACATGCAAGTCGTGCGGCAGCGCGGGACTCAGGCAACTGAGCCCTGGCGGCGAGCGGCGAACGGGTGAGGAATACATCGGAACGTACCCCGGAGTGGGGGATAACCCAGCGAAAGTTGGACTAATACCGCATATGCTCTGAGGAGGAAAGCAGGGGACTTCGCAAGAGGCCTTGCGCTCTGGGAGCGGCCGATGTCCGATTAGCTAGTTGGTGGGGTAATGGCTCACCAAGGCGACGATCGGTAGCTGGTCTGAGAGGATGATCAGCCACACTGGGACTGAGACACGGCCCAGACTCCTACGGGAGGCAGCAGTGGGGAATTTTGGACAATGGGGGCAACCCTGATCCAGCCATGCCGCGTGCGGGAAGAAGGCCTTCGGGTTGTAAACCGCTTTTGGTCGGGAAGAAAGGGCAGGCTTGAATACGGCCTGTCTGTGACGGTACCGGCAGAATAAGCACCGGCTAACTACGTGCCAGCAGCCGCGGTAATACGTAGGGTGCGAGCGTTAATCGGAATTACTGGGCGTAAAGCGTGCGTAGGCGGTTCGTTATGTCCGCTGTGAAAG
>Ga0136617_10000965_pt1 | contig 25277 bp, 26 predicted proteins | sample AntDrymUQ3222106_2_FD_129672 | JGI IMG/M metagenome (GOLD analysis project Ga0136617, IMG submission 129672) | Polar desert sand microbial communities from Dry Valleys, Antarctica - metaG UQ322 (21.06) | ecosystem: Environmental > Terrestrial > Soil > Desert | place: Antarctica: Dry Valley...
CTCGACGACGATGCTGTCGCCGTCCATGGAAAGCACGCGCATGTCCATCGGCCTCCGATTCGGAAGCGTCATCTTCCAGCCCGTTCTCTCGTTCGTCGCGTCCAGCATGTAAATCAGCAGCGTTGTGTCCTTGTCTTCGGGCATCACCCGGACGCTCCATCTGCCGGCTACATTCATTGCTGGGGCGGCCCCGGTTGCCGATGCGGTCATCGCGCTGGAGGTGTCGGCGGGAGGTGTTTCCTTGGTAGAACAGGCGAGCATTACCGGAAGGGCGAGGAGCAGTGCAGCGCGTGACATTGTGCCTCCTGGGCTAGAGACTTTGCCTTGCGAGCATTATTCGATGCTAACGTATTCATACCTGGCGCCGCGTGCAAGAATTCACGGGCGCCCGGCAGGCTACGACTGAGCGCGTCGCTGTGATTATGGAGCCTGTTCCGCGTACTTGATCACGTAAAAAGCGACGCCTTGTGGTGACGTGATGCCGCAGAAACGGCCAGCACTAGGAACATCCTGCGGTGGCACGAAGACCGTGGCGCCGAGGTCGACCGCTTCGCGCGATGTCTCATCAGTGTCGTTGGTCGTGAAGTACGTCGCCCAGTGCGGCTTCATGTCTCCCATCTGGGCGGATATCCCGATCATCCCCGCGACATATTCGCTCCCCTGCTTGAAGCTGGTGTACTTCATTTCCGGCATCGACATCTCTTCGGACGACCAGCCGAACAGATCGGAGTAGAACTTCGACGCGCCGTCGACGTCGGTAGTCATGGTCTCGAACCAGCTGGGCGCTCCGTGCTCGGTGTTGTCGACATCAGTGCCGGGCTGCTTTTTCGGCTCCCACAAATCGAACTCGGCGCCGTTGGGATCGGTGCACGACGCCATTCGCCCGTTTTCCGCGATGTCGAATGGAGGACGTGCACTCCCGCCGAGCGAGGTGACCCTGTCCGAGGTGGCATCAGCGCTGTCCACTTTGACCATCACGCCGATCGCCGGGGGTAATCCCTTCGGGGTGTTGGGATCGGCGAGGTCCCAGAGGCCGCCGATATCGCTTCCGCCGACCTTGATGATATGCCCTGACATTCCGGGAACCGGCGTGTACGTCCAACCGAGCAGCTCGCTGAAGAACTCGCGCGCCTTGTCCGGCTGGGGCGTGAGCATGTTGATCCAGCAGAATTCCCCCGCCCTGCGCGTGCGCGTTGCCATCGCTTCTCTCCGTCGTTCGAGTGTGAATGGCGTATCGTCGCCGACATTGGGGGGCGCGTCAAGACGCAAGGCGGAGGGCAGGCGGCTAAGCTTTTCGGATGGACTTGCCGCGACAACTCCGTCTGTTCGGCCCGCCCGTCAACCGCTGACCGGGCATGCAACGTTACTCATATCATCCGCCTCGAGGGGCAATTCATGAAGCTGTGGATAGACGCGGACGCTGCTCCGCGTGAAGTGAAGGAGATTTGTTATCGCGTCTCCGAGCGTCTTCAGCTCCAGACCGTGCTGGTCGCAAATCAGCGGCTTCAGATTCCCGCAGGCTATACGCACGTCTCGGCCGTTCGCGTCGATGGAGGAGCCGATGTGGCCGATGTTTACATCGCGGAACACGCGGAGCGGGGCGACGTTGCGGTAACCGCGGACATACCGCTCGCCGCATTGCTGGTGCCGAAGGGAGTAACTGTTATCGACCCCCGTGGCGACGAATACACCGGCGAGAGTATTGGCGAGCGACTGTCGGTCAGAAACTTCATGGATGGATTGAGGGGAGCGGGCGTCGAGACCGGAGGCCACGCCGTGTATGGCGCCCGTGAGAAGCAGCAGTTCGCCAACGCCCTCGACAGAGCGCTCACCCGCGCCACGAGACGGCGCTGATTGCGGACTGATCGGCGCTTCCCGAGCGCGCTTTATGCGTACGGCGTGGAGACCCAGCCGGGACGTGCACGCGGCGAATGACGCGGGCCGAGCGGCACCACGACCTTCTCTTACGTCGATCATGGCTAGAAAAAAGACTCCTTCCAGCACACCACGCTCGGGTTCGCGAAAGAGCAGCGACTCCAGGACTCCGAAGCCGGCCGGCAAAGCCCCGCCGCCCAATACGGCAACCGCTCCTTCTCATCCCCCACCGCCCCCGGCGAGCGATGCCGCCGCCGTCAAAGCCGCGGCGACTGAAGACCTGGTTGCCTCCATTCCGTTCAACGCGAACAAGCCCGGCGAGTTCGGCGCCGCGAACGCCACCGCGCCTCCGTCTGGATTTGCGGTAGACGCGTCCTCGCCGCTGGTTGGGGCCAGCACAGTCAGCGAACGCAACGGCTCGGACAAGACCGGTGCGGGCAATTCGCCGGAGGGCGTCAATCCGTTAACCGCATCGCTTGACCGCGTGCGCGTAGACAACACCGGCCGTGTGCTGACGACGAATCAGGGCGTCGCAGTGGGCGATAATCAGAACTCGCTCAAGGCCGGGCTTCGAGGGCCGACGCTGCTCGAAGACTTCATCCTGCGCGAGAAGATCACGCATTTCGATCACGAGCGCATTCCAGAGCGCATCGTGCACGCGCGTGGTTCGGGAGCGCACGGATTCTTCGAGTGCTACGAGCCGCTCACTGATCTGACTCGAGCCGCTCCTTTTCAGGCGGCCGGTAAACGGACTCCGGTGTTCGTACGCTTCTCTACCGTGGCTGGCGAACGTGGCTCGATCGATACGGCGCGCGACGTGCGCGGCTTCGCTGTCAAGTTCTACACGGACGAAGGCAACTGGGATCTCGTGGGCAACAACATCCCGGTGTTCTTCATTCAGGATTCGATGAAGTTTCCTGACCTCGTTCACGCTGTGAAGCCGGAGCCGCATCACGCGATGCCGCAGGCGGCATCCGCGCACGACACGTTCTGGGACTTCATCTCGCTGATGCCCGAGTCCACCCACATGATGATGTGGGCCATGTCTGATCGCGCCATTCCCCGCAGTTTTCGCATGATGCAGGGGTTCGGCGTTCACAGTTACCGCTTCGTGAACGAAGGCGGCGAGTCGGTGTTCGTGAAGTTTCACTGGAAGCCGAAGCAGGGCACGCATTCCCTCGTATGGGACGAAGCCGCAAAGATCGCGGGTGCCGACGCGGATTTTCACCGGCGCGATCTCTGGGAGGCAATCGAGGCGGGCGAGTATCCGGAATGGGAGCTCGGGCTCCAGATATTCACGCAGGAGCAGGGTGAGCAGTTCAGCTTCGACATTCTCGACGCGACCAAGATCATTCCCGAAGAGCTGGTTCCGCTGAGACCCGTTGGGAGGATGGTACTCGATCGCAATCCGGACAATTTCTTCGCCGAAACTGAGCAAGTGGCGTTCTGCACTGCGCATGTGGTTCCGGGCATCGACTTCTCGAACGATCCACTGCTCGCCGGTCGCATTCATTCGTACGTCGATACGCAGATATCGCGGCTCGGCGGGCCCAACTTCCACGAGATTCCAATAAACGCACCGGTTGCGCCGGTACACAACAATCAGCGAGACGGAATGCATCGGCAGGCCATCGCGCGCGGACGTGTCGCGTACGAGCCCAACTCCCTTGGCGGCGGATGTCCATTTCAGGCTGGTTCCATGGGCTTCGTTTCATTTCCCGAGCCGGTGCAGGAGGACAAACTCCGCGGCAAGCCCGAAAAATTCGCCGAGCACTACGCGCAGGCGACGTTGTTCTACAACAGTCAGACCGACTGGGAGAAGAAACACATCGTCGGCGCATTCCGTTTCGAGCTGAGCAAGCTCACGGTGCCTGCTATTCGCATGCGCATGGTCGCATCGCTGCGCAACGTGGACGAAGATCTTGCCGCGCAGGTTGCGGAAGGACTGGGGCTCGACTTACCGGATCCGCTGCCGCGCGCGATCGAGAATCCCATCAAGCCCGAAGTGACCACATCTCCCGCGCTGTCGCTCACAGCGCTGCCGGGAGAGGTCGGAGTTCGTACGCGGAAGGTGGCGATTCTCGTCGCCAACGGAGTGGATGGTGATTCGTTGAATTCGCTCCACGCGTCGTTGACGAGTGCGGGAGCCGTGCCGCGTTTTGTCGGACCCAGACTGGGCAGATACTCGACTGCGGGCGGTGGAACTATCGAAGCGGACGCTTCAATGGAGAACTCTCCGGCCGTGCTGTTCGATGGGTTGATTCTGCCTGACGGAGAAGCTGGTGTAAAAGCCCTGGCGGCGGATGGTCACACGATGGAGTTCGTGACCAATCAGTATCGTCACGGCAAAACGATCTTGGCACTTGGCGCATCGCGCAGTCTGCTGGAGAAAGCGGGGATTGCGGGCGCGCGGGATGGTGCTCCGAAGGACGCGGGATTGCTGATCATTCAGTCGGCCGCCGGCAATACGTCGGACAGGTTCATGAAGGCGCTGGCGAAGCATCGGCATCCCGAACGCGAAAGCGATCCGCCGGTGGTGTAGCGCCGGCAGACTAATCGGCCGCGCATGGAAGCCGACTCTCCATGCGCGGTAGTGTAGTCATCGGAGGATTGGCCCTCCGATTCGGGTGCTTGGTGGAGATTCGCCGGTCGTCAGGAGTAGTGGTCAACTCAACAGCTCGCACACGTCGATCAGCCTTCCGGTGCCCGCCAGCAGCTCCACGGAGTTGCCATCGATGTCGACCGTCAACCCGAAGTTTCCAATCGTAATGAAAAGACCGTCTTCAGTTTCTACCAGACTGCGTCCGGTCAACCCGATCACTGCGTCGCCGTTGTCGAGAAATGTGACGCGAACCTTTCCCGTGATTCCTTCTACGACCTGTTTTCCGGTCTCGGTGTTGGTGAGCGTCGCCTTCAACCCGGGCGAGCTGATGACGAGCCGGTTGCCGGGCCGCTCCATCACCTTCTCCTTCCCTCTCAGCTCGGCAAGAACAGGAAAGCTGCAGGGCCCGTCCAGTATGAAGCTGTCATCGATCGGGGTCGGAGCTCCTCTCTGGTTTGAACTTTCTGCGACGACGTCGAACTCCACCGGTGCGACCGGGGAGGAAGATTCACTGCACGCTGCAAGGGTGAAAGCGACAACGAGGGGGATCGTGAGGCGACGCATGATTTGCTCCGCAGTGGGTGAGAATCCGCCTGCAATCGCGAGGCCGCACACCAGTTTCTGAGACGAATGACGAGGCGCACGACCTAGTCCAATGACGTTGCTTCGTGTTGCTAGAACAAACGGCTGCCTCGAAAGATGATCAGGTAACCGTGAACGAGCATCGGAAGCGCCCCAATGGCAGCAGTAACCGCTGTCGCCGGCACTGACAGTATGCGTCGTCGCACTACACGAGCAATGATCCAGATGGAGAACGGCAAATACAGGATGATCGCCGTGATCAGACCCGGCATGTAGGCCCGGTCGGCGACAGAGCCAACTATGTGAAGTACTGAGTTCGCGAGCATGAGAAAGCCAAACCACGCGACGACGAGGGTCGCTGATGCGGTGGTCCTCATGAGCCATTCCACTCCAACGACCACGATCGTGATCGCGAGCGCGGTGAGGTTGACCATCCAGAAAAGCGGTGCGGTTATGCCTCTCGCGACATGGGCATTGAACCAGAACACAAAACCCGGGGCCTCCTCCAGAAAGTGAACGACGAATACGAAGGGAGCGAGTAGCAGAATCGGACCCAGACCGCTGGATCGCGCGCTGTCACTGCGGCGGGGTTCCATGCGCGCGCTCGAACCAGTCACGTTTACCTGCGCCGTCCGGCAAGGCGCGACAACGCAATGACGGATATCATCGTCGACGCAGCCAGTCCAAGCAGATAGATACCGAGTCGACCGCGGTCGACCTCGAAACGCGAGAAGACAATGCTGCGTCGAAACGCGATACCTCGATTGGAGCTGTTCGCCGTTTCGTTTCCTGTCCAGACGGATCTGAGGTCACTCGGAACGCCGTAGCGCCGTTCGACGGCTTCTGTTCTTCTCCGCCATTCAGTTGCTGCAGAGATGTCGCCAGCCGTCAGCCGCCTCTGATATGTGGCGAGCTCATCGGCCGGCAGATCTATCGACGGCGGCGAATACACCGCGGCGAAGGGAACGCGCCAGCTCACGGTATCGGTCACCATTGTCGGCGGGACACTGGGAAATCCCTTGAAACTCATCCTGCTCCGCACCGCCTGCGCCGTCCACGGAGGATGGAGCGCGACAATCAATGCGAGGCCGGCGCCCACAGCGAGAGCGACAATTCGTGCAGTCACGTACAGGCGTTCAGCTCATCGCGGCCATCCCGCGCGCGGCAGGCCCCGTGTGATTTTGAGCGCGTTCTGATAGTAGATCTTCTTCAGAACTGCATCCGGAAGATCGATTCCGTACAACTTCCACGACGCGTGATAGTCGCGGTAGTAGTCGAAGTAGTCATCGCGCGTCTCGAACACACGCCAGTAATACGGATACTCGTCGGGCTGGTAGGAGTCCTTGCCAAACAGGATGCGGTCCTGGTACCTGACGAAGAAATCGTGCGCCGCGCGGGGCTGCCGTCCGATGTCATACAGCACGGCACCGACTTCGGTGTGAACGTTCGGAAATTGATCGAGAAGCTTCCCGAGTCGTCCGAGGTCGTTCGCGTGCCATCCCATGTGTGCCGCGACGAACGTCGTCTTTGGATTCTTCCGAAAAAGATTGTTCCTCTCCGTCATCAGCGCGTCGAAACCTGGAAACTGATCCTGCGGATACCGGCGGCCCGGGAACAGCGACAGCTCGAGCCAGCGTTCGTTTGTATAGTCTATCGTCGGCCGGAAAAATTCCTGCGGGTCAGCCGTGTGAATGAAAACCGGAATCCCGAGGCGCGCGGCCGCCTGCCACACTGGATCGAGATCGGGATCATCTATGCGGAGACGTGATCCATCCGCCTTTTTGGTCGAGAGGCCAAGTCCCTTCGAGATTTCGCCGATGCCGACAGCACCCGCGGCGATGTCCGCTTCGAGCTGCCTCACGGCTTTGTCTGCCCATCCCGCGCCGACGTTTCTGAAATCGATACCCGCGAGCACGCGCAGTCGATTGCTCATCGTTGGCGACGCGCGGATTGCGGCAATCGTTCGTTGCAGCCGTTCGCCGGAGAGGTTCTCCGCAACCACCATCAGCCGGATGTTGAGGCTATCGAGTGCTGCTCGGAGCGACACGAGACCTTCCGCAGAGGTGACCAGGTCTCGAGGATGTCCATGATAGTCTATCACGGGATATTTTGCGGCGCGCACCCGGCGCCCTGAAGTTACGAGCGTCGATACCGGGCGATAATCGAGTATGCTTGGCGCCGCCGATTCGGGCGCTCTGCAGATGAGCGGGCGAATTTCGGTGGTGCCCGCCGGGCAGGACGCTCCATTTTGAATTCGGGACTCGCGATCGGGCTGGCTGCCGGGCGGCTGCGCAGCGACGGATCGTGCGAGAACGAACACAGTGGTCAGAGCAAGAAACCAAAACGAACGGCGCATTGAGTCCCCAGAGTCACCAGCACCAGCGCAATCGATTGAGTGTGAAGCGTTTCCGCTGATTCGTTATCGCTGCCGCTCAACGAAGCGATAGCTGGCATGACTGTCGTAATCGATGCCGTGTTTCTTCTTCAATTCCTGAATGTATCGGAGCTGGGATGCGGTGTGCGGGCTCGCGACACTATCTCCCAGCGGCTCATTGGTATGGAGCAATATCTCTTCGAGGCAGCCTGTAAGATCCGTTCGCTTATACTCGGCAAGATCATTGAGCAATGCGGCCAGGCGCTTCTCGAGACGCACGGAGACATCGACCCGCTCGATTTCCACAGGCGGCCCAGCGTTGAACAGATGATGCCCGAAGCCGAGCATGTACCCGTCCAGATCGCGAACTCTGTAATCGCGCAGTCCGTATGACCGGTCGCCCGGCAGCTCAACGATCTCGACGTTATTGGCGCGATGAAATTCATATAGCTCATCCGCATTGCCAACAACCAGATAGACCGAACAAGCCTTGGGACTTGGCTCGCCCGGCTCGAGGAACAGCTGCACGTTGCCGAGGTTTACGCCCGCCATTTCCGGTGGATCGCCGGATATGAATGCCAGCGAGAAGCCGAGCTTCCCGGTGTAGAACTCAGCGGCGGCGTTTACATCGCTCACCGACAATGCGGGGTGAATCTGTTCGCACTCGATGTGCGGCACTGTGGGAGGTGTCATGTGGCTCGACCCCCCATTGGGACCGGTTTGCTGGAATTCCTGCATTGTCCGATTCATTGAACGAGGATCGTGGTGACAGTCACCGCTTCAAAGGGAGGTGGCTGGCGGGCACAACGCCCGCCGGCCGTTGGTTCACCCGCTAACGCTTGCGTACGGCTCGCGCTCGTTCACCAAGCACTTCACCGAGCGCGTCAAGTTGCTCCGACCAGTACTGCTTGAAACGATCAGCTGTCCGCTTGTCTGGCAGCTTCGTGTGCTGCACGGCGACGGAGCTCTTCCCGCCACCTTTTGCCATGAAGCCGAGGACGACGATGCTCCCGTCGTCCCAGCCGAGTCGCATCGTCTTCGGTGAAGTCGCTGCGCGGACCTTCACCCCCGCGACATCGAGCCAGCGCTGGCGAAGACTTGGGTTCGCCCACGCATCGTAGAGTGCGGTTACTGAGACGTTGAACGTACGGGACTTGCTTGCCTCGTACGACCCGTCCATTCGCTGGCCTCGTGCGCGCAGGCCAATAATGCGCTCGTAACCAACCGTCACCGTTTGCGACCACCAGTCGGCGACCTTGTACTTCTCGCTCACGAGCGTCGCGATGTCGCGATGTGACATCTCCCTCGCGCCGTGATAGTCGAGGGACTTGACCCACGCTTCCCACTTGCAGCCCGTTTTTTCCTTGATGACGGCGTCGCTCATTCCTGCGAGCTCGGCGTAGTCATTCGGGTTGACTGAAGAGGAGGCAGCGGGTGTAGGAGGCGCGAGTGTCCGCGTCTTTGCCTTGGGTTTTCTGATCACCTGCGCACGGGCGGCCGTGTACGCTTCACCCGTCTTCTTCATGCGAGCGCGAACGAGGCGCTTGAGATCCTTATTTTCTGTCATCGTCATGTCTCCTTTGGGTACACCACGGGTCACTCCCCAGCAGTGCGCCATGGTGACGCAAAGGGCCGACGATACCGATCCGGGAGTGTACCCCCCTTTGCCTCGCACAGGACTCCGGCTGGGGCGGAGTCTCGAGAGGTTGGGCGTGGATTAACGCCGCAAATAGGATGATGTTTTGTTCCCGCTGTGTCAAGAGATCACGCGACGCGCGCCCGAGGGGTTGACGGGCGGGATAATTTTGCTGTCGATAGCCTACGCTTTCCTTCACGACTGCGAGGAGAAATCATGCTGTTGATTCGGGACGTCTTTCACTGCAAGCCGGGCAAGGTGCGCCCGATGATCGAGAAGTCGCTGGCGATGGCAAAGCTCAGCGAAGAGGCGGGCATGGGGAAAATGAAAGTCATGACTGACTTCTGCGGCGAGCAGTACTGGACGATCGTGTACGAGGCCGAAGTGGAGAATTTGCAGGCGTTCGAAGACATGATGCAGGGCAAGGGAATCAGCCCCGAGATCAACGCGCAGTTCGAGAAATTGATGGAGGGTTATCACGACCTCATCGACCACGGCCATCGCGAGATCTACAAGCTCGAGAACTGATGCGCGCCTCGCGCCGGGGGACTGAAGTAACTTGGCGGAATGATCCCGGCGCTTAGCTTCGACAGTCAATGACGGGTCGCGAGGTGGGCCGGCTTGCGGCCCTTTTTCGTTACCCGGTCAAGTCCATGAGTGCCGAGTCGCTCGAGGCTGTGGAGGTCGGATGGCATGGGCTTGAGGGCGACCGCCGCTGGGCATTTGTACGTGACGGAGTAGTGCGGAGCGGATTTCCGTGGCTCACCATTCGGGAGCGCCCAGAAATGGGACAGTACCAGCCACGATTCGCGGAGCCCGACCGCCCCGAGCTGTCGCCAACGCTCGTGCGCACTCCGGCTGGTGATGAATTCGACGTGGTCGACCCTTTGCTTGCTGCCGAGCTCGGGCATGGTGCCCGGGTAATCAAGGAAAGCCGCGGGATCTTTGACACCATGCCGTTGTCTCTCATCACCACCCAGACTCTCGCTGCACTCGGATCGATGGTCGGATCGGAGATGGACGTGCGCCGATTCCGCCCGAATCTTCTCGTGCACGCAAGTGACGACGCGCCGTTCCAGGAGGACGAGTGGATTGGCGTCGTCGTGCGTATCGGAGCGATGACGATGCGCGTCGACCAGCGCGACAAGCGCTGCGTAGTGGTCAACGTCGATCCGGTCACTTCCGAGCGCGACCCTGCGATTCTGCGTGCGATCGCTCAGCAGCGACAAGCCTGCCTCGGTGTGTATGGCTCGACGGTGGAGCGAGGCCGGTTAGCGGTAGGGGATCCGGTCAGCATCGAACTTTGAAGCGGTACCGTTGGATGTCGCACGATAGTGCCGAGTGCCAGGTGATTCAGATCAACATATTTGTTGCCCATTCCCCGCAGGGTCTGTTCGAACGCCGATAGCTGGAGGACGCTTGATGGACGAGAGGAAACCGGGGGTTCTCGGGCCGATGGATGGCAAGGCCGGCCTGCTCGGCAGCATGGGAGTTCGATTCATGATCGATGGAAGCCAATCGGGCGGGGGGTTCTCTCTCGTGGAGCATCCCATACCACCGCGCGCCCTCGGCGCGCCGCTTCATCGCCACACTCATGAGGACGAGTACACCTACGTCGTTGAAGGGCGCGTTGGCGCACTTCTCGGTGACGATGTCGTAATCGGCGAAGTCGGTGATCTCATCTTCAAGCCCCGTGCACAGTGGCACGCGTTCTGGAATGCAGGCGATGAGCCGGCACGAGTCCTCGAGATCATCTCGCCTGCAGGATTCGAGCGGTACTTCGAGGAGATTGTCGACCTGGGTGGCGTGGCCGGGATCGATCCTCAGGTCCTGCTGGCCATGCGTGAGCGTTACGGACTCGAGCTGGATCTCGCGAGCATCCACGTGCTGGCGGAGCGCTTCGGCCTGCGGCTTCCCGCCAGGCGAACATAGGGGAATGCGTGTCGTCTGCTGACGCAACAGTCGAAATGCAGGAGCGCATCGAAGGCTGGCGCAGCGAAACGCGCGGTTGTGCCACGCGTATTCACCTGAACAATGCCGGTGCCGGCCTGATGCCCGATCCGGTTGTCGAAGCGTGCACGGAGCATCTGCAGCTCGAAGCCGAGATTGGCGGATACGAAGCGGCGGCGGCGCGGGAAGCGGAGATCGCTGGCGTGTATGACGATGTCGCCACGTTGATTGGCGCACATGCAACCAACGTCGCCATTGTCGCGAACGCGACGGCAGGCTTCATCCAGGCGATGACATCGTTCGATTTTTCACCTGACGATGTCATCGTCACCACCAAGGCTGACTACACATCGTATCAGATTCAGTTTCTGTCGCTCGCGCAGCGCCTTGGTGTAGTGGTGCGGCACGCGGAAGATCTGCCGGAGGGCGGTGTCGACCCGGAGTCCGTGAGGGAGCTCGCGCGCGATGCGCGGTGCCGCCTCGTGCACGTGTCATGGATACCTACCCATTCCGGGATCATCCAGGACGCCGAAGGCGTCGGGCAGGTCTGCGAGGAGCTCGGCGTACCGTATCTGCTCGATGCATGTCAGGCGGTCGGACAGCTGCCGATCGATGTTGTGCGTCTCAAGTGCGACTACATGTCGGCCACCGCGCGCAAATTTCTTCGCGGACCGAGGGGCATGGGGTTCCTGTACGCATCGGACAAAGCCCTCGCGCGCGGCGATCATCCTCTGTACGTCGACATGCGCGGCGCAAAGTGGGAGTCTCCGGATCGCTACCAGATCGAGCCGACCGCGATGCGCTACGAAGACTGGGAATTCCCTTACGCGCTTGTACTCGGCCTTGGTGCCGCGACGCGATATGCCCTTGACGTTGGCGTGGAGCTGGCGAGTGCTCGTGCGTTTGCTCTTGCCGCCCGGGCGCGAGGCCTGCTCGCGGGGATCCCTGGTGTCCGTGTGCTCGACGGCGGGCGCGAGCAGTGTGCGATCGTCACGGCGAGCTTTGCGCGCATCGATGCACGGGACGTCGTCAGCGCGCTGTCGCGTCAGCGGATCAGCACAACCGCCAGCCTACGATGGTACGGGTTGCTTGATTTCACCGAGAAGCAGGTGAAGACAGCGATCAGAATCTCACCCCACTATTACAACACCGAAGAGGAAGTCGGCGAAGCCATTGCGGCAATCGCGCGCCTTGTCGAATCGTGAGGGAGTTCTCCTCCCGCCGCTACTGGAACGAAGCCCGCAGCGTTCTCCGCCACTCTTGTTGTCGCCTTTGCCACGATGTCTGCCACTTCCCTGGTGGCACAAGCACCAATGCGCGTCAGTCCCAGTGGCCGCGCCACAACGCGGGTCACGCTTACGCTCGTGGACAGCGCCGCGCGCGCTGCGGCGGGAACTACATCGCGCCGAACTCATCGTGCGACTTTATTTCGCGGAGGATGGTCGCGAATCGACGTCACTCGCCATGCGCGGCACTCATAACATCCGTGAGTCGTAAGCCCAGTGAAGCAGGGCCTGACGTTGGCGCGGTCGGCAGTCCAGATCGCGGGGTTGACATGATTTACGCACCTGTGAGGCGTGACGCCTGACGGCGAGCCAACGCCGGATCTGGCGTTCGTCATCGATCGAGCGGCGGCCAAAATAGTAGCGACAATACCATTGAAACCAGCCGCGTGGATCTTCCGGGTGAATCCACCCATTCCGCCGCCATACGGCTAGCGATTGAGAGGCGTTGATGCCGAAGAAGTTGAGCTTCGGGTCATGGTAGTCGCTGCATAGCTTCGCGCCCCGGAACCAGCTCTCGGGAAACTCATCTCTGCAGTCGGTCATGTACTTCCCGCCGAAAACACCGAGGCCAAGCAGCTCCTTCGGCGTGAGCTCCGGCTCGAAAGCGGGATCGAAGTTACGCCCCGTCGGCTGCGTGAGCTGGTAGGTGTAGCCCTGCTGCATTAGATCGTTGACGGTTACGATCCTAACCCGCATGCGCCCACCTCAGTCCATCGATGTCGAGCTTCTTCGTCGGCAGTATTGCGTTCATGACTCTTCCGGCTTTGTCGGGATTAGTATCATCAATGAGTCTTCCAGAATGATGGGCACGACCTGCCATGACACGCAGTATGTGTGCTTGAGCCATCCGCACCGCTGCGCCTTTGGATTCCCGCCCTCGGAGAAGGCTGCTCCAGTAGCGATCCAGTCTTCCGGCGGACTCTCCTGATTGAAAGCGTGGCTACAACGGTCGATCGACCTATCGCAGGATCAGGTGGAGATCGCCGAATTCGTGCCAGTGGTATCCGTTTTCCAGGGCGCTCCGGTAGGCGCGAGACAGGTGATCCTGTCCGGCCATTGCTTCCAGCATCGAGAGGTGAGAGGCTTTCGGCGCGTGCAGTCCGGTCAGCAGTGCGTCGACGGCGTAGAGTCCCCGCTCGGGCGTTACGACGAGGTCGGTCCATCCGGCGCCCGCGCTAACCATGCCGTTCGGTGACGCCGCCGTTTCCAGAGCCCGCACCACTGTGGTGCCGACGGCAATGACACGGCCGCCGGCCATGCGCGCCTCGTTTACGGTTCGCGCTGTGGTGGCCGACACGCGATACCGCTCCGGGTATGGTGTCTCATCCGCATCGAGACTCGACACGCCCGTGTGCAGTGTGACCGGCACAACGCCTACACCTCTCGCGTGCAGACGGTCAACAATCTCACGAGTGAATGGGCGGCCCGCGGATGGCATCTCCGCGCTACCGGGATCGGCCGCGAACACGGTCTGGTAGTATGACAACGGCCATCGCTTCGGCACGTATGAATACCGGATCGGCGATCCGTGTTGCGCCGAATAGCTGAAGTGATCTCCAGGCAGCGAGAGCTCGGCAATCCACAGTCGGACGCCATCGACCGGCGAATAACGGCGCGAGTATGGCTCGATGAGTGTTGCGGTTGCTCCCGCTGGAAGAGCGATTCTCTCACCTGCTTCCGCATCCAGGAGCGGACTCGACCCTCCAGGCGATTGCGCACGCAGCTCGATGACCCATCGCGACGCGGAGAGCGGTGCAGAGAGGTGAATCAGTACGTTGCTCTGCCTTCCCTCGCGCTCCTCTCTTACCGATTCGAACGCTGCATTGAGAGTCGCGCTGGCGTTGACGACGAGAACATCTCCGACCGCGAGAAGCTCGGGTAAACGAGAGAACGAGGCGTGCGTGATCTCGTCTTCACTGAGGCGCGAGATCATCAGTCTGACCTGATCGCGTGTCAGCCCGCGCGCCTCGGGTGGCGCGTGAGCGGCCAGCGAATCGGGAAGTTCGAAGTCGATACCCGTCATGAGCTCGGTCACGCGAGCGCCAGTCCTGCTTTGCGCGATTCAATCGGCGCTATTTGCGTCGTCGTTGCTTCAGCTGGCGTGGGATTCGAATCCATCATCCGCGGCACCCTCACCGCCGATGCGACGTAACGGCCGCTCGGAAGTTCGCCCTCGAGGAGTGCGATGAATCCCGCTACACGCTCCTCGGGAAGAGGCCGGTCGGAAATGTCCTCGCCCGGATATGCGGCCTGATGCATGTCCGTTCGCATGTCGCCAGGATCGACCCAGTACACCCTGAGCTCGGGGTTCTCCTCGGCAAGTACGGCGGACAGTTGCTCCAGCGCTGCCTTGCTCGATCCGTATCCGCCCCATCCTCCATAGGGATTGACCGCTGCATCGCTGGTCACATTGAGCACACGAGCGTGGGGTTTCAGGTGAGAGCGAACTGCCTGAATCACTCCCAGCGGCGCGATCACGTTCGTCTCGAACACCTCGCCGAGAGTGTTCAGCGGATAGTCGAGCAGGCCCGGCTGCGGGCTCGGCCCAAGTGCGCCTGCGTTGTTGATGACGGCGTCGAGTCCGCCATGGCCACGGGCGAGCACCGCGAGCTCGATGCGGTGTGCATCATCTCTCACATCTCCGGGGATTGCCGCGACGTGCGTGAGTGTCGCCAGCTCGTCGCGAGCAGCGCGGAGAGCGCCGGGATCGCGAGAGGTGATTATCAGGTTCCAGCCGCGCACTCCGAGTGCGCGGGCGAGGGCTCGTCCGAGTCCTCGGGATGCTCCGGTGATCAGTGCGGTACGTTCGCTCGCAAATTCGCTCGTCACGGGAAACTCCTTCTGTTCGATGGGTGGAACTCAAGCTACAAGTTCAAGTGAACTTGAAGTCAAGGGTCAAAGGAGGTAACTTGTCACATGGACGAGCTGCTCAACATCGGAGACATCGCCCGAAGGAGTGGCGTTGCCGCGTCTGCCCTGCGGTTCTACGAGGAGCGCGGCCTGATAAGTTCCGAGAGAAAGGGCGCCGGACAGCGGCGCTTTCCCCGCTCGGTATTGCGTCGTGTTGCCTTCATTGTCTTCGCACAGCGAATCGGCCTCACGCTCGACGAGATCGGGAGCGAGCTCGCCAAGCTCCCGCCACACCGCGCTCCCACCGGCCGGGATTGGTCCCGGCTTTCGAAGACGTGGAAAACGCGAATAGATGAACGCATCGACGAGCTCAACCGCCTAAGGGAAGGCCTTACCCGGTGCATCGGATGTGGATGCCTGTCGCTCGATCGATGTCAGCTCTCCAACCCCGGCGATCGCGCCGCGCGCCAGGGGCCCGGTCCACGATACTGGATCGCGGAAAGAAAGAAACCGAATGGGCAGCGCGCGACCTGAGGCGCTGCGCTCAGCCGGAGCCTACCAGTCCGTAGACCGATAGTCCTTGAGGAACTTTCCCCAGAGGTGCTCGCCAGTGTTGAAGCCCGAGATGATCGGGTCCACGATCCTTGCTGCACCATCTACTATGTCGAGCGGCGGATGGAACCGATGCTCCGCCGTCTTCTTCGCCGCGATCTCCTCGGGATCCTCATCCGTGACCCAGCCGGTGTCCACACTGTTCATGTGAATCCCGCTGGCCACGTAGTCAGCGGCCGCTGTGCGGGTCATCATGTTGAGGGCAGCTTTCGCCATGTTGGTATGCGGGTGCCGGATCGTCTTGAACGAGCGATAGAACTGGCCCTCGACAGCCGAGACGTTGACGATGTGCTTGTCCTGCTCGGCGGTTCGGAGCATCAGCGGCTTGAGTCGCGCGTTGATGATGAACGGCGCAATCGCGTTCACGAGATGCACTTCGAGCAGCTCTACCGAGGGCACCTCGTCCATCAGCAGTCGCCACGAGTTGCGACCCCGCAGGTCGATCTGTTGCAGGTCCTGATCGAGCTGGCCCTTCGGAAAGAGACCGGTTGAGCCATCGAGATCGCTTCCGACCAGCGACATCTGCTCCGACTCCGTAAGTCCGGAGGTCTCGGAGAGCCGCGCGGTAAGTGGAGCCAAGCTTCCGGCCGCTCCTGACATCAGGTGATATCCGTGACGGCCTTCGTACGCGCCGAGCAGGCGGCGAACGCCCTCAGGCATTTGTGTCAACGCCTTTGTCTCCCCCTCCCTCATGTGCTCGTAGAACTCCGGAGGCCGACGGACTGTTTGACAGGCGTTGTTGATGATGAAATCCAGTCTATCTCTAGTCTCCAGCAGCTCTCTGCAGAATGATTCGACGCTCGGCGTGTGCCGGAGATCGAGTCCATGGATCTCGAGCCGTTCGCCCCACGCGGCGAAGTCCGGCTCGCGTGCGTAGCGTGCGGCCGAGTCGCGGGGAAAGCGCGTGGTGACAATGAGGTGTGCGCCCGCGCGAAGAAGCTTGACGCCTGCCTGGTAGCCGATCTTCACGCGCCCGCCGGTAATCAGCGCTACACGGCCTGTCAGGTCTGCCAGCTCCGTCCGCTTCTCAAAGTTGAACTCGGCGCAGGCCGGACATAGGTGATCGTAGAAGTGATGAATGGCTGAATAGTCAGTCTTGCAGATGTAGCAGTTGCGCGGCTCGTTGGCCTCGCGTGACTGCGGCTCGAGTGCGCGGCTGTCGTCGAGAGTCGGCGCAAACACGTTCGGAGACGTGAACACCGGCTCGCGGCGAAGCCGGCGGATCCCCGTGTCGGCAAGAAGACTTTCCTCGCGCTCGATCCTGTCGGCTTTGCGCTTGCGCTTGGTGACCTTGAGAAGGCGCCTGCGGTCGATCACATCTGGCCGGGAGACGCGGCCGGCGGCCTGGAGCAATCGATTGCGATCCTCGACCGCAGTATCAGCCAGCAGGGCGCGATCCGCGACTATCTCCTCGAGCAGGTCAGCCGCTGCCCGAATGCGTTGCTCGAGTGAGAGGCGCTCGCTTGCGACGGGAGCGACGGTGATGTTGGATGTGAGCGTATGCATGGTTCAATTTAGCCGGGATGCTCGGGAGGCAGCATGATCGATGAGCACGAGCGGGTAATTCTCGTTACCGAAACCGATACCGAGATCGGCGACGCGCCGAAGCTCGAAGCGCATCTCACCGGAGCGCTGCACCGGGCGTTTTCGGTATTCGTTCTCGATGAAGACGGGCGTGTGCTGCTGCAGCGCCGGGCCGTCAGGAAGTACCACAGTCCCGGTCTCTGGTCGAACACCTGCTGCGGCCATCCGCGACCGGGTGAGAACACGGACGATGCCGCACGCCGCCGGCTCCGGGAGGAAATGGGCATCGACTGCGAGTTGTCACATGTGTCGAGCTTCGTCTATCGCGCCGATCTGGGAGGTGGTCTCGTAGAGCACGAGCTCGATCATGTATTCGTCGGATCGACGAGTGATGTTCCGCGCCACGACAGTGCCGAAGTGTCCGAATCTCGCTGGATAGGAGTCGATGATCTTCGGACGTGGATGCGGCGCGAACCGAAGGCATTCACGGCCTGGCTCGCGCCCGCATTGGAACGGGCCACGAATCATGACGCCTTCAGAGCTTCGTGAGTGCAGTGCCCCGCGGCGCTGACTACACGCTCGCAAGAACGTCGCGCGCGAACTGCGAAGCAACTCCGCGCGACTGTGGACCGCTGCGTTCCGGTCGAGGGACTAACCGCTCGAGCACTTTCGCGGACGAGAGCACGCCCGGCACGCCGCCTCCGGGATGCGTTCCGGCTCCCACGAAATACAGTCCCTCTACATCGGCTGACTGATTGTGGTAGCGGAAGTAGGCCGACTGCGTGAGAACCGGTTCGGGTCCGAACGCAGCGCCGTCCGCCGACCGAAGAGTGTGCTCGAAGTCGTTCGGGGTCATGAAAGATGTCGATACGAGACTGGCTCCCAGTCCCGGTAGCATCCGCTTCTCCAGCTCGGCAACAATCCGGGCAAAGTAAGGTTTTGCCTGCCGCTCCCAATCGATCCCGCTGCGATTGTTCGGGACCGGTGAAAGCACGTAGAACCCCTCGTGCCCGGGGGGAGCAAGCGTTGGATCGGTTCGCGTGGGCGCATGCACGTAGAGCGAAAAATCGGCTGCCAGCACGCGCCGCCTGAACACGTCGTCGAGCAGCCCGCGGTACCGGTCGCCCATCACGATGGTGTGATGTGCGATCCCGGGATACTGCCGCGTTGCACCGAAGTAACCGACGAACAGGCTCATCGACTGGCGCACGCGCGACACCGAGCGACGGCGGCTGCTCCGCAGATGACGGGGAGCTATCAGTTGCGAGTACACCTGCGTCGGATCGGCATTGCACACCACGATGTCACACGCAATCCGCTCTCCGCCCTCAGTATGAACCGCGCGCGCCCGGCCTTCGCTGACCTCGATCGCCGTCACCGGCGAGTCGAGACGCACGTCTACATCGAGCTCGCTCAGCAGATTTACCAGCGCGGCAATCAGTGACGTCGTGCCTCCGAGCGCGAAGTGCACTCCCCACTTTCGCTCGAGCCAGTGAATGAGAAGGTAGATGGAAGTAGTCGAAAACGGATTGCCGCCCACGAGCAGCGGCTCGAAAGTGAATACGCGTCGGAGTCGATCGTCCCTGATGTATCGCGACACCAGTCCATATACGGTGCGATAGCTCTCGAGGCGCATCATCGCCGGCAGAACACGCAGCATGTCCGCCGCGCGGTGAAAAGGCCGGTGCGCCAACTGTGTATAGCCGACATCGAAGATGCGCTCTGCATGTGCAGCGAGCCGGCGGTAGCCATCCACGTCCCGAGGGCTGATCGCGGCGATCTGCTCGAGCAAGTGGTCTTCGTTGCCGGTGTAGTCGAAGCTGCTTCCATCGGCGAACAGGACTCTGTAAAACGGGTCGATCGGTACTAGCGTGGCGTAGTCAGCGAGACTGCGGCCGGCGAGCGCGAACAGCTCTTCGAGCAGATAAGGCGCGGTGATAACCGTCGGCCCCGCATCGAACGTAAAACCATCACGCCTGAATACGCGCGCACGTCCACCGGGTTGATCGAGCGCTTCGAGAACCGTCACCCGGTATCCCATGACGCGAAGCCGCACCGCCGCCGCGAGTCCGCCGAATCCGCTTCCGATCACGACAGCGTGGCTGCTCATCAGCCGGATGCTCGCGAACGTCGCTGCAATCCGCGTAGCTCGTTGCGCAGATCACCGAGCCCCGGCAACCAGATTGCGCCCGCGCGCACGAGCTGTTCCCTGTGCTGAGATGCGGCACGACCGCCGATGAGGATCTGCACATCGGCGGGAAGGCGGTCGCGCAATACTCCGATCTCGCCGATCAGCGACAGCGCTGAAGTTTCATGCACGACGCTCAATGCCACCACGCGCGCTCGGAGCGCGGCAGCTGCGCGGGCGATGTCGTCCGCCGGAAGATCGGCTCCGAGGTGCTCCACCCGCCAGCCTTCTTCAGCCGCGACGGTTCCGCTGATCAGCGCACCCATTTCATGCCGCTGACCGCTTGGTGTTGTCGTAATGATGACGGGCGCTTCACCCTCGACGGCAAGTCGCTCCATCATCCACGCCAGTACCCGCTGAAGCGACGCCGAGAATAGATGTTCGTGAGCGGGACAGATGCTTCCACGCTCCCACAGCTCCCCAACGCGGTAGAGAGTGGGAACTACCAGCTCATCGACGAATCGCGACGAGCCCATCATCACGACTGCGCGCATGAGCACCGCATGTATTCGCGTTCCATCCATCGCTTCCACGGCTTCGAGGCAAGCGGCCATCTGTCGGTCTGCTCCGCTGGTTCGCGAAGGCTCCCGGCGACCAGAATCGTCCCGGAGCAGAGTCAGAAGCTCCTCGGTTGAAAGCCGCGCGACGCGGCCGATGGCGTGGCCGGACTCGGTCAGACGCTTGAGTAGCCGGAGCTTGAGAACATCAGCGTCGTCGTAAACGCGAGTGGCTCCGCCGCTTCGCTTCGGCTCCACGGCCCCATACCGGCGTTCCCAGGCGCGCAGCACATGGGTCGAAAGCCCAGTACGGCGCGCCACCGCGCCGATCGGAAAGTTGGGTTTGGGACTGGAGTCGTCAGTCAGTTTGACTTTGTCGGGTTGTAGAAGTGTTGTCTAACCTAAATCGGCTATGGCGCCTTGACAAGAGTTAGACAACGTGTCAAGATTGCAGCTTGAGTCGACGCCCGCGGGACTCACGACGGGTCGACAAGAGCAATCCATAGGGGATCGAGGATGGGACGACGTGGAGACGAACTGCCGATCGACCGGCTGAGTGATCGCGCACTCCAGGCATTTTTCGCCTTCGTCGTCGTGACCCTGATCGGCTACGCGACCTTCGGGGTCAATCCCGGCCTTCTTGTCCGCATGCCCGGGGCGGCTGATTTCTACTCCAGGGCATTCCGCTTTTTCGCCGTCACGAACATCTGGTTCGCGTGGGCTCTACTCGCGTTGTTTCTCACGCGAGCAGTACGGGGCCGCTGGATCCCCGCCTTCGTCGTTCTCTACGCGATCAGTCTCGTGAGCGAGCTATCCGGCACTACAACCGGATTCCCTTTCGGCGAATACCGGTACAGCCCGGTGCTCGACCCGATGTGGTTCGATCATGTCCCGATCGTGATCCCGCTCAGCTGGTTTTTCATGGCTTTGCCGTCCTATGCGCTGGCCCGTTCTGTCCTGCCGGACGCACACCAGCGATGGACCCGCGTGTTCCTTGCCTCTGCCGTTCTGGTCAGCTGGGATTTGAGTCTCGATCCCGCGATGAGCCACGCTACGCAGTACTGGATTTGGGGCTCGAGCGGCGCCTACTACGGAATGCCCTGGCTCAATCTGCTGGGCTGGTACGTGACAGGTCTCGCGTTGATGGCTGCGCTCCAGATCCTCAACACTGATCGCTGGCTGGCTACGCTCTCACTGCCGTGGCTCCGCCGTTTTTACCTCGCAAACCTGGCGTTGCCGCTGGGGATGAATGCGGCCGCAGGTCTATGGGGTGCGGTGATCGCAGCAGTGGCTGCGCTCACAGCCGCCCATTTCCTGGGCCGGCGGCTCAGTAAGTCTGGTCAATCGCAGCGAGAAACCCTGCGCAACGGGGCGATCCGCCCTGCACGAATAGCCGGCTGAGCCATGACCAATACAGCGTTGCAATACCGTCCGCGCGATCACCAGAGCGAAATGCGGCTGATACGAGCTCAGCTGAATGGATTGATTCCGTGGGCGAGCTCCGAAGGCATGGCGATGTCCGGACTCGATGGTCAGCTGATTCGCCCTCTTGTCGCACTGGCGGGTTGGCGTTCCCTGACTAACACCCCACCGCCCGGCGAGCTGTGGTTCGGGGCTATGGCCGTTCAGCTTGCGCACGAGGCCTCGCTGCTTCACGACGATGTTGTGGACGGAGCCGCTCGGCGGCGCGGGGCGCCAACAGTTGCGGCATCCCGTGGCGTAGCCGCCGCGCTGGTTCAGGGTGATCATTTGCTCACCACCGCGTACCGGTATGCAGCTCGTACGGGTAGCGCTGCCTTCATGGAGATATTCGCGTATTCGGTCGAGCGCACCGTGGCCGGTGAGCTGGCTCAGGCCCATGCCACGGGAAGGATACTCGACTTCAAGGAATACTCTTCAATCGCGCGTAGCAAATCAGGCGAGCTCCTGGGATGTGCCCTTGCCATCGGCGCGTTGCTACGCGATCCCGCGCGTACGGCAGACTACCACGACCTGGGTTGCCTTGTGGGACTGGTTTACCAGATGCTCGATGATCTTCTCGACCTGACCGCCGACACTGATTGCGGAAAGCCTGCTCTCGCTGACTATGCGCAAGGGCACTGGACGTGGCCCCTTGCCGAGCTCGGTGTGAAAAAGTTCGGTATGAAAACGAGCGCGTTGCTGGACACGCTTCACTCGATTCAAGGCAGCGAGCCGGGGATTCGCGGCTGCCTTCAGCGCTACCATTCGGAAGTCGACAGAATCTCGAACTCGGTTGCAGCGGAGCTCGGCGACAGTCCGATCATCGACTCATTGCTCGAAGGCTGGCGCACGCGTGCGAGTGAAGCGGTGGATAGGGAACAAATCTGCGCGCGAAGACGCAGTTCCCGCCCTGGCTCGAGCGAGACTCTTGTCATGCGTGTCTCGACCGCATCGGATGAAATCGCGTACCTCGCGCACCACAGCCGCTCGTTTCGCTTCGCGACGAGATTCTTCCCGGCTCGCGATGAAGGTCGCGTCGCTCGCGTGTATGGATATTGCCGGATCACCGATGATCTGGTGGACGATGCCGGCACGGACGTCCAGAGCGCGGGCAGCATGCTCGAAGAGTGGATCGCCCTCTCCCGGCGCGCATATGAGGGCGCTGAGTCGGGCATTCCCCTTCTCGACCGAGTGATGAGGGAAATGGCCGAGGCTCGAGTTCCATTTACATACGCCGCCGAGCTGGCCGATGGAATGCGGATGGACCTGCGAGGGGAGCGATACGCTTCGCTGGGTGAGCTGCGACGATACACCTACCGAGTCGCGTCCGTGGTAGGGCTCTGGATCTCAGAGCTGTTCGACGTACGCGACCCGGCGGTGCTGAGACGCGCCGAATCAATGGGACATGCGATGCAACTGACGAACATTCTTCGCGACGTCGGCGATGACCTGGCGCTAGGGCGCTGTTACTTGCCGGCCGATCTCATGCGTAAGCATGATGTCACCGAAGCTCAGCTTGAGATGGGACGGATGCCCTCAGGATATCCTGCGCTGATGGAAGAGATGATGTGCGAGGCGGAGAATGCGTACCGTCTGGGGTTCGAGGGCATTCCCGAGCTCCCACTCTCGCTACGTCTCCCAGTTTCCGTTGCAGCTCACGTGTATCGTGGCATTCTTGACGAGATCCGCACCCTCGGCTACGACAATCTCACGCGGCGAGCGATAACCTCCGGGCCGCGCAAGGCTGTACTTGCCGGTCGCGCCCTGGTTGATCTGCGTCCGCGTCTTCGGCGGGATCGCCGAGTGAACATCGGCGTCATGACACCGAGAGGATCGGCCTGAGCGACCGTTGAAAGGCAACACGCCGTCCCCCTTCGTGTTTCGCGCCTTCGACGTTGTGTTCCTTCCGTGGATGAAGCGACGAATCGCCGGAGTTCACGTCACCGGACTTCCTCGTGCGCTGGACCCTGACCGGCCGGTGATAGTGGTGAGCAATCACGTCAGCTGGTGGGACGGGTTCCTTCTTCGAGCCGTACAGCGGCGTCTGCGTCCGCGCGCTCCTCTTCACACTGTCATGCTGGAACGGGAGCTGAAGCGGAGACCGTTCCTCAGGGCGCTGGGAGCTGTTGGGATCGACCCGCTCAACGGTGCCAGCGTCGCCCATGCGCTCGAAGCACTCAGCGAGCGAGTCAAACGGCGACCCGATTCCATGATTCTCTATTTTCCGCAGGGAGAGATCAGGCCATCGCACATCCGGCCGCTGGGTTTTCTCAGGGGGATCGAGCTTTTCGCGCGGCATCTCCCGCCCGCCGACATACTGCCTATTGGCATACATCTCGAGCCACTGAACACAATTTCACCTCACGCATTCATTTCAGCCGGCGAGTTACGCGATTCGCGCGAGGTCAAAGCGAGCGATCTCGAGCGTGAAGTGGAGCGGCAACTCGACGGCATCCGTGAGTTCATCGGTGAGCATGGAGAACATTCCGCTGCCGAGTGGCCGCCGTCGAAGAGTTCCATGACGCTAGCTGCCGGCTGAGCCCTTGTTGTCTGAAGCGTCCGAGTCCGTTCGGAAGCCTGTCTCGCGATGGGTGTTGTCGCAGCCCGTGGGACAACTGAGAACGGCGTTCGCTATTGCGTCCGCACTCGCGGCGGAGAGGTTGATCCACGGCCGACGGCGCGGATCGAATACCTCGGGGAGAGACCTGATGCACGCCGCGCTGTGAATGCACCGCGATGCATACCATTGCACGCGGATGTCTTCCGACACATACTCGCGGGTGAGATCGGTGAAAACCTTGTTCGACTCGTGAGATTCGGGTGGTGCTCCCGCGCCCCCGCTCCCGGCGTCAGCGTCGTCGTGATCGCCCGGCAACGAAGTCTGGTCCGACGGTGTATGTCCCATGTTGGCAAAAAGATATGGCGAGCGATTCAGATGGTTGAAAGTGCACGGCTTCTCGCCCCGTCAGCTTTGGGAACCTGATGCCTCCGTGCCGTCGGACGATGCCCTCTTTTTGCGACAAACATCAGGCAGTTCCGGAAAGCTCTTGCGCGTGGTGCCGGTTCGAAACACCGTAGTCCGACTACTGGATATAGAGGAATCTCAGTGAAACGTATCGCCCTCGCCCTGCCGCTTCTCGTCTTGTCTCCCGGCGTAGTCAAATCCCAGGATCACGCTCATCCGCAAGGAGGCAGGGAGGTCCTGGGCACCATCCACTTCGCAACGTCATGCAGCCCCGCCATCGAGCCTCGGTTCGATCGAGCTATTGCGCTGCTTCATTCATTCGAGTTCGGCGCAGCGATAAAGGGATTCGAAGAAGTCATTGCCGCCGACTCGACCTGCGCGATGGCACAGTGGGGAATCGCTCTCAGCCGCTGGAGCAATCCCATGGCCGCCGGCAACCGCTCACCGGAACAGCTCCGTCCCGGCAGGCTCGCCGCAGAAACCGCGGTGCGATTGAGCGCGGGCGCGACCGAGCGCGAGCGCGGCTACATCAACGCCGTCGCAGAGCTTTACAAGGACTTCGAGCAGCTCGACCAGCGGACGCGGTTCGCATCGTACGTACGGGCGATGGACGATCTCTCTTCGAAGGAGGTCGCGGACAATGAAGCAAGAATCTTTTTCGCCATAGCTCTCGCCGCGTCCGCGTTGCCAACGGACAAGACGTACGCCAATCAGCGAAAGGCCGGCGCGATCCTCGAGGCCCTCTGGGCAAAGCAGCCGAATCATCCGGGGCTGGCGCACTACATCATCCACAGCTACGACGTGCCCGCGCTGGCAAAAGAAGCGGCCGCCGCGGCGAAGCGTTACTCGGTGATTGCGCCATCCGCTGCGCACGC
>Ga0136617_10000966_pt1 | contig 25275 bp, 22 predicted proteins | sample AntDrymUQ3222106_2_FD_129672 | JGI IMG/M metagenome (GOLD analysis project Ga0136617, IMG submission 129672) | Polar desert sand microbial communities from Dry Valleys, Antarctica - metaG UQ322 (21.06) | ecosystem: Environmental > Terrestrial > Soil > Desert | place: Antarctica: Dry Valley...
CAGCGAACCAGTCTGATGCGCGAGTCTTCACTTCCACGAAACAGAGAGTGGGCCCTTCATAGGCGACCAGATCGATTTCCACATTCACTACTGCGTCATTCCGGTTTCGTCCCACTGGAAGTATGAAATTAGCAGCCACGATCTGGTAGCCGGCCTGATGGAGAAAGGCGGCGGCGAGTTCTTCGCCACGCCGGCCTCGTTCAAGAAGCGCAGAGGAAGTGGTAAGGTTTTCTGGTGAGGAATTCTGCATTGAGTAATCTAGGAACGCCCGTGCAGGCAGGCGTTCATGCTCGAACCCATTAGGCCCCTAACGCCAGGAGCGCGGTTGCATCAGCTCGTCAATTGCACAACGATCGCCAGGGATTCATGGCCACCCACAACGGCCGATTTGTGACCTTTGCCGATAATGTCCTCCGCCAGGAGCACATCTTTGGGAGCGAATTGTCTTACAGACGGGTGTAGGTCGCCTTCATAAGATCCTATCCTCCGAGTGACTTTCGCAATTGATCCAATGCCTTGCCCCAGAAGGTTTTCATTTTTGCGGCAGCTTTCGCGTCCGGAAGCTTGCTATGCTGGACGACAACCTGGCTCTTGGCGTCGCCCTTTGGAAGAAAATTGATCTCGAGACTGGTCTTACCGTCTTTCCAGGTCACACGCATAGACTTGTGCGCCGTGGCCTTTCGTACCACGAGTCCAACTTCTGGAAGCCAACTGCTGCGACTCTTTTCGTTCGCCACTGCTTTGTAGAGATTCGCAAGCGGCACGTTTACGGTTCTACTCACACTAATCCGGTAGCCGCCGGGCTTTTCGTGCTTCTCGCGCAGGCCACGTGCCTGTTCGTAGGTGACAGTGACCATTTGCTGCCACCAGGGGCCAAGGTCATGCTGGGAGTTTAGAAACTTGACGATTTCCTGATGCGTCATCTTTTTCGCTCCGGCTTTATCAAGAATGGCGAACCATTGATTCCACTTCTTGCCGGTCTCTGCTTTGACGGCCTCGTCCCTCATGCGAGGGTCTGTGCTTTCATAGTAGTCGCCATATGAATTCCCCAACTCCTAAGCGTCACGATTGTATGCGGCCTTAAGCCAATGTTGCACCTCGTCGTCGATGTCCTGAACAGACTCAATGGGAATGCGATGCGTGATGCGGTCCTTCTTGGCAAAGCCGCCGGTATCGATCAAGCGTCCTTTCGCCTTCATATCACCGAGCGCAAAACCGAGATCGATGCGCGTACGCGTGGTTGGTTTGATTTGCGCAAACACGTGCTTGCGATACAGAGGAACGATGGTCTGGCAGGGACATGCCTTCGCATCTTTTCCCACCTTGAGTCCGAGTTTTAGCAAGGCGTCATAAATGGGCCTAAGAGCGGATTTCGAGCCGGAGAACATTTGTTCCACATAACCTTCCGCGGCTTTAAGATACTGGTTCGGATCGGACGTCTCAGTACCTTTCCCCACCGAGCGTTCAGCGATCCACCAGGCAGTGTTGGTTCCCAGGCCATGCTCTTGTTTGAGCCAGTCGCGCCGCTCCTTCTCGTCTTTTGGTCCGGACTTCTTGACGAAACGCAGCCAGTCCTCGAGCGAGCGTCCGGTCTTCTGCCTGAGCTCCGCGACCCACTTCTGAGTCATCGCAATGCCGGGATGCACGCTGTAGATTGATTTCTTCTTGCTAGCTGTTGCTGTACGTGGCATAAGCTAATTTCCTTTCTGACGGAAGATAACCTAAGGCCTGGCCATCTGCTTCTTCGAAATTGCTAACTTGGACACTAATTAAAGGGGATTCTGGAGCGCGGGCATCTTGCCCGCAATGAGCGCGTAGCGCGAACAAACTTACCCCACACCCAACCTATTAAACTATCGCGTCTACCAGTCAATGGTTACTTCTTTTTTATCGCGCAGTTGGGACTGTCTGGGCTGATAGCCACCTAAACGTCTGTTCGCGCTGCGCCCTCATTGCGGGCAGGATGCCCGCGCTCCATGAATACCCCCGCTCCACACTCACTCTCTAAAGTTCGCCGTCGGCAGAAACCGAGGTGCTCGTCTCACCTTTGTTGCCTGTTCAAAGGAGTAGGCATACTTGATCAATTTTGGCTCGCTATACGCAGCTCCGAAAAACGAGATGCCAAACGGTAGTCCGAAAATGTAGCCGGCAGGCACGGTGATATGTGGATAACCCGCGACCGCGGAGGCTGATGAATAGCCGCCGGTGAAGTGGTCACCGTTGATCCAGTCAGTGGGCCAGGCGGGACCGCCCGTGGGAGCGATTAGCGCATCAAGCCGATGCTGGCGCATTACAAAGTCAATCCCCTGGCCTCGGGACAAAAGATGGTTCTTGCGCAGGGCTTGAAGATACTTCTTGTCGGTAAGCGGGCCTTTCCCCTGGGCCTTTATAAAAATGTCCTGCCCGAAGTAAGGCATTTCTTTATCGCGGTTCTTTTCATTGAATTCAATTACCTCTTTCAACGTACGAACTGGCGCCTTGGGTCCGAGGCCGGCGAGGTAGGCATTCAGGTCCGCTTTAAACTCGTATAGCAGCACCTCGAACTCGGAGTCGTCAAACTCTCCTTTGGTGGGGATGTCGGCAGGATCGATTACCACTGCCCCCAGTTTTTTGATCTCTCTTATTAGCTCTTCCATCCGCTTATCGACTTGATCGTTAAAGTTGAAGTACGCTCTGGCCACTCCGATACGGGCGCCGCGTAACCCAACCTTATCGAGAAACCTGGTGTAGTCGCTATGCGACTTGCCTTGGCTCGACCTGGTTGCGCTGTCGCGCGAGTCGATTCCAGTCAGCACCCCCAGCAGAACGGCTGCATCCGTTACGTTGCGAGCCATGGGACCAGCCGTGTCCTGACTGTGTGCGATGGGGACAATTCCCGACCTGCTAACCACACCGAGGGTGGGTTTAATTCCGACCAATGAGTCTGTGGAAGAGGGACAGACGATCGATCCATCTGTTTCTGTACCAATCGCAGCTGCGCACAAGTTCGCGGCCGCGGCCGCTCCGGAGCCAGAGCTAGATCCACAAGGATTGCGGTCTAACACGTAAGGGTTCCTGGTCTGACCACCGCGACCACTCCAGCCGCTACTCGAATGATTTGAACGAAAGTTTGCCCACTCACTGAGATTTGTTTTGCCGAGGATCACTGCTCCAGACTCGCGCAGTCTTCGGGCGACAAACGCATCCCGGCTCGGAGTAGAGGCGAACAAGGCGAGCGAGCCGGCGGTTGTCATCATGCGGTCGGCGGTGTCGATGTTGTCCTTGATGAGAATCGGAATACCGTGCAATGGTCCACGCGCCCCTTTTTCCTTGCGTTCCCGGTCTAAAGCCTCTGCGATGGCCATCGCGTCGGGGTTGATCTCGATCACCGAGTTTATAGCTGGGCCGCGCTTATCAATATCTTCTATGCGCTCGAGATACTTCCGGGTGATGGTGCGCGCACTCAGCTTTCCAGACTTCATACCTTCCTGCAGCTCGGCGATAGTTAGTTCATCAAATTCAAAGGGCTCAGAATATGAACTCAATGGATCAGCAGCGGCTGCAGGGTTGGTAGTAACAATGACGGGCTTGCTGATTGCTAGCGCACCGGCCAGCGCGCTTCTTTGCAGGAAGTCTCTACGCTTCATATCAGCTCCTTCAGATCTGGTTAGCGCTTGCGGGCTTGCGGGACTAATGCCGGGTAGGATTCACCGTTCCCAGGCTTCGACGTCTCCGTCAACTATAACAAAGAGGGGACAGTGGGTCAGTTTCCTCTTGCTAACTGTCTCAGTCACACCGTGGCTTTAGCCCGGTGTCAACGAAAGCTCCTTACACCTGGAACCGCTTTAGCGGTTTTCCTTAATGCGTTATTCACCTGGAGCCAACTCCAAACCGTTCAAAACGGTTAGAAAATCAGGGGCAAGCTTTAACACCGGGCTAAAGCCGCGGTGCGAATGAGAGTACCAAATTAACTTTGGGATGAACGGTCCATAGTCTCATCAATCGCACTCGTCTCGGTCGCGTTAAGTTTTACTTCTCAAGTGCCGCTCGTACCTTCTTGACGACTACACCCGGCGTGGAATACCAGAGGCGACTGCCCTCGAAAACCTTCGATCCATCAACGCCTACGCTCAGCTCACCGAGGCCGCCCTTTACGGTTTCCACGCTGAGATCAGGGTCCTGGGAAAGATCAGCAGCCACACGGGCGGCTATCAGGTTCTTTATGGGTCAAACCGGACAGTAACGAATGATGATGTTCTTCATAGTTCGCCTTTCATCAATGAGCGCGAGTGTTAGTTCTTTTGAGTCCGAAGTTCGGAGTTCAACCTTTTTTAGGATGCGGCCTTAAGCCGTGCCTACAAGGTAAAGCGTGTCAGTGTGCAACTTCGCTCATCAGCGCCAGGAGGTTGTTTTCCGAGTCGCGGAAGAAACCTATCCATAGATCATAGGCACCCATATTCGCGACAAACACAGGTTGCTCCTCAAATTGAACACCGCGGTCGGTAAGAGTTTGCGCGGCTTGCAGAATGTTGTCCACTTTGAAGTAGAGGATCGAGCTGGGATGGTCAAACTCCGGCTTCTCGGGAAGCGAGAGCATGAGTCTGAGGCCATCGCAATCAAAAAAGGCCATCTTCGGTGGTACCGAGAAAAGGTGTTTCATTCCCAGCTGGTCTCGATAGAAGCCGACCGCTCGGTCGAGATCGTGCGCGTTTACGGCAATCTGTCCAATCGTAGACAGACCAAAGCTATTTGTTTCGTTCATTTTTTTCTCCAACCTAGGGAAGTGTCATGTTTCACTATTTTTGCTCATTTCGCCTTTGCGGATTACTGAAAGTAGCGGCTAGAAAAGAGGCCACTCCTTGGAGTGCTGCGACCTGTCGCAGCTTTCCAATGTGGGACGGCTCTCGCCCAAAAGAGGCGCCAGGTCGCCGCACTCCAAGGAGTAGCTCTTTGCATCGGATCGCCCGTTTCACACAGCCTCATAAATGCTGGGCTACTGTTCATCCATCCGCTAAGCGACTTAGAATATGACACTACCTGGTTTAGAACCTATTGACTGTGGATGACGCAGTGTACAGCATCCTATCCAAGAGCTTTCGCATGTTCTGTTTGTAGTAAGTCGCGCTTTGCAAGAGTTAGCGTCTTAGCCTAGTGTTGTATTTCCCTGATCTGGAAACTTCCTGGAGACTCGGAATGAAAGCGCGGCGGCACTAGCTGCGACGCATTGACCGTTGAAATGACGCCAGATATTCAAGAACTGCCGAGCGCTGCTCGTATCCTGCCTTTAGTGGCGGTTGTAGGGCAACCGAATGTCGGCAAGTCCACGCTCTTTAACCGGCTGATCGGTAAGCGCCGGTCGATCGTCGGCGATGAGCCAGGGATTACACGGGATCGGATCTATGGAGAGGTCGAATGGTCGGGAGGGCGCTTTGCGATTGTGGATACTGGCGGCATCGTGCCGGACGACGATGCAGTGATTCCGGCAAATATTTTCAAACAAGCAGGCTTTGCCATTGACGATGCGCAGGCCTTGATCTGGGTAGTTGATGCCCGACAGGGTTTGACTACGCTCGATGAAGAGTTGGCGAAGCTCCTGCGTGCGTCCGGCAAGCGAGTGTTAGTAGCAGCGAACAAATCAGAATCAGCGAGAGTGGAAGCGACAGCGTCGGAGTTTTACAAGTTTGGATTCGAAGAGGTGTTTCCCGTTTCAGCGGAGCAGGGAATCGGTTTAGGCGAGTTACTTGATGCGTTGACTATAGGACTCGAAAGAGCACCTGACACAGGTGAAGGTGTCGTCGCCGCACACAAGCGCGAGCTGCGGTTGGCGATCGTAGGCCGTCCCAACGTCGGCAAGTCTTCTATTCTTAATAGTCTGCTCGGTGAGGAGCGCGCGATCGTTTCCCCGGTTGCAGGCACAACTCGAGACGCTACCGACACTCTTCTTGAAACTCCGGATCAACTGTTTCGCCTGGTGGATACCGCGGGCATTCGCCGCAAAGGAAAAGCGGCCAAGGTGGCCGAGAAGCTTTCCGTGGTGATGGCGATGAAGAGTTTGAAGCGTGCCGATGTCGCGATTGTTATTGTTGACGCAGAAGAGGGTGTCACAGCGCTTGATGCGCACATTGCGGGCTACGCCTACGACGCAGGCTGCTCGATCATCCTGGCCTGCAATAAGTGGGATGCGGTTAAGAACAAGGAAACAAGCACCTCATCGGCATTTGAAAGAAACGTCAGAGAACGAATGAAGTTTCTCGACTTCGCGCCGATGATCATGGTTTCCGCGCTGACGGGCCAACGTGTGGAGAAACTCTTGCCCCTGGCGATTCGCGCCAATGAAGCACGAAATAGTCGCGTACCCACTTCGCAGCTTAATGCATTTTTTGAGGATGCGGTTTCCCAGCCACGCGGGGGTAGTGCGCCGGCTCCAGTCAAAGGTGGGGTTTCAAGATTGCACGTGCAATACATGACGCAAGCGGGCGTGCGGCCGCCGACTTTTGTCTTGTTCACCTCCGGCGGCAAGGGAGGCTTACATTTCTCCTACCTGCGATATCTTCAGAATCGTCTGCGTGAACAGTTTGATTTCTTCGCCACTCCGTTGCGCATTGTTGAGAAGCACAAGCAGCGCAAGAAGAAATAAGCCGGGTCAAGCAGGCGGCTCTTTCCGATGGTAACCATGCCCCCTATCACCTTTAGTGTCGTTGCGCGCGATGGCCACGCTCGCGCCGGGATACTCAACACTCGACGTGGCATTATCGAGACACCTGTCTTCATGCCTGTCGGCACTGCCGGCACAGTGAAGGCCACCCGCTTTGAGGCGCTTGAAGAAGAGCTTGATGCCCGCATCATTCTTGGAAACACGTATCACCTCTGGTTGCGCCCCGGCATCGACATAATCCGAGCTTGCGGCGGACTGCATAAATTCATTGGCTGGCACAGGCCGCTACTCACTGATTCCGGTGGATTCCAGGTTTGGAGTCTTGGCGCTTTGAGGAAGATTAGCGAAGAAGGCACCGAGTTTCGATCCCATGTGGATGGTAGCCTGCGATTTTTGTCCCCGGAGGTGTCAATGGAAGTCCAGGCCGCGCTGGGATCAGACATAGTCATGGTGTTTGACGAGTGTGCGCCTGGCAAAGCCACTCACGATCAGGCGCAAGCAAGCCTGGAGTTAACGGCGCGTTGGGCCAAACGCTCGCGGGAGAGGTTTGACCAGTTGCAGAGGGAAGGACCCGACATGGGTTCCCTTGGAATCACCCTTCCCGAAGATACTTCGGTGGGCACCATTGCGGACAACATAGCACCCCAGCCGGGCTGCCCCGCCGGTGCCCCCGCGATGCCCGCGCTCCCGGAAGAGTTGACCGGAGCACAGGCGCTTTTTGGAATTGTTCAGGGAGCTGCGCACCGCGATCTCAGACGCGAAAGCCTGGAACGCACGGTAGAGATCGGTTTCGATGGCTACGCGATCGGCGGGCTCAGCGTTGGCGAAGAGAAGTCTGTTATGTGGGACGTGGTTGACGAGGTCGCTCCGATCATGCCACCCGACCGTCCGCGTTACCTGATGGGGGTTGGTTCTCCGGAAGACTTGATCGAAGCGGTGGCCCGAGGAGGTGATATGTTTGACTGTGTGTTGCCCACACGAAATGGCCGTACTGGGCAGGCGTTTACCTCGCGGGGAAGGTTGAACGTAAAGAATGCGCAATGGGCAGAGGATCGGCGGCCTTTGGACGAATCCTGCTGGTGCTCAGTTTGCCAAAGACACTCTCGCGCCTACCTGCGGCACCTTCATCAAACGGGAGAGATGCTGGCAGGTATCTTGCTGACCCATCACAATCTAGCCTTCTTCCTTGACACCATGCGACGTGTAAGGCAATCTATCCGGTCTGGCGATTTCCCTAAATTTCGACGAGAGTTCATAGAGCGCCTGAGCGCATCTGGGGAGTGAAAACGCTCAGCAAGCGCCTTTACGATCGACACTGTGAGCCTTGTATAATTTGTAGATAGAGACGATCGCCCTAATCTCAATTCAGAAGACGGTTAAATGACAAACATTCTCATGTTCTTTCAAGGCGGCCTGGGAGCGCTCGGTGGCTTGCTGCCCATGCTGCTCATCATAGCCGTGTTCTACATGCTGCTGATCAGACCGCAGCAGAAGCGGCAGCGGCAGCTGCAGGAAACGATATCCCAACTGAAAGCGGGCGATCGAATCGTGACAACCGGGGGAGTGATAGGAACCATCACCACTGTTCGCGATACTAGCTTCCTGATCCGAAGCGCTGACAAGTCTATTCTCGAAATTGCGAGGTCTGCCGTAGCAGGCATCGATGAGGAAGAGAAGAAGTAGTTCCCCTGCTCATTACTAATTACTTCTCCAAGTGTCTTTGCAATGAAGAAAAAGAACCTCCTTCAACGTGCCATCATCATTGCCGTGGTTACGCTGTTAGGCATTTATATTGTCATCGGCCCACGCCGCAAGCCCAGGCTTAGCGATTTTACCTGGTCTGGAATCAAGACCACCCTAGCATCGAACATCCGTCTGGGCCTGGACCTAAAGGGCGGTTCTCACCTGGTAATGCGGGTAAGGACTGATGAGTTTTTGAAGAAGTTGACCGAAGGCAATGCGCTCGCCATTCAGACGGCGGCACGAGACGCTGGATATCCGCCCAAGGACGTGAAGGTAGAAGCGACTTCCGGCAACTATAGAATGATTCTTGAAGCTGTGGATCCGTCCAAGTTTGGTGAGATCGAAGAAGCCGTAAAGAAAAAGGTCGACCTTACTGACTGGACCTCATCAACCAGCGGCAACACGAACACCTGGACTCTAACGCCCACTGCCCAGCGAGCGCTAGCGGAGCAGGCGACCGAGCAAGCCAAGCGCATCATTGAAAGCCGCTTGGATGCTGTAGGTGTTGCGGAGCCGCTGGTACAGCGACATGGAGCGCTAAGCTCGCACCAGATTTTGGTGCAAATGCCCGGTATCCAGGATCCAGAGCGTGTCAAGGATTTGCTCAAAGCCACCTCACGGCTTGACCTGGTTCACGTTGTCAGTCCGGCCAGCCCGGCGCCGGTGCAAACTTACGCCACTAAAGAGGAAGCAGAGGCTTCTTTGGGTGGAACGGTTCCGAACAACCGAAAGACGCTGGAATATGCGGAACGCACCGAGCCCACAACTGCCGGCCAACCGGCTGCTGCGACTGATAAGGGTAAACAATGGGTGGTAGTGGAATGGCCTGCGGTAGTGGATGGTAGCGAACTCCGTAACGCCTCTGCTACGCAGGCTCAGGGCGGAGCTTCGGATTACCAGATTGCCTTTTCTTTCAAGCCCAGCGGTGCGGAGAAGTTTGGCGCCTGGACCGGAGCGAACATCAACCAGTACATGGGCGTGGTGTTGAATGATGAGGTGAAATCAATCGCCTACATCAAATCCCAGATTTTCGATCAGGGTGAGATTAGCGGGCGATTCACCAAGGAGTCGGCTGATGATCTGGCGCTTACGTTGAGATCCGGAGCTTTGCCGGCGCCCATCGAGTATCAGGAAGAGCGAACGGTGGGGCCCAGCCTCGGTGCTGATTCAATCCGCGCGGGCGTTCGTGCTTCAGTCTTCGGTCTGCTTTTCGTTGTGGTCTTCATGTTGTTTTACTACCGCGGTTCGGGCGTAAACGCTGTAGTGGCATTGCTCTTGAACATGATCCTGATGCTGGCTGCGCTGATTGTATTCGGCGCCACCTTAACTCTGCCTGGTATTGCTGGAATGATTCTGACGATTGGTATGGCCGTCGATTCGAACGTGCTGATCTTTGAAAGGATTCGCGAGGAACTGCTTACCGGGAAGACGATCCCCTCGGCGGTGGAGCAGGGATTTCAGCGGGCGATTGTCACTATCATCGATACGCACGTCACCACAATCATTTCGTCACTGTTCCTGTTTGTCTTCGGCACTGGGCCACTGCGAGGCTTTGCAGTTACGCTTGTCCTTGGCCTGGTAATAAATCTTTTCTCAGCTGTTTACGTTTCGCGTACGATTTTCATGTGGCAGCTAAGTCGCAAACGTCGCCTTGAGTCGCTGAGTATCTAGTAACGACACACGAGCCGGAGTTACTCGTCACCAATAACTTGTTCTTCTGGGTCTTATGATTCAAGTCTTTAAAAGCATTAATTTTGACTGGCTCGGGCGGCGCCGCCTGTTCATTGGGATTTCAGTTTTCCTGATGCTGGCGGGCCTCGGTTCGGCTATGTTTCGACAATGGAAGAATCCCGACGGCGCTTTTAACCTGGGAGTCGACTTCAAAGGCGGGACCGTCGTTACCACGAAGTTCAACCAACCGACGACCGCGGAGGCAATCCGCGAGACCCTAGCCCGGCAGGGATTGGCGGACGCAACCATCCAAGGCGTAACCGATCGCGCGGACACTTTCCTGATCAAGTTGCCGCTTGAGCGTACGGGTGGTGAACAATCGCAAGAAGTTGAACTGGGCCGTAAGAAAGTTCGCGATGCCTTGAATACGATCGGCCCGGAACGCGAGGCCTATGAAATCCTCGGTACCGAGGCGGTGGGCGCGGTGGCGGGAGCTCAGCTTAGAAACAAAGCCATCGCGGTGACGTTGGCCGCTCTGGTAGGCATGCTCGTCTATATTGCCTTTCGTTTCGAATGGACATACGGCGCCGCGGCCGTGATCGCAGTGTTTCACGACGTCCTGGTAACCCTGGGGTTCTTCTCAATCTTCCAGTGGGAAGTTAGTCTTACCGTCATTGCGGCCTTGTTGACACTCGTGGGCGCTTCGGTTAATGACACGATCGTCGTCTTCGATCGCGTCAGAGAGAATCGCCGTCTTCACCGGCGCGACTCGCTTTACAAGATCACCAACGATTCCATCAATCAGACGCTCTCGCGAACGGTTATAACCCAGGGACTCATCATTCTCTCCGTTCTGGCCATGGTTATATTCGGTGGCGACGTCCTGCGCAATTTTTCACTGGCACTGCTAATCGGCACGATCGTCGGTACTTATTCTTCAGTCGCTGTGGCCAGCCCAATCATGGTTTGGTGGGAGCAGCGTATCGAGGCCGCTAAGAAAGCTGACGCGTTGGGAGCAGCCCCCTTGACTGCTCGCTCGACGCGTGCCGGCAGCAGTAAGGCGAAGGCCGAGCCTCTTTCTGCGCGAGCAGAAAAGCACCCGCGCGGTGCAGTTTAGATCACGCTTGTCATGCCTGGCAGAGGGGCCGATATACCTCCGAGTCAACCTCTAATAACTTCGACTTTGTTCTTGACTTTGCGACGGGTTGCGGCATAGACTGCCGCCGTTGCTGGCCAATTAAATACTCAAACGTCGACCGCGCACTGTACGCGAATGGTTGGAAGCGCGGCGGTCTGTTGAGGGGCCGGCGAGTTTTTTCTCGCGCAGCGGCTTTTTCAAATCTAATTTGAGTGCTCAGATCGTAGAGCTGCTGCTTCCCCTTCTTTAGTACGGAATTCAGGCGGGCCCCGCGGCGACTATTGAGACTAACTGCTAATAAGGAGTTTTACCCTGATCCATTTGGCACCGGAATAGGGAGGAGAAATACATGTTCGACAACTTGGTAGAGTCGAGTTCGCACAAAGACGATATTTCGCGAAAAGGTACGTTCATTCTTGTTACTGTTGCCGTCTATGCCGTGCTGGGCATCGCATTTTTCGTCGCCGGTATTTACTGGTATGACGCGATCCTGGAGAACCAGAATCTCGACCTGATAACGCTGGTTGCACCGGTACCAGTGCCGCCACAACAGAATCAGCCGGAGAAACAGGACACTCCTAAGCCGACAAAGGTTGAACAGAACGTAGACGTGAGAAGAGAGCTGATTGCGGACGTCTCGCGAACGGAACTGGTTCCCAAGGAGATATCGGCCAAGGCCAGTGACGTGCCGCCTGTCAGGCGCGGCGTCGTCACCCAGATTGGCAGCGCCAATTCTGACGCTGCGGCTCCAGTAGCCGTGGGGCCGGGAAGCGGCACGGGGATAATCTCCGCTCCAACCAGGGTCGACATCGCTGAACCGCCGCCACCACCGCCGGCTCCACCCAGAGCTCCGATTTCGGGCGGCGTCTTGAACGGGAAGGCAATAAGTCTGCCGAAACCGGCGTATCCACCAATTGCCAGGCAAGCACACGCCTCCGGAACCGTGGTGGTTCAGGTCACCATCGACGAGAACGGCCACGTGATTTCCGCACGCGCAGTATCTGGACATCCGTTGTTGCAGGCCGTGTCAGTTGGAGCTGCTCGCGGAGCGAGGTTCTCGCCTACGAAGCTCTCCGGACAGCCGGTAAAGGTAACCGGCGTCATTACTTACAACTTCGTGGCTCAATAACTGCGGAAGGTCATCCGTCAGGTGAGGCTCCGCGGGAGCTCATTCTGCTGACCCCTGCTAGCTTTCAATGTCGAAAAACCGTTTGGAGGGTTTACCGTGACTATTCTAATCAGTCTTCTAGGAACAAAGGCCTTTAGCTTCTTCATCTTCTTGTGGCAAGCAGCCCCAGCAGAAGGCGCCGCAGCGGATCACTTTTCCTTAACTCAGATGGTGAAGAGCATGGGCACCATCGCGATTGCGGTTGTCGTCATCCTCTTAATCATGTCGGTCTATTCAATTGCGATTATGGTTGAGCGGTATCTGACGTACTCTGCCGCCAAGAAACAGTCGCGCGAATTTGCTCCGCGTGTCGCGCAGGCACTGAAGAACGATCGCATCGAAGAAGCCATCAATATTAGCGACAAGCACCGCAAGTCGCACCTGGCGATGGTGGTGAGCAGCGGTTTGCAGGAGTTTCGCGCCCACGGGCAGTCGTCGGATATTTCCGGCGATGAGATTGAGGCTTCAAAGCGCGCGCTACAACGAGCGATCGCCATTAAGACTGCCGAGTTCAAACGTGGCTTGTCTGGTTTGGCGACGATTGGTTCGACGGCTCCATTTGTGGGTCTCTTTGGAACGGTGTTTGGAATCATCAATGCGTTCCGTGGAATGAAGAATGCGGAGACAGCGGGTATCGGCGCCGTCGCGGGGGGTATTTCTGAGGCTTTGTTTACCACCGCGCTTGGTTTGCTCGTGGCAATCCCGGCGGTGTGGCTGTTCAATTACTTCACGGGGAAGGTCGATGGGTTCGTGGTGGAGATGGACAATTCGGCTTCCGAGCTGGTCGACTACTTCATTAAGAATCGCACCAGGCAATTGAAGCCATAACGCCAAGCTGTTTATCGGGAGGTAATAAACGGGCGCGCATCACGCGGGCCCTTGCAATGGCTTTGCGAAGGGGGAGTTTATTATGGGAATGAGCGGTGGCGACCAGGGTGGCTTTCAATCCGAGATCAATGTCACGCCGATGGTCGATATTATGTTGGTGTTGTTGATCATCTTTATGGTGGTGACACCATTGTTGCAACACGGCATTACGGTGGCTCTCCCGTCGGGGATGACTAATCCTGATGTCGATCCCAGAATCATCAAAGAGTCGTCGATTGTGATTTCTATCCCCAATAACGGCGAGTTCTACCTTGGCAAGCAGAGAATCGCTCAGGAGGACATCAAAGCCAAGGTCGGCCCAATGTTAGAGAACGTAAAGACGGAAGATGATCGCATTGTTTACATCAAGAGTGGTGTAAATGTTTCGTATGGGGACGTGGTCAACGTCATCAATGAGGTTCGGGGACTTGGCGTGGATAAGATTGGATTGGTAGCTGACAAGAAGAAGGGCGGTGCGGCCGTTCCGGCGCCAGCCACCTAACCGGCCTCCAAGTTACAGTCGTTGGTAGCGCCAATTTTAGAGGAGTCAACTCATGTCTATGGATGGCGGAAAAAAAGGAGACGGCGGCACTAAAGCTGTGCCATACATCAATGTGACGCCGTTAATTGACGTTCTTCTCGTGTTGCTGATCATCTTCATGGTGATCACGCCACTCAAGCCGAGCCGGTTCAAGGCGGATATTCCCACCCAGAGAGATCCAAACGAGGATCTCAGTCAACTGAAGCCAAATCCACTGACCCTCGTCGTCTCAATCTCAAACGATCTTCAAATCAAACTTAACCAGGACTCGATGGGCTCTGTAAACGATACGGCGTTCTTATCACAGAAGCTGACGCAGGTGTTTCAACAGCGGAAGGAGCAACGTGCCTATAAGCCCGGCATGGAGACCCGCTCCGATATGCCGGAGCAGGATCGTATTGAGAAGACTGTGTTCATAAAAGCCCCGCGCGGACTTAGATATGAAGAGGTGGTAAAGGTGATCGACGCGATAAAAGGCGCCGGCGCTAACCCGGTTGGTTTGCAGGTAGATGATCTGCCTCAATAGAGCGCAGCGGATAACTTGAATCAAGCTTCGATCTCTGGCCTGCCGTATAGTTGCCGATCAACAATGGAGCCACCGATAAATGAAACTCTCTCAAGCTAGGATCGCAATCGCCCTGGCAGTTGTTATTGCCACCAGTTCGGGTTGTGGCGTTATCAATAGAATAAGAGCCAAGAATGAGCTGAACGAAGCCGCCCGCACCTATCGCGAAGGGCATTTTGTTGAAGCTGAACAACACGCCAGAAGGGCCCTTGAGCTCGATCCCAATAACAAGACGGGGCCTCTGTTTATTGCCCGTACTGTCCACGCCCAATATCGTACCGGCGTCAATACGCCGGAGAACATTGCCAAAGCACGCGACGCTATTGAGGCGTATAGAAAGATCCTGGAGTCTGATCCAACGAATGAAGAGGCGTACAAGGCGATCGCCTTTCTTTACGAAAAGATTAAAGAGGACGAGAAGCTTCGAGATTGGATCATCGCGCGGGCGAATGATGGCCGGGTGGAACCAGACAAACGCGCAGAAGCTTATATCGTGCTTGGCAGCAAAGACTGGAACTGTTCCTTTCAAATCACCGACTTGCCTACGAACAAGATTACGACCATAACTGAGGGCAAAGCCACCGTCTCCTACCGGAAACCCAAAGAGCAAAGAGACTTCGAAACAGCTCAGATGTGCGTGAAGCGGGGCCTCGAAGAAGTGGAGAACGCAATTAAGTTTGATCCCAACAGCGAAGCTGCCTGGTCGTACAAAACAAATCTGTTGTCGGAAGCCTCCAAGCTGGCAGAAATGGACGGCAAAACGGATCAAAAGTCGGAGCTGGATAAGCAACGCGAAGAGGCACAGAAACGCACGACCCAATTGAGCGAGGCAAACAAGAAGAAACAAGCTGAAGAGGAAGCCAAGAAAGCAGCCTCGCCGCCCACGAGCTAGTCCTGGCGGATAACAAAAGCCATAATAAGCATAATCGCCAATGGGTGATGCTCGATTTCGAGTCGAGCATCACCTGTTTTGTTATAATCGCGTAACAGCGTGTCAAGTTCCGCGCCAACGGAAGAGTTCGCATCAAGACATGATTCGTATTGAGGACATTGTTGAGAAGGTTGCCATTAACCATCCGCAGGCGGATCTCGATCTGCTGCGGCGAGCCTATCTATTTTCTGCGCGCGAGCATAAGGGACAGAAACGGGCCTCCGGTGAATCGTATCTCGTCCACCCGCTTGAGGTCGCCGACATCCTGGCGGATATGAAACTCGACGAAGTATCCGTTGCCACCGGCCTCCTGCATGATGTGGTGGAGGACACGCTCGTCGATCTTGATACGATCCATGAATACTTTGGGGCTGAGATAGCGCATCTGGTAGACGGGTTGACCAAGATTGCCCAAATCAGCAATGTCTCCCGTGAAGAGCAACAAGCCGAGAACGTGCGCAAGATGTTGCTGGCTATGGTCGACGACGTTCGGGTCGTGTTGGTGAAACTTGCCGACCGCCTCCATAACATGCGCACGCTGCAGTATCTCAGCCCGGAGAAGCGAAAACGCATTGCTGAAGAGACCATGGATATCTTCGCTCCGATCGCCCACCGGCTGGGCATGGGCAAGTTGAGAGGCGAGTTGGAGGATCTCGCTTTCCGTCATCTGCACCCTGATGACTATCGAGAACTCTCGGAACAACTTGAGAAGCGACGCGCCGAAACTGCGGCGTTCCTAAAAGGCGTAACCAGTAGAATCGAAGAGAAGATGCGGGAAGCGGAAGTGCCCTTTGTGAGCGTGGACGGCAGAGTGAAACGGCTTTATTCGATCTGGAAGAAGCTCCGGCTACAGAAGATCACCCTGGACCAGGTCTACGATCTGGTGGCCGCGCGGGTTATCACTCCGAACGAGATCCGGCACTGCTACGCCGCCCTGGGCGTGATTCATAACACCTGGAAGCCGGTCCCCGGCCGCATCAAGGACTGGATCGCGACACCACGAGACAATCTCTACCAGTCGCTGCACACCTCCGTGATCGGTTCCAATAGCCAGTCGTTCGAGGTCCAGATTCGAACTGAGGACATGCATCATATTGCCGAGGAAGGCGTGGCCGCCCACTGGAAGTACAAGGAAGGGAAGCGCGGCTCGCGGGATGATGACCAGGCCCTGCTAGCACTGCGCTCGCTGGTTGAGTGGACGCAGGAGGTCAAAGACTCGAGAGATTTCCTCGACTCTCTAAAACTGGATCTTTATCCGAAGGACGTCTATGCCTTTACTCCTTTGGGCAAAGTTATTCAATTGCCGCGCGGGGCTTCACCCGTGGACTTTGCGTTCATGATCCACTCTGAGGTCGGTAACACCTGCACCGGCGCACGAATTAATGGACGCATGGTGCCCCTCAGAACGCAGATCCAGAATGGTGATGTCGTAGAGATCATTACCTCGTCATCTTCACACCCTTCACGAGACTGGCTCAATTTCATCGTCACTTCGCGAGCGAGAAATCGTGTTCGCCACTGGGTAGCCGAGCAACAGCGGGCTGAGTCCATCGAGATCGGACGGAAGCTGTTTGAAAAAGAAGCCGCCCGATTCCAACTCTCCGTAAAGAAGATCCTGAACCCCAGCGATGGCCAAATGAAAAGGGCGGCCAGTGATTATGGCTACGGACGCGTTGACGACCTGCTGGCGGCGATCGGTTATGGCAAGCTAATACCGCGCAACGTAATCGCCAAATACCTCGGTCCTGAACAGTTCGAACAACTTGATAAGCAAAAAGAGTCGCGTTTGCGCAGCGGCGTGCGTGCGGTGAAGAAGCTAATTCGACTGGGCGACGATTCGATCGTGGTTCGTGGCGTTGACGACTTGATGGTTACTCGGGCCCGTTGCTGCAACCCATTGCATGGCGAGGACATTATTGGCTACGTGACCCGGGGCAAAGGCGTGGCGGTCCACACCAAACGCTGTAAAAACGTCATGCAGTTAATGGTAAATCGGGAACGCATTGTCGAAGTGGAATGGGCCGGCAAACAAGACAAGACGGCCTATGCCGTGAAACTGCGCGCGGTTACTGAGAACCGCACCGGCATGATCGCCGGCATTACCGGGGCCATCTCGGACATGAAGACGGGTATTCGTGATGCGCGCGCCTCGGTGGCTCCTGATGAAAGAGGTCACATAGAAGTAACCGTAGAAGTATTTGATGTGAAACACCTGGACAAGGTGGTTAACTCAATTAAAGGCGTACCCGGCGTCATCGACGTCGAGCGAATGCAGGGGACGGCTTAGTTAACGTTGGTCATGCTTCGTGCCTGTGAGAAAGGCAGCACTTGCTTGAGCAAGTTCGACCGACTTGGGCGATCCACGAAAATCACACGGCCCGACCTGCAGGCAGTATTGGTGCAGTTTGAGCGAGTTGGGAAATACCGGTCAATTACAGAACCGAGGAGTGGTAGCGACCGGGTTCAGTTGCGCGACCGTCAACCAACGATAAGATCTGGCTTTCTTACGATTTGAATGGTATCGCACCAACCCGGTCGGTACCGCTCCTCGGTTCTGTAATTGAGTGGCAACGCCTCTCGCATGCCAAACTTCATCAGCGCCTGCCCTCATGTCACTTTGCTCTTGACCAAACCTTTCTGTTAGAATCCCGCCTTTGCTTTGGACATCGAAATTGAGGCGGTCTCTACCGTGAAGCAGATTATTCAGACCGGCCGAGCTCCGCAGGCGATCGGTCCCTATTCGCAGGCCATCAAGGCCAACGGATTTGTTTTTGCGTCCGGCCAGATACCAATCGATCCAGCGACCGGTCAATTCGTTGCCGGGGGAATTACAGAGCAAACTGAGCAGGTGATGAAGAATGTGGCCGCGGTTCTGGTGGCCGCCGGTAGTGGGTTGGACCGGATCGTGAAAACGACAGTGTTCCTGGCCGACATGGAGGAGTTCGCGGCCATGAATGAGGTTTACGCTAAGTTCTTCACGAGTGATCCACCAGCTAGAGCGACGGTTCAAGCGGCAGGTTTACCGCGCAACGCAAGGGTCGAGATCGAAGTAATTGCCCTGGTGGAAGAGTGATAAGTCCGGCGCGGTTTTAGGATTGCTAGTAACCTGTTTTTTTTGAGAGTTTCGGAAAGAAGTTTGTTAGGCGGCTTTTGAAATCTTGCCGGCCTTGATGCAGTTTGTGCAGACCTTCTTACGTTCCGTGCCACCCTGAGGCAGTTGGACCCGAATCGATTGCAAATTAGGATTGAACCGTCGCGGCGTACGATTATTCGCGTGAGATACGTTATTGCCGAACTGTGGACCCTTCCCACAAACTTCGCAGCGTTTAGCCATTACTTAATGAAACCTCCAAGGGCAATCAGCCCGAATTGAGTGCTGTTTAGCTGTACGATGCAGCTAATTAGTAAGATCGAGAATCAAGGTTTATAACAAACGCATTTCTGAATCGTCAAGTACGTATCGACTCCCGACTCTCATTAGTACTTCTAAAGGAGCAAATTGACAGTGCATAAAACTGCAAGATTACTTGAAACAGTCACGCTTCTAGCGCTGATCGCGCTCGCAAGCAATGCGTGCAGCTCGGGCGGGGGCTCCGACGCCAAAGACAGCACGGTCGCAGCTACCGTGAACGGCAAGACCATCATGCTGGCAGAAGTGGAACGAGCATTGAACCAGCAAGCCGGAGGCAAACAATCGCAATATTCCCAACTCGAACTGGCCCAGGCTCGCTTGCAGATCCTCAGCAGTTTGGTCCAGAGGGAAGTCTTGTTTCAGCGCGCTGAGCGGGAGAAGGTGTTGCCCACCGAGGATCAGATTACGGCGCTCATTAACCAGCAAAAGCAACAAAGCGGCATGACCGACGATGACTTTCAGAAGAGCTTGACTGAGCAGAATCTCACGATGGAATCCTTGCGGGCTGAGGCGCGCAAGGACATAGCCATCAAGAGCCTTCAGGATAAGTTCAGCTCGAAAATCACGGTTAATGACAAGGAAGTTGAAGAGTTCTACAACGCCAATCGGCAGCAGTTTGTCAGCGCGCGCGGCGCGGCTCTGGCGGTAATCATTGTGGATCCAGCCGACAATTCCGGGCAGGGAATTCAGAACGACGCAAAGAACGAAGCCGAAGCCAAGCTGAAAATTGATAACGTATTTCAGCAGCTAAAGGGCGGAGCAGACTTCGCCACGGTGGCTCGGTCTAAGAGTGAAGATGCCAACAGTTTGGTTCGCGGTGGGGACATCGGCTTCTTTAGCGAGGACGGTTTAAAACAAGCGGGACTTCCGAAAGAGGTGATCGACTTGCTCATGGGTCCTATGCAGGTAGGCAGCTTCACCGAGCCCAAGCAGGTTAACGGTCGCTGGTATGTTTTCAAGCTGTCAGAGAAGCGACTGCAAACTGAAAACCTAATGCTGGAAAGCCCTGGCGTTCGTCAGCAGATTACCCAGGCTTTGACTAATCAACGGAAGGAAATATTAAACGCGGCACTTCTGGAGGTGGCCATGAACGAGGCCAGAATAGTAAATAGTCTGTCCGCCAACATGCTTGCCAATCCGAGCAATCTCGGCTTGCGTCCCGCTTCTCTAGGCACAGCAGCGTCGCCGGCTGCGAGTACGCAGACAACAGCAACGCCACAGGCGGCTGCGACATCGCCCTCAGCGAGCCCGAACGCGGGTGGCTCGCCGAAATAACAGACTTAAGTTCTGTATTACTGATAAAGCGGGTGTGGGGTGGATTGATCAAGCCCGGCACCCGCTTCGTACGTCTCGGACTCCAGTTATGCTTTTTCGTCTTTCAGATGTGCACAAGTCCTACGCCACCCACCACATTTTGCGTGGGGTGTCTTTGCAAATTAATCCGGGTGAGCACGTAGGTCTTGTAGGACGCAACGGGGCGGGCAAGACCACCATCTTTCGACTGGTTAGCGGCGAGGAATCGCCGGACCGGGGGGACGTGGTGCGGGCGCGGGGCGTCCGGTTGGGGCTGCTCGCGCAGCACGTTCATTTTGAACCGGGGACCACGGTGCACGAATCCGCGCTCGCTGCTTTCGGGCATCTGCAACAAATCGAGCACGAAATGCACGAGCTCGAGCATCGCATGGCCGAAGTAGATGCCGATCTTGAAAAAGTGCTCAAGCGGTATAGTGATCTGCAGCACGGGTTTGAACGCGAAGGCGGATTCGAATACGCCGCCAAGGCCGAAGCTATCCTGCAAGGTCTTGGCTTTGATCGGCAGCAATGGTCGCTGGAAACAGAAAAACTTTCAGGTGGCCAGCAGAACCGTCTCGGTCTCGCAAGGTTGCTGCTGGCCGAACCGGACGTGCTTTTGCTCGATGAGCCCACCAATCACCTCGACGTCACTGCGGTCGAATGGCTGGAAGAATTCCTGCAAAGTTACGCCTCTGCCTACGTGATCATCAGCCACGATCGTTACTTTCTTGATCGCGCTTGCCGTCGCATTGTTGAGCTCGAAAGCGGTCGCTCTTCGAGTTACACGGGCAACTATTCGGCCTACCTGGTCGAACGCGAGGAAAGACGCGAGGCACAGCAACGCGCTTATGAGAATCAGCGTCAACTAATCGAAAAGACGGAAGAGTTTATTCGACGCAATCTTGCCGGGCAGAAAACCAAGCAGGCCAAATCGCGGCGCACGATGCTGGCAAAGCTCGAAAGGGTTGAAGCCGTCCGGGCGGATAGATCGTCGGGCGATTTCCGATTGCAATCGATTGAGCGCACCGGCAATCACGTGCTGATGGTCAATGAGGCCGCCATCGGCTATCCGGACAAGATGTTGGCGCGCGACATCTCTTTTATTCTCCGTCGGGGGGGATGCTTGGGTATCATCGGACCAAACGGATCCGGAAAAACTGCTTTTCTAAAGACCATTCTCAAGAAAATTCCCGCGCTAGCCGGCGAGATTCGCTGGGGTACCAAGGTCCAGATAGGCTACTACGCGCAGCAACTCGACGATCTCGACGATCGAAACGAAATTATCATGGAGCTCCGCCGCGTGGCTCCGGCGAGCGCCACCGCGGGAGAGCTGAGATCGTTTTTGGCTAAGTTTCTTTTCACGGGGGACGACGTTTACAAGAAGGTTGGCGATTTGTCTGGTGGCGAAAAGGGGCGTCTGGCGCTGGCGAAGTTGATCTACTCGCGCGTGAATGTGCTCGTGCTGGATGAGCCGACTAACCATCTGGACATTCCCTCCCGCGAGGCGCTGGAAGAAGCCCTCGACGCCTACGAAGGAACGATACTCACAATCAGCCACGATCGTTATTTTCTCGATCGCGTTGCTACGCAGATACTCGCGCTCGATGGCCAGGGCGTAGCGGAACATTATGATGGCGACTACACCGAGTACCATGATTGGAGAGCCAGTCGCCTGATACCGGGCGCAGTTTCCAAGGCGGCGGAGAACGCCGCTCCTGCTAATTTGGTGCGAGCTGACCCCCTGACGCCCATACCGCCAAGAGAGGAGACCGGCAGCCAGACTCCGAGAAGCACCAAGCAATCAGCAAAAGGAAAAAAGAACGCGACGCCACGATCTCCAGCGCCTTTAAGTGTAAAGGTCATCAAGAAGAAAAAGGTTGATGCCCGTACGCCGGAAAGCCTGGAGGCCGACATCGCTCAAGCGGAAACGAGATTGAAAGAGATTTCCCAGCAGATGGGCGAGCCGGAAATCGCGCGCGATGCGACCCGGCTGATTCAGCTCAATGATGAGTACCAGGAGACGGAGACGAGGCTTCAATCGTTGTATGCCGAATGGGACCGGGTCGCAACTGAGGCCCCGAAGGTCTGAGAGTCCTGTTGAATAAGCCAACAGTTTCTTCAGGCAACTGATTCCTTCGGTTGGGCCCTAAACTCCCTGAAGTCTGCGCGCAGGGTGAGCATCTCAGCTCGAGTCTGATTAGTCAGGCTCTCTATACGATCCAGGCGAATCTCGATCTCTCCTCGAAATAATTGAAACTCATTCCGGAGGGCGCCAAACTCGGCACGCAGGGCGCCAAACTCGGTACGCAGTCCGACCAAGCTATCCCCCAGTGAATTGATGCGTTCGAGAATGGTTTCGAGTGTGGGTTTGGTCACGGCTTCGTTGGAATTTCCATCCATGGTTACTACTCCTTGTGAGGTTGAGGTCACGTGCTACAGAGTATACTCTGCAGACCGGATTCGGTAAAATAGGTAGGCCAATCAATCAAGCTCGTCAACTTGACAGAGAATAACTGCTTTGTTACTTTCGGCCTTCGCTTTTTCTTGCTGCACTAAGCGATCATATTTAAGACTCTAGGCGCGTAGCTCAGGGGTAGAGCACTACCTTGACACGGTAGGGGTCTGGGGTTCAAATCCCCACGCGCCTACCAATTTCCTCAGTAAAAACCCCACTTCTTAGCCACTCTTCGCCGCGAACCGTACATTTCTCCATACGTGCCCAATACCATCATAATCAATTAAGCAACGGGTGAATTGCGTTGAGATCCCTCAGAGCTTTCCTAAACGTTGTTGAAGGTTAGTCAGAAATCGTTCTGAGGAACGGGACAAAGAGTGACGGTATTGTCAACTTAACTCTAGAAGAGATAAGACTAGCGCCTCAGGCAGATGACTCCAGCTTTCGTCACCTAATCAATTAACGATCGCCTGGACGCAAATCGCTTCTTCCCACATGGCGAATCGCGATTTCATTAGTTCTCGGTTATCGTCAGCACTGTACAGATGTCTCCCCACTCGGAAGTGTGAGGCGATGATGCCGAAGGCTGAGAGAAAGCGTTGCGCGTGTCCCTCTGATTTGAACCGTCTCATCACACGCTCCCGCAACCTGGTTGGCTGATGAGAATTCTCAGCCCGATTGTTCTGATACTTCTGCTGCAGGTGCTCGACCCCTGGCATCACTTCAGCTCTTGCCGCACCGTAGCTTTTCAGCTTGTCTGTGATGATCAAACGCGGGACATAGCGCAACCGCTTCAATAACTTGCGAAAGAATTTCTTGGCTGCTTTCTTGTCTCTGCGGCTTTGGACCAGGATGTCCAATACGTCACCATCCTGATCTACTGCCCGCCACAGGTAGTGTAGGCGCCCGTTGATCTTTAGGAATACTTCGTCAAGGTGCCATCGATCGCCCGGCCGAGAAGACTTGTGACGCAAACCATTGGTAGGTCTGGCCGAACTTGAGGCACCATTCCCGGACTGTCTCATAGCTGAGGGACACACCGCGCATCGCCAACATTTCTTCGACGTCTCGGAAGCTCAAGGCAAAGCGAAAATACAACCAAACGCAATGACTAATAATCTCGGTGGGGAAGCGATGACGATGGTAGAGAGAGGCGGGTGTGCTCATCACTGAATTATGCCGCAGGAGCAGTCCGATCCCATCCCCCGCCGAGTTAACCTGACAATACCGTTGTGCCCGTGTTTCCGGTCACGTGTGGCAGCCGCTTTGCCTCTTACTGTGGGTCGGCCTAAGAACCGTGAGCGGCTGGCGTGGATAGTCGCAGGCGTCTGTCTACTTGGGCTGCTGGCGTCGCGCCTTTCACTGTTGGTTATCTGCGCCGTGCTCCAGTAGATGAGCGCGTACTTAAGGTTTCGGTGTTGCACCCTGAGAAGGCGACCATGGCCGGAGCAGTACCGGCCTTGGCCCTTTCACCTGACGGTCGTCGCCTGGGGGAACGGCTGGTTGTCTAAACCGGCTAGACGGCTGTGCGGAACAGTGGTAGGGTTGTATCCACCATGAGCACCACTACACTAATAATCATTATCATCGTGTTACTCCTACTCTTCGGCGGCGGCGGCTACTACTACCGCCGTGGGCGATAAGAACGACCGCGCAAGAGGCGAACTATTACTCTAAGTGGAGGCATTTGCTTATGATGGCCTCTCTTTCGTCCTGCCAGTAGTTCGTCAATTCTCTAGACTCGACAACCTGTCCCTACCAAAAACTTGATTCGGCAGCGAGTCTAAACTGACACCCACGGTCATCAAGTACACGCGGGCGAACTTTGATTCTCATCACTAATTGCCGTCAGTGTGATGGCTCAAACCGCACTAGCCACAATGATAACATACGATACCTCTTTTTTCGCCTGCGACCCTGGTAGAAGGCAACAGTGAAGGCTCTCACGCAGTTATCGCTATGAGCGAATGCCTGAGGGCACTCATCCTTCCAGACCACTATTCCTATTACGACTGAAGAGCATGAGGTGTGGTGCGTCGCTCATCGCTATTGTCTCAAGGTGTTTGAGGCATCAAGCTGTGGCGCGTGTGTGAGGATCAAGTGGACCGCCGAGGTGCATTGAACCGTTGTCGTTCACATTCTACTGCCCGAATCGAGTTTTTGGTAACGACAAGTATGTGATAGAGGGCAAAGAGGACAAACATTGATTTGTCGCAGGCAGCCAGAAATGGAATCTACGATCAATTGCAGCGTACCTTAAGGCGTAGCTCTAAGAGCAAGCATTTAAACGCCGGATGATATTTTTCGCTATGGACAGAGGCTCAAAAGTTAAGCAGGTCCGCCTAAAACACTGATCAGAAACGGGTACCAGCGGCGAGACGCGCAACATGCGCGCATGGCCCGGACCCTGCCCTAGTGGGTCGGGAGGAACGGGATCGGTAAAGAGCTCGACCGCCAATGTTGTTAGCGGGGTATCGTCAGGGAGACCCAGTCGCCGCAGTAGATTCTGGACTTCCAGAATCTCGAAGAAGCCTTGACCGAATAGCGCGCGCGCGTCGGCCTCAAGGTCCATGAACTCTTGCGTAGGCGACATCCTCGCCCGTGCGAGCAGCAGATTACGCCACGATGCAGCATCGGTTTGATCGAGATCAATTTCATCTTCATCAAACGCGCGTGTTGTGGTTTAGAGTGGAAGATAGCTCGCAACATCGCCTTCGAGAGCTCGGACTTCTACCAGAATCTCGACGTTACGTCGGGATCCCGGAACGCTCATCTACTGCTCCAGGTTTACCAGAATGTCTGCGTCGAGTGCTGCCTGAAGATCTGCAAAACTTACAGCGCCAGTAAACAGCGCTAC
>Ga0136617_10000967_pt1 | contig 25270 bp, 24 predicted proteins | sample AntDrymUQ3222106_2_FD_129672 | JGI IMG/M metagenome (GOLD analysis project Ga0136617, IMG submission 129672) | Polar desert sand microbial communities from Dry Valleys, Antarctica - metaG UQ322 (21.06) | ecosystem: Environmental > Terrestrial > Soil > Desert | place: Antarctica: Dry Valley...
CGACTACTTCATGCTCAAGGAGATCGCCGAGCAGCCGCAAGCGGTCGCCGACACCTTGCTCGGCAGACTGACCGACGGACGCCTCGAGCTGGACGAGATGCGGCTGTCGGACGACGAACTGCGGGCCATCGACAAGATCATCGTGATCGCCTGTGGTACTGCGTTTCACGCCGGAATGGTGGCGAAATACGCCATCGAGCACTGGACCCGCATCCCGTGCGAGGTCGAGCTGGCGTCGGAGTTCCGCTACCGCGACCCGATCATCGACCGCGACACGATGGTGATTGCGATCAGCCAGAGCGGCGAGACGATGGACACCCTGATGGCCCTGCGGCATGCCCGTGAGCAGCGCGCCAAGGTGCTTGCCATCTCCAACACCAACGGTTCCACGATTCCGCGCGAATCCGACGCCGTGCTGTACACCCACGCCGGGCCGGAGATCGCCGTCGCCTCGACCAAGGCGTTCCTCACGCAAATCGTGGCCTGTCACCTGATCGGGCTCTATCTCGCGCAGGTCAGAGGCACGAAGTACGGCGACGAGATCGCGGCGATCGTGCACGAGCTCGAACGCATCCCGGACGCGATCCGCACCGTGCTCGACTCGATGGAACCCGTCCGGGCGTTGGCCCGCGACCTGCGCGAGACGACCTCGGTGCTGTTTCTTGGTCGTCATGTCGGCTACCCAGTGGCCCTGGAGGGGGCGCTCAAGCTCAAGGAGCTGGCGTACATGCATGCGGAGGGCTTCGCTGCGGGCGAGCTCAAGCACGGGCCGATCGCTCTGATCGAGCAGGGGACCCCGGTGTTCGTCGTCGTACCTCCGCGGGCCCGCGGCGTGCTTCACGACAAGATGGTGAGCAGCATCCAGGAGGTACGTGCGCGCGGTGCCCGCACGATCGTGCTGGCCGACCGGCACGACGACCGGATCGGTGAGTACGCCGACACCATGATCGAGCTGCCAGACGTGCCCACCCTCCTGCAGCCACTCGTCGCTACGGTTCCGTTGCAGGTCTTCGCGTGCGAGATGGCCACCGCGCGCGGCCACGACGTCGACCAGCCCCGAAACCTGGCCAAGTCCGTCACCGTCGAGTAGGTGCGGGAACAACCGTGGCGGTGGTCGGGGTGGGGATCGACGTGGTCGACGTCGACAGGTTCGACCAGACGCTCGAACGCACGCCCGCGTTGCGAGGGCGGCTCTTCACGCCGCTCGAACGCAACCTGCCGATCGCGTCCTTGGCCGCTCGTTTTGCCACCAAGGAGGCGCTGGCCAAGGCGCTGGGGGCGCCGTCCGGCTTGCACTGGGTCGATGCCGAGGTGCACACCGACGAGACCGGCCGACCGCGACTGGAGCTGAGTGGTTCGGTCGCCGCCCGCGCCGCCGAGGTCGGCGCCCACCAGGTGCACGTCTCGATGTCGCACGACGCCGGCATCGCGTCCGCCGTCGTGATCCTGGAGAGCTGACGTGCGAGTCGCCCACACCGTCGAAGCAGTCCGGCAGGCCGAGGCCGAGTTGATGAAGACCGTATCCGGAGACGCGCTGATGCAGCGGGCAGCGCACGGCTTGGCGACGATCTGCGCCGACTACCTCGGCGCGGTGTACGGCGCGCGCGTGGCGGTGCTAGCGGGTTCGGGGCACAACGGCGGCGACGCGCTGTTCGCCGGGGCTCGACTAGGGCGGCGGGGGGCTCGGGTCGACGTGGTGACGGTCGGGTCGTCGGTCCACGAGGGCGGGTTGGCGGCCGTGCGCCGAGCCGGTGGGCACGTCGTACCTGGTGCGTCGACCGAGGCGGCGGGACGCGTCCTCCGGGACGCGAACCTCGTGATCGACGGGATCCTCGGCATCGGAGGACGCCCTGGTCTGCGAGACGACGTCGCGTCCCTGCTGGCGCAGGCGCGGGCGCCGATCGTGGCTGTGGACGTCCCCAGCGGGATCGAGGTCGACACCGGTCGAACCGACGGACCCCACGTGCAGGCCGATGTGACGGTGACGTTCGGTACGGGCAAGGTCGGGCTGTACGTCGATCCGGCTGCGTCGGCAGCAGGAGTGGTGGAGCTGGTCGACATCGGCGTGCAGCCGTATCTCGGTGCTCCGGCGGTCGAGGTGCTGCAGGCGGCCGACGTACATACGTTGCTGCCGTGGCCGTCGGGTGTCTCCCACAAGTACACGCGTGGCGTCGTCGGTGTGGTGGCGGGCTCGCCGCAGTACACGGGCGCCGGGGTCCTCGTGGTGGCGGCGGCGCTGGCAACCGGGCTGGCCGGGATGGTGCGGTACGAGGGCGCGAGCGCTGACCTGGTGCGGGCCTCGCATCCCGAGGTCGTGGTCGGGCCGGGTCGCGTGCAGGCGTGGGTGGTCGGGTCGGGACTGGGCGATCGTCGTGACATGACGTCGCACGTCGCGTCCGTGCTCGCGGACCGGATGCCCACGGTGGTGGACGCCGACGGGCTCGCGCATCTGCCCGACCGCCTCGGTGGTCCAGCGGTGCTCACTCCCCATGCAGGCGAGTTGGCGGGTCTGCTCGACGTCTCGCGCGAGCAGGTGGAGGCGTCGATGCTCGAGTCGGCGCTGGAGGCGGCCTGGCGGTGGGACGCGGTGGTGCTGCTCAAGGGCGCGCGCACCGTGATCGCGAATCCGGACGGGCGGATCCGGGTCAACCACACCGGCACCAGCTGGTTGGCGACAGCCGGTGCCGGCGATGTGCTGTCCGGGGTGGTGGGCACGTTGCTGGCGGCCGGGCTGGAGCCGTTCGACGCCGCATCGGTGGGGGCTTGGCTGCACGGGAGCGCTGCCGCGCTGGCCTCAGCCGGTGGCCCAATCGCTGCCACCGACGTGGTGGCCTCCCTGCCCGCTGCTCTGCGCGGCGTGCTCGCTGGCCGCGCTTGACACAATGTGTGAGCCATGACCCCGCCCTCGCCCGTTTCGCGCGCGTCGGACCGAGCTGTCGCCGAGGTCGACCTCGACGCCGTGGCCGCGAACGTCGCGCGGCTTCGTGCCCATGCCGGCAGGCGCGATCTGATGGCCGTCGTCAAGGCCGACGGCTACGGGCACGGCATCGTCGAGTCGGCCCGAGCGGCGCGTGCCGGCGGCGCTTCCTGGCTGGGGGTAGCTCTGCTCGACGAAGCGCTGCAGTTGCGCGCGGCCGGCGACACCGGGCCGATCCTGAGCTGGCTGGCGGTGCCCGGAGAGGCGTACGGTGACGCGATCCAGGCCGACGTCGAGGTGTCGGCGTACTCCGCCTGGCAGCTGGCCGAGATCGTCTCGCACGCCGAAGATCGTGGCGCCTGTGCCCGGGTCCAGCTCAAGGTCGACTCTGGCCTTGGTCGCGGTGGCGCGTTGCCCGATCACTGGCAGCGGATGGTCGACCAGGCTGCGACAGCTCAGCGGGCCGGCCGCGTCCGGGTCACCGGCGTCTGGTCGCACCTGGCTTGCAGCGATGAGCCCGGGCATCCGTCCATTGCCGAGCAGACCGCCGCCTACGCCGACGCGCTGGCGTACGCAGAGTCGGCAGGTCTGGAGCCTGCGCACCAGCACCTGGCCAATTCCGGCGGCACCCTGGCCAGCCCGGCCACGTGGTACTCCATGGTGCGTCCGGGCATCGCGATCTACGGTGTATCCCCGTTCGTGGACGGCAGTGCACCAGTCGACCTGACACCGGCCATGACGCTGTCGGCCACCGTCGCCTTGGTGAAGCGTGCACCAGCCGGCCTCGGGGTGTCGTACGGGCACACGTACACGACAAAGCGCGAGACCAGACTGGCGTTGATCCCGCTCGGGTACGGCGATGGGGTTCCGCGGCACGCGTCCGGGAAGGGTCCGGTCCAGGTCGGGGCGGAGCGGTACGCGATCGCGGGCCGGGTGTGCATGGACCAGTTCGTCCTCGACGTCGGGGACGCAGGCTTGGCCAACCGTGCGGCCGGAGTGCAGACAGGCGACCGGGCCGTGCTGTTCGGGCGTGCCGACCGCGGCGAGCCGACCGCGCACGACTGGGCCGTCGCCGCCGACACCATCGGCTACGAGATCGTGACCCGCATCGGGTCGCGGGTACCGCGGACGTACGTCGGAGAGCTGGCTCGATGAGCGACCTCGTCCCGCCGACGCCGGGCCCGAAGGGCAGCATGCTCGCCCGGTACGCCGGGATCGCGGGCGCCGCCGTCGGGGTCCTCGCGGCCGGCGCAGCGGCCGGCGTCCTGGCCGAGCGGCGAGTGGTGGCGCGTCGCCGAGACGGGTCCGACGAGTCCTTCGGCTCGGTGCACTCGCCTGGCATCAGCGTGGCGGCCGACGACGACCTCCGGCTGCACGTCGAGGTCGACGAGCTCGCGTCCACACCGCCGGACGGACGCATGAGCCGCAGGGAGTGGGAGCGTCGGCAGACGTCGCCACGGGCCACGATGGTTTTTGTGCACGGGTATGCGTTGAACCTCGACTCGTGGCACTTCCAACGCCTGGCCTTCCGCGGTGAGCGGCGGATGGTGTTGTTCGACCAGCGCTCACACGGCCGCTCCGGTCGTTCGCGAAGGGAGCACAGCACCATCGACCAGACGGGCAGAGATCTGGCGGCTGTGATCGGGGCGGTCGCCCCCGACGAGCCGGTGGTGCTGATCGGGCACTCGATGGGCGGCATGACCATCATGGCGCTCGCCGAACAACATCCGGACTGGTTCGGCAGCAAGGTAGTCGGCGTCGCCTTGGTGTCGACGTCTCCCGGTCAGCTGCGCGCCTCGACGCTCGGCCTTCCGGGACGTGCGGGTCGTCTCGTGCAACTGGTATCGCCTGCCGTCCTCGCGACCTTGGCGCGGGCCCCTCGTCTGGTCGAGAGTGGTCGCCGGGTGGGCTCTGACCTCGGCTTCGTGTTGACCAGGACGATGGCGTTCGGTGGACCGGTGCCGCAGGAGTACGTCGATTTCACCGACGAGATGCTGTCGGCTACCCCAGTGGACGTGATCGCCGACTTCTTTCCCGGCTTCGACCTGCACGACAAGTACCAGGCGCTGGCGGCTGTCGGGGAGGTGCCGACAGTGGTCATCGCGGGAGCCAATGACCACATCACGCCGCTCGATCACGGTCGCCGGATCGCTGAGGCGATCACGTCGGCGCGGCTGATCGAGTACGACGATGCCGGGCACATGATCGTGCTCGAGCGCCACGACGACGTGACACGTGAGCTGCGCGACCTGGTCGAACGAGCCGACGCGGCGACCCCGGGCGGGAAACGGATGCGATGAGCGACCTCCGCATCGACGAGGCCGGCACAGACGACGCGTCCGAGGTCTGCCAGGTCATCCACGCGGCGTTCGGGGGCAGGCTTCGCCTCGACCCGCCGAGCACCGCACTGGAGGAGTCCGAGGAGTCGGTCCGGGCTGCGATCGCCTCCGACGGAGGGTTGCTCTGCCGGGTGGACGGCGAGCCGGCAGGGGCATTGCTCTTCGGGGTCGACGGTGCCGCGCTCGTGCTGCGGCGAGTCAGCGTCGCGCCGGGGTTCCAGACTCGCGGAGTCGCTTCGGCGTTGGTCGGTGTTGCAGAAGAGATCGCGGGCTCGCGCCTGCTGGACGACGTACGGCTGACTGCGCGTGTCGAGCTACCCGAGACGGTGACGTTCTGGCGCCGCCGTGGGTACGCCCACTTGTCCCGCGCGGGCCCAAACCTGTTGCTGGGCAAGGCATTGGGTGCCTCTGTCACCACGGCGGACGCCGACGCGACACGGGCGTTGGCGCGGCGGCTGGGCGGGCTGGTGCGCGGCGGAGACGTCGTGGTGCTGGTGGGTGACCTGGGAGCCGGAAAGACGACGTTTACCCAGGGCCTCGGCGCCGGGCTAGAGATCCGCGGCGACGTCACGTCCCCGACGTTCGTCATCTCGCGGATGCATCCGTCACTCGTGGACGGGCCGGCGCTCGTGCACGTCGACGGCTACCGGCTCGGCGGTGCGGCCGAGCTGGACGACCTCGACCTCGACGCGTACGTCGACGATGCAGTGACGGTGGTCGAGTGGGGTGACGGCTTGGCCGAGGCTCTGTCCGACACCCGCCTGACGGTGCGGATCGGACGGCCGCGCGGCACCGACGATCAGTCCGACGCCGTGCGGCACATCAGCGTGACGGCGGTCGGTGCACGCTGGTTCGGCTCTGGCCTGCGCTCCACCATCCTTAACCGGTCTGCGCACCTCTAGGCTGCACGCGCCATGTTGCTCGCCTTCGACACCGCGACCGAGGCGGTGACTGTCGCTGTTTACGACGACACCGTCGGCGGGGTCGTCGCTGAGTCGACGCTCGTCGACGCGCGCCGCCATGGTGAGCTGCTCGCCCCAGGCATCAAGCGGGTGCTCGCCGAGGCCGGGGTAGCGCCCACGGATCTGTCGGGAATCGCAGTCGGAGTCGGGCCGGGGCCGTTCACGGGCTTGCGGGTCGGGATCGTCACCGCCCGCACCATGGCGGCAACCCTCGGCGTCTCGTTGGTCGGCGTGTGCACACTCGACGTCGTGGCCGCGGCGCACGACGGGCGAGGGCAGCCGTTCCTGGTGGCCACCGACGCGCGGCGCAAGGAGGTCTACTGGGCGTCGTACGACACCACCGGCCGCCGGAAAGACGGACCGCACGTCGACCGGCCGGATCACGTGTCGACGTCGCTCCCGGTGGTGGGACGCGGGGGCACGCTCTACCCGGACTGGTTCCCGCATGCGGTCGGCCCCGAGCACCCGAACGCCGGCGACCTGGCTCGCCTAGTCGCGCACGGCCTGGTCGAGCCGCTGTCGACAGACCCGCTCTACCTGCGACGCCCGGACGCTGCGGAGCCTCCCGCCCTGTCGAGTTCCCAGCCCGTCGTCCGCAGGGCCGCCCGGGCGGATCTTGACGCGCTCGTCGACCTCGAGCAGCGCTGTCTCGGGTCGGAAGCCTGGTCACGGCTCTCGATCGAAGGGGAGCTGGCCGGGCAGGTGGAGGGACGAGGGACGGTGCTGGCGGCGGCCAAGGGCGACCAGATCGCCGGGTACGCCGTCGGCTCCTGGGCCGGCGACGTGGCAGACGTGCGTCGGGTGGCGGTCGACGCGGGCTGGCGACGACGCGGCATCGGCGCCGACCTGGTGCGGGCGGTCATGGTCACGGCCCGCGCAGCAGGGTGTGGGCGAATGCTGCTCGAGGTGGCCGCGGACAACCGGGCGGCGATCGGGCTCTACTTCCGGCTCGGGTTCGTCGAGATCGACCGGCGCAACCGGTACTACCCCAGCGGCGCGGATGCGCTGGTGCTCGAAGCCGTCGTACCGGACAGCGGCCAAGTGCGATGACCGACGAGCCGCTGGTGCTCGGCATCGAGACGTCGTGCGACGAGACCGGCGTCGGGCTGGTGCGTGGACACACGCTGCTCGCGGACGCCGTGGCGTCGAGCGTCGAGGAGCACGCGCGCTTCGGGGGCGTCGTGCCCGAGGTGGCCAGCCGCGCGCACCTGGAGGCGATGGTGCCAACGATCGGGCGCGCGTGCGCAGACGCCGGTGTCTCGCTGGCGGACGTCGACGCGATCGCCGTGACCTCCGGGCCGGGGCTCGCCGGTGCACTGCTGGTGGGGGTCGCCGCAGCCAAGGGACTGGCGCTGGCGCTCGACCGTCCGTTGTACGGCGTCAACCATCTGTCGGCGCACGTGGCCGTCGACCAGCTCGAGCACGGGCCGTTGCCGGACCGCTGTGTCGCGATGCTTGTCAGCGGCGGCCATTCGAGTCTGTTGCTGGTCGACGACGTGACGTCGGGAGTCGAGCCAATGGGTGCGACGCTGGACGACGCAGCGGGCGAGGCCTTCGACAAGGTCGCGCGCCTGCTGGGGTTGCCGTTCCCGGGTGGTCCGTACATCGACCGGGCGGCTCGTGGCGTCGAGGTGACGATCGACTTCCCGCGGGGACTCACCTCTCCCAAGGACCTCGCGCGGCACCGTTTCGACTTCTCCTTCAGCGGTCTGAAGACGGCGGTGGCGCGCTGGATCGAGGCACGAGAACGCAGTGGTGAGCCGGTGCCCGTCGCGGCCGTGGCTGCGTCGTTCCAGGAGGCGGTGTGCGATGTGCTGACCCGCAAGGCGATTGACGCCTGCGTCGACCAAGGCGTCCAGCGCCTGGTGATCGGCGGAGGCGTCGCGGCCAACTCGCGGCTACGGGTGCTGGCCGAGGAGCGTGCGGCTCGGCACGGAATCGTCGTACGGGTGCCGAGGCCGGGGCTGTGCACCGACAACGGCGCGATGGTCGCGGCGCTCGGCGCCGAAGTCGTACGACGTGGGAGACCGCCGTCGGCGCTGGACTTCCCTGCCGACTCCTCACAGCCCATCACCCAGGTGGTTCTCGCCTAGATCGTTGAGCCGTCAAAACATGGCCGTTGAGCCGTCAAACCATGTCCCTTGAGCCGTCAAAGCGTGGCCGTTGACGCGTCAAGCTCGACCGTTTGACGGCTCAAGGTTGATGGTTTGACGGCTCAACGAGGAGAGCGACGGCGGAGGCTGGGGTGCGGGTGATCACGAGGGTCGCGGGCTGGGTGCCGGTCAGGCCGAGGCGCTTGCGCAGCTCTTCCGGGGTCACCTGCACCCCACGCTTCTTGATCGTGACGGCTCCGACGTCTCGCTCGCGCAGTGCAGCGCGCAGCAACTTCAGCCGGTACGGCAGCACGGCCAGCACCTCGTAGGCGCGAGCCAATGGCGAGCTCACCAGGCGGTTGCTGCTGACGTAGGCGATGTGGTCGTCGAGCAGCCAGCCCGACACCTGAGCGGCTACCGCGGTGACGAGATGTGCGCGTACGACGGCGTCGTCGGGCTCGTACAGGTAACGCCCGACCGCGTCCACGCCCACCGCCCCCGGATCGTCGGCATCGGTGACCGAGGTTGCCGAGGCGCCCCCACCGGCGGAGCGCATCACCGTGGCGCGACGCCTCACGTCGCCGGCGAGCCGACCCGACCACAGCGCGGCCTCCCGCAACGACCCGTCGAGACTCACCCACTCGGCCTCGACCCCGGACGGCACGAGGTGGTGCGGGAGTCCGGGCAGCGTCTTCGCCACCGCGGTCCGGGTCAACACCTCGGCCACGAACGACCACGGCGGCGACCAGGCGGCCGGATCGAACGTACGTCGCACACCGGAACGGCGGGCCGGATCGACGAAGACCACAGACTCGTCGAGGTCCTCGAGCGAGGCCCACTGCCCTTCCGCCGTCGCGACCCGCACCGCTCCCGGTAGTCCGAGTGCCTGCAGGTTGGCGAGCGCCACAGCGACGATAGCTGGGTCGCGGTCGACGCCGGACGCAGGGACTCCCGCCCGGGCAAAGGCGATCAGGTCGGCGCCGATACCACAACCGAGGTCGTGCACCTGTCCAGGCGCGACGGTGGCGACCCGAGCCGCACGATGGTCAGCGACCAGCCGCGTGGTCGCCTGCTCGAGCCCGTCGGCGGTGAAGTACATCTGCTCCGCGTCGGCCCCGAACTTCTGCCGAGCACGACGCCGAAGCCTGACCTGGGTCAGCGCGGCCGCAAGCAACGCCGGGTCCTCGACGCGGCCGTCCAAGGCGGCCGAGGCGACCAACGCGTCGTGCTCGTTCGAGCCGTCGTACCGCTCGGAGACTGCGGCGAGAAGCTCCTGTCCAGGACCCGAGCGCAGGTACGCCAGCGCAACCTCATCCATCGGCTAACGACGCTCAGGGGGCTCGGCGCTGTTGCCGCAGAATCTTCAGCCCGACCAGCCTGGACACGATCATCGCGACGTACAGCAGGCCGGTCACCTGCTCCACCATGCTGATGCTGCGCGCATGCGGACGCACGGGCACGACGTCGGACAAGCCCGTGCTCGATAGCGTGGTGAACGACAAGAACAGCAGCTCCATCCAGGTACGGTCCTGCTCGGTGTTGATGGCCGCGATGAAGCTCCCCGGCTCGAGGGCCTGGATGACGACGTAGACGTAGGCGAACGCCCACGCCATCAGCGTGAACACGGCACCGATGGCGAACAGCTCGTCGGTCGTGACCACGTGGTCCTCGAGCATGTACGCGATCATCGCGCCGGCGGTGTAGAAGTACAGCAGCGCCTCGGTGGCCGACGACCACGGCAGCAAGGCGTCGCTGTCGGTGACCGCCTGGATGGCGAGCAGCACGACCGAGGGCCCGGCCAGCAGGGTCGCTACCCAGTTGAGGAAGGGCGTCTGGCGCACCGCCACCACGGCCAGCCCGAGGACGACGATGCCGAACACCGAGAATGTCGCCCGACCTGTCGAGCTCCCCTCCATGAACGGGTACAGCAGGACCCCCAGCAGCTGGGCGATCAGCAGCACGGCACAAGGCGTTCGCCGGAGGAACCGCAGCAGCTGCATGCGCCGAGGTTATCCCCGCGCAGAAGCCGAGACATCACACGTCGTCAGAGCGACGTGAGCCTCGGATCCTTCGAGCAGCGTCGGGGTGACCCGCTCAGACGTCTCGCCGGACGAAGGCCACCCACGCGAGCCCGAGCAGCACCAGCGTCTCGGCGACGAAGACTCCGAAACCGGTCCACGGACCCAGCAGATCGGGGTTGAACGCCTGCACGGTGGAGATCGCGGAACCGGCGTTGCCCGGCATCAACTTCTCCAGCCAGTCCCCGATCGTGCCGGGGATGACGATCACCAGGTTGCCGAGCACGAAGATCAGCGCCAGCCCGACCGAGATCGCACCCGCCGTGTGGCGGATGAGCACGGCCAGTGCGACGGAGAACAGACCGAGCACGGCCAGGTAGAGCCCGTTGCCGACGAGCGCCCGGAGCACGCCGTCGGCGTCCAGCGGCACGCCGACACCAGCCGCGTCGAGGTAGGCGTTACCGGCGAAGTAGCCGAGCACGGCGGTCACGATGCCCGCGACGAACAGTGTCGCGGTCACGACGACGGCCTTGGCCACCAGGACCCGTCCACGGCGCGGGGTCGCCGCCACCGTCGTACGGATCATTGCGCTGCTGTACTCGCTCGACACCACCAGCACTCCGAGGACGACGGCCGTCAGCTGGGCGATCATCATCCCCCAGGTGACGAACGAGGTGGGGGACTCGTCGGCCTCCACGCTGGCCAGCCAGTCGGCGCTGGTCGCGCAGACCAAAGCGGTCAGCCCGACGCCGAGCACCATCAGCGCCAGCAGCGTCCAGGACGTGGAGCGAACCGACCAGAGCTTGATCCACTCTGCCCGCAGCGTGTGTGAGAAGCCGGCAGCCGCTGGCGTCGTACGCCGTGGCGACTCGACCCGGGCGCTCGTCTCCATGACGGTGCTCATGCCGCCACCTCTTCCTTGGCTCGGTAGTCCACGCTGTCCGAGGTCAGCGTCATGAAGGCGTCCTCGAGCGACGACCGGACGAGCGTGAGCTCGTGCAGCACCAGGCCTGCGCGGAACGCCGTGTCGCCGATGGTTGCCGTGTCGGCGCCCTGGATGTGCAAGCCGGCCCCGTCGGGCGTGACATCGGCGCCCAGGCGGGACATCGCGTCAGCGATGCCTGTGATGTCGGGCCCGTTGACGCGGACGTACGACGCCGCATGGTCGGCGATGAACGCCGACATGGTGCAGTCGGCGAGGATGCGGCCCTGACCGATCACGATCAGGTGATCGGCCGTCACCGCCATCTCCGACATCAGGTGACTGGAGACCAAGACGGTGCGGCCCTCGGACGCCAGCCGGCGGGTCAACGTCCGGATCCAGCGGATCCCTTCGGGATCGAGTCCGTTCACCGGCTCGTCGAGGACGACGACCGGCGGGTCGCCGATCAGCGCCGCCGCGATCCCGAGCCGCTGCCCCATGCCGAGCGAGAAGCGGCCGGCGCGCTGGGCGGCGACGGACTCGAGCCCGACGAGCTCGAGCACCTCGCCGACGCGCGTCGTGGGGATGCCGTTGCTGGCGGCGAGCCAGCGCAGGTGGTCACGCGCGGTCCGGCCCGGATGCACCGAGCGGGCTTCGAGCAGTGCTCCGACCTCGCGTAGCGGAGCGGGATGGTCGACGTAACGGCGTCCCGAGACCGTCACCGAGCCGGACGTCGGTCGGTCCAGGCCGAGGATCATCCGCATCGTGGTCGACTTGCCGGCACCGTTCGGGCCCAGGAAGCCGGTGACGCGCCCGGGCTCGACTGTGACGTCGATGCCGTCGACGGCGCGGGTGGTGCCGTAGGTCTTGGTCAGTTGGTGGCAGGTGATCATGGGTGGACCGCCCGGGGACTCTGGTAGCGCTCTTCGTTCATGGCGAGGAGTCTTCCGAGACGCTGCTCGGGCCACATCGGGGACAACCCCGCATCCGACCCGGATCGGACCCTGAGCTCAGGCAGGGTCCTCGGTGTCCCGGCCTGGCACTCACCGGAGCAGAGTGCTAGCGTGGATCTGGCACTCTCCCCGCGAGGGTGCCAGCTGCGAGAGGTCGCGACCCCCGCGACGGCGTCGACAGCTCGTGGCACCAGCGTCATTCAGGTTCAGTCCAGCACAACCGTCAAGCCTCTCTTACGACAGTGAAAGGTGAGGTCAGCAGTGTCTGTCAGCATCAAGCCGCTCGAAGACCGCATTCTCGTTCGCACGCTCGAAGCCGAGCAGACCACGGCCTCCGGCCTGGTCATCCCCGACACGGCCAAGGAGAAGCCCCAGGAGGGCGAAGTCTTGGCCGTGGGTCCGGGTCGCGTCGACGACAGCGGAAACCGCGTCCCGCTCGACATCTCCGTCGGCGACACGGTCATCTACAGCAAGTACGGCGGGACCGAGGTGAAGTACTCCGGCGAGGAGCTGCTTATCCTGTCCGGCCGCGACGTCCTCGCGGTCGTCGACAAGTAAGTCCGAACGCCGACACGCCCCGGCGGCCCGTCCTCCGGGCCCCGGGGCGTCGTCGCGTCCCGTCTGAGACATCCAGACAGCACACAGCACAGAAGGAGAATCACGCTTCATGCCCAAAATCCTGGAGTTCGACGAGAACGCCCGTCGCGCCCTCGAGCGAGGCGTCGACGCCCTCGCCAACACCGTCAAGGTCACGCTCGGCCCTAAGGGGCGCTACGTCGTGCTCGACAAGAAGTGGGGTGCGCCGACGATCACCAACGACGGTGTGACGGTGGCCCGCGAGGTCGAGCTCGACGACCCGTTCGAGAACCTCGGCGCGCAGCTGGCCAAAGAAGTCGCCACCAAGACCAACGACGTCGCCGGCGACGGCACCACGACCGCGACCGTGATCGCGCAGTCGCTGGTGCACGAGGGACTGCGCGCCGTAGCGGCCGGCGCCAACCCGATGAGCCTCAAGCGCGGCATCGACCAGGCCGTCGAGGCCGTCAACGCCGAGCTCGGCAACGTAGCCCGTGAGGTCGACTCGACAGAGGACATGGCCCACGTGGCCACCATCTCCGCTCGCGACAGCCTCATCGGCGAACTGATCGCGCAGGCATTCGACAAGGTCGGCAAGGACGGCGTCATCACCGTCGAGGAGTCGAACACGCTCGGCACCGAGCTCGAGTTCACCGAGGGGATGCAGTTCGACAAGGGCTACATCTCGCCGTACTTCGTCACCGACTCCGAGCGGATGGAGACGGTTCTCGACGACCCGTACATCCTCATCAACCAGGGCAAGATCAGCGCCATCAACGACATGCTTCCTCTGCTGGAGAAGGTCATCCAGGCCGGCAAGCCACTGTTCATCATCGCCGAGGACATCGACGGCGAGGCGCTCTCCACCCTGGTTGTGAACAAGATCCGCGGCACCTTCAACGCGGCGGCCGTCAAGGCCCCGGCGTTCGGTGACCGCCGCAAGGCAATGCTGCAAGACCTCGCCACGCTCACCGGCGCGCAAGTGGTCTCGCCCGACATCGGGCTCAAGCTCGACCAGGTCGGACTCGACGTCCTCGGTCAAGCTCGCCGGATCGTGATCACGAAGGACAACACCACGATCGTCGACGGCCTCGGTGCCAGCGACGAGGTGTCGGCACGGGTCAACCAGATCAAGGCCGAGATCGACAACACCGACTCCGACTGGGACCGCGAGAAGCTCCAGGAGCGGCTCGCCAAGCTCGCCGGCGGCGTCTGTGTCGTCAAGGTCGGCGCCGCGACCGAGGTGGAACTCAAGGAGAAGAAGCACCGCATCGAGGACGCCGTCTCGGCAACGAGGGCAGCCATCGAGGAGGGCATCATCGCCGGCGGTGGCTCCGCGCTGGTCCATGCCGGCTCGGTGCTTGCAGACGGGCTCGGGCTCAAGGGCGACGAGGCGACCGGTGTCATGATCGTGCGCCGCGCCATCGACGAGCCGTTGCGGTGGATCGCCGAGAACGGTGGGGACGAGGGCTACGTCGTCGTGGCCAAGGTGCGTGAGGGCGGTGTAGGCAAGGGCTACAACGCAGCTACGTCCGAGTACGGCGACCTGGTGGCCCAGGGCGTCCTCGACCCGGTGAAGGTGACCCGGTCCGCGCTGACCAACGCCGCGTCCATCGCGGGCATGCTGCTCACCACCGAGACTCTCGTCGTCGAGAAGCCGGCTGAGCCGGCCAGCGACGCAACCGGTGGTCACGGGCACGGTCACGGGCACTGACGCAGAGTCAGACCGACGCGTCGAACGACCCCGTTCGTTGTCCTCCTCCGGACCTCGAACGGGGTCGTTCGCCGTTGCCGGAGGGTCGGACGTCATCTGTGTCCGCGGTGCCGTGACGGAATGCGTTGGATCTGGGCATGGTCACAGTTGTTTCCGGCTGTCCTAAGATTCCCGACGGCCGTTCTGAGCCCGATGTCGGAGGTAAGTCTGTCCTGATCGGTCGTCTCGTGTCAGGCTGTCCGCGTGCTCATCTCGGGGGATCCACAGGTACGTCGCGGCGCCGGTGGCTCGGGCCGTGCTCCCAACGGCGATCTCTCGCAGCTGGCCAGGCTGGCTCAGCAAGGGGCCGCCCCCGACGTCGAAGCCTTGCTCGCCCGGGTCCGGACGGTCGCACACCGGTACGCCCGGGCCCGCCTCGCGACCTACCCTGCGGGCGCTGAACTCGTCGACGACGTGACCCAGGACGTGTGTGTTGCAGTCTTGGGTGCGCTCCCGCACTACCGCGACCGGGGGCGCCCCTTCGAGGCCTTCGTGCACGGAGTCGCGTCGCACAAGGTCGCCGATGCCCAGCGACTGATGTCGCGGGCCCCGGTCTGCGTCGAGCAGGTCACGGACCTCGCCGACGAAGTCGACCAGGCACCGAGCCCCGAAGACGCGGTGGTGTCGTCCAGCGAGGCGGCCTCGGCCGCACAACTGCTCGAACGCCTGCCCGAGCGGCTGCGCGACGTCATGGTGCTGCGGATCGTCTCAGGCCTGTCGGCCGACGAGGTCGGCAAAGCGCTCGACATGACCGCGGGCGCGGTCCGCGTGGCCCAACACCGGGCGTTGCAAAAGATGCGCGCCATGGTCGAGCAGGTGAATCTTGGCTGACGACACGCGAGACGTACAACGCGTCGACGGGTGGATCGAGTCCCTCTCGCTACGAGCGGACGACCGCCCCGACCGCTCCGACGACAAGGCGGCGGCGGCGCTGATCGCGCTCGTGACGTACGTCGACGACGTTCCGCCGCGCGAGCAGCCGCTCGTCCTCTGCCGTCGCGGTCGCGGTCGCGGTCGTGGTCGCGAGAGTGGAGTCCCTGAGCGGTGGAGGGGGCGCCGCGGTCTGGGACTCGCAGTGGGTGCCGCGCTCGCGCTGAGCTCGTCGGGTATCGCCGCGGCTGTCACCGGTGATCCGTTCTCCCCGGTCCCGTTCATCACCCAGCACCTGCTGCCCTTCGCCAGTGACGGTGACGACTCCCACGAGCGTCAGCGCAGCGAAGCACCGCTGCTGACGCGCGACGCATTGGGTCGTGGCGAGCAGCCGGTCGAGGACCATGGCGCCCGGTTGCAGCAAGCGCAGCCGTCGCGCGCTGCCACGCGCAAGGTGGACCCGCCAGCCCCGGACATGGAGGCGCCGCGCACCTTCGACCAGCCCGACGAGCCCGACGAGCCCGACGAGCCCGACCAGCCGACCGCCGACGCCGACACAGCGGAACCGTTGACGGCCGACGTCGGGGACAGGTCAGCTCAGGAGCTACGCGAGCCCAGCGAGCGCGAGCCTCGTACGGAGCCGACGAGCGGGTCTCTTCCCGAGCCGCGCCCCCAGCCGCGGGAGACACCCCCGGACGAGAAGCCGAACATCCTCGACGGCCCCCGTGGTGAGTCGTTTCCGCCTCCCCCGGCGCCGGCGTGCCCCCTGCCGAGCTCGACCGGGCCAGACATCCCCCCGGGCTGCATCAGGCAGCCGCCCGTGCCGCCGCCGAACTCACCGACGTCACCCAAGCCACCGCACGAGCCGGACCTACCTGCCACTCCTGATAAGCCAGTCGAGAAGCCGGCCAGCCCGTCGACCGACGGACCTGTTGCGTCCCCGAGGCATCCGGCCCCGAAGCCGCGCTAGCACCCGCAGGCACGCGCGGGCGAGACGATCCGACCCGTACCATGAGGCGTATGGGTTCGAGGGTCGACGGTACGGACGAGTCGACGGGGCTCGTCGCCTTCTCGCCCGAGGCTGGAGTTCCCGACAAGTTCGCCACGTGGGGACTGACGTACGACGACGTCTTGCTGTTGCCCGGTGAGACCGACGTCGTGCCGAGTGAGGTCGACACCTCGACCCGGCTGACCCGTGACATCCGGCTCGCCGTGCCGCTGGTCTCGAGCGCCATGGACACGGTCACGGAGTCCCGGATGGCGATCGCGATGGCACGCCAAGGCGGCCTCGGTGTGCTGCACCGTAACCTCGCCGTCGATGACCAGGCCTATCAGGTCGACCTGGTGAAACGGACGCAGACGGGCATGATCTCCAACCCCGTCACGATCGGTCCGGACGCCACCTTGGAGCAGCTCGACCAACGTTGCGGCGAGTACCGCGTGTCGGGGCTGCCCGTGGTCGACGCCGACGAGCGCCTGCTCGGCATCATCACCAACCGCGACCTCCGGTTCACGCCGGTGGCGGAGTGGGCAACGACGAAGGTCGACGAGGTGATGACGCCGCTGCCCTTGATCACGGCGCCGGTAGGCATCAGCCGCGCGGACGCGACCGTGCTGCTGCGCAGGCACAAGCGTGAGCGGCTCCCTCTGGTCGACCGCGACGGTCGTTTGGCCGGCCTCATCACGGTCAAGGACTTCGTGAAGTCCGAGCAGTTCCCGAACGCCAGCAAGGACGGGGACGGACGGTTGATGGTGGGGGCGGCGATCGGCTACTTCGGCGACGCCTGGGACCGGGCCAGGAGGCTGGTCGAGGCCGGTGTCGACGTGCTCGTGGCCGACACCGCGCACGGCCACGTACGACTGCTGCTCGACATGGTGCGGCGACTCAAAACCGACCCGGGAACCCGGCATGTCCAGGTGATCGGCGGCAACGTCGCCACCCGCGCCGGCGCTCAGGCCTTCGTCGACGCTGGCGCCGATGCGGTCAAGGTCGGGGTCGGGCCGGGTTCGATCTGCACCACCCGTGTCGTCACCGGCGTCGGAGCGCCGCAGATCACCGCTGTGTACGACGCCTGGCTCGCCTGTCGCGACGCGGATGTCCCGGTCATCGCCGACGGTGGGCTGCAGTACTCCGGCGACATCGCCAAGGCGATCGTCGCCGGCGCCGAGACCGTCATGGTCGGATCGCTGCTCGCGGGGTGCGAGGAGAGTCCCGGAGACCTGATCTTCGTGAGTGGCAAGCAGTACAAGACCTACCGCGGGATGGGCTCACTGGGGGCGATGTCGTCGCGCGGCAAGAAGTCGTACTCGAAGGACCGCTACTTCCAGGCCGAGGTCGACAGCGACGACCAACTCGTCCCGGAGGGGATCGAGGGCCGGGTCGCTTACCGCGGCCCGCTCGCCGCGGTGGCGTACCAGATGGTGGGCGGGCTCCGGCAGTCGATGTTCTACGTAGGTGCGCGCACGATCGGCGAACTGCAGGAGCGGGGGCGGTTCGTCCGGATCACCTCGGCCAGCCTCAAGGAGTCGCACCCGCACGACATCCAGGTGACCGCCGAGGCGCCCAACTACGCGCCACACTGATGGATTGACCGGGCTGACCGGACTGACGGGACTGACACATGGACATCCAGATCGGCCGGGCCAAGCGTGGGCGCCGCGCCTTCGCGTTCGACGACATCGCCATCGTTCCGAGCAGACGTACCCGCGACCCCGAGGAAGTCTCGGTCTCGTGGCAGATCGACGCGTACCGGTTCGACACCCCGGTAATCGCAGCCCCGATGGACTCCGTGATGAGCCCCCAGACAGCGGTCGCGTTCGGCCGGCACGGCGGCCTCGGGGTGCTCGACCTGGAGGGGTTATGGACCCGTTACGACGCACCAGAAGAGCTGTTCGCGGAGGTGGCTACGCTGCGGGGACCGGAGGCGACCCGCCGGCTCCAGCAGATGTACGCCGAGCCGATCAAGCCGGACCTGATGGTCGACCGGGTCAAGCAGATGCGTGACGCCGGCGTCACCGTGGCCGGGGCGCTGTCACCTCAGCTGACCAAGGAACACGCACAGGCGGTGATCGAGGCCGGCGTCGACCTGTTCGTGATCCGCGGGACGACGGTGTCGGCCGAGCACGTGTCGGGCCAGGCCGAGCCACTGAACCTCAAGCAGTTCATCTACGAGCTCGACGTCCCTGTGATCGTGGGTGGTTGTGCGACGTACCAGGCTGCGCTGCACCTGATGCGCACGGGTGCCGCGGGGGTCCTGGTCGGCTTCGGCGGCGGCGCCGCTCACACGACCCGGACGGTCCTCGGAGTCGCCGTGCCCATGGCGACCGCGGTGGCAGACGTGGCCGAGGCGCGGCGTGACTACATGGACGAGTCGGGCGGCCGTTACGTGCACGTCATCGCCGACGGCTCGATCGGCAACAGCGGTGACATCGCCAAGGCGATCGCCTGCGGTGCGGACGCCGTGATGGTCGGATCCCCGTTGGCGCGAGCGTCTGAGGCGCCGGGGTGTGGCTTCCACTGGGGGGCCGAGGCGCGGCATCCCGCGCTCCCGCGTGGTGAGCGGGTCGAGATCGGCACGGTCGGCAGCCTGGAGCAGATCCTGCACGGACCGTCGCTCGTCGCCGACGGCACGATGAACCTGATCGGTGCCTTGAAGCGCTCGATGGCCACGACCGGCTACACCGACCTGAAGGAGTTCCAACGCGTCGAGGTCGTCGTCCAGTGACCCACTCCACAGGCCCGCGAATTGCGGGAAAGTGGCACCTGGATGGGGGAAGAAACGGACATCCTCCCGCCACTTTCCCGCAATCCGCGGGGGCGCGTCTGGCACCATGATGGGAGGCGCGGACCCGCTGCGGGTTGCTGCTGTCCAAGCCGAATCGGTCGCGGGTGACGTCGAGCGCAACGTCGCCGTCGCCGTCGACTGGATTGTCCGGGCGGTCTCCGAGGGCGCCGCGCTGGTCGTGCTGCCGGAGCTGTTCCTGTCCGGCTACGACCCAGCCACCCTTCGGGACGACGCCGGCGGATGTGACGTCACTCCAAAGGACTCGCGTCTCGAACCGCTCTCGGCTGCAGCGCGTGCGGGCGGCGCAGGAGTGCTCGTCGGCGCGTCCGTGCGAGAGCCCGAGGGGGCTAGATCCCTTGCCCTGTTGAGCATTGCGCGAGATGGTCACATCGTCACGGCGTACCGCAAGCAGCATCTGTGGAACCAAGAGCGTGAGATCTTCGCCCCAGGCGGTGACGGTGCCAGCCTGTTGCTCGATGGGTGGAACCTCGGTCTGGCGATCTGTTACGACGGCTGCTTCCCGGAGCACGCGCGCGCAGCGGCCGACGCCGGGGCAGGCGTCTACGTGTGCCCGTCGGCGTACGTCGTAGGCAGCGAGCACCGTCGCGACCTCTACTACGCGGCACGTGCGCTCGACACCGGGACGTACGTCGTCGTCGCGGGTCTGGTTGGTGCCTGCGGGCAACTGGAGTTCTCGGGTGGTACCGCCGTGTACGACCCGCAGGGCCGAACGCTCGACCGGGTCGAGGCGGGGGAAGGGCTGGTCGTGGTCGACCTGGATCGAGCTGTCATCGCGGAGGCGCGGCGGATCAACCCGTACGAGCAGGACCGGCCGGCCTCCCTGGGCGGCCGCAACACCCTGGCCGTGGAGTGACCGACTACTCCACCAGCCGGACGGGGTCACGTTCGAGGTTGGCCGTCCGCGCCGTCACGTCGGTCGTTGCGGAGCCGGTCCCGTACTCGTATCGCAGCCGTACCCAGCAGTCGGTGAGGTCGGCGTCGTTGCACCTGTAGCCCGCAGGGATGGGGATCGAGATCGTCTGCCACTTTCCTGGTGTGTCGACTGCCTCACGGTGAACGAGCAGTCGGAGTGCGTTCCGCTAATCGGTCCCGTCCCGACGCAGTTCTTGAACGTCACGTCACCGCGGACTTGGGCGGCGCGACGATACGAATCGTTCCGGGCAGCGTGGAGTCACCGACGTCGAACAAGCTGATGTTGAGGAGCTGACCCTCCGAACCGCTCGGCACCCGGGCCAGATAGAACTCCGTGGTCGCGCTCGGCGCGTTGCTGTACAGGCTCATCCGCTCACGGCCAGAGATGGAGATCTCCGCGTTCTAGGTGCCGCTGGACCCGTAGGCGCGCAGGGCGAACCGGTTGCCGGCGTTGACGCTGCTCGTGGGGGTCTGCACCTGCACGAGGTAGTCGCCGGGCTCCGGGCTGGGGATCGTGCACAGCGTCACCCAGCGCCGGAAGGTGGCCGCAACGGTGGCGTTGTTGCCCTTGGTCTTGTCGAGCGCGTTGGACAAGGAGCCCGTGAAGCCGGGGTACGACTTGGTACACCCCGACCGAACCGGAAACGACTTGGGGTCCCAGGGGCTGTCGATGTTGGGGCTGCGTACCTGGAAGTTCGTCGTCATCGTGCCCGAGCCGCCGTACCGGTTGTCGCCGGTGCAGTACTTGCTGCTGCTGCCGGCGGCGTACCGGGTCGAGGGGTCGGTGACGAACGCGCGCGCTGCCAGGATGCTCGCCGCGTTGTTGAGGTTGCTGTCCGTGCACGTCAGGCCCACATCGACCCATGCCGGGTCGAACACCTGGATGGTGAGGTTGGAGATCTTCTTCCTCACGCTGATCGTGTAGAAGTACCCGTCCGCGGTGTAGTCGACCGTGTTGGAGGTGCCGGTGAACGCGGGGCGCGGGGGCGCGGGACCATCGTCGGCGGGGGTCGGTTCGGCACCGATGAGGCCCGGTTCGCCGCGATGAGGCGTTACGTCACCAGTTCGCGACGTGTTCTGATGACCGGGTCTGGGTGATCGAGGGCTGCAACGGCATCGGAAAGCGATGCGATGCCTCAAACGGCGGCTGTCTGACGTCGTCTAGAAGACCATGCTCAACGACTCCCTGGCCCACGCCGTTGCCGGCGCAAGGACGGGCCCGGGAGGACAACGGGGAAACGACTCTGACTCCAGCGCGGCCGGCTCACATCCCCACGCCAACTCTTCGGACAAGTCACTTCCCGGACCCGCCACCACCAAGACTAGAACCCCGCTACCGGCTGCGTCTTGACACAGAGGGGAGCCATGAGAGCGCGGCTCGCAGCAGGTGAGCTGCTCCGTGGCCCCATCGACGTAGAAGATCGTGCGAGTCTTCTTGCCGGTCGATCTCCCGGGGATCGGCTGCCATGCCGCAAACGGGAGGGCCATCACCGCCGCATCTCCGCCACCTTGTCCAGCCGCCCCAGCTTGTGCGGGTTGCGGATCGCGTAGATGCGGGCGATCCGGCCGTCCTCGACCGGGAAGGCGACCGCCGTTTGGAGCTCGCCGGCCGAGTCGATCCGGGCCGCCACGGCGCCGTTGAGCAGGAGCGTGACGACCTCCGCGCCCGGCGCGAATTGTGCGAAGCCGGACAGAAGCGACACCACCCGTTCCCTGCCCCTAACCGGGTGCCGGGCCGTGGGTGCCAGGCCCCGCCGTCCCCGACCGCGACGACATCGGGTGCGAGCACGTCCATGAGGCCCTGCACGTCACCCGTGGTGAGGGCGGCGAGGAAGCGCTCCACGACCTGCTGCTGCTCGGTGCGACTTACCGCCATCCGCGGGCGGCGCGCGGCCACGTGCTGCCGCGCCCGGTGCGCGATCTGCCTGACTGCTGCGGAGGACTTCCCCACAGCCTCGGCGATCTCGTCGTACGGCACGTCGAACACCTCGCGAAGCACGAAGACCGCGCGCTCGGCCGGCAAGAGCGTCTCGAGCACGGCGAGCATCGCGATCGAGAGGCTTTCCGCGAACTCGACGTCCTCGGCCACGTCGGGGCTGGTCAGCAGCGGCTCGGGCAGCCACTCCCCGACGTACTCCTCGCGCTGCCGGGCCAGCGTGCGCATCCGGTTGAGTGCCTGTCGGCTGACGATCCGAACCAGGTAACCGCGCGGGTCGCGCACCTCGGCCCGGGCCGCGTCGCCGATGGCGGCCCACCGCAGCCAGGTCTCCTGCACCACGTCCTCGGCGTCGGCGGCCGAGCCGGTCATCTCGTAGGCGACGGTGAACAGCAGGCTGCGGTGGGCGACGAACGGGTCATCATCGCTCATGCTGAGGGGCTCCGTCCGCCGACGGGCTCGCGAGCGGCTGCAGTCCGCAGGCCGCGGAGAACCCCTGCGCGTGGATGCCGAGTGCGATGTTGGCCCGTGCGGTGAGGTTCATCCAGCCGATCCTGGCGGTCAGCTCCAGCAGCGCCGGCGCCCCCAGCTCCTCGAGCAACGCGGCGGACATCTCGTCGGTGACGGTCGGCGGCGTCTGGCTCATCGCCTCGGCGTACTCCATCACTGTTCGCTCCAGGGGGATGAAGACGTCGGACTCCCGCCACCGCGGTACCTCCCGTGCCTTGGCCTCGTCGAGACCCTTGCTATGGGCCAGGAAATAGCCGAGATCCAGGCAGAAGCTGCAGCCGACCTGACTGGCCGCGGCCATACTGGCGAACGAGGCCAGGTTCGGATCGATCCGGTCCCACTTCTCGGCCTTGCGGCCGAATCCCATCATGTCCTTGAAGACCCTCGGGTTCTGCCACATCACCTCCGCCGATTCCGGTACTTCGCCGAGCATCTTCCGCATCGCCACCTTCAGCAGTCCGCCGTAGATGCCGGTGATCTGCGTCTTGGGGACTCGGGCGTTGTTGGCCATGTCTCCTCCAGGGTGTCTCTTGGCTTCGACATGAAGACACCGGCCACGAATCGGATGTGACACTCGCTTGTTTCGACCCGTCTTACTCAACTGGCAGGAAGGGGAGTTGACGAGCCGGGAGTGGGCACCTCCTCCAGCAACCAACGCACGGCTTGGGATGCGGGGTCGCGGTTCGGTTTCGAGAACCCCGAGTACCGCTGAGCGCGACCCAGTCGCGCGGCCCGCGGTAGCGTCGCGGCCATGACCACGGCACGCGCGGAAGTGGAGGCGATGGACGCCGCAGATCCGCTCGCGTCGTACCGCGAGCAGTTCGTGGTCGCGGATCCGGACCTGATCTACCTGGACGGCAACTCGCTCGGCATGCTGCCCCGGGCGACCCGGCAGCGGGTGATCGAGGTGCTGGACGACGACTGGGGCTCGCACCTGATCCGGTCCTGGGACGACCGCTGGATCGACCTGCCGCGCCGCGTCGGGGACGCGATCGGGATCGGCCTGCTGGGTGGCGCGAGTGGCGAGACGATCGTCGGTGACTCAACCACCATCGCGTTGTACAAGGCGATCGCGGCCGCGCTGGACGCTCGGCCCGGTCGACGCTGCATCGTCATCGAGCGCGACAACTTCCCGACCGATCGGTACGTCGTGGAGTCGCTCGCGGCTCAACGCGGTCTCGACATCCGCTGGATCGACGAGGCGGGTCCGGACGGCGTCAGCCTGGATGACCTCGAACGCGTGTTGGACGCCGACGTCGCGGTCGCGGTGCTCTCCCATGTCGACTACCGGTCGGCGGCGCTGCTGGACCTGCCGACCTTCACCACGGCCGTCCATTCGTGTGGCGCGCTCGTCGTCTGGGACCTGTGCCACTCGGCCGGTGTCGTGCCGATCGACCTGGCTGCGGCCGGTGCGGACGTCGCGGTGGGCTGCACCTACAAGTACCTCAACGGTGGACCGGGTGCGCCGTCGTACACCTGGGTGCGAGGCGACCTGCTGACCGAGCTGCGCCAGCCCATCTGGGGCTGGTGGGGCCGGCAGCAGATGTTCGACATGGAGCAGGGTTACGCCCCTACGCCGGACATGCGGGCGTGGCTGACCGGCACGCCGAGCGTGCTCTCGCTGGCCGCGATCGAGCCTGGCGTCGCCATGACGGTCGAGGCCGGCGTGGCGTCGATCAGGCGCAAGTCGGAGGCGCTGCTCACGCTCGCCGTGCGGCTGTACGACGAGCTGCTCGGCCCGGCCGGATTCGGACTGGGCACGACTCGTGACCCGGCTCGACGTGGTTCGCACCTCACGCTCACCCATCCCGAGGCCGAGCGCGTCACCTGCCATCTGATTGCCGGCGGCATCATTCCGGACTTTCGTCGGCCCGACGGAATTCGCCTTGGTCTGGCCCCGCTGACCACCCGTTTCACCGACGTCTACGACGCGGCACGGAGAATCACCTCAGTCTGAAGTGCCGTCGGACGGTGGCGAGACTGCGCACCACGGGCAGGGGCGCCGACCACGATGGTCGGCGGCCCCTGTCCGTGCCGCGGTCGGCCCTTGCTCAGCGTGGCGGGGGAGCCCCAGGTACATCGGTCGGACCCGACGGGTCGGTCCCCTGAGGCGGACGTTCGCTCGCGGTGGTCTCGTCGCCTGACTCCCGGTGGGGGTCGATCTCGTCGGCGCGCCGGAACTGCTCGTCGACCTCGGAGCGGCTTTCTGCGGACGTCTCCTGCTGCCGGTTGCCCGCTGCCTCCAGCTGCTCGGCCTCCGCCTGCTTGACGTCGGCCTCGGCGCGTGCCGCGCGCGACCTCGCCGAGATCTCGTCTGCCTCGGCCTGCTGCTGGTCGACCACCGATGCTCGTTCAGTGGCTTCCGACCGCACCTGCCCTGCTTGTTCGGCACGCCTAGTTTGACTGCTTCGGCGTGCGGCAACCATCGCTGCCGCCAAGACGATGAGGACGACGATGACGATGAGGACGATCCAGCCTGTAGTACTCATGACTGCCTACCTTTCGCTGGTTTGAGTCTCTTTGTGCCCCTGACGCGATCAATCAAACTCGGCGCACTCCTCTCGGGCCGTGAACGAACTGGCGGCTCGGCGTCGCCAGCCTCAAGCAGCACGTGACAACACCGGAGCCTCGCGGGGTTTGAGCAGGAACGCCAGCAGGTAAAGGGCGCCGACGACGATCAGCAGGTTGCGGTACCCGGTGAGC
>Ga0136617_10000968_pt1 | contig 25263 bp, 21 predicted proteins | sample AntDrymUQ3222106_2_FD_129672 | JGI IMG/M metagenome (GOLD analysis project Ga0136617, IMG submission 129672) | Polar desert sand microbial communities from Dry Valleys, Antarctica - metaG UQ322 (21.06) | ecosystem: Environmental > Terrestrial > Soil > Desert | place: Antarctica: Dry Valley...
CCGGGTAGCCCTCGACATCGAGGCCACCAACCCCAAGTACAGCTCCCCTTACCCGGCGGATCATCACCACAACGCTCCGCTGGTAGTCCCGTTCGCCCGTTCCCGGCTTATCTTCGCGTCAGATGCAGGCTCACGGTACCGTCGCGGCGGGCGATCGCTTGCACGATGCCGTCAGGGTCGACGCTGGTCAGACCGTACACCGGTACGATCCAGTGCTCCCGACTGAGATCACCGGTCACCGGTCCACCCTGTCTGGGGCGGTATCGCTGCCGGCGGCGCGTTCAGCACATTGCTGGGGCAGCCCAGTGAGTGTGCGCTGGTCGGCGATGCGGTGCACGACGACGCCCTCAGGTGTGGATCTTTCCACACCTGGTGACCTCCGGTTTTGGTCGTTGTGGTGGCAGTAACCTCCCGGCTGGGTGGATTGCCGCCCATCTCGCCGCGCTATCGCGAGGCTGTATGAACCTGCGTGACTCGCCGCGCACAACCGTGTCCCAGTAAGGTCACCACACCACTGGCGTCATTACCTCAGGAGCACGACTCATGGTGTCGAGCGCGTTGGATCCGCTCCGCGTCCCCAAGGGATTCTGGCTACGCGACGACATCGGCAACGCCCTTGACCACCGCGACATCAGTGCCCTGTTCACGCTCCTGAGCAAGCACGCCGGTGCCAGTCAGACCCGGATCGGGACCGCGACGGGCATGTCTCAGGGCACCGTCTGCCTTATCATGAACGGCAGCCGCGTGGTGAGCGCCATCGACGTTCTCGAACGCATCGCGGACGGACTGGCCCTGCCCGACGAGGGTCGGCTCCGGCTCGGCCTCGCACCGCGCGGCAGACTCCTGGGCGTGACCGGGTCCGGGAAGGAGGACACCACGAAACGGCGCACTGCCATCACCCTGGGTCTCGTTGCCGCGGTCAGCCCGGAGACCCTCGCCAGCGTGTTGCGGGACTCGGCTGGCGAAGCGATGGAGTTCACCCGTGGCACGGCCGCGTCCTCCGTCGGCACGGGCACGCTCGACCATCTCGAGGCGGTGCTGACCGACCTCGAACGATCGTACTGGGCGACACCACCTGGCGAGCTCTTCGCCGTGGCGCGTGTCTATCGGCGGCGCGTCGACCAGCTCATCCGGGGTAGCCACACGCTCAAGGAAGAGCGAGAGCTCTACGTTTATGCCGCCTGGCTGTCCGCGCTGCTGGCCTTGCTCGCGCATGATTTTGGTTTCCCGCTGGCCGCTGAGGCGTATGCCATCGACTGCTACGAGCATGCCGATCAGGCCGGGCACGGCGTGCTGTGTGCCTGGGCGACCGAGATCATGGCCACGATTGCCATGTATGCGGCCCAACCCGGTAAGGCGGTCCTGGCCGCCCAGAAGGGTATCAGCAAAGTACCCCACCATCACCCTTTAGCGGTACGGCTTCGCGCCCAGGCAGCCTGTGCCTGCGCCAGCGCAGGTCAGCGCGCCGAGTGCGTCGAGTTGCTAACCGAGGCCCACGAACTGCACGACCGACTGCCCGCCAGATCGACAGGCCGACTCCCGGTCGATAACGACATATTCGCCTCGCTCGCCATTACTGCTCGAACTGCCTCTTCCTACATCTGGCTAGCCGACTACAAGCAAGCCGAGACGCATGCCCGAACAGCACTAGCGGTGGGAGAGTCGGCTTCTCCGGCGGACCGTTCGCTCAGACGAGATGCCATCGCCCGCATCGACCTGAGTATCGCACTGACTCACCTCGGATCGCTCGACGAGGCCGCAGCACATGGCAGTCAGGCATTGTCCTCGGTACGAGTGGTCGATTCGGTGCTGTCCAGGGCGGGCGAGCTCGATAAGGCGCTCATGACCTGCTTCCCCCAGGAAGCGATCGCCCAGAGCTTCCATGAGCAATACCGGCAGATGACCAGACGATCGAATGAAGAACAGATCTGATGAATCATTCCGCTGACGTCCTGCCCACGAAGACGGCCCAGCGGGGACAGCCGCAATCTGATCCTGGGCAGTACGCAGACCAGCCCACCTGGCGTCCGGGAGATCCGGCGCCGAGGCGAGGACAGGCATGAGTCAGCCGATGACGACCTGCCGTTTGACGAGCTCGTCCGGCGGCAGGGCGTCGAACCCATCACGTCACTGGCCGATCTGGCCCAGCCCGACCTGTGGGAGTCCGAGGAGGAGTACGACGAGTTCATGACGGATCTCTACGCGTCGCGACGCGTCGGCGCGGCGTGAGTCCGGTCGTACTCGACACCGACGTCGCATCGGCGGTCCTGAAGGAGCGGCTGCCCGCCTCGCTCGCGGCCCAACTCGTCGGACGTCCACTCGCCATCACGTTCGTTATCGTCGGGGAGCTGACGCAGTAGACCTTCCTCCGCCGGTGGGGACCGCAACGAAGACCCTGTCCCGTCAACGACAGCTGGGTCGCGGCCTGCTGCCTCGCCCGCGAGCTGCCGCTGGCCACGCTCAACATCAAGGACTATGCCGACTTCGCCGAGCACGAGGGTCTTGAGCTCGTCCGTTGACGACGCTCGTGGATCTCGTGGAATGAACCACCGAGCCGCCGATGGAGCTGGTCGCGATCGGCCTGGCCGGTGTCGGGGTGCTCGCCTGGTGGTGGGCGGACAGGTGCCTGCCGCTGCTCGCGACGTGTGTTCTTGCGGTCGCCGTCGCCGTCGCCGGTCGTCTCCTCCTGCCGATCACCATCGACCGCCCCACTCTGCTGCAATTGGCTGGCCTCGACTGGTGGGTGGCGGCCGCGGCCGGTATCGGATGCCTCCTGGGCCTGCTCGTCGTTCGAGGTGGCGCCGGGCTGGGGCGGGCATTGGCCGCCGCGCCGGTCGCGGCGCTGCTCACTGCCGCCGTCACGCTGGCCCTGGCGCGGTTCACCGAGGCCCCCGGTCTTAATTGGTACACCAATCTCGACGGGCAAATGCTGGTGTATTACGGCGAGCAGCCGCTGTTCCTGGTCGCCCTCACGCTGTTCATCGTGGCGTTGCCCGCGGCGATGCTTCCCAGTCGGGAACGGGAGATGCCGCGTTGGGTGCTGCCGGTGTCGTCGATGGTGTTCACGGCCGTGCTGGTCGTGGTGGTCATGTGGCTCGGGGACCGGGTCACCGTGGAGTTGCTCGCGACATGAGATGGTTCCCGCCCTCGACCGGCGATCGCGGGCGGGAACCGTCGGTCTGTCAGCGAAGCGAGTGGCCGAGCACGCCCTCGGAGACCCGCCCGCACAGGTGGCAGGACGGGACGACGTAGGTGCGGTTGCCGTCGCCGCGTTCCGGTAGCGGTCGGTCCGGCTCTGGGCCGGGTGGCTTGGACCGCTACGGTCGGCTCGGTGCTCGTTGAACGTCGCAGGGTGGCGTGATGAGCTCCATGAGCGGCCGGATGTGTTGCCCGCGGTGTGGTGCGCGGCTGCGCCTGGGTCACACCGGAGAGCTGTGCGACCCGTGCACCCGGGCGCAGGAGCCGGTGGCGTGCGAGCGCCAGAAATCTGCGGGCACGTGGGCGGGTGTCATACGGTGCGCCGTCGCTTCGGGTTCTTGGGGGTCGCCGCGGCAGATTCCTGGTAGGGCTTGATAGTGGTGACCAGCCGCAGGCCGTGGGTCGCGAGCGCTGGGCCTGGCAGAGCACAGTAGTGGAAGATCCACACCGTGAAGCCGTCGCGCGCCAGACCCTGGGCCGTGGTAACGATCGTGTTCCAGCAGTCCGACTCTGCCAGCCGGGTGTCGTTGCGCTGGGGATTGGACAGGGGGCCGGTGAAGCGCCGGGCCTACAGATGGAACTCGCTCATCGCGGACTCCACTCGCGTCCGAGCTGGGACGTGTCAGTGGCACTTCTCCGGCGGTGACGACCCGCGGTAGCACGAGAGTGCGTGATGGCGCTCAACGTCCAGAACCGACGCCGCCGCAACGCTGGTTGAGCACTCCACCACGCGACGTCCGGCGCGCTGGAGCCGCAACGACGGTGCCGTCGCATTGTGGCGCGACGCGCAGCCCTCCCGCCCGACAAGGAGGCCACCATCTCGAGCACCTCACTCTTACCCGACTTCAAACTAGATACTATCATGGCAAATATGTTAGTTAAGTAACTAACGCTTGCAAATGAGGTGCCCTGTCGATCTGGTTGTCTGTGCGGCGCCACCACCGCCGCACTGCTCAGGAGGATCAACATGGAAGCCCCGTCCCCGGTCGTCGCCGCGCACGAGTTGGGACAGCGACTCCGCGAGCAACGTGACACCCTCGGCCTCCCGGCCGCCGAGGTCGCACGGGCCGCGCACTGCACCCCGCAGTTCCTCAGCCAGGTCGAGACCGGCAAGAAGGTCCCGACCGTGGAGAAGCTCATGGCCATCACCGCCCGCCTCAAATTCGAGGCCACCGAGGGCGACGAGCTGCTCGACCTGCGCAAGCAGGCCGTCCAACGCGGTCCGCTCGCCGCCTACAGCGGGATCTTCTCCGTCGAGCTGCTGCGGTTCTTCGGCTTCGAGTACGGCTGCGAGTCGATGCACTCCTACGGCGAAGGGATCATCCACGGCCTGCTCCAGACCTCCGACTACGCCCGCGCGGTCATCCAGGCCGGCGGCGCCCGCATCCGGCAGGCCGAGGTCGACCGACGGGTCCAGGCCCGGCTCCTGCGCCAGCAACGCCTCACCGGCCCCGACCCGCTCGCCCTCTCGGTAGTGATGAGCGAGGCCTCGATCCGCCAGCAGATCGGCGGCCGCCAGGTCCTCGCCCGCCAGCTCGCGCACCTCGTCGAGCAGGTCGAGGCCCACCAGCCGCGCCTGCAGGTGCGCGTCATCCCCTTCACCGTCACCGGACACCCGGTCCTCGGGGCGCCGACCTTCCACCTGCTCGGCTTCCCCAGCACGCGCCTGCCCGAACTGGTCTGGCTGGACACGGTCACCGCGATGCTGCTCATCGACGACCCGATCGCTGTACACGACTTCCGCCTGGCTCACGCCGCCGGCGCAGATACCGCGCTCGACGTCGTAGACTCCCTGGATCTGATCACCCAAGCAGCCCAGGAGCTCTGATGACCTCATCCCCGCGCGGAACAGGACCGACCCCGCAGCGCTGGGTCAAGGCCCGCCGCAGCGACAGCGCGTCCACCTGCGTCGAGATCATGATCAATGCGGACGCCTACCACATCCGCGACTCGAAGGACGCGGGCCACGGGCCCGTCCTCACGCTCTCCACGCCGGACTGGCACCGGCTCTGCGACATCCTGCTCGCCGCCCCCTCCCCGTTCCGCGAGCAGCCCGTACACGTGGGGGGCCTGCGTGTCGGTCTGCACGCCGACGGCCGCCTTACAATCCGACGCCTCGGCAGCGGGTCTGACGACGAGCCCACGCTGCGGTTCACCCCGCTGGAGGTCGAATGCTTCCTCGACGGCATTCGAGGTGGAGAGTTCGCCGCGCACGCTCCGCTGCTGCACCCGACCGGAACAACCGCCTGAAGCCGAGGAACTCCCGGATCTGCACGAGGGCGTCCCGAGGATGATCAGCGCCTCGCGCGGGCGGCCTTGACCTGCTCGTAGCGGGCCAGTGCCTCCAGCCGTTCCTGCTGGTGGTCCACGATCCGCTCCGGGTATCCCGCGGGGAGGCCCCCGGGCGCGGCCCACGGCTGGTGCACCTGCTTGCCGGCAATCCCGGCCAGCTCGGGGACGAAGCGGCGCACGTAGTCGCCGTTCGGGTCGAACCGCTCGCCCTGGGTGATCGGGTTGAACACCCGGAAGTACGGCGCGGCGTCGGTGCCGCTACCCGCCGTCCACTGCCATCCGTGCTGGTTGGAGGCGAGGTCGCCGTCCACGAGCAGCCGCATGAAGTGCCGCGCGCCCCACCACCACGGCAGGTGCAGATCCTTCGTCAGGAAGCTCGCGACGATCATGCGCATCCGGTTGTGCAGCCAGGCCTGCGCGCACAGCTGGCGCATTCCGGCGTCGACGATCGGGTAGCCGGTGCGGCCTTCGCACCAGGCCGCAAACGTCTCCTGCGCGTCCGGCCCGGACGCGACGGGGAGCGCGTCGAACGCCCGGTCGTAGTTGTGGCGCGCCGAGTCCGGCCGGCGGTGCAGCACGTCGGCGTAGAACTCCCGCCAGGCGAGCTCCGTGCGGAAGGTCTCGGCCGAGGGCGACCGATGCGGCGCGAGGTCGGCCAGCATCGTGCGCGGATGAATGCTGCCGTACTTCAGGTACGGCGACATCCGCGACGTCCCGGGCTGGTCGGGCCGGTCGCGGGCGACGGCGTAGCCGTCCACAGCACTGTCGAGGAAAGCCGTCCAGCGGGCGAGCGCGGCCCGCTCCCCCGCCTCGGGCAGCTCCGCCTCCACGCGCTCGTCGCCGGGAATCTCGACCGCGCCACCGTCCCCGTCGCCCGGGTCCATCCAGGTGACGGTGCTCGCGTCGGTGTCCGCGGGCATCCGCCAGCCGTGGCTCGCCCACGCCCGGCGGAACGGAGTGAAGACCGTGTACGGGTTGCCGTCGGCCTTACAGACCCGGCCGGGAGCCACCGCATAGGGCGACCCGGTGCGGACGAGCTCCCGACCGTCCGCTGCCAGGGTCCGCTCGACGGCCTCGTCACGGCGCGTCCCGTAGGGGCCGAAGTCGGCGGCCACGTGGACCGTCGACGCCCCGATCCTCGCCGCTACCCGGGCCACCACCTCGGCCGGGTCACCGCGGACGACGAGCAGCCGCCCGCCGAGGGACTCATCCAGCGCGCGCAGGCATCGGTACAGGAACGTGCGCCGCGCCGGGCCGGACGGGTCGAGCAGCGCCGGGTCGAGCACGAACAGCGCGAGTGCCTGCTCGGCGACCTCCACGGCGGCGAGGAAGGTGGGCTGGTCGCGCACGCGGAGGTCGCGTCGCAGCCAGACGACAGCGGAATCGGTCATGGGCCGCGACGCTAGCGGCCCAGGCGCGTTGCCGCCCTGGCGGCTGTCAGCGGTCGGTCATCAGCACGTACGGACGTTCGGTGGGGCCCACGTAGAGCTGGCGTGGCCGGCCGATCTTGTTCTGCGGGTCGTCGATCATCTCTCGCCAGTGCGCGATCCAGCCCGGGAGCCGGCCAAGCGCGAACAGCACGGTGAACATCTTCGTGGGGAAGCCCATCGCCCGGTAGATCACCCCGGTGTAGAAATCGACGTTCGGGTAGAGCTTGCGCTCGATGAAGTAGTCGTCGGCGAGGGCCCGCTCTTCGAGGGCCTTGGCGATGTCGAGCAGCGGGTCGGTGACACCGAGCTTCTTGAGCACCTCGTCGGCGCTCTGCTTGACGATCGTGGCGCGCGGGTCGTAGTTCTTGTAGACCCGGTGGCCGAAGCCCATCAGGCGGACACCTTTCTCCTTCTGCTTGACCCGCTCGATGAACCGGTCGACGTTGCCCTCCTCGACCTCCCGGATCCGCGTCAGCATCTCCAGCACTGCCTGGTTGGCACCGCCGTGCAGGGGCCCGAAGAGCGCATTGACCCCAGCGGAGACGCTGGCGAACAGGTTGGCGTGCGAGGAACCGACCAGTCGCACTGTCGACGTCGAACAGTTCTGCTCGTGGTCGGCATGCAGGATGAACAGCATGTCGAGTACTCGGGCGAAGTCCGGGTCGACCTCGTAGGGCTCGGCCGGGAGCCCGAACGTCATCCGCATGAAGTTCTCGACCAGGCCGAGTGAATTGTCCGGGTAGAGGAACGGCTGGCCGATGGACTTCTTGTAGGCGTACGCGGCGATCGTGGGCACCTTGGCCAACAGCCGGATCGTCGACAGCTCCACCGCGTCCTCGTCGAAGGGGTCGAGGCTGTCCTGGTAGAAGGTGGACAGGGCACTGACCGCGCTGGACAGCACCGGCATCGGGTGTGCGTCGCGCGGGAAGCCGTCGAAGAACCGCTTGAGGTCCTCGTGCAGCAGCGTGCGCCGCTTGATCTTGGTGGTGAACGCGTCCAGCTCGGATGCCGTGGGCAGCTCACCGTAGATCAACAAGTAGCTGGTCTCGATGAACGTCGACTTCTCGGCGAGTTGGTCGATCGGGTAGCCGCGGTAGCGCAGGATCCCGGCCGCACCGTCGATGTAGGTGATACTGGACGCGCACGCTGCGGTGTTGCCGAAACCGGGGTCGAAGGTGACCATCCCGGTCTTCGGCAGCAGCTTGGCGACGTTGACGGCATCTGAGCCCTCGCTCGCTACGTTGATCTCCAGGGTGTGTTCACCACCGGGGTAGGTCAAGGCGGCGGTCTCGGTCGCTGGGGCGTCAGCCATGCGGAGGTTCCCTCTCACATTCGTCTATGCCGGTGGTTGGGCACAACGCTAGTGCGCCGGCATGGACAAACGCCGGGCAGACCGGGACATGTCACGTGTCCACCACGACCACGGATCCCGGGGCGAGCGCGGCCGGCGAAGGCGCGCTCAGGTCGTCATCGGGAACGCACAACCAGCACCTGGTCAGCTCTTGCCGAGCCGGCTCGGATCGACCTCGACCCGGCCGACAAGGAGATAGTTGATCACCCACAGCACCACACCGACGCCCAGCAGGATCCCGGCGACGGCGAACTGCACCAACGGTCGCCCGGACAGCGGCGTGGACAGGAAGCCACACAGCACGATACCCGCCCACGGCGTCCACCCTGGGGCTCGAAAGTGCTCGTGGTCCACCGGGTCGCGGCGCAGCACCAACACGGCGATGTTGACGATGGTGAACACCGCGAGCAGGAGCAACGCGGTGGTGCCGCCCAGCAGCGCGATGTCGACACTGGCCACCAGCACGATCGCGATCGCGCTGGTGAAGGTGATGGCGACCCACGGGGTACGTCGGCCGGGGTGCACGGTGCTGAAGGCGCGCGGGATGATCCGTTCGTTCGACATGCCGTAGAGAAGCCGGCTGGCCATCAGCATGTTGATCAGCGCCGAGTTCACCACCGCGAACAGTCCGATCGCGGCGAACACGGCCAGCGGGAAGCCGGGGGCGCCCGCCTCCAGCACCCGGAACAGCGCGCTGCTCTCCGCGGCTGCCAGGACATCGGCCGGCACTAGCATCGACGACAGCACCGCGACGATCACGTAGATGGTGGCCGCGATCCCCATCCCCCACAGCATCGCCCGCGGGAAGATCCGAACCGGGTTGTGGCACTCCTCGGCCATGTTCACCGAGTCCTCGAAGCCGACCATCGCGAAGAACGCCAACGACGTCGCCGCAGTGATCGCCAGGAGTGCGGTGGTGTCACCGGTGTTGATCTCGGTGAGCCGCGAGGTGTCCCCCTTGCCCTGTATCACCGCGTACACCCCGACCACGATGATGATCACCAGGCCGGACAGCTCGATGAGGGTGAGCACGAGGTTGGCCTTGACCGACTCCCCCACCCCGCGGAAGTTGATCACCGCGAGACCGGCGATGAACACCGCGGCGACGGCCCACGTGGGCAGCTCGATGAACGCCTTCAGGTAGGTCTCACCGAACGCCTTGGCCGCAGCGGCGGCCGAAGTCACCCCGGAGCTCATCACGGTGAAGGTGACCATGAAGGTCAGGAAGTTGATGCCGAACGCCTTGTGCGTGTAGAGCGCGGCGCCGGCCGCCCGCGGGTACTTGCCGACCAGCTCGAGGTAGCTGAACGCGGTGAGGAAGGCCACCACGAACGCCAGCAGGAACGGCAGCCACAGCGCGCCGCCGATCACCCCGGCGACCGACCCGGTCAGCGCGTAGATCCCGGTGCCCAGGATGTCGCCGATCACGAAGAACAGCAGCAGCTTCGGGCCGATGGCCCGCTCCAGCTCCGGCTGCCCCCCGGCTTGCGCCGTGCCGACCGTCCCGGTACCCGCCGCATCCCCCATGATCGGACATAGTGCTCGTTCGGGGGCCCGCCGTCATCAGCTATTCGCGTCGATTTGCCGGCGACCCTCAGCGCGGAGGTGGCGACCGGTGCTCCGGCACGGCGAGTTGCGCATGCCGGCACGGCGAGTTGCGCATTGTAGATCGGAGGTGATTCTGCTTCAGCCTGATCGAGCCTCATATCGGCAGGCGTGCCACGCGCATGGCAGCACCGAGCTGCCGGCGTCGTCTCGGATCGGATCGGATCGGGGAACTCGCCGTGCTGGAATGCGCAACTCGCCGTGCTGAATCGGGGAACTCGCGGGGTTTTGCGGTCACTGATCAACGTGCGGGGCCCGGTAGCGCCAGAACTCCGGGAACCGGACCACCACGACGATCGCCAGCACCACGACGACGATCCCACCCACGGTGGCCGCCACTCCCGGACCGATCCCGGACGCCGCGGGGCCGTGCCACAGATCGGCCAATCGCGGGCCCCCGGCTATCACCACGAGGAACACTCCCTGCATCCGGCCGCGCATCTCGTCGGTGGCGACCGTCTGCAGCATCGAGGAGCGATAGACCGAGCTCACGAGATCACCGGCGCCGGCCACTGCGAGGAACAGCACCGCCAGCCACAGCGAGTTCGTGAGGCCGAACAGCGTGATGCCCAAGCCCCAGACGCAGATCGCGGCCGTCACGGCAACGCCCTGGCGACGCACCCGGTGCAGCCATCCGGAGAAGAGCCCGGCCGCCATCATGCCGATCGGGATCGCGGCGAACAACAGGCCCAGCGCGACCCCGCCGCTCGAGGAGTCACCGAACACGGTCTGCGACATCTCGGGGAACACCACCCGGGGCATCCCGAACCCCATCGCGACCACGTCGATGAGGAATGAGACCAGCAGGATCTTGTGCATCACGACGTAGCGAAACCCGGCTACCACCTCCCGCAAGCCCGCCCTTCGCCGCTCGGGGGCCTCGTGTGGCATCGAGGGCAGCCGCCACGTCGCCCACAACATGGCCAGCAGCGCGACGGCGTCCAGCAGGTACAGCGTCGCCAGCCCGACGACCGGGATCAACACCCCGGCCAGCAACGGGCCCGCGATGGCGCCGATCTGCCACACCGTCATGTTCAATGAGTTCGCCGCAGGTAGTTGCCCAACCGGCAGCAACCGCGGGATCACCGCGCTGCGGGTGGGCTGGTTGACCGCGAGGAACGCCGTCTGCACGGCGAACAGCGCGAGGATGAGCCACACCCCACCCACCCCGCTCGCCGCCACCACCCAGAGCGCCAGGGACGTCGCCGCGATGCCGGCACCGGTGATCAGCAGCAGCACGCGGCGGTCCATCGCGTCGGAGATCGCCCCACCCCAGAGCCCGAACACGACCAGCGGCACCAGTCCGAACAACCCGGTCAACCCGACATAGGCCGAGGACCCGGTGAGCTGGTAGATCTGCGTCGGCACAGCGACGACCGAGAACTGCGCGCCGATGAGGGTGACGACCCCGGCCAGCCAGAGCCTGCGGTAGGACGGGGTGCGCAACGGCCGGGTGTCGGCCAGCACACCGCGCAGCCGGGTGCCGAGCCGTCTGGTCGGTGGGTCGGTAGGTCGCGCACCGGTGGGCGCATGTGGACCGGTGGCGAGGACGGGTCGGGCCCCGGTCGATGCGGGTGAACCGGCGCCGGGGAGGCGGCGGGTGGGTGGTTCGAACCGGGTCGGGCGGGTCGGCTGCTCCGGGTCGGGCACGTTCACCCGTTCAGGACTACCACGCCCGGGACGACCGAGCTGGGGCTGGAAGGTGTGATAGGTGCACCGGCTCACCAGACGTCCCACGCGCAGGTGTCCTGGCTCAGGGAGCGAGCCGGCGCACCTGCCACGTCCGGTTGATGGCGTCGAGCTCGAAACGCAGCCGGTCGTGCATCCGGTTCGCCCGGCCCTGCCAGAACTCCACCTGCGCGGGCACGATCCGCCAGCCACCCCAGTGCGGGGGCAGCGGCACCACCTCGGCGTCGGCGAAGCGGTGGGTCACCGCGGCGAGTGCGTCATCGAGCACCCGTCGATGCGCGACCACCGCCGACTGCGCCGACGCCCAGGCTCCCAGCTGCGACCCGCGCGGGCGGCCCGCCCAGTACTCCCGGGTCTCGGCGACATCGACCGGTTCAACGGTGCCTCCCACGTGCACCTGACGATGCAGCAGGTACCAGGGGAAGGTCACCGACGCGACGCGGGTGGCGCGCAGGTCGCGGCTCTTGGCCGAGGTGTAGTTGGTGAAGAACACGACGCCACGGACGTCGATGTCCTTGCACAGCACCGTGCGCGAGGACGGAAGGCCGTCCGGTCCGGCGGTGGCCAGCACCATGGCGTTGGACTCCGCGACGCCCGCAGCGCTGGCCTCGGCCAGCCAGATCGCGAGCTGCTCGTGCCAGCTGCGGGCGAGCGCATCGAGATCGAAGCCCGCGTCGGGGTACTGCACCCGCATGTCGGCGATCGACACCCGCATGTCGGCGATCGACTCCTCCGGCATCGCCTGGGCCTCCTCGATCGATCGATGTGGACGCAGCGCACCCAGCCGGGCGAGCCGGTGACCAATGCCACCCACCTGCGCCGTTGCCTATAGGACCACTCGAAGGCAGGGTGACGCCAACTACGTTAGCCGCTCAGGCTCGCGAACATGGATCAGAACAGGAGGACCGGGTGTCCACTGCGCCGACCGTGCCGGATGCCGCGGACCACCCGGATGTATCAGCAGGCCCCCCGCCGCCCGGCTTCAGGTCCGGCCTCGAAGGCCACATCGCGTTCCGGACGAAGATTTCCGAACCGGACAAGGACGGTGGCGCGTTGCGCTACCGCGGCGTCGACATCGAGGACCTCGTTGGCCGGGTGAGCTTCGGCAACGTCTGGGCGCTGCTCGTGGACGGCCGCTTCGGGCCGGGGTTGCCCCCGGCCGACCCGTTCCCGATCCCGGTGCACACCGGTGACGTCCGGGTCGACGTGCAGGCCGCGCTGGCCATGCTCGCTCCGTACTGGGGTTACCGCCCGCTGCTCGACATCAGCGACGAGGAGGCCCGCGATCAGCTCGCCCGCGCCTCGGTGATGGCACTGTCATACGTGGCCCAGTCCGCGCGGGGGATCGGCGTACCCGCCGTGTCGCAGCGACGGATCGACGAGTGCACCACGATCACCGAGCGGTTCATGACCCGGTGGCGGGGTGAGCCCGATCCGGCACACATCAGGGCCGTCGACGCGTACTGGGTGTCGGCGTGCGAGCACGGGATGAACGCATCGACGTTCACCGCCCGCGTCATCGCCTCCACCGGCGCCGATGTCGCGGCGTCACTGTCCGGGGCGATCGGCGCGATGTCGGGCCCGCTGCACGGTGGTGCGCCCGCGCGGGTGCTGCCGATGCTGGACGAGGTCGACCGCTCGGGCGACCCGGCCGCCCTGGTCAAGGGGGTACTGGACCGGCGGGAAAAACTCATGGGCTTCGGGCACCGGGTCTACCGGGCCGAGGACCCCCGGGCCCGGGTGTTGCGCCGCACCTGCAAGGAGCTGGGCGCGCACCGCTACGAGGTGGCGGTGGCGCTGGAGCAGGCGGCGTTGGCGGCGCTGCGCGAGCGCCGACCGGATCACCCCATTGAGACGAACGTGGAGTTCTGGGCCGCGGTGATCCTCGACTTCGCGGAGGTACCGCCGCACATGATGCCGGCGATGTTCACCAGCGCGCGCACCGCGGGCTGGTCGGCCCACATCATGGAACAGAAGCGCGAGGGCAAGCTCGTCCGCCCGTCCGCCCAGTACATCGGTCCGGGCCCGCGCAAGCCCGAGGAGGTCGAGGGCTGGGGCGAGATCACCCACGGCTGACCTACCGTGAGCAGCCACACCCCGGCGTTGCGCGCCGGGGCTGCAAGACTGACGGCGTGACCGCCTCGACCTTCACCGATCTGCAGATCCCCGCCGACCTCAAGCCCGCTGACGGGCGGTTCGGGTGCGGCCCGTCCAAGGTTCGCCCCGAGCAGTTGGCGAAGCTGGCCGGGTCGGGTGCGGCCCTCATGGGCACCTCGCACCGCCAGAAGCCGGTGCGCGCGCTCGTGGCCCGGGTCCGCTCCGGGCTCGCCGAGCTGTTCTCGCTGCCCCACGGGTACGAGGTGGTGCTGGGCAACGGCGGTTCCACCGCGTTCTGGGACGCCGCCGCGTTCGGCCTGGTCCGCGAGCGTGCCCTGCACCTGGCCTACGGCGAGTTCTCCTCGAAGTTCGCCGACTCCACCCGGGGCGCCCCGTTCCTCACCGATCCCGTGGTGATCACAGCCGACGTCGGCAGTGCGCCCGCACCCGTGGCCGATCCGAGCTGCGACGTGCTGGCGTGGGCGCAGAACGAGACGTCGACGGGGGTCGCGGTGCCCGTGCTCCGGCCAGCCGATGCGGTGGACGGCCAGCTCGTGGTGATCGACGCGACGTCCGGGGCCGGCGGGCTGCCGGTGGACATCACCCAGGCCGACACGTACTACTTCGCGCCGCAGAAGGGGTTCGCCGCCGACGGCGGGCTGTGGATCGCGCTGATGAGCCCGGCCGCGCTGGACCGGGTTGCCGAGCTGGCCGCGTCCGATCGCTGGATCCCGTCGTTCCTGTCGCTGGCCGCGGCCGTGGACAACTCGCTCAAGGATCAGACCTACAACACCCCGGCCGTCGCCACGCTGGTGCTGATGGCCGAGCAGATCGACTGGATGCTGAGCCTGGGCGGGCTGGACGGATGCGTCGCACGCACGGCGGACTCGTCGGAGCGCCTGTACTCGTGGGCCGAACGCTCGGAGTTCGCCACCCCGTTCGTCGCCGACCCCGCGCTCCGCTCACCGGTGGTCGGCACGATCGACTTCGTCGACGCGGTGGACGCCACCGCCGTGTCGAGGACGCTGCGGGCCAACGGGATCGTCGACACCGAGCCCTACCGCAAGCTCGGCCGCAACCAGCTGCGGATCGGGATGTTCCCGGCCGTGGACCCGGCCGACGTCTCCGCGCTCACGTCCTGCATCGACTGGGTGGTCGACCGCAGCGCCTGACCGGCCTCGCCCGGCTCACGCACATCCGCCGTCGCCGCACCCACGCTGCACCCTGTGTGCCGAACCAGCAGGTGTGTGCAAGGGTGCGGGCCAGTAGATGCTGAGGCGATTGACGTCGTTGGCGACGGCTGGACGGCGCGCCTCCGTCGCAGGTTCCGGTTCGACAACTACCGTCACCCGGACGGGGAGAATCAGAACGGGGAGGTCACCGATGCGGGCCTTGCGGGTCGTCGGGATCACCGAGGGCGGCGATGTCGTCCTCGAGGACCCGGACCGCCGCGAGCGCTTCACGGTGCCGGCCGACGAGCAGCTCCGCGTTGCCGCACGAGGTGACCGGACCCGGCTCGGACAAATTGCGATCGAGGTGGAGAGCCAGTTGCGACCACGTGAGATCCAAGCCCGCATCCGCGCCGGAGCGTCCGTGGAACAGGTGGCCGCCGCCGCCGGGGTGTCGCAGCAGAAGATCGAGCGCTTTGCCTACCCGGTGCTGCTGGAGCGGTCCCGCACCGCCGAGGTCGCCCAAGGGGCGCACCCGGTCCGGGCCGAGGGCCCGGACAGCCGCACTCTCGGGGAGGTCGTCGCCTACACGTTCGGCTTACGTGGCCAGGAGTACGAGCACGCCGAATGGGACTCCTGGAAGGGCGAGGACGGCAAGTGGGTCGTCGTCCTGAGCTGGGGGGCCGGGCGATCGGACAACCAGGCACACTGGACGTTCCACCCCGGCGCGAACGGCGGCACCGTCACCGCCGTCGACGAGCACGCCAGCGACCTGGTCGAGGGCCTGCCCGTCCGGCCGCTGCGCACCGTCGGGCCGGTCATCGACATCGGCCGCACCGACGAGCAGGCCTCCGCGCCCGTCCCGGCGAAGGAGCTGCGCGCCGCCGTGCCGGACCGGGCCCACGGCCCGGCCGCCGACGCGGACGCCCGGCCCGCTGTCGAGCGGGCCACGGCCCGGGCCCCGCTCGAGCAGCGCCGCCCGGCACCGTCAGCGCCGCACCAGCCCGAGCCCCGTCCGGCCGGACCGCAGGACGCCCCGGCCGCCGAGGTTCCGGCCGACCCACCCGCCGCCGAGCCGGACCCCGACACCGCCCCGGCGGCCAACCGGCGCACCAAGAAGGGCAAACCGGTGATGCCGTCCTGGGACGAGGTACTGCTGGGCGTGCGCGGGCAGCGGTGATCGCCGTGCTGAACAGTCGTGAGCTCGCCGCCGCCGTGGCGCAGGCAGCCAGGTTGTTGGCCACCGTGGTCGGCCAGGACCTCAACGAGGGCACCACCGACAGAGTGTTCGGCGATCGCCCGGCGAGTGGCGCGTGACCGGATCATCTCCACGGTGAACCCGCAAGGCGCGGCACAGACAAGAACTGCGCCGCGCCGGTTCGACGGCTATCAGGACCACGTCGGTATCGAACCGAACACCGAGATCATCACCGCCACCACGGTCACCCCTGGCACGCCGGGAACGGCGTCGCGCTGCAGGCCGCGCAACTGCGGGTGGTACCTCGATCGGCTCTACTCAGGTGGAGCGCCGCCGGTGGATGTCATGGCTGCGCTTCCCTTGCCTGGCTTGGCCGTGTAGCCCGATGGCTAGCGACCAGCTCGCCGGGCTGGTCCTTGATGGGCGCTGCGGCCGGCCCGGCGCTCCCATCCTGTACCGCTGTCAGTAGCTTGCGTGCGTAGCCTGGCCGCATGTCCGGGAAACGTCCTCGTCTCGTGCAGGCGCGCAGGGTGGCCGGGCTTACACAGGAGGACCTCGCGCACCGGGTCGGGGTCGACCGCTCGACGGTGGGGCGTTGGGAGTCCGGTGAGACCGTCCCGCAGCCGTGGGCCCGGCGGAAGCTGGCGGCGCTGCTCGATATCACGCCCGCCCGCCTCGACGGCCTGCTCGAGTGCGACGCCGCCACCGAACTCGCGCCGCGGGTCGACGACGAGATCGAGGCGCTGGAGCTGGCGCGCCGGGCGTCGGCGTCCGACGTCGGCGAGGCGACCCTCACCCAACTGGAATTGGCCGTCGACGACCTCGCGACCGGCTACGCCACCTGGGACCCGGCGGCCCTGCTCGACCATACCCGGCGGCATCTGCGCTACGTGGGGCAGCTCCTCGATGCCCGAAAGACCCTCGGTGAGCACCGCCGGCTACTCGTCGTCGGCGGGTGGATGTCGCTGCTGGGTGCAACGCTGCATGTCGACCTGCTGCAGCAGGGACCGGCCGTCGCTCGGCTGCGCACGGCTGAGTCGCTCGCCCGCGAGGGCGGGCACGTCGAGATCAGGGCGTGGTGCCTGGAAACCGAGGCGTGGCGGGTGCTCACTCTCGGGCAGTACGAGCGGGCTGCGCGACTGGCGCAGGGGGCGCAGCAGCTCGCGCCGTACGGCAGCTCCGCGCTGATCCAGGCGACCGCGCAGGAGGGTCGGGCGTGGGCGCGTCTCGGCGACACGCATAACACGCAGCGGGCGGTGGACCGGGTGAACCGGATGGCGAGCCCGCTGGTGACGCCGGACCGGCCCGAGCACCACTACCGCTACGACCCGGCGAAGGCGATGTCGTATACCGCGACGACGCTGTCCTGGGTGGGGGACCCGGCCGCGGTGAATTTCACCCGGGAGGTGATCGCCACCCTGTCAGCCGACGACGCACACGGCGGCCGGCCGCGCAGGCTCGCGGTGGCGCGGCTCGACCTGGCGCTCGCGCTGATCGGCCAGGGCCAGGTCGACGAGGCCGTGCAGTCCGCGCTCGACGCGGTGGAATCCGGCCGGGTGGCCCCGTCGAATCGGTGGCGGGTGCTGGAGGTCATGCGTGCTGCCGAATCCGCCGGCACCCGGGTCGCAGCGCCGCTCCGAGAGGCGTACCGGGAGCTTGTGCGCTCGGACTAGTCGACGCCTCATCTCAGCAATCCCAGCAAGAGCACAAGCCACGCCACCCCCAGCCCGGCGGCAACGCCGAGGGCGGGCCAGCGCCAGAACCGCACGTGTCGTACGAGCCACAACGCCGGCGCCAGACCTGCCCCGACAAGCAGGTTGGCCGGTAGCCACAGCAGCCCGACCGTTGCGGCGATCGCGCGGCTGAACGCGATGTCGCTAAGCGCCGCCAACACCGCGAAATACGCGGCCACCGCGAGGCCGGCGGCCCACGGCGTCGCTTCGGACGGGGGCGACGGATCGATCTCCAGGACCGCGGCGGGGCGGCCGCGCTGACCGGGATGCGATCCACGACGCCGGTCACCGGGTCCACGAACTCGACGGGCCGCCCCAGCAGGTCCGCCACCCGCGACGCGAGCTGGTGGCCCCGGCGGCGGACGAGTTCGCGTTCCTCGATGCCACCGGACCGGGCGTCCCGCACGAATGCCGCCCACTCCTGCAACGCCGCCTGCAGCTCCGCGGGCACGGATGGATCGCTCGACTGCCGATCTTCGTGCACCCCAGCCCTCCCGTGGCAGCTCTCCCGTGGCGCGACCCGCTGCTCAGCCTACGGGCGGAACGGCAGCGTGAAAGGCGACTGCCGCCGCCGCCGCCACGTTGAGGGAATCGACGCCGGACGCCATCGGGATCCGGACCCGCAGGTCGGCCGCCGCCAGTACCTCGGCCGACAACCCGGGGCCCTCCGCCCCCAACAGCAGCGCCACTGGGCTGTCCGCGAGACCCGCTCTCGCCAGCCCGACCGCGTCCGCGAGCGGGGTCAGCGCCACAACCCGCAACCCGGCGGCCCGTAGCACGTCCAGCGAACCCGGCCATTCCCCCGGGAGGTCGGCGAACGGCACCCGCAGCACGTGCCCCATGGAGACCCGCACGCTGCGCCGGTACAGCGGGTCGCAACAGCGTGGGCCGAGCAGCACACCGTCGACGCCGAGCGCGGCGGCGTTGCGAAACAGCGCACCGAGGTTCTCGTGATCGCCCACGCCTTCGAGCACGGCCAACACCCGGGACCGTTGCGCCAGCGCAACCGGATCGGGCGATACCACCCGGTCGGCCACTGCGAGCACGCCGCGGTTGAGGTGGAAACCGACCGCCGCAGCCATCGTGTCGGCGTCCGCCGCGTAGACCGGAACGTCCAGTCCGGCCAGATCCTCGGCCAGCTCGGCGAGTCGTCTCGGCACCCCGAGCAGGGAACGCACCGGGTACGGCGAGTCGATCAATCTCCGGACCACCACGACCCCCTCGGCGATCACCAGGCCACGTCCACCGGGTCGGTCGGGTCTGCGGTCAGCGCTCATCAAGTCGCGGTAGTCGTCCAGGCGCCGGTCAGACGCGTCGGAGATCAGCGTGCTGGTGTCCACGAGACAGCATCGTCGCAAATGGTGGCCTCACGACCGGAGCCCGTCATCCGGTCAGCCGTAGCATTCGGGTCGAGGGTGTGTAATGGTGGATGACCTTCCAGACGACCACTCTGTGCCCGGGCACGGTCCGGGGGACAGGGAGGGATTCGCGCGAATGGGCCAGGACGTCGACCGGATCACGTTCAGCCGACGGGACCTCCAGCGGCATCGAGCCAAGGTGCAGCGCTGTCTCGACGCGCTTGCCGTGATGCTGCGGGAGCACCCGTTCGCCCGTGATGAGCCGATCACGGGAATTGAGGTCGAGCTCAACCTCGTCGATGACGCGCTCGCGCCGGCGTTGTCCGGGGCAGCGGTGCTGGCGGCGATTGGGGCACCTGAGTTTCAGACCGAGCTCGGCCGCTGGAACCTCGAGCTCAACCTCCCGCCGCGGCCGCTGCTGGGTGACCAGTGGCGCCACCTCGAGCAACAGCTTGTCGACATGCTCACCCTGGTCCGATCGAAGGCGCAGGGCTGTGGCGCGCAGCTGGCCGTCATCGGGATCCTGCCGACGCTGCAGCGCTGCCACCTCGTCGTCGACGCCCTGGCCGCGGATGATCGCTACGCCGTTCTCAACGAGCAGGTGATGACCGTGCGCGGGGAGCCGATCCGCCTCGACATCGCCGGTGACGATCCTTCCGGCCGCCACCAGGTCGCCCCGGAGCACCTGATCGCGGACTTCGACTCGATCGCGGCCGAGGCGGCGTGCACGTCGATGCAGCTGCACCTGCAGGTGCACCCCGACTCGTTCGCCGGGTACTGGAACGCCGCGCAGTGCCTGGCCGGCGTGCAGCTCGCGGTGGGCGCGAACTCCCCGTTCCTGCTCGGGTCGCGGCTGTGGGCCGAGACCCGGATCCCGCTGTTCGAGCAGTCCTGCGACGTACGCTCGATCGAGCTGCGCAACCAGGGGGTCCGCCCGCGGGTCTGGTTCGGCGAGCGGTGGATCACCTCGATCCTGGACCTCTTCACGGAGAACGGGCGGTACTTCCCGGCGCTGATGCCGGTCGTCGACGACGTCGACCCGATGGCCGAGCTGCGCGCGGGTCGGGTGCCCGAGCTCGACGAGCTGCGCCTGCACAACAGCACGGTCTGGCGCTGGAACCGGCCGGTGTACGACATCGCCGACGGCGTGCCACACGTGCGGGTGGAGAATCGGGTGCTACCGGCCGGTCCGACGCCGGTCGACATGGTCGCCAACGCGCTGTTCTTCTACGGTCTGATGCGGGCGCTCGTCGAGGCCGACCGGCCGCTGTGGAGCTCGATGTCGTTCGACGCGGCCGAGGAGAACTTCACGACCGCGGCCCGGCACGGGATGGAGGGCCCGCTGTACTGGCCGGGCACCGGCTGGATCCGACCCGACGAGCTCGTGCTCCGCAAGCTCCTGCCGCAGGCCGCCGACGGGTTGGCCCGCTGGGGGGTCGCCGCCAGGGTCGCCGATCGCTACCTGTCCGTGATCGAGCGGCGCTGCGTGACCCGGCGGACCGGTGCGTCGTGGCAGCTGGACACCGTCGGCGCGCTCGAGGATCGCGGCGCCGACCGCGCGGAGTCGATGCGCGGAATGCTCGCGCGCTATCTCGAGTATTCGAAGGCCAACGAGCCCGTGCACACCTGGCTGCTCCCGAACTGAGCAGCGAGCTCGCCACCGCCCGTTCACAATCGCTAACCGCTGTTCCGTTCGGGCCCGTAGCGGGGTCCTCGCTCATACAGTCGGAGCCGTCCTGATCGCGGCCACCTCGCGTTGCCGCAACCCCGCCGGCGCCGCCGTCGGGCGCTGACCACAACACGCCGCACTGCGCTCATCAACCCGGTGCTCACCGACCCGGTGCTCACCGACCCGGTGCTCACCAACCCGGTGCTCACCAACCCGGTGGGTGCAGATGCTTCCGCGTGCCCGCAGACGGGGGAACACCATGTCCCGATTCCGCCTCTTCGGGCGTACCCCACCGGTTTCCTCGGCTCCGCCCCCCTGGCCGGTCCCCCGGCCCGGCGAACCGAACTGGGGAGCGCCGCCGGGACCACCGACGGGTCGGCCGTGGCCCGGAGCACCGGCCATGCGAGGCGGATCCGGGGGATCAGCCATCCGATCCGCCTGGCCACCACCGCATCTGGCCGACGACCGCCCGACCGATCCGTACGGTTTCCCACCGATCCCCGGTCCGCCGCCGGCACCCCCGCCCGCGATGGCCGTACCCGTACCGTGGCCGGCCGGTCCGGTATGGCGGCCATCCGGATCAAACCTGGCCACTGCATCGTCTCCAGGACCGGCTGCACCCGCGCTCGCCGCAGCAGGCGTCCCCAGCCCCGCCGCCCTGATCACCCCTTCGTCTCCACAACCGGCCGTGCCCGCTCCGCACCCGGCCGAGGCCGCGGCGCTCGCCGGTGCGTTCGCCGTCGACTACCTGTCATGGGACCAGGACGATCCCGAGCGGCGGGGTCGGGTGCTGCTGGACTACCTGCCCGCACCCGGAAGTGACCCAACCCGGCTGGGCTGGTCCGGTCGTGGGCGGCAGCGTGCCGAGATCGCCCTGCCCGGGCAGGTGCGGCCCGACGGTGACGGCCGCGTGCTCGTCGACGTCCGGGTGCGGGTCACCCCGTACCGGCAGGTCGGCGACCACGCCACCGAGCCTGCCGCGGCACCCGAGCGGGAACCCGACATCGCCGGTGTTCCCGCGGTGGCGCCGGCACCCACCGGCCGCGGCTGGCGCAGTCTCGCGTCCTACTGGATCCGGATCAGCGTGCCCGTCGTGTCCGACGGGGGCCGGCTCATGGTCGACGCGTGGGAGGAAAGTCTGGACGACCTCGGCATCCCCGGCTCCACCGCGCGAAGCGCAGGCGAAACGCCCAACGGCGTCGCGCGAAGCACCGGCGAAACGCCCAACGGCGTCGATGACCCGCTTGCCGAACCGCATTCTGGAGGTGCGGCGTGACCGGACTTCGTACCCCGGTGATCGCTGGCGTCGCCGGTGGTGTCGGTACCAGCACCGTGGCCGCGGCGCTGCACGCGCTGGACGCCGGCCGGTGCGGCACCGGTGCACTGGCCGGGGTGGACGTGCTCGTGTGTCGGGGCACCGGCGCGTCGCTGCGGCGGGTCGATGCGCTCGCCGAGCCGCTCACCAGCACCGGCCCGCGGCCGGTGCTGGCCGTCACCGCCGAAGCCGGAATGCCCCGCGACCCATTGCTCTCCCGGCTGCGAGACATCGAGCCGCGGTTCAGTGGCGTGCTGATGCTGCCCTACGTCGGGCGCTGGTGCGAGGTCACCGATCCGCACATCGAGGCCGCTGCGCTGCTCGCCGAGCTTCCGGAGCGGCTCCCGCATCCGCTGCGGGCCTATGCCGGTGCGCTGCGTCTGCTGGCCCGCACGGTGATCGACGGCCGGCGGCTGAACCGAACAGCGATACCGCCGCCACCCGAGCCCCGCCGCCGCGTTGCGTCGCTGTGGCGCGGCCTGTACCCGATCGAACGTGCCCGCTCCCTCCTCGGGAACGAACAGTCGGTTGTCCTCCCCGTACCGGACCTCGACGACGAGGAGCTCGAAGCCGTCGGCGCAGCGAGCATCGACACCGGGTGGGCGGCCGGGTGAGCTGTGGAAGCGCGAACAGTCCTACAACAGCTGGGTTGGTGTCGGACACCACTGACCATGGCTCTCGCCACGCTCGTCGGCCTGCTGCTGCTCGGTGCCGCCCCGGAGGAAGAGGCGAGCTCTGCATCCGGGGTGAATCCGGCCCGGATCCCCGCACTGGCCCGGGAGTCGCTACCACTCATCGAGGAGCTGACAGCACAGCAGTGCCCCGAGCTTCCACCGGTGTGGGTGGTGGCCCAGGTGGAAGCGGAATCCGGTTGGGATCCGTCCGCCACCAGCAGCGACGCTCCGGGTGGGGCCGCTGGGCTCTACCAGTTCGACGAGCGCAACTGGCTCGCCGCCGGCGGCGAACCGTGGCCGTCGGACCCACCGGGCGCGGACGCCACCGTCACCTCGGCAGCCGACCATCTCCGTATCGCGGTGCCGTGGGTGTGTACGAACCTGCGCGCGGTCACGAGGCATCTGGCAGACACGGGCAAGCAGACACTACCGCTGGACGCGATGCTGGTCTGCCACATCGCCGGCTGTGGACGGGTGACCGGCAGCGCGACGGGGGTGCCCCAGGCCGGCGAAGCCGCCTGCGGGCAGCGCTGCGCACTGCTCATCAGGCGCTACCTCGACGCGGTGCACGGCCACCTGGAGCGCTTCACCGCACCGGCGGGCCCATCCGGCCCGACTGCCGTCCCATCCGACCCGGCTGCCGTGCCGACGCCGTGGACCGGTGGCGCCACCGGTTGCCACCTCGAGGACCCGACGGGCGACGGTTGCCTGACCGGCGCCACCCGACATGGCTTGGAAGCCGCTGTGGCGGTGTTCGGCGACTGGTCGGACGGGCCCGTTGTCCGCTCGGCCGGCTGCTGGGACGCGCACGCATGGAACCCACGCAGCGATCATCCGCGGGGAAAGGCGTGCGACCTCTTCGCGACCGAACCGGGTCACTTCGCCGCCGACACCGAGCTGGACGCGGGGTGGCAGGTCGCGAAGTGGTACCGCAGCCATGCCGAGCCGTTGAAGGTCAAGTACCTCATCTGGCAGGGCCGCTACTGGGACCCGAAGGCAGCCGATCAGGACGGCTGGGGCCGCAGGTACACCGGCGCTGGGGTCTACAACATCCGCAACGCGACCGGCGGTCACTACGACCACGTCCACGTCAGCTTTCAGGAGTGACACGATGAACCGCCGATCGTTGGTCCGCCCGTTCATCGCCATCGGCGGTGCAGTACTCCTCACCGGCGGTGCCGTACTCGTCGTCAGTGTGTTCGTGCTCACCCGCACCGATGCCGCTGAGCTGGTGGGCGGCCCGCCGCTCGGCGCGGTACTGAGCGAGCAGGATCGCCGCGACCTCGACGCCGCTGACGTCTCGCGCGGTGCGGCGCCACCGCCGGTGGACCCTGCCGTCGATCTCCGGGATCCCTCCGCCGTGGCCCGGGCCTATCTCGCCGCCGCGAACGGGCTCACCGCCGCGGACAGTGGCCACACCCAGCTGCGCGCCGCGGGCTACGCCGTGCCAGGCAGCCCACCGGCGACCGTCGGGGTGCTCGTGCTCGATCCACCACCGGCCGGATCGGTGCGCACCGCACAGGTGCGGACGCTGGAGCTGCTGACCACCGACCGGGGCGATCGACGCCGCGGGTACCGCGCTGCCGTCGAGACCGCGACCGGACCGCCCGAGAGCCCGGCCGCGGTGCACCTCATCACCTGTTACGTCGTGCTCGCCCGCCAGCCGAACGGCCAGTGGCTGGTTGCCGCCGACACGCCCGAGAGCGAGCAGGAAATTCCATGACACCCCGACCTGTCCAGGAGCACAGATGTCCGGTTTCCTCGAATCCGTCGTCGCGTTGGTCACAGCGGCGCTGACGGCCTATCCCCTGGCCGCCACGGGCATCCCAGCGGTCCCAACCGAACACGAGCGGCGCTGCGGCGAGCAGGTGTCGGGGGGGCGACAACAGCTCACCGCCGAGGAGAAGGCCGCGTTGCAGCAGGCCCGGGAGCTTGTCGCCGCGCTCGCCGGCTCGGTCGGCGGCGACAGCCAGGCAGCAGGCCTCGGTGTGCAACTACGGTCCATCGGGATCACCGCTGCCGTCACGACCGGATGGCGTCAGCAGGTCCACGATCTGGCCGACACGCTAATGACGGTCTCGGCGTCGGATCCCAAGGCGCTGGATCTGGCGGTGACACTCGCCGACGCCGGCTTCTCCCCCACTCCCGCTGACCTGCGGATCACCACCTCGACGGCACCCGGGCTGGAAACCGACGCCGAGTCGGCCCCATCGAACCAACGATCCGGAACAGCGCCCCGACCACCGGGCGGCTCCACGACCCACCAGACCTGCACCGTGACCGCCGGCACATCCCCAGCCGCCTCGGGCACGTCGACGTCCACGTCCTGGGAACAGCAGGTCAACACCGTCGTCGCCGATCTCGCCGCCACCGACGACCCAGCCGCCAAGGAGATCTCCGACCGGCTCTCCGCAGCAAACTCGACCGAGTCCAGTTCCGACAGCGACAGCGACAACAAGGACGACAACAAGGACGACAACAAGGA
>Ga0136617_10000969_pt1 | contig 25262 bp, 26 predicted proteins | sample AntDrymUQ3222106_2_FD_129672 | JGI IMG/M metagenome (GOLD analysis project Ga0136617, IMG submission 129672) | Polar desert sand microbial communities from Dry Valleys, Antarctica - metaG UQ322 (21.06) | ecosystem: Environmental > Terrestrial > Soil > Desert | place: Antarctica: Dry Valley...
TCGCTCAAGTTCCGCCACTTCCCGGTAACAGAAGGTCTGCCCGAACGACGGAAAACGCTCGAAAAGATACGCCACCCGGAGCATGCCCCAGGAATGTAGCGGCGCTCTGCGACCGCCGCACTCTTATCCGCCGGCGCCGGCGTGCCGGGAGCGTCAGAAGCGGTCGCTACAGAGGCTCCAGCCCGCACGAGTCCTGCTATATTTTGCCCGTGCCGAATCGGGATTTCTTTGCCTTTTCCACAACTTTGAAGCCGCTTGAGCTCAAGGCGATCGGAACCCTGTCGGAAGTCAGACACGTTGCGGCCGGGGAGACGATCTATCAGGCCGGTGACCTGAGCGCCACGCTCTACATCATTAACCGCGGAGTCATCGAGATCGTTCAGGAAGGCCTACCCCGGGCAGCGGCTGCGGCTTACCTCACCCGCGGCGATATCTTCGGGGACGTCGAAGTTTTGACCGGCCTTCCTCGCAAACACCTGGTGCGAACCCGAGAGCCGGCCAGCCTACAATGCTTCGATCGCAAAGACTTTCCTGAACTCCTGAAGAGAGTTCCATCGTTCTTCCACTACCTTTCGGAGCAACTCGCCACCCGCCTCCTGCACGCCCGGGATGCCGTCCTGGCGCAGAGCCATTGCCTGGAACTGAGTGGCAGCCTGACCAATTTCGATCTCGTAACGATCTACCAGACGATCGTCAACTCATCGCAGACGGGTGAGCTCTCGATCTTGAATGAACAGGGTGAGCTGGTTTGCGCCTTCATCTTTGAAACCGGTCAGCCGCGCGGCGGGCAATTCCAGCATCTCACCGGCGAAGAAGCATTCTGGCAGCTTTTCCTGGCTGACGACCTCCGCGGAACATTCTCCTTTGCGTCCGGGGCACGAACAATCAGTCACTCCATCCAAACCGGGAGCATCACGCGCGAGCCGAACGAGATTCTGATCACCGCACTGCAATGGCGCGACGAGTTGGCCGCCCTGCGGAATGAATTACCCGACGGCCCCGTGATCCTGAAACGCCAGAAATCCGACCTGGCTCTGACCGATATTACCCCGGAGCGTTTGCGTCCGGTTGCCGAAGGCATTTGGCGACTCGCGCCTGCGAAACCGATGCCGTTGGACGAGCTTTACGCGAAATCCTCCGTTTGTGAGCTGACCGTTTACCAGGCCGCGCAGGAACTTGTCCGCACTGGGCATTGCGTTTGGTCGACCTCCGGGTTATCGGAGAAAGTCGCCTAACGAATGCAACCTGGAACGAAAACGTTGTCCGTCGCGCTGGCCCTCGCCGTCGCATTGGGCGGGTGCTCGTCCTTCTCAAAGTCCGGCCGGCAGCGGCGGGCCTACGAGAAATACGTGCGCAAGTCCAGTGTCGCGCGGGGGAAACAACGCGCCCGCATGGGTAAAGTCCAGATGCCCCCGCCGCAGGAGTTTACTCAGCCAACCGAGAGCACCGAGACGGGACCGCAGGCGGTGCCTTCGGATGGTTAGCGTTTAGCCGCGTTGCACCGGAACCGGCTTTCCGGAGTCATCGATGGCGACGTAGGTGAACACGCCCCGCGTCACCCGAACCTGCTGGCCATGCATAAAGCGCCGCACCCACACCTCGATCGGGATCGTCATGGAAGTGCGGCCGACCCGTTCCACCCAGGCATAACAAGCGACCGTGTCGCCGACTCGAACCGGTTGCAGGAACGACATTCCTTCCATCGCGACTGTGACCACGCGCGCCTTCGCGACCTTCGCCGCCAGGATCCCGCTCCCGAGATCCATTTGCGACATGAGCCAGCCGCCAAAGATGTCACCATTCGGATTTGTGTCCTTCGGCATGGCGATGGTTTGAATGACCAGTTCGCCTTTCGGCTCGTCGGGGGATTCCATGGCCGCGGAGAATAGCAGAAACGGCGAAGGAGCGCTCGCCTTCGTGCGATGTTACAAGATCAGCATGCAATCGCCGTAGCTGTAGAAACGGTAACGTTCGCGAATCGCCTCTTCGTAAGCTGAGAGAACAAATTCGCGGCCGGCAAACGCGCTCACGAGCATGAGCAAAGTTGAACGTGGCAGGTGGAAATTTGTGAGGAGCAAGTCGGCGTGCTGAATTTTTTGCGGGGGGTAGATGAAAATATCGGTGCTTCCCTCTTGCGGGACTAGATCCCCCCCTACGCGCCGTGCCGATTCCAGTACGCGCACGGTCGTAGTTCCGATGGCAACCACACGAAGGGCCGTGTTGATTTCTTTCGCCGCGTCCCCGGAAAGAGAATAGCGCTCAGAATGCATTTGATGGTCGGCGATGATTTCTGTCTTCACCGGCTGAAACGTGCCCGCACCAACGTGAAGCGTCACAAAGGCGTGCGGAAGATTGGCGAGCGTCTCCTTGGTGAAATGCAGGCCAGCGGTGGGCGCTGCCACCGCTCCGGGCACATCCGCAAAGACAGTTTGATACCGCTCCCGGTCTTCCTCATCTGGCACCCGATGCATATACGGGGGCAGCGGCACGATTCCCCCGTTCTCAAGCGAAACATCTGCCGCGAAAGCAACGATCCGACTGCCGTCGGGCAAAACGTCTTTGACCTGCGCTTCTGCGCCGTTCACCCGGCAGGAAGTTCCTATCCGCATTTTACGGCCGGGCTTCACGAGGCAGCGCCAGTGACCGAGAGCGAGTTTCTCCAGGAACAAAAACTCGATCGCGCCATCATCGGAGAATCTCCGCGCGGCTATAACGCGGGCGTTATTCAGGACGAGCAGATCCCCGTCGCGCAGAAACGTTTTCAGTTCGATGAAATGCCGATGCTCGATACGTTGCGCGCCGCGATGTAGCACCATCATGCGCGAATCTTCGCGCCGAGCGAGCGGCCGCTGCGCGATCAGCTCTTCCGGCAACGTGTAGTCGTAGTCGGAGAGGCGCGAACTCATTGCGCCAATTGTAGAGGGCGCGCTTCGTCTGCCAATCTTGTAGGCCACGTGCCCTGCGGGCCGTGCGAGGGAAGGCCACGAGCGGAGCTTTCTCCGCACGGCCCGAGGGACGCGCGGCGACAAAGCGATTGCGGCTGCCCGCAAAAACCCGGATCATTTCGCGCATGTCTGAATTCCAATCTGCTCTCGGTGTCGTCCTCGGGACACTTGAGCAGATTCGCGATGGGAGTGGGCGGTGGCCGCGAGCTTCGCGCACCACCCTCGCCGCGTTGCACCGGACTATGCCGGGAAAGAACGACAGGCTGGCCGAAGTCCGGTCGCGCGTGACCGTTTGCACGTTGTGTCCTCACCTCGCCGAAAGCCGGACCCAGACGGTTTTCGGAACCGGAAATCCCGATGCGGAGATCATGTTCATCGGCGAAGCGCCGGGCTCGGATGAGGACAAACAAGGCGAGCCGTTCGTAGGCCGCGCTGGACAATTGCTCACCAAGATCATCGAGACGATGGGCTTCGCGCGCGCGGACGTTTACATCGCGAACGTAATGAAGTCGCGCCCCGACATGCCGGCGGGCGCTCCCGGAAACCGGCCGCCGACGCCGCAGGAGATGCAGAATTGCCTGCCTTTCCTAATGGAGCAGATCAACATTGTGCGGCCGAAAGTTTTGGTGGCATTAGGAGCGACGGCTGTGGAAGGGCTGCTCGGCACCCGCGGTCCGATGCGGGATCTGCGCGGGAAGTGGCATTCGTTTCAGGACCGGCCACTCATGATCACATATCACCCGTCTTATCTCTTGCGTAACCAGTCGCCCTCGGAGAAGCGGAAGGTTTGGGAAGACATGCTGCTCGTGCTCGAGAAGGTCGGGCGGCCGATTACGGAAAAGCAGCGGAAGTATTTCCTGTAGCGGCGGTCTCCGACCGGTCGCGCACTATTTGCAGTGACGGTGCCGATTATGGCGGCGAAATAATGCGACGGTCGGAGACCGCCGCTACAAGGAATGGAAGAGTTGGCGCAGCGTTCGGGGCGACGCGAGCCCCGTGAGCAACTTTAGTGTGAGCGCGCGAACTTCGGTGCGCGGGACCTTCACTTTCCTCTCAAACACCGCCGGTCCCTCATCGCGCAGAAGCCCAAGTGTCCGCGCGCCGATGAGCGCGGGAAGCGCGGTGGCCAGGCGGACACGGATCGAACGGATGGCACAAGCGTAGTCAATCCCAGCAGCAAGACCTTGTTTTGCTCGTTCGCGCCAGGCATCTAAAACTAGCAATGCGCGAACCGGTGCTTTCAGCAGCTCGTCCGGACTAACGCCCGCCGCCTGCAGCTCATCCGCGGGCAAATAGCATCTGCCCGCGCGAAGGTCTGCACCGGCATCCCGCAGGATGTTCACTAACTGAAGACCCGATCCGTATTGCGATCCTAACAACATCATTTCATCGCTCGGACGATCGGTGAACTTCGGCAGATGGCGGAAGCAAACGCTCGTCCAGAATTCCCCCACGCAACCAGCAACCAAGTGTGTGTAATGGACCAGGTCGGCGCCAGTTTGCAGAGCCACGATACCGGCTGCATTCCCAAAGCGTTGCAAGTCGAGCGCCTGACCTTCGTTGATCTTGAGTAGGACATTCTTTACATCTGCGCGGTCGCCCTCTGGGAAAGATTCCAACCAGTCCAGGCAAGCCGGAACCCTTTCGATCAAGCTGCGTTCCGCCGGGTCTTTCTGCCGCTCGGCGAAAGTTTGCAGAGAGTCGGCCCTGGAGAAGTCGCCCTGAATACGCGCGGCCAGATGGGCCAGCTCGCATCTCCGCAAATCAGCCTCAATTTCCGTCGTATCGGCGATCGTGTCCGTCGCACGCGCGAGCAAGTAGGCGAGAGCAATCGGATTGCGCAGCTTCCCCGGCAGGAGCCGAATCGAGAGGTAAAAAGAACGAGAGACCGAGCGCAAAAGCGGCCCGCGTAAATCCTTGAGAACGCTGTCGCCGGGCGGGCTCAAAGTTCGAGATTCCTCACTTCGATGCGCGCGAGATCGGCGTTGCCCAGGCCCATGCGTCCCGCGATCTCCACATGCGCGGCAAGTTTACTGATGGGCGGGAGCCTGGCTTCAGCGCGCAGCGACTCAAGCCGTCTGAGCACAAGCGCATCGATCGCAACAGGGTCCTTGCTTCCAAAGAGGGTCGAGTAATGCGTCGCGTAATTTGGGTGCGCTTCCGGGCCGCCCGCATAAGCCGCGATCAGTCCATCCATCAAATTCAGAACCACCTTCTTACGGATGGCAGGGTCGGCGTAGATCTCCGCGATGCCGGAGGCGCTGAAATTGTCGGGTTGCGTAAACCGCCGCCAGTTGTCGACGTTCGGGAGCGTCACGTTATAGAGACAACCGGCCAGGCCCGTGGCCGAGCTGTCACTCATTACTGGCACGTTGATTATTTTCGTGACCTGGCTGCTCACGATTTTCGCGAAATGGCTGATCGTGCTCGTGTTTTCGTCATCGGTCAGGGATGGATTCGCACCCTTGCGCGGAATGTAAGCCAGATCGCCCCAGATCAGCTTCCCAATGAAAGCAGCGCTAAATGTTGCCTTCGGATCGTACCCGTCGCGTGGCTCGATGGACAACAATCGGTATCCCTCGTCGTCGGCTCGGTAACCCGCTTCCTTAATTCCGCCGAGCTGGCGGTCCCAGACGATGATGCGGTTACGAGCGTGACCCGACGCCACCAGCCCGTCCACGATCGCGTTTACGACATCGCGGTGCGTCGTGAACAATTCGCCGCCCGCCGCGGAGATTTTGATCCCGACTTTGTCCTCGGGCGCGATCAACGAACGCCAGGCGTCGGCAACTTTGCTCTGCCCAGTGACTGCGAGCAGAACTCGATCAACCATGCTGCGGACGACAGCCGGATTGGTCCGGTATTGCGCGATGGCAGCGGGAGCGCGCACGGCATAGACCACGGAAGGTGTCGGCGTGGGCGCGGGTTCCTGCGCGTTCGCCGCCGCCGCGCCGCAGAAAAAAAAGAGGGCGAGGAACCGGATCGGCAAGATAGTGAGCGGTGGCAACGGCGTTTTTGAGTGACAGCGCATTGAAACGGAAGGGCCTGTCGGTTCAGGGAGAGAACGTCCAACGTTCTACGTCGAACGTCCAACGTCCAACGACTGAGACGTCGATCCGTCATCTCTACGTCCACATTCCGTTCTGCGCGCGCATCTGTCCCTACTGCGCATTCTACAAGGAGCGGGCTGATCCCGCGCAGACAGAGCGGTTCTGCGAGGCGCTCTTGCGGGAAGTGCGGGATCTCGGCGAGCGCTTCGAGATCAACGCCGAGACGATCTTCTTCGGTGGCGGAACCCCGACAGCGCTTTCCAGCGCACAGTTGGAGCGCTTACTGGGCGGATTTCGAGAAGAGCTCGACCTGTCAGGGTTGACCGAGTGGACGATCGAAGCCAATCCCGGCAGCGTGTCGCCTCGCAAGGCAGCTTTGCTGCAAAAGTTGGGGGTTACACGCGTCAGCCTGGGAGTGCAATCTTGGGATGATGGCCTGCTAACCGTCCTGGGACGGGAGCACAATTCAGCGCAAGCCGAGGCCTCGTTTCATATCCTTCGAGAGGCGGGGCTGCAAAATCTGAGTCTGGATTTGATGTTCGGTTTGCCCGGCCAATCGCTCGCGCAATGGGAGTCAACGCTGCAGCGAACGGTCGTGCTCGCCCCTGAGCATATTTCGGCCTACTGCCTCACCTACGAAGAGGACACGGAGTTTTTCCTGCGGCAGACTCGCGGCGAATATCGCGCCGATACGGAGAACGATGCTCGCTTCTTTGAAACGACGATGCGGGTGCTGGAAGCGGCAGGATATCGGCAGTACGAGATCTCTAATTACGCGCGGCCGGGATTCGAGTCGGTCCACAATCGCGGTTATTGGGCTGGCCACGATTATCTTGGAATCGGGCCGAGCGCATTTTCCACCGTGGCGCTGGAGCGCTGGCAGAACGTGCCGGATTACCGGGCTTACAGCGAGCGCGCTCTGGCCGGGAGCTCGCTCATCAGTTCAACCGAAGCGCTGACTTCGGAAATGAAACGCGCAGAACAAATCACGCTTTCGCTCCGGACGCGTTTTGGTGTCCCCGCCATCTGGCTACAACCGTGGCTGGCAGAGCGAGAAGAATTCATTCATCTCGGGCTATTGCGAGCGCACGGGGACCGCTATTTTCTCACCGAGAAAGGAAAGCTTTTGGCCGATTCCGTCGCGGCTGCGTTCGTGTAACGGAGCACGGCCGTCCCGGCTGTGCGGACAGCGGGCGTCTCGCCTGCTGTTTACTTCGACCAGGCGAGACGCCCGGTCGGCCGCACAGCCGAGACGGCCGTGCTCCGTTACACCAACCCGTATCTGCGTTGCCGTTGTCCGAATTCCTCCACTGCCGCAAACAAATCCTGTTTCGTGAAATCCGGCCAGAGCTTCGGCGTCACATACATCTCGGTGTAAGAGAGCTGCCAGAGGAGAAAGTTCGAGAGCCGCAACTCGCCAGAAGTGCGGATGAGCAGATCGGGATCGGGATAATAGCGGGTGTACAGATGCTTGCTGAACATCTCGACATCGATCATCGCGCTGTCGATGTGGCCGGCCTCGACCTGGCGGAGAAGGCTCTTGATTCCATCGATGATTTCGAGGCGCCCGCCATAGCTGAGCGCGAGGATGAGCGTGAGTCCGTTGTTGCCGGCGGTGCGTTCGATTGATTTGTGCAGCTGACGCTGGCAGCTCGCCGGCAGATCAGTCAGGCGACCGATGGCCTGGAGCCGCACATTTTTCTCGAGCAGTTCTGGCGTTTTCTGTTTCAAAAACTTTTCCAGCAAGTGCATGAGCGCCATCACCTCCGCTTTGGGCCGCTGCCAGTTCTCCGCCGAAAACGCATAGAGCGTGAGGAATTCGATCTTCAGATCGCCGCAACCCTCGACACATTCACGGACCGCCTCCGCGCCTTGTTCGTGGCCCTTGATCCTCGAAAGCCCGCGGCTTTTCGCCCAGCGTCCGTTCCCGTCCATAATGATGGCGACATGGCGCGGGACGATTGGACCAGGCGCGGGCATGCCGGCTAAAGGATGATTGTCTGACCGCGCGCTGGTCCGACACTGACGATCGTCAGCTTCGCCGCGGTCAACTCCGAGAGCCGGCGCACGTACGCTCTGGCCGCCGCCGGCAGGTCGGAAAACTTTTTCGCTGCTTCCGTCGGTCGCTTCCAGCCGTTCATCTCTTCATAAACGGGTTCGCAGGACTCGAGCTGGGCGGCATCGCAAGGCGGCACATCCAGGCTTTTACCCTCTAACCGATAGGCAACGCAGATACGGATCGGATCCAGGGAATCGAGGCCATCGAGATTGGTGATCGCCAGCTCGTCGATGCCATTGATCATCGTCGCATAACGCGCCGCGACCGCATCGTACCAACCACAGCGCCGTGGCCGTCCCGTCGTGGCTCCGAATTCCCTCCCCATCGCATGTAACATGTCGGCCAGCGCGGGATCTTCCGTCGGCAACGCACCCTCGCCCACGCGTGTCGTGTACGCTTTCACGACGCCAAGAACGACATCCATGCGATGAGGCGGTACCCCGGAGCCGGTGCACGCGCCGCCCGCGGTCGTGTTTGACGAGGTGACATACGGATAGGTGCCGTGGTCGATATCGAGGAAAGTGCCCTGCGCCCCTTCGAAGAGAATGCCCTTGCCCGCTTGTAAGGCGCGATGCAGCCAAACGACCGTGTTCGCGACAAAAGGCCGCAGTTTTTCACCAGCCTGGAGATACGCTTCGTTGACTTCTCGAAAATTAATCGGCTTCGCGCCCAGCGCTTTCAGGATGCTGTTGTTCTCGCTGATTTTGGCTTGCAGCTTTTTTGAGAAAAGTTCCGGCTGCATCAAATCGGAGATTCGGAGACCGGTGCGCGCGGCCTTGTCGCCGTAAGCCGGCCCGATGCCCCGTTTCGTCGTGCCGATTTTTGCGTGGCCTTTGCGCAGTTCCCGCTGTTCGTCCAGCACGCGGTGATACGGCAGGACGAGGTGAGCGCAGTCGCTGATGAGCAGGTTTTTGCCCACCGCTATTTTCAGCTTCTGCAACCCTTCGATCTCGCGCACCAACGCGATCGGATCGATCACCACGCCGTTGCCGATGACGCAGACCTTGCCCCGGCGCAAAATCCCCGATGGAATCAAATGCAGGATGTACTTCGTGCCCCGATGAATGACGGTATGCCCGGCGTTATTCCCACCCTGGCTCCGCACCACAATGTCGGACTGCGCGGTCAGAACATCGATGATTTTGCCTTTGCCTTCGTCACCCCATTGCGCGCCGACCAGGATTGTGTTCGCCATGATTTCTTGGGAGAAACGGACAATAAACTGTCCCGACGCATCCGAGAGGGACGCATGCGGGACTTAAGCGTTGAGAATAGAATCAAGCGTCAACGCTGCAAGGAATTTCGGGCCGCCCCGACTGGCCCAGAAAAGAATTGTCACGGGATAAAACCGCACCCTAATCTTTGGCCATGCGCACCATTGTCCTCATCATCCTTATTCTCCTTCTCATCGGCGCGTTCCCGGGCTGGGGTTACAGCTCGGGCTGGGGCTATTTTCCTTTCGGCGGGATCGGACTGATCCTGCTGATCGTGCTGGTCCTCGCGCTGACGGGCCGGATGTAGAACGGGCGGAATGGATTGTAGCAACGTGCCCTGTGGGCCGTTCGGGGGATAGCGCGGACCACAGAGCGGTTCCCCCACGTCGCGCAGCGACGTGGCTACATTACTGCGGGACTATCCGCACCACCGGCAAGGGAAACCGCAGCCGCATTTCGTCCCCGAGATATATCTCCACATGGTGCATTCCGAATTGCTGAAATTGCACCCCGCCGAAGTAATGAACGTTGGTGGCGTGTCCCTCCATTTCTTTGAGTTCAAACTCGACCTCGGCTTGCGCGATAACCTGCTTCTCGTCCACGCCGACGATGCGCGATTTTTGCCGAAATTTTCCGGAGCCGCTGCACCAGCGCGACCAAATGCAGAGCCGCATGTAATTAATCGGCAACTGCGGCGTGGGAATCACATTCAAGACTCCGACGAGCGTCTGCATGCCGTTGAACTCGCAGCGCACGTCTTCGCATAGGACGCAGCTTTGCAAATCCGGCAAGATCGCTTCGTTCTCCATCGTGCGGGTTAGATTAGGCCTCGCCCGACCAGAATCAGCAGAACCACGCCGGCGACGATCCGGTAAATGGCGAACGGGACAAAGCCGCGCGCTCGCACCCAGCGCATAAACCAGGCGACAACGGCCAGCGCGACGACGAAGGAGACCGCGAAGCCAATCGCCAGCACAAGCCACGCGTGAGCGTTCATGTGCACGGGAGCTAGCGCAGCGTCAGCGGCATCATGCGTCTCCGGCCGGAGCGTCTTGTACAAGTCGTAACCGGTCGCGACAGCCATCGTGGGAATGGAAAGGAAAAAGGAAAATTCCAGCGCGGCGGAGCGAGAAAGGCCCGCCACTTGTCCCGCGGCGATTGTACTCATCGAGCGCGAAGTTCCCGGGAAGACGGCGGAAAGGATTTGCACCGCGCCGATCCAAAGCGCGTGAAGGAGTTTCATTTCTTCGAGGCGTTCGATTTTTGGTTGCCGGAACAACGCGTCAACCAGCCACATGACCACGCCGCCGACGATGAGAGCCCAGCCCATGATCGTGAGACTCTCGAGATTCAATCCGATCTGTTTTTTCAAGAGATAGGATGGGATCGCGGTGACGACAAACGCCGCCATGGTCAGGCTCAAAGGATGCGTGAAAATGGTGCGATCTCCTTGTTCTCCTTTGGGGAAGGTGGAAATGAACTCGACAATGCGAGTTCGAAAATAGACCGGGAGGGATAGAATTGCGCCCAATTGGATGACGACGCTGTACATCTTCCAAAAGCTATCCTTCAGATCGAGTTGGAGGAGCGCTTCCGCGATGCGCAGATGCGCCGTGGAACTGACCGGCAGGAACTCGGTGACACCTTCGATGATGCCCAGGAGAATCGAGATGAGGTAATCGTTCATGCGTTCAGAACTGGCCGGGACAGTAGGAGCCGCGATTCAATCCGCAAGCGGTCGGAGGGGGACACTCCTGTCGCCCATGAACAGGCACAGGCGACAGGAGTGTCGCCTCTCTGTTACGGAAGTTTCAACTACCGGGAGGCTTTGGCTCTGCTAGTTTCTCCGCCCGGTCAGGAACCAATCGGCTCATGACCATAACCTGAGTATGTATGATTACCTGATCGTCGGCGCCGGGTACGCCGGGAGCGTTCTGGCGGAACGTCTCGCGCGAGATGCCGGCAAGAAGGTCCTGCTCGTCGATCGCCGGCCGCACCTGGCGGGCAACGCCTACGACCATCCGGACGCGGCCGGCGTGCTCGTGCACAAATACGGTCCGCACATCTTCCACACAAATTCGCGCGAGATCTTCGAGTACCTCTCGCAGTTCACAAAGTGGCGGCCGTACGAGCATCGAGTGCGCGCGTTCGTCGATGGGAAATTGCTTCCCATCCCCATCAATCTGGACACGATCAATCGGCTCTACGGCCTGGAGTTGGATTCCGCGGGTCTGGAGAAATTCTTCGCCTCCGTGCGTGAATCCGTCGCCCAGGTCCGCACCTCCGAGGACGTGGTCGTGAGCACGGTCGGTCGCGAGCTCTACGAAAAATTCTTTCGCGGCTACACGCGCAAGCAATGGGGGCTCGATCCGTCCGAGCTGAGCTCGCAGGTGACCGCGCGCATTCCCACGCGCACGAACCGCGATGATCGCTATTTTACGGACGCGCATCAATCGATGCCACTCCATGGCTTCACCCGCATGTTCGAGAACATGCTCGACCACGATAAAATCACGATCCAACTCGGCACCGACTACCGCGAGGTGAAAGACTCCGTGCCCTATCGGGAGATGATCTACACGGGACCGATCGACGAGTTCTTCGACTTCCGCTATGGCCGCCTGCCGTATCGCTCACTCGAATTTCGCCACGAAACGCACAACCAGAAGGTCTTTCAGGCGGCGCCGGTCGTAAACTATCCGGACGAGGAGGTGAAGCATACGCGCATCACGGAATTCAAATACCTCACCGGCCAGAAGCACGAAAAGACGAGCATCGTCTACGAATACCCTCAGGCGGAAGGCGACCCGTATTATCCGATCCCGCGTCCGCAAAACGCCGAAATCAACGCCAAATACCAGGCACTGGTGAACGATACGCCGGGCCTGTATTTCGTCGGCCGCCTCGCCTCCTACAAATATTACAACATGGACCAGGTCGTCGGTCAGGCACTCACGCTCTACGCCAGGATCAGCCAGAAGAAGCGCGGCGGGCAGGCGAAAGCTGCTCTCGCCTCCTAGAGACAAAGGCAATCTGCTGTCAGCAGAAGTTCAATCCTGACACACTCAAACTCTAACGAATGAAGCTCGCGGATGTTGAGACCATGCTTCGTGCCCTGAACGATGCGAATGTCCGCTACCTGATCGTCGGCGGACTGGCCGTGGTCGCGCACGGATACGTTCGCTACACCAGAGACGTCGACATTGTCGTCAATCTGGAACACGACAATGTGGTCCGGGCTATGGAGGCCTTGGAACGGATCGGATACCGTCCGCTCGCTCCAGTCCGCGGCGTCGAGTTCGCTAATGCAGAATCCCGTCGGAAATGGATCGAAGAGAAAAACATGATCGTGTTCCAACTCCGCGGGTCCGATCCTGACAGCACGAACCTGGACGTTTTCGTAAAAGAGCCCTTCGCGTTTGCGGAGGAATATGGACGGGCAAAATGGGATGAGGTGGCTGGAGTGCGCGCTCCCATATTGCGGTATGAGGAGCTTATCCGACTGAAACGCGCATCTGGACGGCCGATCGATCTGGGCGACATTGACCAGCTCGAGCTAATGCACGGAAAGACCAATGAGTAACCTCCTCGCCTCTTATGGAATCTCGCCGGAGCGAGAACGAGAGATGTGGGACGCGCATCGTCGTGAGCAGCTCCTGCATTGGGCATCTTTCACGCTGACTCAAAAGATCCAGATGCTGGAAGAAATGGAAGAAGTGGCCAAGTCGATGCACGGGGGCAAATTGCCGCCGCGCCCATCTGAGAGCGGCAAGTAGCGCCGGCAGCTCCGTCCTTCCATTGCCGGTAGATTGAGTCTATGCCTGATCATCTCTCTCGCCTCTTCGAGCGCTACCCGACCTTGCAAGCCTGCGAATCGGATTTGCGCGCGGCCCTCGCGATCCTTCTCACCGCCTTCGAGGCCGGGAACAAGCTGCTCATATGCGGCAACGGAGGCAGTGCGGCGGACTGCGAGCACATCGTCGGGGAACTGATGAAAGGCTTCCAAAAGCCCCGACGAATTCCTGCCGCTGATGCAACCCAGCTTGCAGAACACGCTGGAGCCCTTGGTGCCGCCGTCGCGGGCAAATTGCAGGGAGCGCTTCCAGCTATCTCCCTCGTCTCTCATGTCTCGCTGGTGAGCGCGATCACGAATGACATTGGCGGCGAGATGATCTTCGCCCAGCAAGTTTACGGTTTGGGTAAACCCGGCGACGTCCTGCTCGGGATTTCGACTTCCGGAAATTCGGCCAACGTCATCAAGGCCTTTGCCGTAGCCAAAACCTTTGGCCTGCAAACGATGGCGCTGACCGGACGCTCAGGGGGAACCCTCGCGCCACTGGCGGATGTTGCGATTTGCGTCCCCGCCGATGATGGCGTCGCGGACATCCAGGAACTTCACGTGCCCGTGTATCACTGGCTATCCATCGAGGTGGAAGAAAAGTTCTTTGGTTAACACGGACGGGACCGGTGTTGCCCCGGCAAGTCGGAGAGATGAGAGATCCCATGCTCATGTCGGCTGCCAGGCGACGGCACGCTTCGAGGGATTTCACATGAATCGAAGACAGGCCGCACATTGGCGGAAATTCATCGCAGGCGCCAAGTGCGCGCTGTTGGCCGTCGCCCTGTTGCTCGTCGTCCGACCGACGGATGCCGCTGAATACGTCGTCGCGCAGCGAGATCCCAAAGCCGCCGATACCAACGCGGGAAGTGCTGAGGCGCCCTTCAAGACCATCTCTGCGGCGGTCGCAAAGGTCAAAGCGGGCGACCGGGTGATAATCCACGGCGGCGACTACCGTGAGACCGTGATTGTCACCGCTTCGGGCACGGCCGAAGCGCCGATCGTCTTCGAGGCCGCACCCGGCGAAAAGCCTGTCATCAAGGGCTCGGACATTCTCACGGGCTGGCAACGGGATGAAGGCCAGGTTTGGAAATCAACTCTGCCGCCGCTTCCTCCGCGTGGACAGGACGGGAAGGCCCCTTCCTTCTGGAACACGAACGATGTCCGCCAGGTTTTTACTCGCGATGGAGAGTTGCTGGACGCGCAACGTTTGAGACGTGTCGCAAGCCGGGAAGCGATGGAGGCCGGCACCTTTTTTTGCGATCCGAAGGCATCTGCCCTGTTCGTCTGGCTCGCTGAAGGGGCCTCACCAAACGAAAATCCGCCGGAGGCCTCGGTGCGCGGTGCCTGGCTCAACGTCTACGGGTCCCATGTCATGGTGCGCGGAATCGCAATGCGGCACGCCAGCACAACGGCCATCGCCAACTGGCCGGCGTGCAACCTTTATGGCGAAAACAACACTTTGAAAGATTGCGTGATCACCTGGGGCGATTTCGCGGGCGTCAGTCTGTCGGGCAAATCAAATCAACTCCTGCACTCCCTCGTCGCATGCAATGGCGCCGTGGGCGTGGGCGGAACAGGTTACGGCCACACAATTGAAAATTGCCGGATCATTTTCAACAACGTCAATCGGTACAACCCCGACTGGCATGCGGGCGGAGCGAAGCTCGGCCCGACCTTCAATCGCGGTTTCATCCGGCGGAACGAATTCGCTCACAATCTCGGTCCCGGCTTGTGGCTCGATGTGCGTTGTGATGAAAATCTGATCGACGGGAACTTTTCTCACGACAACGAGGGCCCTGGCATCATGGTCGAGATTTCGACCGGCAATTCGGTCCTAAACAATGTTTCTTTCGCTAATCGTAACTTTCTCTCCGGTCCCTATCGGGACGACTCAGGCAAAGAAACCCTCAATTCCTATAGCGAAACGCGGGTTGCGCCATCTCGCTTCATAAAGTTTTATCATGCCGGGGATGGACGTGGAATTTACATCTCGTCGTCGCCCAAGACGAAAGTTCTGCATAACACGGCGTACCTGAATGAGGCCGAAGGAATCTGCGTGGAAGGACCCCCGCGGAGCGATGGAAACGGAACCGTCGCCACAGAAGATTACGTCGTCATGAATAACATCAGCGCTTTTAATCATGGATCGCAGCTCACGCTGCGGCCGGCATCGGAGGACAAGACCCGCGCCATCTCTGATTACAATCTCCTCTTTTCGGTCGGGGCGGTCCTGGCGAAGAATGGATGGGACGGGGCTTCGATGTTCGACCTCCAGCAGTGGCAGAAGACGAGTGGTCACGACACGCATTCCATCGACGCTGATCCGCAGTTCGCGATGGCCGCGATGGAAGACTTCCGCTTGTTGAAGAGCAGTCCAGCTCTCCGAGCAGGAAAACCGCTGGGTGAAGTTGATCATGATTATTTCGGCGAAGACCGCGGAGGAGAAAAAACCACGCTCGGGGCTTGCGAGGTCCTTGCCCGCAGTTACCCGATGCCGATCTGGGACCGATTCACAAATGCACCCGCGACGAGTGCTGGCGGCGTTAAACCCGCACGATGAGCCTCAAACGGCAGGCGGTCTGGAGCATGACTCCGCTCCTGGTCGTAACGGTCGTCAACCTCGTTTCCGTGCCGCTTTTCTATCGTTACCTCGGTCCGGAAATGTATGCCCTGTGGTTCTACGTCCTGACGTTCACGGGCGCGTTTGGTTTTATGGACCTCGGACTCGGAGTGGCGGTTGGCCGTTACATCGGAGTCGCCCTAGGGAAAGGCGACTTGGAGGCGGTCCGGGAATATTGGGGAACTGGGAATGTGATCGCGATTCCCCTACTGGCAGTGATGGCTGTCGGGTTCGCGATCGTGGGTGTCGTCTTCGGTCCAGCTTGGTTCAACGTCGCACCAGACAGGGTTGCGCTTCTGCGTTGGTCCTTTGTCGCCGGGGGCGCGGGCTTATTCTTTTCCTACTACTGCCAGTTCTGGCTCGTCCTTTCGCAGGCCCACCTTGATTTCAAATTTTTGGCCATTCTGCGGACGGCGATAAGTCTCTTGCAGGTGGTTCCGTGTATTCCGCTGGCCTGGGCAACGCGGAATCCCCTCGTTCTCATTCTTTGGTCAAGCGCTACGACGGCAATTCAGCTCGTGATTTTTGCATGGCATGGACGACGCAAATATCGGCTCGGCTTTAACGTGCGGAATGCAGGTATGAAACGAGCGCGAGAGATGTCCTTATATACTGGCAAGACCTTCGCGACGCTCTTGGCGCAGTCAGTGCTCGGGTCAGCCGATCGGTTGGTTTTGGGGAAGCTAGCCCCACCGGCTGATTTCGCGCATTACACCATTTGCAGCAATGTTGGCGGCAGGATTCAAGGGTTGAGCGCCGCAGTCATGGGGCCCGTCTTTAGCAATTCGAGCCGCTCCGTCGGAAGTGGCACACGTGGCTCGCTCGCCGCGGTTTATAATGAAACCTTCGGGTTCACCTTTCCCTGGTATTTGCTGGTTTCAGTTTGGGTCGCCCTCTGGCATCCGGCGCTGCTTCGGCTTTGGCTTGGACAGGATCTTGGCGCCAGCCTTGGTCCGATCTTCGTCCCAGTGGTCGTCGGCTGTTGCCTGAGTGCCATCTCGAATATTTCCGGCGCCCAGCTTGGTCCTCTCGATCGCGTTGGCGTGAGCTTGTTCTTCACTATTCTCACCGGCGGGCTTCTCATCGCCGCGGTTTATTTCGGATGGCTCTGGTACGGTCTGATCGGCGTCGCCTGGGGATTCCTTATCAGTCGCGTGGGGCTGGTCGCCCAGGACATCTTTGTCATTCACCTTGTCCAAGCCGGTGGCTGGTTGGCGGCCATGACGTGGAAGACGGTCGCTGCTCAGGCGGTGATCGCCCTGCTCTTCAGCGCGGTTTTTCTGGTGCTTCCTCGGGATTCATTCTGGACTGTCATTCCGGCTACCATGCACGGCTTGATTGTGGCCGCGTGGCTCCTGCGCTCGCAGCTGCAGCGCAGCTTCGCCGCCGCGACCAGATTAGGAAACGGTCCTGCCTGATGCGCGCCGCAAAAAAATTTATCGTGTGAGCATTTGTTTGCGACGCCTGGCGGAGATACCGGCGCAGGAGCTTGAAGCATTGGAGCGAGCGATGACCGATTTCTACAATCATCCGCCCGACACGTATTACGCAATCGCCAATCAAGCCGCGCAGCAATACACGCCGGAGCTCATGCCGTTCCATTGCGATCTTGTCAGCCGCGTTAGACCAGGCATGAACGTTTTGGAATTTGGTTGTGGCACAGCCCATCTCTGCCCCGGAGTCGAGAACCGCGGGGGTGCTTATACCGGAATGGATCACAGCGCCGAGTTGCTCGAAGAGAATCGCCGGAACTTTCCGAGTGCCCGTTTTCACGCAATCGGAACTGAAACCGGCGAGATGTTCGATCTTGTCGCCAGTCTCTACACGATCGAGCACGTCACTAATCCTCCGGCTTACCTTGAACAGTTGTGGAATTTTTCAAAACCGGGTGGGTTGATCGCAGTGATCTGCCCGGAGCTAATTGATAATAATGCCCTCGCCCCAAGTCTCTATTACGGGAGCACGCCGCGACGCTTTCGCGAAAAGGTGCGTGCCTTAGACTGGGCGGACGCCTGTTCCCACGTGATCGACCTGAAGTGGAGGGCCGCACGATGGAAGGCCAGGGCGCGTGGCGCACCCCCGGGCGCGTTTTGGATCAACACTCGGCCCAGCGAGCTGAACGGAGGGATTCACGGCATCGATACGGACGCGATTCACCTGCCGCGGCTGGCGGACCTGAAGTGGTGGTTCCTGCGGCGGGGCGCGGAGATCGTGACCACTTCTCTTGAAATGAAGGACGTGCCGCCGGCGGTCCTTGCGTTCAATTGCTATATTCTCGTCCGTAAAGGCAGTTGATCGCGCATAGTTGCGGATCAACGACTCGTTTTGTGAACCAGCCGAATGTTATTCTCACCACGATTCACCGCCTGCCAGCGGCTGCGGTGGCGCCCTTTTTTTTATCTCTTAGGCGCTTCGACTTCTCCGGCGAGATCGTGGTCTTCGCGAGCGGGGTTGACCCGGAATCAGTCTTGCAGCTCGAGCACTGGGGGGCGCAGGTGAAGCATTTTCGCTTCCGGGGCCAGCACGTGGGCAACCGGCTCGCGCGCTTATGGCCGATTTGGAGACTGGCCTTCGCCAGCGCAATGCCAGAGGCTGCAAAGCACGCCCTGGCTCATCAGGTCTTTCATCTTTTCTACCGACGTCATCTTCTTTACCTCGAATTCTTGGAGCAATCCGGTGAGAAGTACGAGCGTTTCCTGGTGACCGACTGTCGCGACGTCTTTTTCCAAAAGGATCCATTCGCCTGGCCGCAAGCGGAGGGACTCCACGCTTTCCTCGAAGAAGAATCCTCGCGGGTAGGACGATGCCCACATCACATTCGGTGGATTGGGAGCCAGTTCGGGGAAGAGGTGCTTCGGAGTCTCTGGAATGAAACGGTTTCCTGCGCCGGCACCGTTTTCGGCGATCGGGCTAGTCTGCGCTCTTATCTGCGAAAGATGATTCACCTAACGATGCGAGCCAGAAGCTTGCGCGAAGCCGACTCCGATCAAGGATTGCACAATGTGCTGGTTCGCCGGGAACAGCCACCCAACCTTACCCTTCATGAGAATCGGCGCGGACCTGTCATGACCGTCGGTCCGATGAAAATAGATGATCTTCGCTTCAACCCGGATGGCTGGGTGACGAACGAGGCGGATGAAATCGTGCCCGTCCTTCATCAGTATGATCGTATTCCAGAACTGAGCGAAATGTTGCTTGGTCGGATCCGGCAGATGCTTTGATTCGAAGACAACATCCATGTCGCTTCCGATAGAAAAGCCGTACCGCGCTGACGTTTGTAATATTTGCGACAGCCCCCGGTATCGCTGGGTGCATTATTTCGCGGAATGGAAACTTGGACGCGATCCCGTCCGCGACGTGAGCATTGTTCGTTGTTCCGCCTGCGGCGTGCGTCGTCGCAGTCCGGGTATTTCGGACGATTACGAAGAGCAGTATCACGTTCCGTACGTCGAGCAGGGACGCGCGATTCACCCTCATCAGCTCAGTCATTTCAGCGATTTGATGATGGCGCGCCTGCGCCAATTCGATGCCACCGGCGTTCGTTTTCTGGACGTCGGTTGTTCTACGGGCCGCGTGTTGCGCCTCGCGGCCACTTTAGGTTTCCACGCGACCGGTCTCGATTACTCGAAGTGGGCAGCAGATTGCTGCAGGGAACTTGGTTTCGAGACGCGGCAAGGCAGCATCATTGGGCAATGGGATGGTAGTGAGGTTTTCGACGTCATCCATTGCTGCCATACGATCGAGCACGTCCCGGATCCCGTCGCTTACATCACCGAGATGTACCGGCTGCTTGGACGCGGTGGACAACTGATGATCGCCCTTCCTAACTACGCATCGTTTCCGCGATGGGCGCTAGGGGAAAAATGGGGCACCTGGTGTCTCGACTCGCACCTCTGGCAGTTTACCGCCGCGCAAATGTGCCGCCTTCTCCGTCAACAAGGTCTCTCAATTTTCTCCTGCCGAACTTTGCATGGCTACGATCCAGACAGCCGTCTGAAAAGACGCGTCCTCGATACCACGGCGCTCCTTGGTTTCGGCGACGGCTGCAACATCGTCGCGGTGAAACATTGAGATGCGACAAGTGTCGTTAGTCGTGTGCCTGCATCGGGAAAAAGACTTTCTTGCCCGGCTTCTGGACGGATCTGCGGGCCTTTATGATGACCTCGTTGTGGTGCACGATGGGCCGGAAGATGAAAATTCAGAAAGCGTTTCGAAGCCCGCTTCCTTTGACCCTATTGCAACGGACTTCGCCACACTCCGACCCGATTCACCTCTGCCGATTGGATACTTGGAACCGGCGGGGCCGCCTCAGGCTGGCAGTATTCATGAGCTGGTCGTGCAGCATCACGGACGCTTCTTCGAAGGCCCCCGCTGTTTTCAGCAGGAACCACACTGGCCGTTCGCCTGGTCGCGCGCGCAACATGATTGGATCTTGCGGCTCGATGCCGATGAGTGCCCCAGCGAAGAGCTGAAAGTATGGCTTCGGGCTTTCCGCAGCGACTCGGAGCCGGCGCATGACGTCTCCGGTTATACCTGCATCTGGCCGTTGTGGAACGGTCGTTGCACGATCACAAAACGATGGCCCCCCGGGCGGTTATTTCTTTTCCATAAGCAGCGGGTCCGTTTTTTCGGCATGGTGGAACACGTCCCGACCCCTGATGAAACGACGGAGCCGCTCCCGCTCATTCTTGAACACAAACCGACCCGGAAATCCTACGGGCTGCGCAACCTCGTCCTGCGTCCGCAGGCCTACTCCTGGCGCCGCGTGATTGCGGAATCCTTGCTGAAGAAGCCCGCTGATTTGCCTTGTTGGCGATGTCTCGGCGAGGAGTGGCCGCAGGTTTGGGAGGATATTCGGAGTCGCCCTCTTCGGACCGCTCTCTACCGGCTAGCCATCTGGCCGCTGCTTATCATGCGGGACATGCTGCGCGTCGAGGGACGCATCATTCTGGCTGCGGCAATCCCCGGAGGAGTCCACCATTGCCTGATCGCACTGAACTACTGGCGATTGCGACGCTTCACAAAAGAAGCATGAGTCCCGGTTTTCCCCGGCTGCTGGTTGCGACTGAGTTTTCGCCGAACGCTTCCGGCGGGGGCCCCGCCGTTGTGCGGCAGATGCTACGAGATTGGCCGGCGGATCGCTTGTTCTGGTGGAGTTGCTCCGGTGAAACCGAGAAGCCATTCGGACGCGACGTGGCGGGGCATCGCGTCGCGAGTATCCCAAAAAAGCTTTACCCCCAGAGGAAATTGCCGCGCGTCAAAGCGTGGTGGCTTGAACAACTGTGGGTGCCATGGGCTGCGAGACAACTGCGTCTGGCGATTCGCGATTTCCAACCCGAGGCGATCTGGGTAATCCCACACCAGTGGTCTATTCTCCCTTTAAAGACGGCGCTCTCCACCTCGCGCATCGGCTTTCATGTCACCATGCAGGATTACGCGGACAGTCGATCAAATGCCGCGAGAATCGGCCTAAATCGCGGCCGTCGCTTCGCCGCAGCCGCTCGCCTCCTTTATCGCGACGCGACTACAAGAGATGCGACATCTCATCCGATGATCGAAGATCTTGAGCGGTCAACGTCGTGCTCCGCGGCTCAGATGCTGCACGCCGGATTAGAGCAGGATGACCTCCGAGCGCTGGGCTCAATCGGCAGCTCCACCCATCCCGCCATCCGGATAGCTTATGCTGGAACAATCATCGTCGAAGATGTTTTCACAGCGTTTGTTGACGCTCTGAAAAGTCTTCGCCCAAAACAAAATCGTCCGATCGAACTGCACCTCTTCAGCGCACACAGCTATCGGAACCGTCCATGGTTTGATCCCGATTGGATGTCGGAAAACGGCAACCTGCCGGAAGCCGAGTTGGCAGCGCGCCTGAAAGAATGCACATGGGGATTTGCCCCGATGGCTCTGGGCGACGATGACCCGCAATACAATCGATTCAGTTTCCCGACCAAGTTTATCAGCTACCTGGCCGCCGGCTTGCCCATCATCACCCTGGGTCATAGTCGGAGCAGTGTGACAAAGATGGCCAGGGATTATCGCGTCGGCATTTGCCTGGATGAGTCGAACGCCGGCGATGTGGCTTCTGCGTTAGGTGTGGCTCTGAATCTGCCTGAGCCTCGAAGATTCTTTCGTGAAGAAATCACTCGCTGCGCCCGGCAGGAATTCGATGCCACAAAGATGCGTCATACCCTGCATCGCTGCTTTGAGGAATGTGTCCGAGCGACCAATCAGAGTAGCGCTTGTGGCAGCTTCATTCAGCGGTAAGAATCAACGCGGATGGATTCCCCCCACAACCCAAAGCTAAAGTCGGCCCTGATCATAGGCAGCTGCCTTGTGGTGGCGATCTTCCTGGGCCGAATGATTGGTGAGGAAGACCACAAGAGACTTCTTCTCGGAACGGTCATGGTCTTAGGCTGCTCTCTTTGGTTTTTCTCGGGCCGATTTTTTTGGGTCCTCACGATCGCTTCCTCCTTTCTGGGCGGAACTTTTCCCATCTTGGGCGGGCAATTCACTCCCTTCCAAATCTTGATGGCGATGGGTTTGCTGAAGTTCGTAGTCGAGGATGTCATCTTCCGGCGAGCACGCCTCAAGCTACCGGGAAGATTCGATCTGATTATGATTACTGGCTTTATGGCCGTCATCGTTTTCCACGGCGTGGGCGACCGCTTTGGCATGCGCTTTCTCGGTTCCACCGTATGGGGCGGCCGCCAGTACGTGAACATTTTCGTCGGTCTGGCCGCATTCTTCGTTATTCAGAGCATTCCCAAGAAGCCGGGATTGTGGGCGAAGTTCCCGTATGTGGTCCTCGCCATTGCGTCCTTCGATCTCCTCGTCGCGCTGGTCACGACCATCGCCCCGTTTTCGATCTACTATATTTATCCGTTTTATTCCGCGGTTTCGATGTCCAGCTTGCAAGAGGCGATCGGAGGCAGTGCCGATCTTACCGGGCGTATCGGGGCATTTGGGAATTTCGGAGTTCTGCTCATGACACTTATTTTCGCCAGGATTTCGCTAAGAGCGCTTCTGCACCCGGCAAACTTCTTCCGCTGTCTCGGGCTCATGGCAGGCGGGTTGGCCGTTCTGTATTCCGGCTACCGCTCGGCAGTCCTGAATTCCTTCCTTCTCGTTGTTAGTGCCGGAATTCGTGACCTCAAAGCTGGTGCGCTGGTTCTTTTGCCGATAATCGCCGCACTCTTTTTTGCACTGTCGGTCGTAAATTCCGAAGTCGTGACATTACCCCGACAAATTCAGCGGGCCCTCGCCTTCCTTCCTGGTGATTGGGACGCCCAAATGGCGCGGGACGCTGCGGCTTCGAATGACTTTCGCGTAACGATCTGGACCCTTTGGGCGCGCGAGTATTTCCCCAACCAAGCTGTTTTCGGTCGAGGTTTCGGTTTCAAAAGCGAGTGGACAAAAAAATCTCTCTATTACGGCGAGGGCACTGATTATCGCCAGATGGTCGAAACCGGCAACATTCACAACGGCGCCATTGCGGCCGTCGACACCTTCGGAATTTTAGGGACGCTTTTCTTCGCGGCGTGGAACATAAGCTTGCTCGCGCGCGCCCTGCGGGTTTCGTTTGATCGCCGTGGCGGAGATTATCTCGCCTTGCGCTTCCTTGCGCTTTACCTCGCTGTCTCGATCGTCTCCTATTGGATCGGCTCATCCAGTGTGGGCTCGTTTCTGCCACAACAGTTTGCACTCGCTGGACTCTTCATGCGTCTACGGAAAGATCTACAGCCAAGCGAATCGAGTCCGCGCCCTGCCAGTTATGCCGCCATCGACCGAAACAGACTTCCAAGGCCAGTTAAGCAGCGCCGAGCGCCAGTTGCTTACCGAGGCAATTCTGAAGGCAGCGCACAAGCCTAGGGTTGCCCTGGAGGTCGGGACATGGCTGGGCGGCGGCAGCACCATCCACCTCCTCCGCGCCCTCGAGGAAAATGGCGCCGGACACCTCTGGGGGATCGAAGCCGACGAATCGATTTACGAGCGAATGATTGCCAACATTCGATCTGTCTCTCCACAGCTTGTCGCGCGCTTCACACCGCTCTTTGGTCTGTCCCAGGAAGTGATCCCACGCTGGCTGGCGGAACAGGACGAAAACTTCCAGATCGACCTCGCCTTCCTGGACGGCGGGAATAATCCTTCCGAGCAAATCATCGAGTTTCGATTAATCGATCCGCACATGCCCGTCGGCGGAATTTTGATGTCGCACGACGCCAAGCTGCGCAAAGGAAAGTGGCTTATCCCGTACCTTCGCCGACTCGACAATTGGGAATCGCAGCTTCACGACGTGAGCGCGGAAGGCTTTTTTTTTGCCAGAAAGATCGCCCCACAGCCATCCGCTGACAGTCTTCGCTCCGCACGATCTCATCTCTTTCGGATGCGCCTTGAACCGGCCGAGATAGCGGCGGCTCTCCTGCCCGCCAAAATTTGCGGCGCCGTTTTGCACCTCTTGCCGGACCGTCTCTCTCTCAAACTCGGACAAGGAAGAGTTTGATTTGCCAGCGCTTTTAGCCGGCGGCGAATCATGAAGATCTTGTTCTCTCAAGGATTGCCCTTCTTTCTCGCGCACGGCGGCACGCAGACTTTTGTCGAATCTATCATGCGGGAGCTTCCCGGACTGGGCGTGGAAGTAGAACCGGAGCGCTGGTGGGATGAATCCCAGCGCGGCGACATTCTGCACTTTGTCGGTCGACCCAGTTCTGCGCTGCACGTCACACTGGCCAGGCAGAAAGGGTTCAAAGTCGTAATGACCGAGTTTCTGGATCAGCCGTCTTCGCGCAGCAGAAGGGCGCTGTTTCTGCAACGCCAACTCATTCGCTTCGGCCGAAAAGCCCTCGCTGGACTTACGGGGCGGCTGGCGTGGGACGCCTACCGCGAATTGGATGCCATGGTTTATGCCGCTCCGCACGAATGGGAGACGGCGAAATATCTCTTCGATGCCACACCATCCCGCGGCTTCGTCGTTCCGCATGGCCTTCCACCTTCCGCACTCGCCGCCCTGCAAGAACCGGCTGAGTCCCGGAATTACCTTATTTCCGTCGCAACCATCGCCGCCCGAAAAAACACCGTCCTCCTGGCACAAGCCGCTCGCGAAGCTCACACACCAATCGTTTTCCTTGGGAAACCCTATTCGCGGGAAGATGCCTACTTTCGGGAGTTCGTGCAGCTCGTGGATAACGAGTTTGTTATCTATCCCGGATTCGTCTCGGAGGAAGAAAAGTTTTCCTATTTGAAACAGGCGCGCGGATTCGTTCTTCTCAGCAAATTCGAGAGCGGTTGTGTTGCGGCGTATGAGGCCGCCGCCGCCGGTCTGCCATTGCTCCTGCCGACGTTACCCTGGGCAACACGTGGCTATCCACGCTGCTCCGGCATGACCCACGTGACTCTGGGCTCGGCGCATTCGCTCGCACCGGCGTTGCGCGCCTTTTACGAGGGTGCGCGGCGCGGCGCTGCGCAGACGTTTCCGGTCCTGAGCTGGCGCGATGTGGCACAGCGCTATTTGCAGATCTACCAAGGCCTGACGA
>Ga0136617_10000971_pt1 | contig 25228 bp, 9 predicted proteins | sample AntDrymUQ3222106_2_FD_129672 | JGI IMG/M metagenome (GOLD analysis project Ga0136617, IMG submission 129672) | Polar desert sand microbial communities from Dry Valleys, Antarctica - metaG UQ322 (21.06) | ecosystem: Environmental > Terrestrial > Soil > Desert | place: Antarctica: Dry Valley...
ACCTGGGGGGTCTCACTTGCCTCGCACTTCGCCGGAGCCCTTCCCCGGACCACGACCCACCGTCCATTATCGACACCCAACAGCAGCAGGACGACAGGGGGCAACGGGGCGATGAGCGGGCACGACGTGAACACCGCATTGCGGGGGTTGCTGGATGAGGCGCAGATGAGCAACATCGCCCTCGGCCGCGCGGTGGTGGCCGCGGGGGCCAGGGAAGGAACACATCTGGGCACTCAGCTACCAGGCCACCATCAGCATCGACATCCTCGCGACAACTAACCCTTGACAACACAACCCGCCGCCTAGTGCAGCACTGCAGAAGCCCTTCGGGGTCTGGATGAGGTTCGCGGTGTCATGGCGGCTGGAGCCTTGGGAGTCGGGGGCGACCACTGCCGGGTGAGGGGTAGGAGACGCCCGCGGCGAGAGCGGGGCCGAGCAGTCGAGGGTGACCGGGGCCGGGGTGTCGTCGGTGTTGGGGCGGGGGTTCGCGGAGCGCGCCCGGGGATGGTGTTCGGGCGGGTCCACAGGTCCATCGGCGGCCTCTGTTGCCGGTTCGTGATCGCCGTGGGCACACGCTCACGCAGGTTGCGGGGTGCGAGGGCGTGCGTTTGCGGTCATCGATCGAGCCCGGTCGTCGAGGTGTCGGTGGTGGTGGCGTGATCCAGATGCCCCGGCAGAACCTGCGCGGCGCCGCGCGTGTCGTCAGCGCTGCGAGAACAACGCTGTCGACACGTTCGACGTCGCCCCCGTCCGACCGATGGCCCAGATCGGTCGGAGAGGCGCCAGGCTGTGGGCTCACCGCCGCGTGGGCCGCGAGCACGGTGCTCGCTGGGCGGTGATGCAGGTGGCGCTGCACAACGCGGCGACTCGGGAGTTCTACGCGGGCCTGGGCTGCGTGGAGCACCACCGCTACCGGTACCTACGACCACGCTAATCCGACGCCGAGGCCAACCTGCCCGCCCCCACCCCAATGACCGACGAGCTCTGCATAGAGCGTGCTGTCCCGGAGCAGAACCTCATGGGTGCCGAGCAGGGGCTCGGCACCACCCCATGACAAGAATTCGGTCGGCGCGGCGCGCCGAGCTGATCCGGTGCGCGATCACGACGAGCGTGCCATCACGCAGCGCGAAAGCGCGTTCCGCTCGCGCCTCGGCAACGGGATCGAGATGGCAGGTCGCCTCATCGAGGATGACGACCCCGGCCGGCGACAGGTAGATCCGAGCGAGCGCGATGAGCTGGCGTTCCCCGGGTGACAGGCTTCCGCCGCCCGGCTCGATCTCTCCGTCATAGCCCGTTGAGGCGAGGTGCTGCCAGGATCGGTCCTGAGGCGGATAGCCCAGCAGTTACTGGGTGGTCGGATCCCCGCCGTGCCAGTGCCCGACCAGGTCCCGGTACAGCGCGGAGCGCACCAGCAGCTCCTGGTGTGTCCCGGCGAGGACCGCGCCGCCGTCCAGCAGCAGGATCCGGTCGGCGCGCAGCGCCGAGCTGATCCGGTGTGCGACGATCAGCAGCGTGCCGCCACGCTCCGCGAAGGCGAGCTCGGCACGCATCTCGGTCTCCGGGTCCAGGTGGCAGGTCGCCTCGTCGAGGACCATGAGGCGGGCCGACGAGAGGTAGGCCCGAGCCAACGCCACCTGTTGGCGTTCGCCGGCCGACAGCACCGCCGGGTCGATCTCGAGGTCGCAGCCACCGAGTCGTTCGACCAACGGCGACATGCCCAGCGCACGGACGGCAGCGGCGATCTCGTCCGAAGCGACGTCCGGCCGCAGGTAGCACAGGTTCTCCCGCAGCGTCCCCGCGAACACGTAGGCCTCCTGCGGGATCAGCACCCGACGCTCGAGCAACTCCTCGCGAGGCCACTGCGTCAGCGCTTCCCCGCCGAGGCGCACACAACCCTGGTCGGGCTCGAGCATCCCGGTCACCAGCGCGGTCAGAGTCGATTTGCCCACGCCGCTGGGGCCGACCACCACCAGGTGTTGCCCGCTGGGTATCAGCAGGTCCACGGCACGCAGTACCGGCTCGGCGTGCGGACCGTAACCGAACGTCACCCCGCTCATCTCCAGATGGTCACTGGGCGGCCGTGTCCGGGCGGACGCGGGCGCGGCGGACGGCGGTGCCGCCCCCATCTCGACGATGCGACCCAGCGTGACGCCCAGCAGCAGCGCACTGCCGCCCACCACCCGAACCAGGTGCGCCAACGCCGGCTGCACCCCCTGCACCACGTAGGTCACGGCACCGAGCAGCTCACCGGTCGTCAGGCCGTCGCGCAGCAGCCAGGGCGCTGCGACGAGGATCGCGACCACCGGAAGCCAGCCACCGACGCCGAGGGCGAGGGTCCGCATCGCGGTGAAACGCGCCAGCTCGGTCGCGGCCCGGGCCTGGGCGTTGACGGAGCGGCCGGCCGCGGCGTGCGTCGCGGGCTCGGCGCCGCAGGCGACGATGTCCCGCAGCCCGCCGGTCAGCCGGGCAGCCTGGACAGCGATCTCCTCCTCGGCCAGCACGATGGTCTTCTGCTTGCGGACCATCGAGGCCAGCGCGGCCAGGAACAGCCCGATCCCGACGACCAGCGGAGGCAGCACCAGCACCAGCATGACCGGGGCCAGCGCGGCCAGGCCCAGCAGGGCGCCGACGGCCGTGGCCAGGAAGCTCTCCACGATCATCAGCAGGTTGGCGAAGGACTCCCGGACGATTTCGACCTGCCGTGTCAGCCGGGCCACTCCCCCGGTGTCGGCAACGGCTCCCGGTCGGGTCGAGCGGTGGATCGTGCCGGTCACGCCCAGCGTGACGAGCTCGTCGCGGAACGGCTCGACGACACCGGCCAACCGCCGGTAGGTCTGGCGGGTTCCGAACGCACCGACCAGTCCGCCGACGGCCAGCACGCCGAGCCATCCGAACCCGGTTGCGGGCCGACCTGCTAGGAAGCCGTCGTCGAGCGCCCTGGCGACGAGCAGACCGGACAGGAATGCTGGTATCGCGGCGACCAGGGACCAGCCCGCGAGCCGGACAAGCAGCCGCCGGCGCCGCCGTAGTACCGACAGCAGTAGGTCTGCGACCGGTCGCCCGATGCCCGGGGGGCTCATGGCACGCCCGCAGGGCACGCTGCCGCGGTTTCGGCGCGGACCGGGGCGAAGACCGCACGGTAGTCGGGGTCGTCCCAGAGGTCCCGGTGCCGGCCGCAGGCCCGGATCCTCCCGCCGTCGAGCCAGAGCACGAGGTCGGCCCGGGCGGCGGTGGAGGCACGGTGCGCGACGATCAGGCGGGTGCGGTCGGCCATCGGGCCGGTGAGTACCGCGCTGATGTGATGCTCGGTGACCGAGTCCAAGCTCGCGGCGACATCGTCGAAGATCAACAGCCGGGAGGGGCGGACGAACGCGCGGGCCAGCCCGATCCGCTGGATCTCCCCGCCGGAGAGGCGCAGGTCGTCGCAGCGGGTGCGGTATCCGTCGGGGAGCCGCAGCAGCACGTCGTCGATCCGGGCCGCTCGCGCCGCGACCCGGACCCCACTCTGCGCCACCGGCGCCAGCCCGAGGGTGATCGCGTCGGAGACGGTTTCCCCGAGCAGCACCGGACGCTCGAACCCGTAGCTCACCGCCGTCCTTAGCACGTCATGGTCCAGCGCGGGCAGCGGCACACCGGCCAGGGTCACCTCGCCCTCGTCCGGGTCCAGCAACCGGCCGGCCAGCGCGGCCAGCAGGGACTTGCCGGCCCCCGAGCGACCGACCACGGCCACCGCCGAGGACTCCGGCACGACCAGGTCCAGGCGGTTCAGCAGCGCCGTCCCGTCGGCGTCGCGCACGGTGACCCCACGGAACTCCAGCGGGCTCGGCCCGCGGGGCAGGGCGACGGAGCCGTAAGTCCGCGCCGGCAGCGCGAGCACCTCGGCCACCCGCCCGGCGGCCGAGCGGAGCCGGACCAGCCGGCCCAGCGCCGAGGTCGTCGCGCCGAGTCCGGTGGCGAGCCCGACGTACTGGGCGGCTGCGAGGAGCTCGCCCGGGCTGATCCGCCCGCGCGAGAGCTGCCAGCCGGCCACCGCGAGGACCGCGAGCTCCAGCAGCAGCACCAGGGCCGCCTCCTGTGCGGCGATCCGGCCCTGCGCGTGCCACATCCCGACGCCGTGGCGGTGCAGCTCGGGCAGCGGCGCGAGCACCCGCTCCGTCTCGCGGTCAGCCGTGCCGGCGGCGGCGATGGTGCGCGCCCCGGCCACCGACTCGGCCAGCCGCCCGGCGACCCGGCCCTGCACCTGCAGGTAGCGGTCGGCCAGCGCGGCGGCGTCGCGGACGAATGCCCGCGCCAACGGCGCGAGCAGCGGAAGGGTCACGAGGAAAGTGACACAGAGCCACGGGTCGATCAGCGCGAGCGCGACGGTGCCGCCGACCGCGGGGAGCAGGGCGGTCATGCTCCAGATCGCCACGGTGGCCACCTGGCCGGCGTCCGCGGCGTTGCCGACGAGCCGGCCCGACAGGTCCCCGGCGGTGAACGTGCGGGTGGCCGCCGGACCGGTGGCGAGCAGGTGGCGCAGCAGGGTGTGCCGCAGCCGCGCCGTGGCCCGGGCGCTGCTCAGCCCCGCGGCCAGGTCGTCGAGCACGTCGCAGGCGACGATCACGGCGATCAGCAGGCCGCACCACAGCAGCCACGACCCGGGGTCGCCCACCAGCACGGCGTCCAGGGTGGCACCGAGCACGGCCGGGAACGCGGTCGAGGCCGCCGCGAGCAGCAGCGACGCCACGGCCAGCGCCACGGTCGCGGCGCCCCCGCTGCGCACGACCCGGCCCAGCAGGCGGGTGGCCCGGCGGCGCTCGGACGGCGTCGCGGTGTCGCCCTCGGTCATGTCCGGTCCTCGACCTCGTCGCGGGAACGCGCCCGCCTGATGGAGAAGGCGCCCCCGGCCGGCCAGGGCCGGGGGCGCCGTGGGCATGGGAGGCGTTCTACGACGCGTCCCGTTCCGATCCGTGGATCAGCTGTGGCAGAGCAGCAAGCTCAGGCCGCTGTTGTTGCCGCAGCCCTTGCTCCCGCCGCTCTTCCTGCCGTGGCCCTGGGGCGTCCCGGCGGTGGGCTCTTCCATTCCCTGCAGGTCGAGGAGTGCCATGGGGGTGATCTCCTTCTCTCGGTCGTGCTCTTGGCGGTTCCGGCATGGTTGCCGGCCGCACATCTCGGGGGGCGAGCAGGGGCAGCGTGACCGGCTGGTCGTGCAGCGCGGCGCCGACCGCGAGCAGTACCCCTGCGGTGCCGGTGGCGAGGTCCATGGACAGCCGCAGCAGCTGCTCGCCGGGGAAGGCCAGGTGTCCCTGGTAGTCCAGGGCGTGCCAGGCCAGGCGCTGCACGTGCGCGGCCACGACCGGGTCCACCGCCGCGGCGGTGCCGGGGGCGTGCGCGTGGCTCAGGTAGGTGATCAGCCCGGCCCGGCCCCAGAACAGGCCCGGCTCGACGTAGAACGGCGCCTCGGCGGCCCGTCGGATCGACGCGGCGGCCGCGGCGAACCGCTCGTCGGGGCGGTGGGAGAGGTACTCGTCGAGGACCAGGCCGATCCCGGCGCTGCCGTCGGCGAGGTAGGGCATCGTCCGCCAGCCCTCGTTGACCTGCATGCTGGCGTCGTCCTCGCGCAGCACGCAGCGGCGCAGGTCCTGGCGCAGCGCGACCGCCGCGAGGTCGAGCAGCTGCTCGTGGCCGGTCTGGGAGTAGAGCCGCAGAAACAGCAGAGCCGGGCCGGACGAGCCGCGCAGCAGCCCCGCGTGCGGGTGGTCCCCGCCGCTGAGCGTGCCCACCGCGTCCTCGTCGCCCAACCGGTCGGCGACATGCGCGACCGCCTGATGGGCAGCGGCCCGGATCGACTCGTCGCCGGTGACGTCGGCGAAGTGCAGCAGGTTCAGCGCGATGCCCGACATGCCGCTGTAGAGGTCCAGGCCCAGCCGGTCCTGGTTGCCGTCGAGCTCCTCGGCGCAGATGTCGAGGACCTTGCGCGCCTCACTGTCGTGGCCGAGCAGGTGCAACACGTGCGCCACGCCGTGCAGACCGTCGTAGCAGCCCAGCCTGGTGGTGCCGCCGGACTCCGGGTGCAGCGCCCGGTGCAGCAGCCATTCCTCGTGCTGCGGATACCGGCCGGCGCCGGTCACGGCCAGCGCGTAGAGCACCCCGGCGGCGCCGTGGGCGAGGTTGAGCCCGCCGGTCTCGAACTGCTCGATGTCGCCGGGGAAGAGCCGGTCGTCGCGCTGCGGTGTGGCGCTGGCCAGGATGGCGGCCGACATCGATTCCCGGGCCTGTCGCCAGCCGTCGGGGTCGGGCTCGATCACGCTACGGCGCGGGGTCCGCCTACTCTCCGGGCGACCACCGTTCTCCGGGCGCCCACTGATCGTCGCCACCGCCTCGTCGAGGAACGCGCGCGGTACCGGGAACGTCTCGGCGATCACGTCGGCGAGCTGTGCCGCCTTGCCGGGGTCCAGGGCGAGCAGGCTGGTCAGCGGGAGGAACAGGAACAGTCGCAGGCAGGCCAGCGCGTAGCGGTCGATGTCGAAGCCGGTGCGGTCGCGGGGGGCGAGGAAGCCCGGGTCGGCCAGGGTCTGGCGCCTGCCCTCCTCGACCCCGGCCGCGGTCTCGAAGTCGATCAGCACCAGGCGACCGTCCAACGTCAGCAGCACGTTGTTCGGGTGCAGGTCGCCGAGCACGACACCGCGTTCGTGGATCAACGCAACCGCCTGTTCAAGATCCGCCTGTCCGGCGAGCGCCCACCGCGTGTACTCGGCGACGGCCTGCTCGGTGGTGTCGTGCCCGACCAGCGGGTAGCGGTCCACGATGGCGTTGCGCAGCACCGTCCCGTCCACGAAGTCCAGCACCAGGAAGTGATGGTCACCGAGCAGGAAGTGGTCGCGGGCGGCCGCCACCACGGGAAGCCCGGCCAGCCTGGCCAGCATGTCGCGCTCGCGCAGCAACCGGGCCACGGCGTCGGTGCCGTCCAGGTCGAGCCCGGCGTGCGGCCGGGCCTCCTTGAGAACCACCGCCTCGCCGGTGCGGGTGTCGGTGCCGGCGTAGAGGCCGCCGCCGTTGGAGAAGTGGATGGCCCGCTCGATCGCGTAGGCCATCTCGTCGACCCGCACCGCGTTGCGTGCCGCCAGCTCGGGGGCGAGGAACTCCGGGAGCGTGACCCACTCCGGGAGCCGGAAGGTCGGACCCCGCCGATCGGGCACCAACACGCCGTCCGCGTCCTCGATCGCCAGTTCCAGCGCACCACTGGGAGAGGCGCAGAACCGCTCGGCGAACCCGCCGTAGCGCACGTACAGCGGGCCCTGCCGCCAGCGCAAGTCACTCAAGATGTACGGGCCGGGCTGCCCGTCGAGAACCTCGCCGAGCCCGGTGAGCACCCGAGCCAGCTCGGCCTCGTCGACGGGGTAGATCGTCACCAGCTTGCCGCTGGAGCCACGGTGGGCATACTTCGCGTTGCTCAGCAGCAGCGAGTTGCGGTCACGCAGGAACTTGAACGCCACCCCGCGCGCCACGCAGTGGTCCCACACCGCGGCAAGCACGTCCTCGGCATTGTCCAGGCAGGCCGAGACGTGCACCTTCCAACCCTGCGGGGGCAGTCGCACGTCCTCCGGGCGGTGCACCAGCCAGTCGTCGAGCTCCGTCCGCTCCCAACCGGGCGGGACGGGACAGCGGGTGCGGCTGAACTCCGTGTGGATCTCACGCACGGTACCGGGCGCGTCATAGAACAGAGCGTCTGCCAGGCAGTACACTTCGTAGCGCTTGTCCACGAGTAATCCCTTTCGGACGCGTCAATAGGCACTAGATCGAGCGTTTGATGCATCACCAGGCCCCGGCCGATGTGCTCTCAGTCGGGCAGCCGCCCGGACATCGGCGCGTAGCGTTGACACGCGCAAGGATCACGCGGGATGAACGAATACCGTCGGTCGCCGCGTGCCGACTGCCGCCCGTCGAGGGCGTCGAGGGCGTTCTCCAGCACCTCGGTCAGCACCGAGCCGGTAGTCTCAGTTTCGGAGGACCCGAGGAAGACGCTGAGGTTGAAGTCGGCCATCAGTCGCTACTTTCCGTCATGCGTCACACTTTAGAGCGACCCCCTTCATGATGAGTTCGGGTCAGATTCACGAAAGTTTCATGTTTGGTTTCCATCGGTGACGCGGTGGACCCACGGCATCGGGCCGGGATCGACGCCCATCTCCGTCATCCGCTCGACATAGATCTGGTAGCGGCGCCGGGCCTCGCCGAGACGACCGGCCTCGAGCAGAACAGTCACGAGATCAAGGTGCGCCCGCTCGTCGTAGCTGTCCTGCCCGAGCAGCCGCAGGGCGTACCGCACCACCCCGTCGACGTCACCGGCCTCCCGTAGCCTGGCGACCAGCGCCCTGAGCAGAGCGACGTAGATGGCCCGGACCTCCTCGGCGAGCGGCTCCGCCCATTCCAGGTAGGGATCGTCTTCGAGGAAGCCCCCGGCGTGCGCGGCTTCGGCCTCCGCGAGTCGCACGGTCGCGTCGGGCGCTGCACACCGGTGGGCGTCGAGCGCGGCGATTGCGCGGCTGAGGAAGCTCTCCACATCGACCTCGACCTGGTTGCGGTCGAGCCACACCGAGTGGCCGTCGGAGGCGAGCGGCCCCTCACCGAGCCGCTGCGGCGCCAGGACGTCGCGCACCATCGACAGCAGCACGGAAAACCGGTTCCCCGCCTTGGCCGCGTCCTCGGGCCACAGGAGCTCGATCAGCTGCTCGCGGGGGACCGGTCGCCGCCGGGCGACCAGGAGCTTCACGAGGTCGCGGGCCTTCTTCGACTGCCAGACGGCCTTCGGTACCGGGACACCGTCGTGGACCACCTGGAAGACACCGAGGGTGTGGATCGACACCGTCGGCGCGGAGCCACTCACCACGGCCAACGGCCCGGCTGCAAAGCGACAGCATTCGACGTCGACGCCGGCCTCGCGCAGCGCCTGATGCGCGAGCTCGGCGCCGACCTCGGGGATGGCAGCATCGATGCGCGCGGCCACGACACGGGCCGCAGCCTCGTCGACCCTGCAGCCGGTCTCCCGCCAGATCTCGATCGCCTCGCCGAGCAGGATGGAGTCGGCGACGGGTCGGTCGGACGCGAGCACCGTGAGCATGATCGCCTCGGCCAGCCCCGGGTTGTCTCGCCGGAGCCGGGCGGCGGCACCGGCTCGGACCGCGTCGGCCCGAGCGGCCTTCCGGTCGTCGGCCAGCAAGGCGATCCAGCCCCGGGTCAGCAACGCCGGGACCTCGCGCAGTGCCTCGTGCAGAGCCACCGCCCGGTCGGCCAGCGCGCGGGCGACGGTGAGGTCATCGGCGGCCCGGACGCGTGCCAGCCCGGTCAACGCCGAGCTGAGGGCACCCACATCGTGGCGCGGCTCGGCCAGCGCGAGCGCCTCCTCGTACACGGCCCCGGCCCGAGCCAGCTGGCCCCTCGTCCGGTACACGTCGCCGAGCCCACACAGCGGCCAGGCGACGAACCGGGTGCCCATGCGCTGGAACAGGTCGATGGCGGTCGCGAAGTCCGCCAACGCCGGTTCGAGCGTGCCGAGGCGCAGACCGGCCCGACCTCGGGTGGTCAAGGCCTGCGCGGTCAGGAACGGGTTCTCGCACCGCTCGCTGAGTCGCAGCGCCGCCTGCGCCTCGGCCAGGGCCTGCCGGGGCAGTCCCAGCTCGATCATCTGCAAGGCATGGGTGGCCCGGATCGAGGCGAGCTGCAGGAGATCGTCTCCCGTGATGGCGCTGTCCAGAGCATCGGCGAAGTGCGCATCGGCCTTGCTGCGGTCGGTCTCAGCGCCTGCCCGCAGCGCGAGCATGCTGTGGACCGCGGCCCAGGCGCGTGACTCGCCGCACCTCCCGGCCGCGGCCACGGCGCGGGCGGCCATGTCCTGGAGGCCCACCAGGTCGCCGACCATCCGGTGGGTGACCGCCACCAGCGCGAACATCTGCGTCTCGTCGGCGAGGTCCCGCCCGCCGAAGCGGGTCCGGTCGTAGAGGGCCAGGACCTCGGGGAACTCCCCCTGCATGAACGCGATCTGGGCCACCCGCCAGGCGAGAGCGGGCTCCAGCTCGGCGCGGTCCTCCCCAGCGCGCTGGAAGCACTCCATCGCGGCGGCCCACTGACCCCGAACCTGTCTGGCCTGGCCGAGGACCTGCTGGATCCGGGGATCGTCCAGCTGCTCCGCCACAAGCTCGGCCGCGTCCAGAACAGCGCTGACCTGACCGCTGTTCACCAGCGCGGGCCCGTAGTCGAGGAGCAGGGCTGCGCACCGGGCGTGGTCGCCCACCGCGGTCAGATGGCGCAGGGCCTCGCCGGGCGCCTCGCGCACGAGGCATTCCTTCGCCGCCGTGAGGTGCAGCGCGGCCCGGGCGCCCGTCGACAGCACGACCTCATGGTCGAAGTAGTCCCACAGCGGTTGGACCAGGGACCAGTGCACGGAATCACCCGAGTGGCGTCGCACGAGGCCCCTGCGGGTGAGATCGCCGAGCAGCCTCGGCGCGTCGTCGATTCCGGCTCCGAACCCGGTGGTCGGGCCCGCCTCGCCGAGGACCGCCAGCCGGCGCAGCAGTTCCCGCACCGGCACCGACTCACCGTCGATGACCTCCTCGGTCAGATACCCGTGCAGCCGCTCGCCCGGATGGGACAGGTGCTCGAGTGCGCCCAGACGTTGATCCGGCTCGATTCCACGCAGCACGTTCATGGCCGCCGTGACGGCCGCCGGCCAACCACCGGTCCGCTCCCACACCCGGGCCGGCAGGCCGCGCGGTACCTCGCCTATCGTCGCGCCCAGCAGGGCAGCGACGTCTGCGACGTCGAAGCCGAGATCGGGCGCTGCGATCTCGGCGACCAGCCCCTGACCACGCAGCCGCTCCAGGGAGAACGGCGGCTCCTGGCGGGACACCAGGATGATGTGCAGACGGTCCGGAGCACCCCGACAAACACCCTCGAGCAGCCGAGCGGCGGCGCTGTCCGGGGGGAGATCCTGCAGGTCATCGACCACCAGAACCAGGTCCTCACGCAGGTGGACCTGAAGCCACGCACAGAGCGCCGTGGCCACGGAGCCGAGGTCCTCGTCCCTCGTGCGCTCCGGCCGACCACCGGCCGGCACAGCTGACTCGAGGGCGTCGTACAGGTCGCGCTCGAACGCACCCTCGGACTGCTCGCCACCGGCGGGTCGGATCCACGCGGCCGTCATCTTGGCCGTCCAGGACGCCACCGTCGTGGTCTTCCCCCACCCCGCGGCGGCAATCACCACGTATAGCGGTCGCCGAGTTCCCTGGTCGAACGACTCGCCTACCACTCGGTAGCCGGCCTGCAACGTCACGGGCGCCAACGCCAGAACATGGTTCGCCACGACTACCCTTCACTGGGCGTATATCCGACCACACTGTCGGCAGGCGTTAGTTCGGTCGGCGGGTGAATGATGTTAACCGCTGAGGACAAGGTTGGGCCGATTGGCGGCGGCCGTGCGACCGAATGCCCAGGCGTCCGGAATATCGGGTTCAGGGCATCCGACGCGTGCCGAGCCGGCGCTCCGCCTTCCGAGAGCACCGTCGCCGCTCGGGCGCCGTCATCGGTCGATGTCGCCATCGGCTTCCCGGTACTCGTACTCGATCACCCTGCGCAGCGCCCACAACCCCGCGCCCAGCCCACCCCCGACGAGCAGCAGCGACTGCCAGGTCACCGGCAACAGGACATCCCCTCCGGGCCCGCCGAGGCCGACCACACCGACGGCAAGCACCCACGCCATGAGCGGCGCCGCGGCAACCGCCGGGCGCGCGTCCAGCTCGCCCGCCCGCATCACCAACCAGGGCAGGATCAGGACCGAGAGCAGGGCGCCCATCGGCACCGGGACGATGCCGTTGTACAGCGGCGTGAAGACCAGCCCGAACACCCCGAGCAGGGCGCCATCGAGGACCAGCAGGCCGAGCACACGGATCCGGCTCACGGGTCGAACACGTCGGTGACCTGGCGGCGCGCCGTGCCGGTCACCGACCCCCGGACAGGTCCGCGCCACAATCCGCGCAACTGTCCGGGTCACAGACGATGGTCTCGTTGGGATCCGCGACGAGCGGCATCGCCGAGCCCGGCGCACCTTTCTGCTTACCGGAGTCGCGTCCCGATGAGCGCCGCGACGAGCGGCGCTGCGGCTTGGTGTAGGGCGGGTCCGAGGACGGTGGCTTGTTCGAGGTCGAGGAGTCCTTGCCCAGCCGCTGCTTCAGCCCGGCCAGCTCCGCGGCCTGCGCCGCCAGCGCCATCTCCTGCGCCGCCATCTGCTCGGCCAGCGCCGCGAGCTGCACGTGGAGCATCTCCACCACGTCAACCCCGCGCAGCGTCGCCGCTTGCGCGGCAATCACCTCACACAGACCCGCGTTCACCGACCGCAGCTCGATGACCAACCCAGCCAGCTCCTCCACAGAGGACGGCGGCTCGGACACCAGCCTATGATCACAACATCACCGGCAAGATCAAGCCGACACACCGCACAGCCGACACGCCAGCCACGCAGCTCCTGCCGCCGACCGGGCGGCTGAATAGTCGCCGTCGTTGCGCAGGACCACGTATCTGGCGTCATCATCCATCCCATTGTCTCCTTCCTCGGAAATTGGTATCGCACTGGCCTGGCTGCCAGTCCGCACTACGGCTCGACTTGCTGTTCCTGCTCCCGCGCGGTCCTGAGGGGCACCACGGCGGCAGCATGCCGGGGAAACTTACGCAGGGTGGGATTGACGGTGCCCAACAGCGTGACCGCCCCGATTCCTGCCGCGCACAGCAGGATCGCGTAGTTGGCGGAGACCACCTCCATCAGCAAGCCACCTAGCGCCGGCCCCACCGCGCCGGCTATACCGGTGACCATACCTATCACTCCACTCATCCTGCCACGCAACTCATCGGGAGTAAGGAGGAGTTGGTAGGTTTCGATAGTCGTGTTCGCGGTCGGGACCAGAAACGCCATGCCGGCGAACAGCGCGCCCATGAGGTAACCATTGCTGATGAAGACCGCAAGCGGAGTGAGAGCCGTCAGTGCCCAGAACACAGCGATGATCGACAGGTATGGACTCATTCTCCGATGCAGATACGGCGCGCTCAGGGCGCCCAAAATTCCACCCACGCCCAACATCGCCCCCATGATGCCGATCTCCCCAGACGGCACCCCTCTGGCTTGGGCCACCACGATGATGACGATAAAATAGGCGGCCAAGAACAGATTGAGGGCAACCGCCAACAGTCCAATGGCCCGAACCGGGCGGTGTCGCCACACCCAGCGCAAACCAGCGGCTATCTCATGGCCGAGGTGACCTTCCGGTCCCGGTCGCACCTTGCGTGGCGGCATGCGGAGAAACGTCAGAAAGAAGAACGCCATGGTGTGGGTCAGCACATCCACCGCGAACGGCACGAATCTCCCGACAGCGAACAAGAAGCCGCCTGCCGCGGTGCCCGACAGCTGTGCCAGGAAACCACGTGCCGAGTTCATCGCCACAGCCGTCGACAGCTGCTCGTCCGGCACCAGGTTCGGCAGACACGCATCCTCCGCCGGCTCGAACAGGGCCGTGCACACACCCATCACAGCGACCACTACCACTATGTACGCCACACTCGCTACGCCCCATAACAGCGCGACGACAAGACTGGCGGCGGCAATCGCCTGCACCGCCTCGCAACAGAGCATGACCTTCTTGTGATTCCAACGGTCCACTAGTGCTCCCGCTGGTAACCCAACGAGGAGTTGCACAGCGGCGCTCGTACCCAGCACAAGTCCGGTTGTCGCCGGCGATCCGGTCACCGCGAGCACCAGCAGGGGTAACGCGATCGTCGAGGCGTTGATACCGAACGCCGACAGCGCCTGGCTGCCCCACAGCGCCTGGTAGTTGCGGTTGTGGGAAAGCGGAGCAATCATCGACTCTCCTCCCGACAGTTCCGCGCGATACGCCGAAGAGCGTCGACGAAGTCGCCAGCAACGGACTCCACAGTGGACTGCTCGTGCAGGCCAGACTGGTAGTACCAGGAGAAGCACAGCTGACCACCCTGAACTTCGCCCACGACCTCCAGCAGGTGCGAGCTTCGATCGGCGGGATCGTGCTCCTGACCGAGTGAGCCATGCATGGACCGGCAGAGGCCGCCCCCCGCTTCGTCCGACCGTGCATCCCACTGACCGAGGTAATTGAACAAGATCTGCGGGCCGCTGCCTTGTGCGGACAGGCGTTCCCGCGCCTCCGGGGAACTCAGGTAACGCAGCGCCCCGTAGCCGAACCCATTGCGGGGAATGGCACGGAGCTGCCTTCGCGCCGACTTGACCAGATTGCGCCAGTTCGGCTCATCACTGATCGCTATATCGAGAGTGACCGGGAAGATGGTGGTGAACCATCCCACGGTGCGGGAGATGTCGACGCCGTCGAGGATCTCTTCGCGGCCGTGGCCCTCCAAGTCTATCGATACCCTGCCTTGCCCTGTCCACCGTGACAATGCCCAGGCGAGAGCTGTGAGCAGGACGTCGTTTATCCGCGTGCGGTAGACGGTTGGTGCCCTGCGCAGTAACGCGTCGGTCTCCTCCGCGTTCAGCAGCACTGATACGGTGCGGGCTGGAGTCCCTAGCTGCGGTTGCGCGCAATCGACCGGGAGTTCGCTTCCATCCAGGGCGGATGCCCAGTGGTCCAGCTCGTGAGCAAGCCCCCCGTTGGCCAAGTAGTCACACAGCCGCAACGCCCAGTCCCGGAATGAGGTGGTCTTGTGACCGAGATCGATCGCCTCGCCGCGTACTGCCTGCTGATATGCCGTCTCAAGGTCGTCGAGCAGGATGCGCCAGGAGACGCCGTCGACCACCAGGTGGTGCGCCGCCAGGAACAGATACGGCCGCCGGCCCGCACCCAGATCGAACAGCACAACCTTCAGCAGGGGAGGACGCGCTAGGTCGAAACCCGCGTGGACGTCGCCAGCGATCTTCTCCATTACCGCGGACTGCTCATCGGCGCCCACGTCGGATAAATCGCACCGTGGGAGCACTTCCACCGGCTGCACAGGCGCGTTGTGCTGGTGCCATTGGCCATCGACCTGCTCGAACCGCATCCGCAGCGCGTCGTGGTGCACCAGCAACGCCTCGATCGCCCGCTCAAGGCACCGCTCGTCGAGTTCGTCGGTCAGCTCCACGAGGAAGGACTGGTTGAAGTGGTGTGGGTTGACCGTGTGCGTCTGGAAGAACCAGTGCTCGATCGGGGTGAGCGGAACCAGGCCGACGACCGGTTCCTGCTCAGCGTCGCCGCTCTCCGTCGCGGCGACGACCGACGCGAGTGACGCGACGGTCTGGTGCAGGAAGAGGTCCTTGGTCGTGTGTAGCAAGCCGACCTTCCGGGTTCGGGAGACTACCTGGATGCTCAGGATCGAGTCACCGCCAAGCTCGAAGAAGTTGTCCTCGACCCCGACCTGGTCGACCCCAAGCACCTCGGCCCAGATATTGGCCAACGTCTGCTCGGCGTGGGTCCGCGGCGCGACATATTCCTGACTGGAAGCGATGGAGTAGTCCGGGGCGGGCAGCGCCTTGCGGTCCAACTTACCGTTGGGGCTAAGGGGGAACTGGTCGAGTGTGACGAACGCCGAGGGCACCATGTACTCCGGCAGCGACTGGCCAAGCCAGGCGCGCAACTCGAGCGGTTCTGGAACATCCGCGTCGGACGGCAGCAGGTAAGCCACCAAATGCAGAAGGCCCGGTTCATCCTCGCGTGCGACGACGACGGCCTCGCCCACGTGGGGATGTCGGGCAAGGACACTCTCGATCTCACCGAGCTCGATACGAAAGCCGCGGATCTTCACCTGGTGATCAACCCGGCCGAGGTATTCCAAAACTCCGTTTCCCGCCCACCGGGCCAGGTCACCCGTGCGGTACAGCCGAGAACCGGGCGCACCGAACGGATTGGCGAGAAACCGCTCCGCCGTCAGGCCGGGCCGCTTGAGGTAGCCACGGGCAAGTTGCCACCCAGCGATGTAAAGCTCCCCCGGAACACCGGGCGGCACCGGCCGCAGGGTCGCGTCCAACACATACATTCTTGTGTTCCACACCGGACGCCCGATCGGCACGGACGCCGCATCAGGCTGCGGCACCACCTTCCAAGCGGTCACGTCCACCGAGGCTTCGGTCGGCCCATACAGATTGTGCAACTCCACGTCGAACAGAGAATGGAAAGCATCAGCAAGATCGACCGGCAACGCCTCGCCGCTGCAGATCACCCGGCGCAGCGCAGTACGTGGAGCCGCGTCCAGCGCCTGCAGGAAAGCTCTCAGCATGGAGGGCACGAAGTGGACAGTCGTGATGCCCTCGTCCTGCATCAACCCGGCCAGATACATCGGATCTTTGTGACCATCCGGCCTGGCCACCACCAGCACAGCCCCCACCAACAGCGGCCAGAAGAACTCCCACACCGACACGTCGAAGCTGGATGGGGTCTTCTGCAAGACCCGGTCATCGGCACCCAAACAGTACTCATGCTGCATCCACAACAACCGGTTAACGATTCCTATATGGGGAACGACCACACCCTTCGGCTTACCTGTCGACCCCGACGTGTAGATCACGTAAGCCGGGCGCTGAGGCATCAACGGCCCGATCCGGTTACCGTCTGCCGGATTGGTGTCTAGATAACCCTCGACATCATTGACGAACTCCTCGGAGTCGATCACTTGCGCTGGCTGAGAGTCCTCGTACATGAAGGCGATCCGCTCGGCCGGCAGATCAGGATCGGTCGGCAAATAGGCCGCCCCAGCCTTGAGCACCGCCAGCAAGGCGACAACCAGTTCCACGGAGCGCGGCAATGCAATCGCGACGTACTGCTCGGGGCCCACACCTCTGCTCATCAGCTTGTGCGCCAACCGATTCGCAGACGCATTCAGCTCCGCATACGTCAACGAACATCCCTCGAAGACGAGCGCGGTCGCATCCGGGGTACGCGCAACCTGAGCCTGGAAAAGCTCAGGCACTGTCACCGGCGGCACGGGCTGGTTGGTGTCGTTCCACTCCAACACCACCCGATGCCGTTCCGCAGCGGTCAGCAGCGAAAGCTCAGCTAGGGGCCGGTCGGGCTCGGCGGTCACTCCGGCCAGCAGCATCTGCAGATGCCCGACCATCCGCTCGATGGTGGCGGCGTCGAACAGGTCCGTGTTGTAGGTCATCACGCCATGCAGGCCGCCGTCGAACTCCTGGAACTCGATCATGACGTCGAAGCTCGCGGCCACCCCCGGCAGCTCCAGCTCCTCGACCTCGAGGTCGGGCAGACCATCAGGGTTCTGGGTGGGGGTGTTTTGTAGCACAATCATGACCTGGAACAGCGGCGTGCGGCTGGTGTCACGTTCCGGTTGGAGTTCGTCCACCAGCCGTTCGAATGGCACGTCCTGATTGGCGAAGGCATCCAGGACGGTGCCACGCACCTCGTCAAGGAACTGTGTGAAGGTGTAGTTGCCGCGCACGGTGGAGCGCAGCACGAGGGTATTGACGAAGAACCCGACCATCTGCTCCAACTCGGCCCGCTCCCGGCCGGAGGTGACGGTGCCCACGGCCACGTCGTCCTGGCCGGACCACCGCCCGAACAGCACCTGACAGGCCGCGACCAGGGTCATGAACAACGTGCTGCTCCGCTGCTGACCCAGCACCTTGAGCTGGACCGCCACCCCAGGTGACACCACGAACTCGTGCGCGGCGCCGGCAGTGGTGCGCACCGCCGGTCGCGACCGATCCGTCGGCAACTCCAACGGTGACATGGCTGAAAGCTGCCGCTGCCAGTAGCCGAGCTGCTCCTCGACAACCGCGTCCGACAACAGGTCTCGTTGCCAGGTCGCGAAGTCCGCATACTGCACCGGCAACACGGGCAGCACCGCCACCTCACCACGCAGCGCTGCTACGTACAGGGCATTGAGCTCACTGCTGATCACGCCGGTCGACCAGCCGTCGGTGACGATGTGATGCATCATCAGGGTCAGCGCGTGCTCGTCGTCGGCCAACCGCACCAACCGCACCCGCAGCAGCGGACCTCGACGTAGATCGAACGGGCTGGTGCTCTCCTCATGAAGGACAGTGGCCAGCTCGGCCTCGCGCTCCGCGTCGGCCAAGGTCGACAGGTCTAGTACCGGCACCCGCACCTCAACCGGCTCGTGCACCACCTGCACACCACGGCCGTCCACCTCTTCGAACGTGGTACGCAGCGACTCGTGCCGCGCGACCAAGCCGGTCAACGCCGTGTTCAACGCGTCGACGTTGAGCCGGCCACGCAACCGCACCGCCAGCGGGGTGATGTACTCGGCGCTGTCGGGTTCGAACTGGTCGAGGAACCACAGCCGTTGCTGGGCGAATGACAAGGGCAGATCACCGTCGCGTGCCACGAGCGGGATCGCCGACAGCGCCCCGGCGTCGCCCGTCCCGGCCTGCGAGGCGATCGCAGCCGCCAGCCCGGCGACCGTCGGGTGCGTGAACAGCGCCCGGGGGGACACATCCACCTCAAGCGCCGCACGCACCCGCGAGATCACCCGGATGCTGAGGATCGAGTCGCCGCCCAGCTCGAAGAAGTTGTCCTCGACCCCGACCCGCTCCAGCTCAAGGAGCTCGGCCCAGATCTGCGCCACGACCCGCTCGACGTCGGTGCGCGGCGCCACATAATCGGGGCGCGTCGCGTCGAAGTCGGGTGCGGGCAACGCCTTGCGGTCCAGCTTCCCGTTGGGAGTCAGCGGCAACGCATCCAGCACCACCACCGCCGAAGGAACCATGTAGTCCGGCAGCGACTGACCGAGCACCGCCCGCAGCTCACCGGCCGCCGGCACCGCAGCGCCGACCGGCGCAACGACGTAGGCCACCAGCCGCTTGTGCCCGCTGTCGCTTTCCCGTGCGACGACAACGGCGTCGGCCACGTCCGGTTGCCGGCGCAGCGCGGCCTCGATCTCGCCGGGTTCGATGCGGAACCCGCGGATCTTGACCTGCTCATCGGCCCGGCCGAGGAACTCGATGACACCCTCGGCGGTCCACCGCACCATGTCACCGGTGCGATACATCCGGTTGCCCTGCGGGCCGAACGGGTCGGCCAGGAACCGCTGCGCCGTCAACCCCGCACGACCCAGATATCCGCGGGCCACCTGGGCACCGGCCAGGTACAACTCGCCGGGCACACCGACGGGCACCGGGCGCAGGGCGTGGTCGAGCACGTAGGCCTGCAGGTTGCGCAGCGGGCGGCCGACGGCAGGCCGGGCGAGTCCACCGACGTCGCAGGACAGCGCGTCGATGGTGCATTCGGTGGGGCCGTAGAAGTTGTAGCTCACGGTGTCCGCCGCAGCAGCCAACTCTCGCCACAACGACTCACCGAGCGCCTCACCACCTAGCATCAGGATCTTCGGGCGGTGCCGTTCGTTGGTCAGTAGGCCGGCCGGGAGGAGCTGCTGCGCATAGGACGGCGTCAGATCCAGGAAGTCGATCTGCCGCTCGGCCACGTAATCGACGAGTGCCGCTGGGTCGAGACGGACGTCGTCATCGATCACGTGCAGCTCATGGCCGTCGGCCAATAAGACTAACCCCTCCAAGGACGTGTCGAAGGAGAACACCGCGCTCAACGCGACCCGCAAGCGCCGGGCGCCAGCAGCGACGAAATCGTGGCGGTGGTTGAAGAGCAGGTTGACCAGGTTTCGGTGCTCGACGACAACACCCTTCGGTCGTCCGGTCGAACCCGAGGTATAGATCACATACGCCGAATCATCGATCCGAAGCGCGCCTAACCGCTCCGCGTCGGTCACGTCCGAGTCGGGGCAACTTTCCAGCGCCGCACGAGTCTCGGGGTCATCGAGCACCAGAAGCGCCGTACCTTGCGGCAACGCACCGTGGACGTTTCCGCCTGAATCCGCGGCCACCAGCAGCACCGGCTCGGCATCGCGCAGCACGAACCCGATCCGTTCGGGGGGCAGCTCCGGGTCGACCGGCAGGTACACCCCGCCTGCCTTGAATACCGCCAGCAGCGCCACCACCATCTCCACCGACCGCGGCAGGGCCAACGCCACTACCCGCTCGGGCCCCACACCCAGACCGATCAGGTAGTGCGCCAGCCGGTTGGTCCGCGCGTTCAACTCCGCGAAACTCAACGCCGTGTCCCCACACACCAACGCGGTCTCGCCCGGGGTACGCGCCACCTGGGCCTCGAATACCTCGGGGAACGTCACCACGGGCACGTCTAGGGCGGTGTCGTTCCACTCCACCAGCACCCGGTGCCGCTCGTTGGCGGCCATCCACGGCAGCTCGGCCACCGGCCGATGAGGGTCCTCGGCGATACCGGCCAGCAGCATGCGCAGCCGCTCGGTCATTCGCTCGACCGTGACTCTGTCGAATAGCTTCCCGTCGTAGTCGAGATGGAAGTAGAGCCGGTCGTCGAGATAGGCGCTGAGGGTGAGCGGGAAGTTGGTGGTATCCACCAACTGTGCCTCGGCTACCCGCGGGCCATCCTCGCCCGATGTGTCGTCGAACGGGTAGTTCTCGAATACCACCACGCTGTCGAACAGATTGGCCCCACGCGGCAGATGGCTCCAGGTCTGCAGCTGGCCCAGCGAGACGAAGGCGAAGCTCCGGGACTCGACCTGCTCGTCTTGCACCCCGCGCAACCAGGACACGGTGTCCTGGCTGCCGTGGATCTCGATGCGGGTCGGCACGGTGTTGATGAACATGCCGATCATTTCTTCCACGCCGGGCAGCTCGGCCGGGCGGCCGGACACGGTGGTGCCGAAGACCACCTCACGCTCACTGCTGTAGCGGGACAGCAGCAGCGCCCACGCTCCCTGCACGACCGTGTTCAGCGTCAAGCCATTGCGCTTGGTCACCTCGTGCAGCCAGCTGGACTGGTCGCCGGGCAGCTCGAGGCGCACCGACTCCGAGGACTCCGCCCGGTGCGCCTCGACGACCTGCCGGTCATAGGGCAACGGGGTAGGCGAGTCGAAGCCCGACAGCACCCGACGCCAGTAATCCTCCGCCTCCCGCTGATCCTGACGAGCCAGCCACTGCAGGTACTCCCGGAACGGCCGGCGGGACACCAGCCGCGGCGGCCGGCCCTCAACGATCGCCGCATACTCCTCGCCGATCTCGGCGAATATCGCGGCGGTGCTCCAGCCGTCCAGCAGGATGTGGTGTGAGGTCCAGACGAGCAGGACCTCGTCATCAGACAAACGTGCGATAACTAGCCGGGTCAGCGGGGCCTCGGTGAGGTCCATTCCGGCGGCGAGGTCCTCGGCCAGTACCTGCCGCTGCTCGGCTTCGCTGTCTTCATGGGGCAGATGACGCCAATCGTGGTAGACGGTGGGTAGCGTGACCGCACGGTGCACCACCTGCAGCGGTTCGTCGACGCCGTCCCAGACCACGCAGCTGCGCAGAATGGGTGTCCGGTCCACCACCCGCTGCCACGCTGTGCCGAACGCCTGCGGGTCGGACACCCCGGACAGCCGGAGGCATACCTGGTCCATGTACGCGCCAGAGGACGAGTCGACCAGGTTGTGGAACAGCATCCCGGCCTGCATCGGCGTGAGCGGATAGATGTCCTCCACGCCCCGACCGCTGCCGGCAATCCGATCGACCTGCGGCTGGTTCAGAGCAGCCAGCGGGAAGTCGGACGGGGTGCGGCCGCCGGCTTCGGGCTGGGTGCAGTGCTCGATGATCTCTCGTAGCGCCTGGATCATCTCGGTGGCCAGCCGCTGCACGGTGGTCTCGTCGTGCACCTGGCTGGAGTAGGTCCAGGAAAGCTCGAGCTCCCCGTTCTCAACCAGACCGATGATGTCCAGCAGGTACGTGCGAGTGCTTCCGAGAGGGAACTCCTGCCCGATGCCGTCGCACCGGGCGCGGTAGAAACCTTCCTCGGCCGCCGCGACATCCCACTGGCCGTGGTAGTTGAAGGAGATCTGCGGCAGCGGGTCGTTGTGGAGGATGCCGGCGGGTGAGTCGGGTGGGCTGAGGTAGCGCAGGGCGCCGTAGCTCAGGCCCCGGTTGGGCACTGCGCGCAGTTGTTCCTTGACCGACTTGAGTACGTCGCCCCAGTCGTCCCGGCCCGGCAGCGTGAGCGCGACGGGGAACTCGGTGGTGAACCAGCCGATGGTGCGGGAGGTGTCGATGTCGTCGAAGAGGTCCTCGCGGCCGTGGCCCTCCATACTGATCAGCACGTTGTCGCGGCTGGCCCAGCGGGACAGCACCCGGCCCAGGGCGCTGAGTAGCACGTCGTTGACCTGGGTGCGGTACGCGTCCGGCACCCGGCGCAGCAACGCATCCGTCTCGTCGCGGCCGAGCCGGGCGGTGACGACGCCGCTGGAGGTGTATGTGTTCGGCCCTGGATGGTCCACCGGAAGGTCCGCCGGCACGGTGGCGGGTCCCGCGGTCCAGTGCGCGAGGTCGCCGTCGAACCGTCCGGCCTGGACATGCTCGGTGAGCCGCTGCGACCAGTGCTGGTAGCCGGTGGTCTTGGGTCCTAGGTCCACCGGTTGGCCAGCAGCAAGCTGGTGGTAGGTCGTCTCGAGGTCGTCGAGCAGGATCCGCCAGGACACCCCGTCGATGACGAGGTGGTGGATGGTCAGGAACAGCCGTGGCCGGCTGCCATCCTCGGCGGTGAACAGGATCGCGCGCAGCAGCGGACCGCGCGTGATGTCCAAGCTGGTCTGGGCCGCGATCGCGGCGTGCTCCATGGCAATCTGTTGATCGTCAACATTGAGGCCGGACAGATCACACCGGCGCAACACCTCGGTGGATTCGGCGGGGGCGGTGTCCTGGCGCCAGTGATTGTTGGTGAGTTGGAAGCGCATGCGTAGCGCGTCGTGGTGGGTGACGACCGTGTTGAGGGCTGTGTGCAGGGTGTCCTGGTCGAGGGTTTCGGGTAGTTCGACCAGCATTGACATGGTGTAGTGGTTCGGGGTCTGCACCTCGGTGTTGAGGAACCAGTGCTGGATCGGGGTGAGCGGCACTGGGCCGGTGATCAGGTCGTGGTGTGCTGGTTGGGGCGCGGGTTTCAGGTCGACGCCGGCGGCGAGCTCGGCGATGGTTTGGTAGAGGAAGATGTCTTTGGACGTCAGGCGCAGCCCGGCTTGGCGGGCTCGGGAGACCAGCTGGATGCTGAGGATGGAATCGCCGCCTAGGCCGAAGAAGTTGTCGTCGACCCCGACTCGTTCCACCCGCAGCACCTGTGCCCAGATGTCGGCGAGTTCCTGTTCGGCTGGGGTGCGGGGGGCCAGGTAGGAGGAGTCCAGTTCCGCGGACAGGTCCGGCGCGGGCAGCGCCTGGCGGTTGATCTTTCCGCTGGTGGTCAGGGGTAGCCGGTCGAGCGTGACGAACGCGGAGGGCACCATGTAGTCGGGCAGGCTGCGTTTGAGCCAGGACCGCAACTGCGCCCAGCCGGGCACGGTGGAGTCCGCGGGCACCAGGTAGGCGACCAGCCGGGTGTGCCCGCCGTCGTCGCGGACGACCACGATAGCCTCGGCCACCTCGGGGTGTTGTAGCAGCGCGGTCTGGACCTCACCGGGCTCGACTCGGAACCCGCGGATTTTGACCTGTTCGTCGGCGCGACCCAGGTACTCCAGTACCCCGTGGGCGGTCCAGCGGACCAGGTCGCCGGTGCGGTACATCCGGTAGCCGGGTGGCCCGTAGGGGTTGGCGAGGAACTGCTGCGCGGTCAGGCCGGGGCGGTGCAGGTAGCCGCGGGCCAGCTGGGCACCGGCCAGGTACAGCTCACCGGGCACGCCGATCGGTACCGGGTGCAGCCGGGCATCGAGCAGGTAAGCCTGCTGGTTGTGTCCGGGTCGGCCGATCACCGGCCGGTCTGCGTCATCGAGTCGGCAGGACACCGCGTCGACGGTGCATTCGGTGGGGCCGTAGTAGTTGTAGCCGGTGGTGTCGGGCGCGGCAGCCAGCTGTCGCCACAGTGCTTCACCGGCGGCCTCCCCACCCAGCATGATCACCCTCGGGTGGTGTCGCGGGTCGGTGATCAGCCCGGCCGGCATCAGTTGCTGGGCATAGGACGGGGTCAGGTCCAGCAGGTCGATCCGGCGCCCGGCGATGTAGTCGATCAGTGCGTGGGCGTCGAGGCGGACCTCGTCGTCGATGACGTGCAGTTCGTGGCCATCGGCCAAAAACAGCAGGCCCTCCCACGAGGTGTCGAAGGAGAACACCGAGGTCAACGCCACCCGCAACCGGCGCCCCGCGGCAGCGGCCTCGGGATGGATCAGCTCGGTGCGGTGGTCGAAGAACAGGTTGGTCAAGCCACGATGCTCGATGACCACCCCCTTGGGCCGCCCCGTCGAGCCCGACGTGTAGATCAGATACGCGGTGTTGTCCAACCCAAGCCGACCGACCCGCACGGCGTCGGTGGGATCGGTAATCGGGCACAGCTCCAGCGCTGCGGTGGTGCCCGGGTGATCCAGCACCAGACAGCCCGTGTCGCCGAGCGCATCGTGGACGTTGGCGCTGTCGCTGGTGGTCACCACCAGCACCGGCGCCGCGTCGTCGAGCAAGAACCTGATCCGCTCCGCCGGCAGGATCGGATCGACCGGCAGGTACACCCCACCCGCCTTGAGCACCGCCAGGATGGCCATCACCATCTCGGTGGAACGTGGCAACGCCAGCGCCACCACCCGCTCCGGGCCCACCCCGGCACCGATCAGATGGTGCGCCAGCCGGTTGGCACGGGCGTTGAGCTCCGCGAAGCTCAATGCGGTGTCCCCGCACACCACAGCGGTCTCACCCGGGGTGCGCGCCACCTGGGTTTGGAACACCTCGGGGAACAGCACCGCCGGCACCGGCAGATCGGTGTCATTCCACCCCACCAACACCCGGTGCCGCTCGTCTTGGGTTAACAACGGCAACTCAGCGATCGGGCGGTCGGGATCGGTGGCGATGCCCTCGAACAGCACCAGCAGATGCTGGGCCATCCGCTCGATCGTGGCGGCGTCGAACAAATCAGTGTTGTACTCCAGCACCCCGACCAGGACATCGTCGTGTTCCTGGAAGTCGATGCTGACATCGAAACTCGCCGTCACCACCGGCATCTCAAGGTTCTCGACCTGCAGACCCGGCAGCTGCGGTGCCCCGACCGGGGTGTTCTGCAACACCACCATGACCTGGAACAGCGGCGCGCGGCTGGTATCCCGATCCGGTTGCAGCTCGTCCACCAGCCGTTCGAACGGCACATCCTGGTGGGCGAAGGCATCCAGCACGGTGCCCCGCACACCAGCCAGGAACTCCCGGAACGTGCGCTGGCCGTCCACCTGGGAT
>Ga0136617_10000973_pt1 | contig 25166 bp, 17 predicted proteins | sample AntDrymUQ3222106_2_FD_129672 | JGI IMG/M metagenome (GOLD analysis project Ga0136617, IMG submission 129672) | Polar desert sand microbial communities from Dry Valleys, Antarctica - metaG UQ322 (21.06) | ecosystem: Environmental > Terrestrial > Soil > Desert | place: Antarctica: Dry Valley...
TCTCATCATTCAAATTGACATCGAGTAAATTTCTTTCGGAAATAACGGAGTTCTCGAGAATAGGTGTCAAAACGTATCTCCCAACAAACGGCTCCTGCTCGCTGACATTTATAAATCCTCGAAAGGGTAGAGAAGTTTTTATGTCTTCGGGCGTAATCTGATAGTAGGCAGGTATTCCCTTTTTCCGCACGACGACTATCTGTTTTGTATTTGCTAGGATCAAATTTAAGGCGGCAATTGTAATTAAAGTCAAAAATAGGATTAAGACTATGTGAAACAAAATCCGCATTTTCCGACAACCAAAGTAGTGACAAATTTTTGAAATGGAAATCTCGAATCTTGCCTTCTCTGAATCTTCTAATTTATCAATATAAATATGATGAAATGAATCTTCATTAAATCTCTCTAAAATTGCCGCCGCCAAAACCGTGCTTGCTTTCAGCCCGTTCCGGTAAGCAAACTTTCGAATCCCCTTTTTTCGGTCCTCTCCGATTTTCCGCCAAAATTTATCGTCCAGCTTGTGTTTATCCATATCCTTATTGAATAAATGCGCGTATTCTTTATTACCAAATTACCGTTTCGGATTTTTCGGCTTATTCGGATCGCCGTAAAGCCCGAGGGCATCTTTCATAGACTTGCCGAAACGGAATTTAACGGTCGTTTTAGCAGGAATTGCAATCGGTTTGCCGGTCGCCGGATTGCGACCTTCACGCGCCTTCCGCGAAGCTTTAACCAATTTCCCGAAACCCGGAAGCGTAAATTCGCCGTTCTTTTTCACTTCGCTTGCCGCGAGGCTCGCCAGAGCGTCGAACATACTTTTTACTTCGGTTTTCTTCAAACCTGATTTGTCCGCCAATTCATTGACGATTTCCGTTTGCGTCATACGTTTTGCTGTTGTTGCTGCCATATATTTACTAAGCTCCAATTAATTTTGTAAATTGCTGATTGTATTCGTGTTTTAACTAAATTCATCTTTTCGGGTCCTTGCCTTTATTTACGTCACCTGGCAGAGCTTGGTTGATAATTTCGATAAATCTCCGCTCAAAATTTGTCCAGGTGTCTTTGCGATTGACTACAACCATGAAATTTAATTCGTCGGTCACTTGACCTAATTCATATTCCTCCAAATTAACCGCCTCATTAGTAATCAAAAAGTCTCTTGTGCGGTTTACAAGCGTCTGCTTAAAATAAATCTCACTCGATTGATCTGTAATCCCTAAAAGCTCAAGGGGCGAATGCAGATTAAACGGCTTGGACTGCCCGGTCGCACTCTGTATTGATTCGATAATAATGTTTCTGATTTCATCACGGTCTATCTTCATTTTTCCTCCTCGCCTTTTTTCAAAAATAAAATTTCATAGCTAACGGTCTTTTTTTGATTATATACGAGTGAGCCGACAGTGAAGCTATACGGATTTATCCCGCTAATCACAATTGATGCGCCAGGACTTCCTTCTTCAAACAATCTTGCCGAACCGTGTCGGTAGAGCCAGCCGGACGGAACGGTATCAGTTAAACCGATTTTCTTTACTTGTTTTTTTGATTTATCATCATTGGAAACGGTAATAATTACCCTATACAGATTGTCACTGACTTGTGTCGCGCTTTTGAGTACCGAGAGTTTAACATCCTCAGGCATTCCCGAAGCCTGTGTCGCAGGTTGGGCTGCTTCCCGGTAAATCAGTGTCGGCGGTCCGCTTGTCGGGTCACCGTCAATCATCTGCAATGAAATTTCATTCCAGAGTTCTCTCTCCTCCATTTTTGTGGTCGGAACCTGGGTGAAACCGAGATGTTCGAGAAGCGAGTTCCGGTACAAGTCAAAAGCTGATTTGACGGTTTCGCCCCAGATGAAGGCGTGTTTAATCGCACCCTTGTAAAAAGCTATTGCTAGACAAAGAAAAAAGCCGATTTCTATCAACCAGACCAGAATAGAAGTAGTGGTAATAAATGGTTTGCCAAAGCCTATCCCCGAAATTACCAGCAAAAATACGGTTGTCGCGCTCAGAAAAGAACTATTGACCATAAAATCAAACGAAGTTTTGGCATCGTCAATTATTATCGCGTATTCTTTATCAATTTTTGCCACTAGCCGCGGATAAAGAGTAACCGCATCGATTTTGTATTCTCTTTCCGGGTAGTATTCAAAGCTCCTGATAATATTGCCCAACACGGTGGGCAGGATTAAACCCTCTTTTTCAGGAAACTCTTTTATAATCCGCCGACTCAAGTGCTCCCATTTTCCGTTTATTGCCGCATAAAGGGCTTGCCAGTTACTTTCTTTCTCATAAGTAGATTTAAGGCTTTTACGGAGAGTATTTTTTAAAGAGCGGGGCGAATCGGCTAACCATCCGTTAATCTTAGCGGTCGCTTCTTGTTTTAACATTGCATCGGCATCATCAATCATGATTAAAAGCGTCTGGACTCCCTTTTCATATGCCTTAAGCCGGCAGAACTCTTTTCTCTTTCGTTTGGTCAGCCATTCGCCAAACCAAGTTTCTTTCCACGGATATCCCTCGTAAAGCCGAATCAGCGGGTTGTTGAGATTATAAAGCAAGCCGCTAAAAACGATGGTAACAAACGTCAGCGATAACAATTTCCATTCGGTTTCAAGCAAGTTGAGCCGCAAGAAAAGGCTAAATTCCGATGGGAAAAGCGGATACCCGAGCAAGACAAACAAAGCGACAAAAATAATTGTCGGCAGAAACGCTCCCAGAATTAGAGAGCGGCTAAAGTATCCCGAAACAGTTGAAAGGAGATTCAGCATAGCTTCTTATTACAAAATCCGTATGTTTTCTTGGTCAGAAAGTCTTTAAAAAGTTTCCGTTTGCCTGTAACCTGCGTTATTGATGACAACATTGATAAATCTTAAATAACCCAATATGCTAATTAAGAAATGAAAGCCGTTTTGATTTGAAAAACCAGCCAAAAGAGCGCGGTTTTTCAATCCAAAGCCTCGCAAATCAGTAAAGTGTATTTTCTTTGGAAACAAAACTGTAATCGCACTAAAAACCAATTCAATACCATGTGCCTAAGCCAAAACTTATAAAGTTTCATCGCTAGGTCATCGCCGCGTAAAGAACTTCTCTTTCTTGCAACCAGCCAATTATTCAATCTTGCTCATTGATAAAATCTTTCCACTCATACTCGGTATAAGCGGCATCCGTCGCTAAGCTCTGCACAAAGACACTCCTCCTCCGTGCATCAACCAAAATTCAACTGAAAATTACCGTCGCCGATACCTGAGCGCGACTGCATCATCAACGTCTTCGGCAATTAACCTCCTTCTCCCGTTCGGAATTCTGCCGTGCATCATCGCGGCTTCATTATCGGAATCGTCCAGCCCGAGCGCGTACCCGACTTCATGACAGGCAAAAGCAACTATATCGACATTGCCCTGCGGCGGCGGAGAAGTCTGCGCCCATACTTCTTCTGAGTCGTAAATCATATCCCCGTCAGTCGGCAGTGACGTGCAAGCCGTCGCATACGTCGCGCATTGCGGGTCACCCCAAGCGATTAATATGTCGGGGTTGTTTTGCGAATGGCGAAAATTAATATGCAGGTGCTGACTCCAAATTGAAAAGCCTTGCAAAAAGGCGACGACGGCTTCAGCCTGCGTATCAATTTCAGGTGAGTTTGCAGTCGCATTCTGAAAACCGAAGGTCAACTCTTCTTTCCCCCACGGATTGTTTTGAAGCATCTTCACCGAAAAGTTCCGCTTTGTGCCAATATGACCGCACAAGCGCGAGTTTTCATCGGCTTGATACTCTTTGATTTTTTTATTCTCGTTTATAATTAAGCTCCTTGTAAGTAAAATTTGTGTTTGCCGAAAGTAATTTACATCTGTACTCCAAAAATAACATCAACAAAAACTATCAATGTTTGCTGGCTTATTTATTATCAGTCTTACTTTCGAGAATCGCTTCGACATCATCTAGTATTGCCGAAGGAAAATCGTGACCCATTTTCCTCCAGATCGTCAAACAAAATTGGAGTGCGCGGCACTCTAATTGTCATGACTATGAGTGTCGGTTGCGACTCCACGCTGAAAAGAGATTATCAATACCAGACGGCAACCCCGTCGTGATGTGAGCAGGTGCCACGCCGATTTCGGCTGTAGCTTAGCGTTCCGTCCCGGCATTTTGCCGTCGCTCAATCTCCCGACCAGTCGCGCAGTCCGAACGTCGCCGACACGGTCACGGTGTTGCCAATGACCGTTGGATTTAGTTGCACGCGGAATTGTCCGAGGTGGTGATCGTCTGGCAGGAATTGGGCGGTATAGCCGGTGAGTCCAGCCGCTGCCCGAAGCACCTGGCGCGGAAAGACCATTGGCGTAGAGTTTGCTATTCGCGGACCTGAACCGCGGCTACTGGGAAAGAATATGCTACCTGATCGTGTCTCCATGGAAAGTCCTCCATTTTCCTAGTTGTTTATTGCCTAGTTTGCTGTTTTAGGCAACCAACTATTATTCTGTAATAAAAAAAGCGAATAATACTGCTGTGAGAAATTATAACACAGTCTGATTATCAATTTTGACTCCGGCGCGGACAACCGTCGTGCAGTCTGCGTCCCTGCCGAGCTGCCGCTCCGGTAACGCGGTTCGAAACTCTGATTCGCCGGGCATTGAGGCATTCGAGCGAAACGTGAAAAACCTCCGAATTGCGCGATGCGATGGTCGCGTCCGCGTTTCCGTCCGGCACCGGATTCGGCGAAGGAGATTGATTTTCAAACCAGACGGGAGCCGTCCACACCCGGTCTTCGTCGCCGCTTTCGTTGCGCTGGATAATCTTAGAAAAGACAAACTGCGCCTCACCGCTAAAAGCGATGTCTTCGATGGTGCCGCTGCCGTCGTCAACCCGCACCGAACTGACCATCCGGGCAAGCGAGCCGCCGACCGCATCGCGCCAGACCTGAATTTCATACTCGGCATCCGGTTCGTCCACGTCGGCGATCTCGTAACGGATGGAAATCTCGCCCGCCGTCGGCAGCGGAGAAATAACACCGCCGCACAAACGATTATTAACGCGGATGATAACGCTCAAATTCGAGTCTTCCGTTGCGTAAACGTGGCGACTTCTGAGCGCGTTAATCAGATTGGCTTTCGTCAGCGTCGTCATAATCGCGCCGGTTCGGGCGGTGGTTGCGTTGCCCCGGTTCATCTTGTGATTGTCCTGATCGGCGGTCGGTGCCAGTTTATAGCCGAGATTGAGAAACTTCAGATACGCTTCTTCCTTCGGACGGGCGGGATCGGCATTAGTCGCGCCGCTCATTCCCGGACCGTTGATGACCTGGATCAGCCGGGCGTGAGTTCCCGTGCTTGTTATCCAGCGACTCGTATCGCCGCCGAAATCATCCAATCCGTATTCCTTTGATAAAACGGTGAGGGATTGCTCCGGGTGGTTGAGCATCACGACCGCCGGCTGTCCGCTCGAATCGCGGTTGATCCGCAAAAAATCGAGCAGCAAATCAAAGCGTCCTTTCTGGACATTGATGACTTCGCCGATGTCGAAGACGTTGAGGTGATTGCCCGAACTGATGGTCGAAAACTCCTGCCCATAGAGCGCGACGAACTGCCCGTCAACGGTTAAGCTGCGGGCGGCGGAAATTAAGGAATCGCTTCCCGCTCCTTTATGCAGAGCGTTATTGGTGGCGATGCCTTTCGACGACAGCGAGCGGAAAGCTAAGGAAGATTTCACAAACTGCCTAGATTAACCTCAGTCCTGAATAGAAATTAAGCGTAAGAAATTATCTGTGCAAAACTCAGTTTGTAGTCCAACATCTTCAGTTTTAGTGTGTTCCACAGACCGTTCCAACTTCTCGAATAAACTCTGGTGGCAAATCTCTCCCACAATGAACTGAACATGCCTTCGACTCGTTCTCTAATTAACGAGTGCGTTATTTTCAGACTTGGACTCGTTATATCCGCTCTGGTCAGAAACAAGACTCCTTCTTCTTCATACATGCGTGTTTGAAAACTGTCGCCCCGATAACCTAAATCGGCAAGGCACAAACTGCCTTCTTCCAGGAGAATTGCCAACATCTCCGCCCCTGCCCGGTCGTCATAGCTGGTTGGCAAACAGACCGCTCCGATAATTTGCCCTGTCCGCGTAGGAGTTTGAAACCGAAAAACCAACCCTTCGTCCCTTTCCCGCGCATACGCTCCGCCATCCCTCAGCAGTTTGACCCGTCCGTGTCTGATCGGCTGACACATTGGAATCGGAAATGAATCAATCAAAAATATCTCGCCCGCATCCGTGATGGTTAGTGGAATACTTTCTAAGATAATGCCGATTTGATGTCCTAGCCGATGCAGTCGGGCAAGCCATTGTTTGTAACCCGGCAAGCCGGCAAACGCTTTTGGATCGTTCGCTTTGACTAATAAATACGTCCGTTTGAGCGTCGCCGTCCCGAAATAACTTTGCATCATCGCTAAGGCGATGATCTCGGCATCGGTGCATTTCGGTTTGTGATTCGATTGTTTTCAATCCCCGTTATTCGCCTGACTCTTTAAGCAGTCATCCACCAAACAATAGACTAAAATCAATTGTTCTTTTATACTTTTCATCGTGTAATCTCCTTTATTCTGAGTAGCTTTTTTGTCCGAAAACATTCTACTCATTTTCGGGAGATTACATAAATTTCTACTCAAGACTCAGGTTAACTTATGTCAGATTATCCTCTTGCTAAATATTCCGCAAAAATTAAGGACGTTTATATTGAATTGAAAAATTATGAATTTTTTCATAGCCCTTATGATGAAACTTCAACAAAAATTAGATTTATTGGAAGAGAAAAAATCAAGAATAGAATTGTTTCCATCCTAAAGAACACAAACGTCAAATCCGGTTCATATTTAATTACCGGCTTTAGAGGAATGGGAAAAACAAGTGTCGTTCGTGAAGCTCTTGATGAATTTAATAATAACCAAATAGATGACACTTCTAAGATTATTAAAGGTTCGCTAGATTCTTGGTTTAGCGAACTGATGAAAGCGGTTCGGATTCTAATTTTTTGTTATGCAACTTACTTAATTCTTCAGTATTTTTTTTCTGACTTATTCACATTTAATAAAATAAAATTTTTAATTCAAAGCTGTATTTTATTTTCAATTATATTTTCAATTGGCTTTCTTCTTAAAAGCATTATATCCAATTGGGATTCAATTAAGAGCAGACTTAAATCCATTTGGGATTCAAGCAATTCATCGAGAAACCAATCTAAGCATCAGACGCATTCAAATAAAATCTGTCTCACAATTTATTTTATTTTGATTAGCGTACTGCCAACTACAATTTTTATAGTTTTTTACTTTAGTTACTTTGAGGGGTGGGGTGAATTCTTATACAAATTCAAGTTGAACATTTTCTCATTAAGCCCTAGATTTTCTTTACTCTTTGCATTTTCAATTATTGCAATAATAACTTTCATATCAACTAATTTATTTTCCGCTATTTGGGATTTCTTTAGAATAGCTTTTATTGTTCTTTTACTACTCATCTCAACAATATTTTTATTTGACTACAGTTATATTTGCAGTAAGGGTGCCTGCGGTAATTCGGTAACTGGGTTCATGGATAAATTTTTTCCCGTTGTTTCATTTCAAAAAAATCCCGCTCCAAATAATGCCATTGGCAATTTCAATTCAAATTTTGATATGAAGGTTAGCAGTTCTAACACAAATACTAATTTTAATGAAAGTGTCAAAGTAGAGCCGATAAAAGAAACTGAAGCAGATGTAATTACAATTGTTTTTCGGTTAGTCATCAGCATACTGTTTTCCTACATAATTCTTTCATTAATAGTTTTTTTGGTTGACTTAATATTTTTGCTAAAGGTTGGATTTTTACAGCTCATAAATGCAGAGAAATCAAAAAAATATGTTCGTTTTGAAATTAATCTTTCTCAAGACGGTCTAGATGAAATGGAGATTTTAAGGAGAATGGCGATTGAGATAGAGAATGACTGGCAAGGACGTAAGTTTGATTTAGGAAGTAATTTATTTAACAGAAAATTTTATTTTCCTTGGCGATATATCATTAAAAAAGTTGACCGCCCTCGAAAAATCCAGTTCGAGCCATCATACAACAGCGTTTCGGGAAAATTAAATCTGTTAAAAAACAGAATGAGTGGTAATTTAACTACCCGTCGAGAACGTAAAACACCTCCTAATATTACAACTCCTATAGCAAATTTGATTGAGATTGAAATGCCGCTCGGAAATTATACCAATAATGACGAAATTTCTTATCCAATAGCCAGCGTCAAAGAAGCGGAAGATCAATTGAAACAAATTTTAGAGGATATTGATACATTACGAAATCCCGAAAAAAAATTAAATATTCCTCAATTCGTGTTTATCATTGACGAATTGGATAAAATTGATCCACACAATAGTAGTGTTATTCAAGAGAGAGAGTCATCCAATCCTGTTTTAGATTCAAGTATTTATGCCGAAGACACAAATCGTTTCAGACAGAGGCGCGAAGCTGTCGGTAAGTTGCTGGCAAATTTAAAAGGTTTTCTCAATGTTGCCAAGGCTAAATTCTTTTTCATCGGTGGACGCGAAATGTTCGATGCCGACCTTGCCGATATTGCCGACCGTGAATCTTTTTACAGCAGTATTTTTAATGATGTCATTTACGTTGAAAGTTTTTACAAAGATTCTATCGGCAAAGACAGTCAAAGTGGGGGCGGAATTACCCAAATGACCGAAACATATATTTGCAACGTCATTTTAAATGATTTAGGCGGATCTGAAATTAAGAAAAAATCGAACAATAAAGTGAAAAATGGAAACAATATACCATTTGAACCTGATAAGTTAAATTTAAAGCAGCTTTATAACTTACTAAGAAGAGAAAAAGGAAATCCGTGGTTGGAATTTAACACTAATTTGAATGAAGTTGGTGGAAATTTACCACAAAATCTCTCTCAGGATGAAAGAAATAGTAAAACTGATGAATTGAGCAGGCAAAAGTATAAAATCATTTCGACTTTGCAAAATTATATTGTTTATCTCACATACCGAAGCAGCGGCACACCAAAAAAATTAAACGGACTTGTAGAACATTTAATTGTAAAAGGTCCAAAACTTGATCCAGATATAGACAATAACAAACAACGATTTTTTGAAGAAAATGTAGTTGTTTTGCATACTCCCCCAGAGGAAAATGATGATTTCGCTAACCGTCTTTTTCTCAAATTCAATTTTAATACTCAGTATGAACTTGGGTTAACGTCAAATTTGTATCGCCCTTATTTAATTGCCAATAGCCGGCATATGAAGTCTTTGGGCGACAAATTATTGTTTTCTTCCTCATTTATTATTGACCACATCTTGAAATTTCATCCGTTTGGTTTTTCTTGGAGAAATCTTGAACTTATTCCAGAAGTTGTTTTGGTTAATCGAGAACCCAACTTGCGAGAATTTATCGAGGAATTAATGCGGTTTTACTCCCTGAATTATATCCGTGATACGGTAAGCGGAATTTTTGACTATAGATTTAGAAGCATTATCCGAAGAGAATTAGTTCATTTGTCTAAAACTTCGGATTTAAGCGCGGCTGCTTTCAACTTCACTTTGGATGAATCATTAGCCACGAAACGTCATTATAAGCGTAAAATAATCGAACTTCGTGAAAAATATAAAGGTTATCAGCCTATTGAAGGAGGCAATCAGTTTATTCACTCGTTGTATTTTGTTCAGACTATAGTGGGCGATTTGCACTTTTACGATAAGGAATATGATGATGCCATTTTGTATTATACCGAATCCATTCAAACTCTTAGACTTCCAAATGCAATTACTGATCGAAAAATTACGCGCCATCAGTTTTTACTTTGGGTCAAAAATAAATTAAAACTCGGACTTACACTTGAAAAAATCAGGGCTTTCGACTCGGCTTTTTCAATTTACAAAACTTTAATTTTAGACTCGGAAAGGTATTTCAAAAACATCGTTAGTAAGGAAACCTTGGAATCTAAAAAGAAAAATGAAATTGTTGATAAGAATGGAAATGAAATTGTTGATAAGAATGATCATCTACTTGAAGCCGAAGATCACAGAGCAATTCATCTGATATGTATGCCATTTGTTGCTTTGTTGGCGGTTACTGAAAAACTGAGAAATGATGGGCTTTCCTATACAAATCTGTTTTCCAACCGTAAGGATTTTCTTAGGACTATAAATTACCCCAAAGACGGAGAATCGAAGAACGATCAAGAGTTTGATAAATACAGAAAATTTTATTTGATGGGTGATTATTATAATAATGTCGGAAGCATTTTATATTTCAAAAACTGCCAATTTACAAGATTTTTTAAAGAACCCGATTATTTTTTAGAAGTATTCGATGGAAAAAAGGAAGAATATCCTCTGATTTCTCAACAAAATAAAATTTATAACACAGAAGGAAAACCTTATGATTTTTTCCCTTCTTTGACTTCATTTAACTACTATTGGAATTCACTTTATTTCCTTCTGAAATATCATCAAGACAGGCTTGTGGAAAAAATAGAAAAAAAACTAACCGATGAAGCAATTTTTTCTAAACCTGTAAAGTCTTTATTGCTATTGCCTCCTGCACCCGATCAGGAGGTTTCTCTCAAAGACAATTTGCTTGCGTTATGCACAGCCTATCTTTTGCCTGATTGTGTGGATATGGTGAACAGCAACCGACTTTACTATATCGCCAATGTTGTTTCTAAAATCGGTGATAGTATTCTTGCCTCATTAAATGAAGATGGTTTTATTATACCGGATAAAGAATTTGAAGCCCTTGATATTTCAGCTTGGGGGAAGGAAACAGATAAAAAAAGGGAAGAAAATATTAAGTGGTTTATGGCAAATCTTGGACATAATTTGTTCACGGCAGAAACTGTTCTCTACACTTACAAATTGGCTGCAGCTTTATACAAAAGAGCAGGTTATAGCTCTTATTATGCTTCGCATCTGACGAAAATTTTATATGTAATTAAAGATTTAATTGAGATTAATAAAAACAAGGAAGAACAAAAAAACAAAATCAAAGCTTTTTTAGCGATTGATAAAACTGACGAAAGACCTTTCGAGAAATTGGAAGAGATTGCCGAAACTGTTTTTAGGGCTACCACTTGGAATAATGAGGTTTCAAATCGTCCTCAAATCTTAAAATACCGCGAAATTTTTGATATTTCTATTAAGGGAAACAAAGACCGCGAACTGATTTACAATATCATCAACAATATTTCAGATTCTAAAGAAGTTGTTGTTCTTGTCGAATCAATCAAAATAAAGTTGGGCAAATATATTAAATCAAAGGATTTTATTGAGAATCATTTCACTCTTGGTAAAACGATTACCTCCGCCTATGGCTCGATGAGCAACCGCTATCAAAGAATGCTCGAACTCAAATACCGCACCGAACGGTGTTATTATATTGTAAATAATATTCTGGAATTAGGAGCATTATTCGACAAAGAACTCGAATTTAAAGCTGGGAAAGATAATAATACAACAGGGAATGATAAAGGAAAGACTAATAAAGAAATAATAGAACAAATAAGAAAAATCATAGAAGAAAGCACTGAAAATGAAAAGGATGTAACAATTAACGATGTAGTCGCATTTTTGATTCAGGAGGCTTTATTCAGTTCAAGTCAACTTATCAAAATGATTAAGCTATATAATCCGGGTTATGTAATCGGTTTTTCCTTCATTGCCGAAGCCCACAGCCGAATGGGTGATTGGTGCCAGGCTTATGATAATTATCTTAAAATAATTGATGAAGATATTTTAAGTAAAGACACTAATATTTATAAAAAACATCTGAATTTTTTGCGAGATAAGCAGAAGTTTCTTAAACAAAACACAACCTTCAAAAGTATAAATGAATCCCGAAAACACTTTGAAGAATATGATAAGAATTATGCAAAAATTCATAGTTGGACACAAAATGAAGAAAGTTTGAAAACAATTGAGTCAAAAACATCCGAAGTAATAAATAAAGAGATTGAAGAAAAAGTAAAACAAATCACCAAGGTCGAAATAAATGAACTAGTTATTGAAAAGTATGGTAGTAATTTTAATAATTCCAATATTGAAAAGAATTCATACACTTACAATATTATAAAAAATTGTCTCAATAAAAACTCTAAAATAAAAACCCTAAAAAAAGATGAATTTAGCATTCTAGGACGTAAATTTATTGAACGTATTAAAGAATTATTAGGTGGTGAAGGGCTGATCTATCTCGAATCTAAAAATCATTATGAAACGGCGGTTCAGTATTATTACAAAATGATTCAACTGCACTCCGACGGTAAAACTTACAAAGAAAAACTGCACGAAATTTATATGTTGGAAGACGATTATAATGATAATATAGCTCACTACACAATAGCCGCCGAAAGAGTCAGAATAAACACAGGAAAAATCAAAGAAAAAATTAATTACCTCAATAACAAAATCAAGGATTCAAAAGTTTATGAATATAATTCATATCTAACTTCTGATAATGAAATTTTAGATGGGTTAGATATTGAAACCATAAATGAATATTTAGACTATTTTGCTACAGTTATTATAGGTAAGAAAGAGTAAACAAACAACTTAACATCAGACTGAAAAACTGCAAATTGCTAAAATTATTTAACTTCTATCTATTCTGTTTAGACTTGGTGACAGTTTCTCTATCTTTAAAATTTATTGCTGGTTGCTCAATCAAACCGAAAACGCCGAGTTTTTTCAAAGTAGGATTTGCTTCAATGCGGTCAATTTGCTCTAAGGGCAGTGACGCGCCTTTGAAGCGGCGGCACAAGTCGGGCGATAACGACCAGAAACCAAGTCGGCGCATCTTCGCGTTCTTTCCGGTCGGAATCGCCCAAAGCGTAAACTGGTGAGGTGAAATTTGCGTGTAGAAATAGTAGTAATTGCGATGATTCAAGGCACGATTTTCAGCGGAAAATAAGCGGGCTTTTCGCTCCCAGACAATGCCTTCGAGTTTTTGCAAATCTTCGGGAAAGTCGCTGCGTTTTTCGTGAAATCGGAGCAGGTTTCGCAGCATCATCGAAACGGCTTCAATCGGCATTTCGGCTTGTTTTTTGCGGTCAACTGACCATAACGAATAAATATAAGCGGCAACAACTATCAGCAGTGCCATTACTGCGACAATTAAAGAAAGTTTGATTTTAGTCGCGGCATATTCTTAAAAAACGCTCCGAGTAATTTCCATTTCAGCGCGGGCATTGAGTTCGCGGAAAGCCAGCCGGACATCATCGCTTAAACCGTTAAGCGAAACAAACGCTGAAAGAATTACGTTGTTTCTATGATGAACAAGATTTATAAGAATAGCGCGGCAAAGATTTTTTTCTTTTTGCTGTTCGCGTGTTTGCTGTCTACATCCGCGCGCGCGCGGGAACATTCCGCAGATTCTTTTTTTACTTACGCGGAATTGACAACGCTTTACGAGCAGGCGACGCTTTCGCAACCGATTGAAGTTAAACTCAGTAAATTGCTGACGATTCCGTTTGTTGATAACTCGCGCGCGCGCGCAATGCCGCCGTGCTTTTCGCACTCAACACGGCTCGGTTACTTTCTGCGTGTCGCGCATTGGAACATCGAGCGCGGGCTGGAATACGACGCAATCGAAGCGGTGTTCGGCAGTGAAGAGCGGTTTGCGGCGATGTTAGACGAAGATGAATTTCCCTTTGATAGTGACGAACGACGGATAGTGCTGGAACAAGCCGCGATGCTGCGCCAAGCGGACGTGATTGTCTTAAACGAAGTTGATTTTGGAATGAAGCGCACGGAATATCGTAATATCGCCGCCGATTTAGCCGCTCGATTGAAAATGAACTACGCTTTCGGCGTGCAGTTTGTCGAACTCAGTCCAATCCATCTCAGTCAGAAATTAGAAAGCGCGGGCGCCGAAGAAAAAGAGTTGTCCGAAGTTATTAAAGTTGACCCGTCGCGTTATAAAGGTTTACACGGAGTTGCCATTCTCAGCCGCTTTCCGCTTGAAAACGTGCGGCTCATTCCGTTTAAAAATCAGCCTTACGATTGGTATCAAAGCGAGAAAGACGGCGCGAGTATGCTGGAAAAAGGCAAGCAAAAAATCGCCGGTAAAATCTTTCTCGAAGAAACTCTGCGCGAAGTCCGGCGCGGCGGGCGTAGTACTCTGCTCGCCGACATCAGCGACGCGCGGTTTCCAAACGGGCGCGTTACCATCGCCGCCACGCATCTTGAAAATCGCACTAAATCAATGAATCGCGTCAAACAATTGGAAGAGCTGCTCGATACGATCAAAAACGTTCGGCATCCGGTTGTTCTGGCGGGCGATATGAATACTTCAAGTTCGGATTTTACGCCGACTTCGATTCGCCGCGAACTTTTCAAACGCTACGGCAACCCGCAATACTGGGTTAGAAAAGGCATCGGCTACGCGCTCGGCTTCGGCTTGATTGAAGACACCGTTTTAGACGGATTGACCTTTTGGCGCAAGCAATCCGACCCGACCGTGCGCCACATTCCGCTTCTAATGCCGAACTCCGAACACAAGTTTTTCTCGACGCTCGAAGATTTCCGCTTCGCGGACGGCGGCGCGTTCGATTTTCGCGGCGACGAAAATCGTTCCTACCGCGACAAAAACAAAAAACTCGCCAATTCAAACGAACGCGGCGGCAAAGGCTTCGTCAACACTTATCAAGTAACGCGCCCGATAAAATTCATCGGCAAATACAAACTCGACTGGATTTTCGTCAAGCCAGCCGATTTAAAAAAACCGAGCGACCGAAGCGACTCTTATCGCTTCGCGCCGCATTTTGGACGCACATTAGCCGAAGTCAACGAAACCGTCAAAGACCGCATCTCCGACCACCGTCCGATGATTGTTGATTTACCGCTGAATGAGCCGCCGCTGAACGCAGTAAGTAAAAAGTAAAAAGGCAAAAGTAAAAAGGCAAAAGCCGGAAATCAATTCCTAACTTTCGCCTTTTTACTTTTTACTTTCGCCTTTTTACTTTAAATCCCCGCGCCGTGGCATTTTTGTACTTCTTGCCCGAACCGCAGTAACAAGGTTCATTCGGTTTGACCTTCGGCTGGTCGCGGACGAACGGCGTTGATTTGCGGACATCTTCGCCAGCGACGTTGGCGGTTGACATCGCGTGTCTGCAGATGAAAAGCGATTTGCTTTTCATCTGCGAAGACAGCGATTACGTCGGACAAGGCGCAATACCCGACAATTTTATGCGAATCCTCACGCCCGACGGACGCATCGCCCATTTTGCCAGAAATATCACCCCGAATTTTATCTCAAGCGAATTCGCCGGTTCGACATTTTCAAAAGACGGCAAAACTTTATTCGTCAATCTACAAACCGTCGGCGCGACATTTGCGATTTGGGGCGATTGGGATAAATTTAGAACACAATTTTAAGTTACAGAAATTTTCAATCTCAAAATTTTAAGCTGAATCAAATGGATAAGCTAACTAAGGAACAACGGCGAAAGAATATGCAAGCCGTCAAGAGCAAAGGTTCAAAAATCGAAACGGCATTAGCAAAAGCACTTTGGGCAAAAGATTTCCGTTATCGGAAAAATGATAAAACTGTTTTTGGTAAACCCGATTTTACTTTCAAAAAATATAAAATTGCAATCTTTGTTGATAGCGAATTTTGGCATGGTAAGGATTGGGAAATAAAAAGATATGAACACAAAAGTAACCAAGACTTTTGGCATAAAAAAATTGAGCGCAATATTGAACGTGATAAAGAAGTAAATCAAAAGTTGACTTCTGAAGGTTGGAAAATCCTGCGTTTTTGGGGCAAGGATATTAAAACGAATTTACAATTCTGCATAGAAAAAATTGAAGAAACCTTAATCAACATCGCTAAAAGCACTCACAAGTAATTTATCAACGCCGTTTAGATTAGGAATAAAAATCTCTGGCGGAATCGTGCCTGTCACGAAGTCTTCTTTAGTTTTTGGACATATCTTATTAAAGTCGCAACTCGCGCATTTAGTTGAACTTGGTCGGTATGGAAAATCTCCGCTTATAATTTGATCAACTGCCCACTTAATATTTTCGATTGCGGCACTAACAGCTTCATCGGTAATTGGAATTTCAATTCGATTTGGAAAGCCCGGCGTATTCCCTGCTTTTAATAAATGCACTGCACCTGTTTTTGCGTTTTCACTTAGAACGACGCGAGCCGCTTCTGTATAAAGTTGAACTTGCATAGATAAATTTATCCAAAATAAATCATCAGGTGGTTCCGGCAAATCCATAGATTTAAAATCAACAACTTTTGCGTCTAATATCTTGCCGTTAATATCCTCTTTTAATAACAAATCAATCGCTCCTGTAATTAAGGCACTATCAGCTTTAATTTCAAACTTAGCTTCAATTTGACGACTTTGTTGAAAATCTTCAGGATATTCGTTGACGTATCTCTTAACTACCTCCTTAGTTTTTGCTTTTGCATTTTCGTAAGGACCCGGATTTGCCGGATTTCCAGACGGGAAAACGTGCTTTAAGTGAAACATATCTTCTACTGTGTTTTCTGCATCTTTTGTGGTTGGAGGAGTATTTGGAAATTCTTGATGAAGTTTTTCTATTGAAGCGTGAGTTGTTAAGCCAAAACCGAATAGTTCAGGAACAGCAGGACTAAAACCATAAATTTTCCGATATTTATATTTCATCGGACATTCTAAATAATCTTTGATTTCAGTAAAACTTGTAGGCATTGAATTTTCTTCAATCCGTCTTCTTTCTACTGCGGTTTCAATAGTTGCAGGTAAATCGTTTGCATCCTTAGTCATTTCTGCATGAGTTAGACGTAGTTTAAAGCGCGAAGGTTTTTTAGCTGTTTTCAGACCTGGATGATTTGCGCTTCCGGTAACATATAAAAATCTTTCGGCACGGGTAATTGCTGTATAAAACAGTCTTGCTTCGGAATACACATCAGTTATATACAATCCACGACTAGTTATCGGTTGAATTATTTCCTGGGGCAACCATCCTCTATAAGGAGAATTATTTGATGGAAATCTCTGATTCACAGCATCAACAACGAACACAACCGGGAACTCTAATCCTTTCATTTTATGCACTGTTGAAATAGTGACTGCATCAGGTCTTGATTCTAATTCAACTATACTTGTGTCATATCCAGTTTCTGCTACATTTTGGAGAAAGTTTAATACTTGACTGAATCTAAATGAACTATCAACACTGACAAATACTTTCTCTACATCGAGAATAATCCCGCTGAAAATTCCAAGGTCTCTTAGCACAGTTTCATCAAAATCCGTTTTATCAATACCGAATGCTTGAAGTAAATCATGCACAAGATTTTGTGGATAAACCTTTCTTCTTGCCCCACCCGCCGGAGTGTGTATTTGTGTATTCCAAAACGATAAGGTTGTGGTGAACTTGCTAAAATTGGCGTTAGGAAAGAATGGAAGAACATCTGAATCAAAAAATGTTTTCGCTGCTGTTCTAGTGACTCCAGAATTACGAAGCAATTCCATAGAATCTCTTAAAATTCGCGCATAAGGACGAACAAAAATTCCTTCTTCAGCTTCGATTGTATATTCAATTCCTGCAGTAGAAAGCGCATCCGTGAAGGCTTGATAGTAAGCCTCATTTCCGCCTCTTGTTCCACCTTTTACGGAACGCATTAAAATCGCAAAATCGCTCTTTGTTAAGCCCCGCTCTCCTGAATCATCAATATACTTTGTTCCGATTAATTCGTTGATTCGATTTGCAACCCATTCAGCTTCATCTTGTCTGCTCTCGAACCATAAATTCCCGAAATGCCGAATATTTCCGTCGCTGTCGCTTACCGGATTCTTATCAATCCTTGCCGCGCTCAGTTCAGCCCGAACAAACTCGCTGGAACCTTCAACAATAGCTGTTGTGCTTCTAAAATTTGTGTTCAAAGTATGAGTTGAGCAACCGCTATGCTTACTCTCAAACTCAATAATATTTCTAACATCCGCGCCGCGCCACGAGTATATTGATTGATCGTCATCTCCCACTACAAAAAGCGAATTGGTTTTGGCGTAAATACCTTGTATCAATGCTTCTTGTGAGGGATTTACATCTTGATATTCATCAACCATTAAAAAACTTATTGATTCTAAAGCTCTGTTGATAGAATCATCATTTTGCTGAATGGCTTCTACTGCGAGCCTAATCATTAAGGAAAAATCAATGTATTGGTCACGGTTAAGCATGTCATAAATGTTTTGAAGACATACTCCTAATTGAGGGAAATAAGTTTCTATATCTGCATAATCTATTAGTTCATCATTCGCAAGATTCCAAGCATTAGAAACTTCCCTGATTGTGTTGAACATTTTGGGGTCTTTTCCATCTCTCGCAGTAATAGCGTCTCGAACATCTTTTAATCCTAAATCAGAGTATCTTGAGAGTAAAAACAACTTAAATCTATTGTCTTCTAGAACATCAAACTGGAAATACTTAGCATTCATTTCTCCGAGCAAATGTTGGCAATATGAATGAATGGTTCCAATATACATTGCTCCGACAAGCGCAATCGGAAGTACACATTTATCAAGAGCATCGGCAACACGCCTTTTTATTGATTCCGCTGCTTTCTCTGTGAAAGTAAAGGCTACAATGCTTTCCGGCGGATTACCTTCAGCAATCAAGCGTGCGATTCTATAAGCCAGAGTCCTGGATTTCCCAGAGCCTGCACACGCCAGACAAAGTATTTCATTTGAATCATCTGTCGCCGCTTGGAATTGTTCGTCAGTGAGATTATCCCTGAGTATTTGTTCTATCATATTTGCTTTTTCCCTAAATTTATGTAAGATGCCGACTTGATGATTAAACGTTACAACAGTATTGATTTATTTTCAGGTTGCGGCGGGCTTACCCTTGGTATGAAGAAAGCTGGTTTCGCAACCAAAATTGCTATTGAGAAAGATGAAAATGCCGTCAAAGCATTTAAATTAAATCACACAAAGACTAGAGTCATTCCAAATGATATAAAAAATATCAAAATTTCCGAAGTCTATGAACTTCTGGACGGGGAAGTAATTCATTTTCTTGCCGGATGCCCGCCTTGTCAAGGCTTCTCTTCAATCAGACGGCTTAATAAGAAAAAAAATGTTAGAGATGCCAGAAACAGTTTAGTTTTAGAGTATTTAAGATTTGTCAAAGAATTAAAACCTCTAACAATAATGATGGAAAATGTTCCGGGTCTTAAGGATTACTATTTGTTCAAAAAAGTGGTAAATGAGTTGAAAAAATTAAAATATAATTTAGATATTCAAGTAGTAAATATAAAAGATTATGGCGTTCCGCAAAGTAGAAAACGATTAGTTATGGTTGGTTCACTACTGGGTGAAATAAAAATTGCTCCTCCTACAGGAAGAAAAAGAACGGTTAAAAATGCTATCGGTAAACTTGACTGTGTTGACACTACCACTGACGAAATTCATAAAATTTTTGCTAAACATAGTCCGAATATACTTGAAATGATAAAACTTCTTCCCAAAGACGGAGGCAGCAGAAATGATTTACCCAAGAAATATATGTTAAAATGTCATGATAAAGAAAACGTAGGGTTTAATGACGTTTACGGAAGGCTCAGGTGGGATAGTTTTTCAACCACTATAACGGGTGGCTGCTTAAATCCTTCAAAAGGACGTTTTTTGCACCCGGAATACAATAGAGCAATTACTGCAAGAGAAGCGGCACTGTTACAGACTTTTCCTAAGTCCTACAAATTTCCTTTGGATATTTCTAAAACAGCACTTGCCTTAATAATCGGAAATGCTTTACCACCTCAATTTAGTCAAATTCAATCGCTCAATATCTACAAACATTTAGAATCACATTTAGAAAAAGTGTAAGCGAATTGATTAGCAAATCGGAAGCCGGCGAAAAAGTCCGAGCGCAACTCAAATGTTAGTAATAATTGAGCAATCGTGCTGCAACCGGACATACGGATGACCGAATAGGGAGCAACGGCAATTGCAGGAGAAAATTATGAGTGTTATCGAACAGGAAATTATCGAGAAAATTCACGCTTTGCCTTCCGAAGAACAGCAGCAGGTTTTGCGGTTTGTGCAGACGCTTGAAATCAGAAAGCGTAAACGGCTGAACATTTTTGAGGAAATTGACCGCATTACGAATGAAGTTTCGCTCGAAGATTGGGCAGAACTGCCGACGGACGGCGCGGAACGGGTTGACTCATATCTCTACGGCGCGGGGAAAGAGAAAAAATGAAAGCGGTTTTCGCGGATACGGGTTATTGGGTGGCGAAAATAAATCCGCTTGACCAATGGCACGAAAGAGCAATCGAAACCGAATATGAAATCGGCATTGTTCGGCTGGTAACTTCCGAGCAGATTATTGTCGAAGTGTTAAATTATTTCAGCAATTTCAGTGCAAAAACGAAAAAGACTGCTCTCGATGTTATGCAGGCGGTCTTGGCAAGCAATGAAATCAAAGTTGTCGGGCAAACAAATAAAATTCCAGCCGAAGGTTTTGCTTTATATGGAAAAAGACTCGACAAAGGTTATAGCCTGACCGATTGCATTTCAATGAACCTGATGCGCGAACGTGAAATTTCTGACGTTTTGACGGGCGACAAACATTTTAGACAAGAAGGCTTCAATGTTTTGTTTTGATTTCTACTCGATAATTTTCCAACAAAATAAAAGGCGAAAGGTTTAATGTCCTTTCGCCTTTTTACCTCTGCCTTTTGCCGTTATCAAATTCCCGCGCCGTGGCATTTTTTATACTTCTTGCCGGAGCCGCAGAAACACGGGTCGTTCGGTTTGACCTTCGGTTGGTCGCGGACGAACGGCGTTGATTTTCTCACGTCTTCGCCTGCAACATTTGCCGTTGACATCGCGCCGGTGAACGCCATTCCCGCAGCTTGCCGTCGGGCGCGTTGGCGTTCCAATCTTTCGAGGCGTTCCAATTCTTCCTGCTCGTCTTTGACGACGACTTCGAGGTTGAACAACGCCCGTGTTGTGTGCGTGTCAATGCGGTCGAGCATATCCTGGAACATCTCGAAGCTCTGCTTTTTGTATTCGACGAGCGGGTCTTTTTGCCCGTAGCCGACTAAGCCGATGCCTTGTTTGAGATGGTCAATCGAAAGCAGATGGTCTTTCCATTGCGTGTCGATAATATTGAGCATTATGTAACGCTCAAAGCCGCGTAGCTGTTCGTTGCCGATGGCTTTTTCCTTGCCGTCGTAGTTTTCAACCGCCTTCTTCCAAATCGCGTCTTCAATTTCCTGCGCGGTCATTTTGTTAAAATCAACGCCCGCGTCGAGTGCCGGGTCAACCGCATAGATGCTTGCGATTTCCGCCGCGTAAGTTTCAACGTCCCAAACGTCAGGCGTTACCAGCGGATTTAAGTATTGCGCGGTCAAATCGCCCAATAAATCACGCGCAACACCTTTTTCGCCGATGAGATATTCGCGGTGTTCGGCTTCCATCATCAATTGGCGGCGCAAACCGTAAATCGTTTCGCGCTGTTTGTTCATCACGTCGTCGTATTTAAGGACGTGCTTGCGCGTTTCAAAGTTTCTGGCTTCGACGGCTTTTTGAGCGCGTTCGATTTGTTTGGAAACGGTTTTCGATTCAATCGCCACGCCCTCTTCCATTCCGAGCCATTCCATCATCGAGCGCACCTTGTCGCCCGCGAAAATCCGCATCAAATCGTCTTCCAAAGACAAAGCAAATCTCGTTGCTCCAGGGTCGCCCTGTCGTCCCGAACGTCCGCGAAGCTGGTTGTCAATACGTCTGGACTCGTGGCGTTCGGTGGCGAGAATCTGCAAACCGCCAGCCGCGACCACCGCTTTGTGTTCTTCGTCAACAATTTGTTTTGCTTTGACGAGTTCTTCTTCAAATTGTTCGGGCGTGGCTTCGTCGGGGTTGATTTCTCTCTTTTTCAGAAAATCATTCGCCATAAATTCGGGATTGCCGCCCAAGATAATATCCGTTCCGCGTCCCGCCATATTCGTCGCAATCGTGACCGCGCCTTTGCGTCCGGCTTGCGCGACGATTTCCGCTTCGCGCTCGTGATATTTCGCATTCAAAACATTGTGCGGAATGCCGATTTTTTTCAAGCGTTCGGCGACGAGTTCGGAATTTTCCACCGAAACCGTTCCGACTAAAACAGGCTGACCTTTATCGTGCAGTTGTTTGATTTCATCGGTTACGGCGTTCCATTTTTCGGGCAGAGTGCGGTAAATAATATCGGAATCGTCTTTGCGAATCATCGGGCGATTGGTCGGAACGACAATCACGTCCAAGCCGTAAGTCGTGCCGAATTCTTCCGATTCGGTTTCCGCCGTTCCGGTCATACCCGAAAGTTTTTCATACATTCGGAAATAATTTTGCAGCGTAATTGTGGCAAGCGTTTGATTTTCCCTTTCGATTTTCACGCTTTCTTTGGCTTCGACGGCTTGATGCAAACCGTCAGACCAGCGCCGTCCCTGCATCAAGCGTCCGGTGAAATCGTCAACGATGATGACTTCACCTTCCTGCACAACGTAATGATGGTCGTTTTTATAAAGCGTGTGCGCTTTCAAAGCCTGCTCGACGCAGTGAAGCAATTCCATATTCGCCGGGTCGTAGAGATTGGAAACGCCGAGAAGTTTTTCGGCTTTTTCCACGCCTTTTTCCGTCAGCACGGACGAATGATTTTTCTCATCCAATAAATAATCGCCCGTCGTAATTTTCGTTTCTTCGTCTTTATGCCCGCGCTCGAATTGCGGAATGATTTGGTTTGCCGTGTAGTATTTATCGGTCGCTTCGTCCGACGCGCCCGAAATAATCAAAGGCGTTCTGGCTTCATCAATCAAAATCGAGTCAACTTCGTCAATAATCGCGTAATAATGGTCGCGCTGGACGAGCGTTTCCGGGTCGAACTTCATATTATCGCGCAGATAATCAAAGCCGAATTCGTTGTTCGTGCCGTAAGTTATATCGCTGGCGTAGGCTTCCTTGCGCTCGTAATCGTCCATATCATTTTGGATACAGCCGACGCTCAAGCCAAGGAATTCGTGAATTTTGCCCATCCATTCCGCGTCGCGCAACGCCAGGTAATCGTTGACCGTCACGATATGAATGCCGCGCCCTGTCAGAGCATTTAAATACGCGGGTAAAGTCGAAACCAGCGTCTTACCTTCGCCCGTTCTCATCTCGGCAACTTTACCTTGATGCAGAATCAGCCCGCCGATAAGCTGCACGTCAAAGTGCCGCATTCCCGTAACTCTGACCGACGCTTCGCGCACGGTGGCAAACGCTTCGGGCATAATTTCGTTCAAAACTTCCTGCTCTTTTTTTCTGCGTTCTGCTTTATCTTCGATTCCCGAAAGCGCGTTTTCGATTTGCTCTTTGAATTTTACGGTTCGCCCTCTTAATTCGTCGTCTGAAAGTTTCTTTAAGTTCGCTTCCAAAGCATTAACCTGCCCGACAACCGGGCTGATTTTCTTCAAATAACGGTCGGTGTTGCTGCCTAAAATCTTGTTGAAAAACTTGTCAACCATTTTGTTAGCCATTTTTTTATCCTCAATATATGCGACATTTCCCTGTCGCCGGAAACAATTGCAAAGCCGCTGACTTTTCAGTCAGCAACTGTTCATAAAATATAGATTTTGCGTTAATGAAGGAAACGGAAGGCTTGTTTTGCAGTGTAGAAAGATTATTTACTTTCCGCCTTCGCGTTCACTCAGAAGTTCATCTAAAGAGCCGCGCGGAAGGCGTGTAACGATGATAACTTGATTGTTGTCAGCGACTGAGCCTGCTGAACTATGTGCGTAAATTTGTTTGGTTAAAGTGTTTCCAACCGAAACGGCGCGTGAAGAAAATTCCCGGTCGAGAAATTCGGCAAATTGTTTCGCGTCGGTTTTCGTGAGAACAATTATCAGCGATAAATCTTTGCTGTCCGCTTGGACTTTGATTAGGACTTTCTTGGATTTTCCACTGTCGTAATCGGCTAACTCAAGCGCCTTCGGTTGAAATTTCTGATTGACCGCATTTTGAATTAAAAGACTTAAGTTTTGATTGGAGACAGTCGAACTGATTCCTCCGCCACCTGCGCTGCCGCCACCGATGAACTCTGATTTATGAAATTCTCCATCAACATAAAAATCGGTTTGGAGCGGCAAAGATATTTTTCCGCTTTTAACTTCCTCTTTAATTTCTTTTAAGAGTTGAGCAAACAGCGAGGGGAAATCATCTTTTGAAAAACCTTCAATTTCTTCGTTGTCCGGTTTGTTATCTAAATCATCTTTGACTTCAATTTCACTCTGAATGTCAAAGTTTCTCGTCAAAGCGGCGAACGTCAACACTTGCGGCGTTGCACCGACAAACATCAAGCCGAGACAGAGCGTCGTGAGGAAAACTATCGAATTGTGTTTGTTTTTACTGCTCACTTATCTGTCTTCAAATTAGCGTCGGCATTTTGCGCCGTCGAGTTCGGCTGATTGCTTTTCTCGGCGCGTTTTTTCGCTTCCTTTTGCAGGTTACGATTTATCATCTCGTGCGCGTCTTTTTTCGGCATCGCAAAATTTAAGATAAATTGTTTGTCTTTGGTAGTAGTCTTTGCGCTGTTGAGCAAAATCTTTTCATCGTCTCCGAGCTTCTTCATTCCGCTGCTGTCGAGCAAAAAAGCGGTTTTGATTAAACCGTTAAAGCCGCTGGTGAGCGTGTTTGCTCTTTCCGGTGATTTTTGGTCTGACGCGATAATCGCGTAAATCTGCTTGTCGTCCTGGATAAGTGTAAAATTGATTTTTTCCACATCAAGATTTCGCAAAAAACCGAGTAATCCGCTATTGCCGATAGCTTCAATCGCGTCTTTGGCGACATTTATCATTTCTTCATCGCCCGTGCTTTTTACAAATTTCGATTTCTTCGGGTCTTTATCAAATTTTCCGTCTTTGGTTATCACGCCGTCCATTACGACCGTAAAAGTTTTGGTTAAATCAATCTTCTTTTCACTAGAGGACACTTTTGCCAACACCGTTTCCGCAAAATCTTCGAGAGGTTTTTTGTTGATTTCAACCGCCGTTACCGCATCGCTGGTGACCGGCGGCTGATTTTTGTCAGGCTGCTTTTCTCCGGTTTTATCTTTTGAATCTTTATCTTTGGTCTTTCCGGCTAATTCTTCATCGGACGGAAGCGTTCTCGGCGAATCA
>Ga0136617_10000974_pt1 | contig 25144 bp, 27 predicted proteins | sample AntDrymUQ3222106_2_FD_129672 | JGI IMG/M metagenome (GOLD analysis project Ga0136617, IMG submission 129672) | Polar desert sand microbial communities from Dry Valleys, Antarctica - metaG UQ322 (21.06) | ecosystem: Environmental > Terrestrial > Soil > Desert | place: Antarctica: Dry Valley...
CCCGTGGGCGACCCACCGGAGCTGGCCCTGGAGCTCGTCGCTGACGGACTCAGCGCGCCGGTCTACGTGACGCATGCCGGCGGCGACCGACTATGGGTCGTGGAGCAGCCGGGGCGCATCCGCATCATCGATGATGGCCGCGCCCGCGAGCGCCTCTTCCTGGATCTGGAGGACAGCGTCGCCTGCTGCCGCGAGCAGGGCCTGCTGAGTCTCGCCTTCCATCCGGAATACGAGGCCAACGGCCGCTTCTTCGTCACCTACTCCGACCTGCGCGGCGACCTGATCCTGGCCGAATTCACGCGCGACGGGCCTGATCGTGCCGACCGCACCTCCGAGCGTATCGTCCTGCGCATCCCTCACCGCGACTACGACGATCACTACGGGGGCATGCTGGAGTTCGGTCAGGATGGGTACCTCTACTTCTCCACAGGCGATGGCGGCGGCATCAGCGACCCGGCTCGCAACGCGCAGGACCTCGAGAGCCTGCTGGGCAAGATCCTGCGGCTGGACGTAGACGCGCCGGGTGGCGAGGAGACGTACGGTTTCCCCCCGGACAACCCCTTCGTGGGACAGCCCGGTCGCGACGAGATCTGGTCTTACGGCTTCCGCAACCCGTGGCGCTTCAGCTTCGATGCCCTCACCGGCGAGCTGTGGGTAGGTGACGTGGGGCAGGACCGCGTGGAGGAGATCAGCCGGCACGTCGATGGGCGCGCGGCCAACTTCGGTTGGGACATCGTCGAGGCGCGCAAGTGCAACCGGCCGCGGCGCGGCTGTGATCAGTCCGGACTGGTGAAGCCCATCGTCGAGTATCAGCAGATCGAAGGCATCTCACAGGCGATCCTGGGCGGCTACGTGTACCGCGGCTCGGCACAGCCGGACCTCCAGGGCTGGTACCTCTTCGCGGAGACCTACGAGGGCCCCATATGGGCCATTCCCAGCACCACCGAGCCGCTCGACGAGCTGCCGGAACCATTCGACTCGGAGCTCTTCATCACCTCCTTCAGCGAGGACGCTGACGGCGAGATCCTGCTGACCGCCTTCCAGGGCGCTGTCTACCGGGTGACCACGGCCCCCGCCGACTGAGGCTGAGGAGGCAGTCACGCGAGCAGGCTTCAGGGGCGGTTCCGGCCGCTTCCGCGTTCGGACCGGCGATACACCGCATCCATGCGGCGGCGGAACTGCTTGGTGGGTCGTGCTCCCTGGTCCGCGACCGGCGGAGGGGACAGGCGGCGCTCCTCGGCTTGTCGCTCCCGCTTGGCCGAGGACTCGGCGGTCTCGTCATAGAGGGTCGCCGCGACGCTCGCCGGGCCGCGCTTCTCGGCCACTCCCCTGACCACGACCGTCCACTCCACCTCGCCGATCCTGATCTCGACTGTCTCGGTCGGGCGGATCTCCTTGGAGGGCTTGACCCGCGCGCCGTTGACGTGCACGCGGCCTCCCCCGACGGCCTCCGAGGCGAGCGCACGCGTCTTGAAGAACCGAGCCGCCCAGAGCCACTTGTCGATCCGGACCGACTCCATCGAGACCTCCATCGGCGGGCCGTCGGGCCGTCGAGCCGTCGAGCCGTCGGCCGACGCTTGTTGTTCCGCGCCTAGCGCTGCTGGAGCACGGACAGGATGTTGCCGGCGGGGTCCCTGAACCAGGCGATCTGGGGCCCCTCGCCACGGGCGATGCCCTTCTCGTCCTGGTCGAAGCCGTCGTACCGCTCGAAGGTCACGCCACGGGAGGCTAGCTCGTCGACCGCCGCGTCGATATCGTCCACCGGAAAGTTCAGGATGGTGTACGTGGCCGGCGTGAAGTCGGGCTTGGGGTAGATCATGATGTCCCGGCCGCCCGCGATGTGCAGGCTCAGCAGGCCCGGCTCTTCCGTCACATCGGACACCCGCAGCCCGAGCGTCTCCCCGTAGAACTGGCGGGCCTTCTCGGGGTCGTCGACCGCGAAACCGCTGAACGCCTGGGTGTTCTCGAACATGACGGGCTCCTTCTCATCGGTAGGCGCGAGGGACTCCTCGCTGATGGTAGGACCACCCCTCGGCCCGAAACTCATCGCGCGTGGGAGGAAACCGAACCTTGGCCGACCGGGCCTGACGCCAAGCCGGACAAGTCGAAACCCCGGGGGCGGGCCCGGGGTTCCGTAGTCAAGAAACTTGGTTGCGGGGGACGGATTCGAACCGCCGACCTTCGGGTTATGAGCCCGACGAGCTGCCGCTGCTCCACCCCGCGACTGCGAAGTCTAGGGCATGATCCTCCATCTGTCCAACGGGGTGTCTCACTGAGGCAGACCCTCGGTTCCTAAGCACAGACCCTCGGCTTCGGCTTGGGAGGCAGCCGGTCAGGGGGCGTCGGCACCGTTTCCGAGAGCCGGGCACCGACTTGGAGCTTGGGCACCGTGCCGCTGGGTCCCTCGCTCGTCTGGAGCACGACCTGCTCCTCGCCCGGCGAGAGATCTTCCGCGATCGAGAAGTCGACCGCGTGTCGCTTGACCAGGTCGATCTTGTAGACATGGGTCCAGCCGTCGCTCGTCTCGACCTCCACGCGCGCCCCCAGCAAGGCCGCTCCATCGTTCTGCAGGGACTCCTGCAAGAGGCGCAGGAGCATGCCCTCACGTGCGTGGCCATAGATGTAGACAGTGCCTTCACGGCCCGGTTGCGAGAATGACGTCAGATACTGGGCCACGTCGCACAAGGGATAACGGGGCGGGTTGCCGGCGACCTCTAGCCCGCTGCTGACCACCGGTAGGTCGATGTCGAACTTCGGCACGGTCAGCCGCACGGCGACCGCGGATGAAGGCGACGGTTGCGGCAACTGGGTAGGCCGCGGCGACGGTGTCGGAGTCGGCCCGGGCGTGAGTGTTGGTCGGGCCGACGCCGACGGCGACGGCGCAGCGGGAAGGTGCGCTCGTCCGCGACGCTGCCTTCGATCACGGTCGTTCTCCGGCGCTTGCTTGGTACCAGGTTGTGCCTCGCGGTTCTTGCGCTTGTTGGAACGCCGCCGCTCCCGCTCCGAAGGCTCCTGAGTGCTCTTGGCCGGAGCTACCGAAGCGCCCGGACCACGAGATCCGTCGGAAGGGGAAGAAGAGACCGCCGGGCGATCTGGAGCACGGAGCTCCACGGGCTCTATGTTCCCGTCCTGCAGGACGATGCCTGCCTGTTGGACGGCCTCGGTCTCTTGCGGCGCAGTGCCGCGATCGACGGCAAGGGTGGTGATCCCGGCGATGAACAGGAGAAGCAGCGCGGCCGGGCCGGCACGCGATCCGGCAACGGCACCGCGAGGTCCTCGAGGTGTCGCGCCGCCGGCGTGTCGGGGTTGCCAGTGCCCTGTCCCACGGATCCGACGGGCCTGGTCAGGGAAGCCGCCGGATGACCCCGCGGGGCGCACGGGCGGCGAGATCGGACGCTTCATGTCACTTCGCCGCGCTCAGCAAGGGTCGAGGCCTCGGCAGGAACCTTCATTCCCGCTCGAGGCCCCGAGTGCTGTCGCTGATGACAGCCTGCGGTCGCTCAGCGCCGAGCGAACGATCGGGCCAGCACGAAGCTGACCGTGACACCGGCGAGGAGAAGCACCGCCAGGGGCAGCTGGCTGCCGGAGGTCCCGGTGGAGCCGCTGGTCACTGAGAGCAAGCCGTCCGTGGAGCTGTCCGGCATACAGGTCACGTCGGCATACGACTGCGCGAGAGTGACCTCACCGAGAAGTTCGTCATCGAGTGGATTCGTCACGGTGATCCGGAGGGCGTTGACGATGATCTCGCCGAACGTGCCGTCATCGGCGACGTCCTCGATCTGTTCGTTGATCACGACGGTGATCGGTCCCAGTTCTACGGTCTGATTGGGGTCACCCGTGACGTCGACATCGGTACCGTTGATCGAGAGATCCTCGATCACCGAGTCACCCGAGACCTCGGCACCTTCCGCGAAGCACTCGGCGACCGCATCGCTCTCGAGCGTGGTCGACGTGACATCCAGGACCGTGCCGATCGACAGCGCCAGATCGGCGATGGTCGCGCTGGACTGCGAGCTGCTACCGGATCCTTCGGTCTCAGCACGTATCACTGAGGCCGTCAGGCCATCCACGTCGGCGTTGAGCAACTCATCGTCGTCCTGACCGCCATCCGAGGGAAGCGGACCGGCCTGCACGAGGATCAGGTCTACGAGCGGATCGCCTCCGAGCGGATTCTCGACCAGGGCATCGACACCCGTGGCGTCGCCGCTGAAGCTGGTGGCGGGTTCGGCGGAGACAGGGGCCGCCAAGGTCGCGACCATGACAGCTCCGACGAGCAGCGATCGCGAAACAAAGGAACGCTTGGAAGTACGAAGCATTGATCTCTCCATCTGATGAGTCCATTTGGAACTAAGCCGTATATCCCGCGGATCTCGCGATAACGCTTCTCCAGGACTCACACAGATGTCGAGGCCGATGAGGGCGACTCGATCGTCGGTCTGGTGATATGGCGAAACCCTAGCACTGATGTCAAGTAAAGTGCGACTCCACCGTCGTGCACGGCTCGCGTTGCCTCGCCGCAGCCGTGCGGCGGGCTGCCAGGGCACCGCGCCACAGCTCCACAGCGCGCGGCCACCAGCGGTCGACGATCTCATCGTCGCCGTACCAGGGACCGCCGATGTGTCCGTGCCGTACGTCGTGCAACGTGAGCTGTTCGGCACCGGACAGGTGCGCGGCCGTCACGGGCACGATGCCGTCGCCCCCCTCGACGGGCAGCGGTCCCACGATGGCCTCGAACCCCCGCCGCAGCAGCCGATCCCACCAGGTCAGCGGCCCGGCCCGTCCACCTCGGACCAAGCGGTCGGGGCGCACGAAGTCGGAGCCCACCGTGAGGTACGCCGTGGTCGGCGCGAATCGATCACCCGGGACGTGGCGGTCCAGAAAGCGCGCTGCCACGATGCCGCTGTGTGCGGAGCGGACCGGGAGACGAGCCAGGCCGTGGGGCGTGCCCAGCGTCACCAGCGCGCCGACCGACGGCGCCACCGCGCTGCGCCGCCCGCCAAACGAGGTCTCGGACATGGCCAGACGCGTCACGATGCCCCCACCAGAATGGGCCACCACGAGCAGAGGCTGTCCACCGCCCGCGGCCTCCGCCCGCCGGGTCGCACGGCCCAGCTTCGTCAGCATCGGCCCGAAACCCACTAGTCCAGCCGCCAGCCAATCGGGAACATGCAGTGGTGCGATGGAGACGCCCGCCGCGCCGCGCTCCAAGAGACGCCGTCGCAGCGGCCAGTAGTTGAACGGCTCTGTGAGGAAGCCACCGACGATCAGTACGTGCGGCGCGCTTCCCTCGGCCGCGTCCGACCTTCGTCCAAGTCCGCGACGATCTCTCCCCCGTCGCGCTCGATGATCCCTCGGATCTCTTCCAACCGCGACTCCTGGAAGCGCCCCGCCAGCAAGAAGGTGGCACCGAGCGGCTGGTCGGCACCGCCCAGTGGCGCGATCCCCACGTCGGTCGGGCCCAAGTCGAGCTGGGCTCTCATTCGAGACACCGCCCGAGAGGCTGCGGCTGCCTCCAGGAACCTCGCCGCGATGACTCGCACCAGTGATCCTCCCCTTCGCCAAGGCGGCCCGCGCCCCTGGACGCCCCCCGGTTCGGCGGTCAGCATGCGGCGGCGACGGTTGCGCGCCGCACGCCGGACGGCTCGAGTGCTGTTTCATCGTCATCGCACCACGGCTCAGTCGACCGGAACGCGCCGTCGCTCGCGCCAGCCCTCCAGGTGCGCGATGGTCACCGGCTCGATGGGGTCGGCCGGCTCGAACCCGAAGAGCTGCGCGTAGAACGAGAGCTCCGCCTCCAGCGCCCGCGCGATGTTCTCCGACCGCCGGAATCCGTGGCCCTCGCCGGCGAAGGCCAGATACGCGTAGGGGATCCGTTTCGCCTCCAGCGCCGCCACCAGCTTCTCGGCCTGGGCGATGGGCACCACGCGGTCGTCCTCACCCTGGAGCACGATCAGCGGGCAGGCGAGGCGATCGGTGTGGTTGATTGGCGAGCGCTCGCGGTACACGTCGCGCGCCTCCGGATACGGTCCGACCAGACCGTCCAGGTAGCGCGACTCGAACTTGTGCGTGTCCAGCGCCAACGCCTCCAGGTCGCCCACCCCGTAGTGGCTCGCGCCGGCTGCGAAGGTGTCGCCCGTGGTCAGCGCACGCAGGGTGGTGTAGCCGCCGGCACTCCCGCCGCGGATGACCAGTCGCTCAGGATCGACCAGGCCCTGCGCCGCCAGGAAGAGCGCGGCGTGGGTGCAGTCCTCCACATCCACGATGCCCCATGCGCCGTCCAGCCGCTGCCGGTACTCCCGCCCGTAACCGCTGCTGCCGCCGTAGTCGACGTCCACCACGGCAAACCCGCGGCTCGTGAAGAACTGGGTCTGCGCGTCGAAGGAGGCGTTCGCGTTAGAGGTGGGGCCGCCGTGCGAGATCACGATGAGCGGCGGCAGCGCACCCTTCGGCGCCTGGACTGCCGGGTTGGTCGGTGCGTAGAAGAGCGCGTAGGCCTCGCGACCGCCCGCCGTCGGGAAGCGGATGGCCTGCGGCACGGACAGGACCGCGGGGTCGACCGTCACCTCGGACGGTCGGTAGACGACCTGGCTGGATCCGCTTGCTCGGTCGAGGAGGACGACCGATGTCGGCTCGCGCGGGCCGCCGCCAAGGAAGGCCACGGTGCCAGCCAGCGCCCGGACGCTGGCGAGCTCCGGGAAGGGCTGCTCCAGTTCCTGCGGCTCCCCGCCATCCGTCGCCAGTCGGTAGAGCCGATCGCGACCCGCGGACCGGGCGGCCGCCACGATCGTGCCGTCAGCGTCGATAGCGTAGGAGGACATGCCGAAGACCCACTGCGGGTCGGCGAGCTCCGCGGCCATCGGGGCCAGCGGCTCGGCCGGCGTCGGAGCGCCCGGTGTGCCTGGATCGCTCGCGTCGTCCCGCCACCGGTAGAGGTTGTACCAGCCCGTGCGGTCGGACACGAAGACCAGCGAGCCATCGGGCGCCCATTCGGGTTGGGCGATCGATTCACCCGGGCCGCCGGCGACTCGGCGGTGGTGGGACACGCCGTCTGCCCCAAGCTCTCCGACCCACAGCTCAGTGGCGTCCCAGGGCATGTTCGGGTGTGACCAGCAGAGCCACGCCAGCCGCTGGCCGGAAGCGTCGGGGCGCGGGTGGCTGTAGAAGTCGGCGCCCTCGATGAGCGTGGTGACCGCTCCATCGGCCAGGTCGATGGCGACCACGCTGTTGCGCGCCTCCTCCCCTTCCGCGGTGTGGTCCTCGTGGATGCACAGGACGCGCTCTCGCGCGGGATCCAGACGCAGATCGGCGTATCGATCGGGCCCTTCCGGCGTGAGCGGCCGGGCAGCCGCGCCGGGCCGTTGCGTGTAGAGCCGAGAGTCGCGCAGGTCGGAGAACACGATCAAGCCGTCGCGCACCACGAAGGCGCCGCCGCCGTACTCGTGGACCATCGTGCGAACGTTGGAGCCCGCGGGCGTGACGTCCTCTGCCTCACCTGTCGTGGTACGCAGCATGAGGACCTGCCGGCCGCCTTCGTGGGGTCGCCCCTCCAGCCAATAGACGTCGTCGCCGTCGGGCCAGACGGCACCCACGCTTCGGGAGCCACCGACGACCATATCGACGGAGATGGGCGACGGCCAGGCGCCGTAAGGGTGCGTCGGACGCGAATCGGACATGCGTTCTCCTCGATGGACCTCTAGCTTACGTCCCGTGATCGGCGGCATCCCGGACGGCCGCGTACCCTTGCCCGCGCCATGACCGACCCAGGGGCAGAGCGTCACACCGGCATCGTCCGGCGTGGGTCCCTGCGGCCGCCGCCACGACCTTCGTCCGACGTGCGGGCCGGCTGGATGGCCCTGGTCGCGGTGCTGGTCGTTGGCGCGGGGCTCGTCGGTTGGCTGCTGGGCGGCGCCGGGGGCGGAGGTGGACAGCCGAGCGGGGGCGATGAGACGGTCGGCGGGCAGGGCGCCGTTGGTGGGACCGCTACAGCCACGCCCGAGGTGACCGATCGCTCCACCGTGCGACTCACCGCTTCTCCCACGCCGACGATCGAGCCCACGCCTCGGCCGACCTCCGAGCCCACGCCGCAGCTGGCGGCACTCGTCATCGACTTCCCGGCCGACGGAGAGATCGTTCGAAGCCGCGACATCAATATCATCGGCACCGCGCCTCCCGGCGCCACCGTGACCCGCGACATCCCGCTCTGGTTCGACGACCACACGATCGCCGGCGACGACGGTCTGTGGATGTTGCCGGTCGAGCTGGCCGAGGGTCAGAATCGGCTCGCCCTCCGCCTAGGAGACGATCCGAGCACGGCCCAGGTGCTCCTGGTGACGTACCAGCCTGCACCGTGAGATCTGCGGTGAGTGGCCAGGTCGTCGTGGTCGGCTCGGTGAATGAGGACCTGGTGGTGCGCGTCGAGCGGCTGCCCAAGCCGGGCGAGACCGTCACCGGAGGCACGTTCTCGCGGCACCACGGCGGCAAGGGCGCCAATCAAGCCGTGGCCGCCGCGCGGTTCGGGGCGTCGGTGCGATTCGTGGGGGCCGTGGGAGACGATGAGATGGGCGTCGCGGCGCGGTCCGCACTGGAGGCAGAGGGCGTGGAGGTCTCGGGCCTGCGGGTGTCTCGAGGCTCCTCGACCGGAGTGGCACTCATCACCGTGGATGCCCGCGGCGAGAACCAGATCGCCGTGTCTCCGGGCGCCAACGCCCGACTGGACGCCGCGGCAGTGCGGCAGAGTCTGGAGGGACTGCTGCGACCGCCTGGCGTCCTGCTCGTCAACCTGGAGATCTCGGACGAGGCGCTCTTGGCCGCCGCGGCAAGCGCTCACGCTGCCGGCTTCATCGTCATGGTGAACCCGGCACCGGCCCGACGCCTGCCGGACGCGCTGCTGGACCTGGGCCCGATCTTGATCCCCAACATGAGAGAGGCAGCTCGGCTGGCCGATGGCGGCAGCCCAGAGTCATCGGCACGTTCACTTGCGAAGCGCACGGGCGCGCCGGTGATCGTCACGCTCGGGCGCCAGGGAGCTCTGCTGGTCGATGGGGCGCGGGTAACGCAAATGCCCGCTCACCAGGTCGAGGCCGTCGATACCACCGGAGCTGGAGACACCGCGTGCGGCGTCCTGGCCGCGGAGATCGCCGCTGGGCGCTCGATCGATCAGGCGGTCCCAACCGCCATGGCGGCAGCCGCCCTCTCGGTCATGGTCGCTGGCGCACGCGAGGGCATGCCGGCCCGCGTTGACGTAGATGCGTTCCTGACCGCTCGGGGTTGAACGGCGTCCCGTGCCTCAGGGCACCCGGAAGGCCAGCAGGTCCCTTCCAGCATCCTGCGGTCGCAGGACGATGGCCCTGACGTTCACGTTCGCCGGCACCTCGAACGCGACCGGGCCGCTGGCCGCGGCGCCCGCCTCCAGACTGCCTTCGCCGAGCGGCTGCTTGGGTTGGACCGCTCCCACCGGATGACGTCCACCGTCCGCGTCCACTACGAGCCAGTCCGCGGGGCGGTACGTGAGTGGGGCCGTCGCGGCGTAGGCGATCTGCACCACGGCAAAGCGTCTTCCTTCGGGCGCCTGTTGGCCAGCCAAGCGCGGGCGGTACTTGGGAACGGATGCGGTCACGGTGCCCGCGGGTTCGCCAGCGACGAGCAGATCGGCCGGCGCGCCGGCGGCGGCGATGGGCACGGCCGGCGGCGCGGACGGGCTGGGCGGTGGCGAGGGCGAGCGTCGCGGGGTGGGGGTGGGCGTCACGGAGGCGCTGGACAAGGGCGACGCTGACGACGAGCCGGCGGGTGACGCGGAAGCGGACGCTGTATCCGAGGACGGCCGGCTGTCAAGGATGTACCAACCCGCCGTTCCGACGGCGAGCAGCACCACCAGCGCGAAAAGAAGCGCGCTGCGGCCGACCAGGTCGCCCCTCCGCTCGCGCAGTCGCGGGTCGGACGGGGTGTTGCGATCGATCAAGAGGACGCGCAGCCTGTGGGAACCGGCACTCGCATCGCGACATTCTGGCGCGTTCGAGGGATGGGCGGGAGATACGCCTACGGGATGGTTCGGTCGCCGACACGAAGTGCAAGCGAGGCCGCCCTGCCGCTGCGTGCCGGAAGGGGTCGGTCGTGCCGGATACTGGCGCCAAGGAGGACCTCATGGAACAAGATCCGACCCAGCAGCGCGGCACCGGAACGCCGGTCTCCGCCGATGACTACCTCGACGACGCAGCCATGCGCCACGAACCAACGGCCGATGACGACGTCGATCCTGCGGTCGTCACCGGTGCCACCGCGCGTTCCAACCCCGCCGCCGGTGACGAGATCGACCCCAACCGCAGCGGCAGCGGCGGTTCCGGGGGCGGCTCAGCGCTGGATGCCGAGGGAGAAGAAGGCAGCGGCCAGGAGTCGATGACCGAGATGCTCAGCGGCGACGAGGGCACGCTCGCCTGAGTCGCTGGGGTCGCGCGGTCGGATGACAGTGGCGAGGCAGGCGGGCTCACCTGACGGCGAGAGCACGCTCGTCCGACGGCACCGTGCCCCTGGAGGGTGGCTTCTTCTCCGCTGAGTCGGGTCGGGGCATCACGGAGTGGCCGCCGTGCCCGCCGTGCCCGCCGTGCCCGCCCTTGCGGTTGTGCCACGAAGCAGGCATGCATAAGCGCTGCGCCGGGTGGCGTTAGCGGCAGAGATGGCGGTCCACGCTGCGTAGTGCTACCCCGGGTGGCGTTACCGGCACGACGCGGCACGGAGTCGGCCTGGCTGCCGCTTCCCGCAAGCGACCCGGCCGGCCGATCGGTCAACCGGCCGGACCTCTTGGCCGACGCCTAGCAGCAGCCGCCTGGGCAGCAGGTCGGCTCGCAGTCGCAACAGGAACGGATCAGCACGTGGCACCTCCTTCCGGTCCGCAGCAGGCGAGGGGCAGCATCTTTCCGGACCGCATGGACCCTTGCAGGGTCGCCAGCTCGCCGTCGAGGTGATCAAGCTCGGCGCGTGCCGCGGCGATCGCCTGCCGGCGCTCCCCGAGGCGGTCGAGTAGCTGCTCCTCCATCACATCGCACTGACCGTCCCGGCAGAGAGCGGACAGGCGACCACACTCGGAAAGCTCCAGGCCCAGCCCGCGCATGGCGACCACCAGCCGCAGGCGGCAAAGGTCGTCATCGGTGTAGTCACGATACCCATTGGCCTTCCGGGGAGCTGCGGGCAGCACCCCTTCCGCCTCATAGAACCGGACCGCGGCCGGCGTGATGCCGGCGCGTCGAGCGAGCTCGGAAACCTTCATGCTGCCACCTTAAACATTGCAGTTACTGTAAGGTCAAGACCCTAACACGCGCTGCCAGGAGGATACCCACGATGTCCGATGCTCCCATCAGGGTGCTGTTCGTCTGCACCGGCAACAGTGCCCGCAGCCAGATCGCCGAAGCGCTGCTGTCACGATTCGGCGGCCATCGCTTCGTCGGCGCCTCAGCGGGCACGGAGCCCAACGGCGTCAACCCATTGGCGATCAGGATCCTCGCTGACGTGGGCATCGACTGGTCCGGTGCCCGCAGCAAGTCGGTCACCGAGTTCCTGGGGCAGCCGTTCGACTACGTCATCACGGTGTGCGACCGTGCCCGGCAGAGCTGCCCCGTGTTCCCAGGGTCGTACGAGTCGCTGCACTGGGGTCTGGAGGATCCGGCCCAGGTCCAGGGGAGCGAGGAGGGGAAGCTTGCCGCGTTCGAACGGACGCGGATGGAGCTGACACAGCGCCTGCGCCTGTTCGTGGAGGTCGCGCGGCGGTCCGCCGCCCAGCCAGTGCGCAGCCTCACTTCGGGGTGAGGGCGCATCTCGCGGAAGCGCTGGGGACCTTCTCCCTCGTCTTCGCGGGCTGCGGGGCGATCGCGGTCGAATCCCGCACGGGGCAGCTGGGACTCATCGGTGTCGCGCTGGTCTTCGGACTGGTCATCGCGGTGATGATCTACGCCCTCGGGCACATCAGCGGTGCTCACTTCAACCCGGCCGTCTCCGTCGGCTTCGCCATCGGGCGCCGGCTCCCCTGGTCGCGGGCGGCGACCTATTCCATCGCCCAGATCGCGGGTGCATCGATCGGAGCGCCCGTGCTGCACGCCACGCTCGGAACCGACCCGGGCCTCGGCGTGACGCGTCCCTCTGGCAGTCACCTCCAGGCCATGGTCTGGGAAGCGCTGCTGACCTTCTTCCTGATGCTCGTCATCACCGCTGTCGCGACCGACAGGCGTGCCGTCGGTGAGCCCGCCGCACTGGCCGTCGGCGGGACCGTGATGCTCGGTGCACTGGTCGGCGGGCCCATCACGGGAGGGTCGATGAACCCGGCCCGTTCGCTTGGTCCAGCGCTGATCGCGGGCGACCTCGACAGCATCTGGATCTACATCGTCGGGCCGGTCATCGGAGCGGTCGCCGCCGCGCTGGCTTCCCGTTTCCTGCGTGGTGGACAGCCTCGAGTCCAGCGTGCCCCCGACCACCAAAGCACCTAGTCGGCGCGGTCGCGGGCGGCGGTGCCGCTCATAATCCACGAGAGCGCTCAGGGGAACGGTGCCATCTTCAGGCGTCGAAACATCGTCGTTCTCGTCGATCGACCACATCTCGAATACCCGCTGGACTTCTACTTGGCCGGTCTTCGGTGTCGCGAAGCCAAGGAAGAAGACGTGCTACCCTCGTGGTGGCGATGGGGCCCGCCTCACATGAACCGCCCACTTTGGGCTGATGGCTCCTGCGGTCGGATCACGACGCGCGGGGAGCCCCATGACCTACGTACTCATCGCCATCGGCGGAGCCTGCGGTGCCGTTGCCCGATTCGCCCTCGACGCGTGGGTCTCCCCACGGATCGCCGGGGACATCCCTTGGGGCACCCTGCTGATCAATGTCAGCGGCTCGTTCCTGCTCGGCCTGCTATTCGCGCTGACGGTCGAGCGCGGTGTGTTGCCTGCCGATCTACGCCCGCCGCTCATGGTCGGCTTCCTCGGGGCATACACGACCTTTTCCAGCTGGATGCTCGAGAGCCTCCGCCTCGTCGAGGATGGCGCGTGGCTCGCGGCGATAGTCAACGTGGCGGGCTCGGTCGCACTGGGCATGGCCGCCGTCGTCATCGGCATAGCCGTCGGGAGGAACGTCTGATGCGCATCGAAGGATCAGCCTTGCTGGTGCGGGTCTACCTGGGTGAGACCGACAAGTTGGGAGGCCAGAACCTCTATCTCGCGATCGTGGATCTGCTCCGGGAGCGTGGCTTCGCCGGTGCGACGGTGCTGCGCGGTATCGAGGGCTTCGGCGCGAAGCAGCACCGGCACAGTGCACGCATCCTGAGCCTGTCGCTGGACCTGCACATCGTGATCGAGGCCATAGACCGCGAGGACAAGGTGCGGGCGACCCTGCCCGAGCTTGACCGGATGGTCGGCGACGGGCTCATCGTCGTCCAGCCCGTGGAGGTCGAGGCGCATCGCTCGGACGGCCCATCGGAGTGAGCGTCCGCGCACCGGGTATCGCCGCGGAGCCACCGTCGCGGCGACCATGGCTGACCCCAGGGGTTCACGGCATCGGTCTTGCGAGCCTGCTCGCAGATATCGGCCACGAGATCCCGACGGCACTGCTTCCCGGCTTCCTCTCCTCCGTGCTGGGTGCACCAGCTGCGGTGCTCGGGGTCATCGAGGGCCTCGCCGACGCCATCTCCGGCCTGACCAAGGTCGCCGGTGGTGCGCTCGCCGACGACCCTACCCGCCGTCGTTCGATCGCGGTCGGCGGCTATACCCTGACGGCGATCCTGTCGGCGTCGATCGGCCTCGCGACCTCGGTATGGCAGGTCGGCCTGCTGAGGGCCGGCTCGTGGGCGGCCCGGGGCATCCGGGGGCCCTCGCGCAACGCGCTTCTCGCGGACGCCGTCGATGCCTCCGCCTTCGGGCGCGCCTATGGCTTCGAACGAGCCATGGACAACCTGGGTGCGGTCATCGGGCCCATCCTGGCGCTGGGACTCGTCGCCCTGGTGGGCATCCGCGCAGCGATCCTGGTGTCGATCATCCCGGGCCTCCTTGCGGCCGGCGCGATCGTCTACGCCGTGCGGCACCTGGAGCGCCCGAAGGAGCGCCACACGGCGCCGATACGGCTGGTCGTGCGCCCGTTGCTCCACGGCGCGCTGGGTCGCCTCCTGGTCGGGGTGTCCCTGTTCGAGGTTGGCAACATGGCGGCCACCCTGCTCATCCTTCGTGCCACGGAGCTGCTGACGCCCGAACGGGGCCAGGAAGCCGCCGTCGCGCTGGCGATCACGCTGTATGTTGGATACAACGTGGCCGGGACCCTCGCCGCCATCCCGGCTGGCAGGATCGCCGACCGTGTCGGGGCGCGAGCTGTCTTCGCCGTCGGGGTGGCACTCTTCGCCATCGCCTACGCCCTCTTCGCCATCGCCGGTCCGACGGTGGCGGTCCTGGGAGCAGCGTTCATCCTGGCGGGCGTGGCCATCGGCGCCGTGGAGACCGGGGAGAACGCCGCGGTCGCGGGCCTGGCGCCGGGTGATCAGCGGGGTTCGGCCTTCGGGCTGCTGGCCGGCATCCAGTCGATGGGTGACTTCGTAGCGTCAGCGCTCATCGGCATCGTCTGGACCGTCATGGGACCGTCCGTGGCCTTCGGTGTCGCCGTCGCCGCCATGCTGGCGTCATTGGCATCGCTGGTATCGCTCGGCGCGGGTGAGCAACGTCCAAGCGACGGCTGATCTGCCATCTCGACGGCTCACCGCTGTCGCGACCGATAGACGTGGGGGCCGGCCGGGCCGTACATGCCTGCGAGCTGCCAAGAGTATCGAGTGCGGGGCATCCATTTGACTTCCGCCACCATTCGGACCCAGGCCGCTGCGCGCCGACAAGACCGCTCGAGGACCCCCACCGTCCCGCGGCGATGCGGTTCCGAGCGAGCTGGCGGCCCAATGTCACATGGACCATCACGCCCGACCCTCGCGGCTTTACCAGGAGGGTAGACTCCCCGTGCTGGCGGCGGATGCCGAAGCCACTGGAGGGTCGCCGTGAGGGTGGTGGATGGCGAGGTCCCGGCGCTGGAAGCCCGCGGGTTGTCCAAGCGATATCGGCGCGGCGTCCGCGCGCTCCGCGAGGTCCACCTGACGGTCACGGGGACCGTTCGGACGGAATTCTCTGGTGCCACGACTATGACATCATCGGACTGCAGCCGGTGGTCTTCGACCGCGGTGCTAAAGCCAAGCTATCCAGCGGCGGACCGGGCGTCGAAGCGATCCAACGAACGCAGTCCGGGTCCATCAAGGTGACGGGGTGCAGGGTATGACACGACCTGGCGCCGCGTCCGGGCCGCTCCTCATCGCCGACATCTCCGGGTACACCGGCTTCCTGGCCACCGTGGCGGACGTCCACCGGGACGACGCCTTCGCGGACGGACGGATCCCGGACGCCTATTCCCTGGTCTCGTCCCTGCTCGACGGGATCATCACCAGCATCGTGCCACCGTACGCCTTGGCCAAGCTCGAGGGGGACGCGGTCTTCGCCTTCGCCCCGTCTGCTGAGGGGTTCCCGCATGGCGAGGCCGTGCTGGACTGCCTGGCCACTTGCTACGCGGCGTTCAAGGAGCGCTTGGGCGGCGCTCAGTCCATCTGGTCCTGTCGTTGCGAAGCATGCTCCCTGGTGGAAGGGCTGGATCTCAAGTTCGTGCTCCACGCCGGTGCGTTCGTGGTCCAGCCGATGGGTGGCGGGAACGAGCTGGTCGGGTCAGAGGTGGTGATGGTCCATCGGCTGCTCAAGAACCACGCGGCGGAGCTGGTGGGAACGTCTGCCTATGCGCTGATCACCGATGCCGCTTCCCGCATGCTGGAGATCCCGCCCGGCGACTCCGTGCCGCTCGTCGAGGAGTACGAGCACCTGCCGCCGGTCGCCGCCCGCGTCGTGCCCTTGGCTCCTGTCCCGGGAGGCCCGGCCGGGCCGTAAACGCGGGAGCGATCGATGAGGATCGGCCTCGATGATGCGCTGCTGACCGGGATCGCACGGCGGGCGCTGGGCGCTCCGGAGGCGACACTCCTCCATCACGAGATCGTCCCGCTCGACTACGACGCCTACCTGCCTGGTCGCACCGTTGCGCGGGTCACTGGGCACGCGGAGGTAGAGGGACGACGGGTGCCCTGGTCGGCCGTGCTCAAGTGGACGGACTCGCCCCTGACGACGCCGACCGCGCCGATCGAAGGCGGCCGGCGCGAGGCTCGTGCCTACCGCTCGGGCATCCTCGACCTGGAGAGGGATCTTCGTGTCCCGCGCGCCTACGAGATAGACCTGGCCGACGACGGCCACGTCGCCCTGTGGCTGGAGGATGTCCGTGCCAGGGGCCCGGACCGGTGGCCGCTCGACATGTACGCGAAGGCGGCACATGCGCTCGGCCGGTTCAACGGCGCGTACCTCGTCCGGCCGCTCCCCGATCACCCCTGGCTGGTGAGTGATTGGGCGGAGCGGCAAAGCGAGCCCGTGGACCTCGCAGCCGGCCTCGCCGAGATCGCCACCTGGGCGTCAGACGACCGTGCCCGACAAGCCCTCGGCGGCGACGTCGGGCAGCGCGCGGCGCGGATGCTCCAGGACCAGCAGCGCTTCATCGCCGACCTGTCGCGGCTCCCACAGACGCTCTGCCACCACGACGCCGCACGCTCCAACCTGGTAGCACGACGCCGCTGGGCTGGCGCGACCGAGATCGTCGCGATCGACTGGGAGTCCCTGGGCCCGGGAGCCGTCGGCGCGGACATCGCGACGCTCGTCTCAGGGAGCCTTCGGAAGGGTGACTTCCCGGCGGAGCATGCAGCGCAGCTCGACTCGGCCGTCTTCGATGGCTACCTCGCAGGCCTGCGCCAGGCGGGCTGGACCGGCGATGCGCGGATCGCCCGGCTGGGCTACGCCACGAGTCTTGCGCTGCGCTGTTGGTTCGTGCGTGACACGCTCCGGAACCTCAGCGACCCGGATGCGCGACCGATCTTCGGCCGCGCGCGCGACGTCGCGCCCGGGGACGTGCTGAGTTCGTTCGTCCTCATCACCCGCTTCCTGCTCGACCGTGCCGACGAGGCACGCGCGCTCCTTCGGGCCGGTTGATAGCACGCCACGACTCGGTCCGCTGATCGAGAAAGGGCTCAAGCGACCACCGTGACTCGTCGGCGGGAGGGCGCAGTGTCAGGTTTCGATCGGTCCATGCGTTCTTTAGGCAAAGATGACCCAAATGAGCCTTGGATGACCGCCGAGTCCGTCCTTCCAGAAGCGTCGCTTCAGGAATCGAGCGCCCGCTCGGTGGACGGATGCTTCGACGCGCTCTACGTGCTGCATCGCGACACGCTCTTCCACTATCTCCAAGGACACTGCCCGGACGAGCAACGAGGCCCTCGACCTCGTCGCTCTAATGTTCGAGCGAGCGCTCATCGCCCTCCGCGGAACCGGGATCGTCGGTCCTCCTCTTCCCTGGCTCCTGATGGTCGCCCGCAACGCCGCGATCCGGGCGATGGACGCCGTGCGCCAGGAGCTCATGGGGCGATGTCTCGGGCGAGACGACGCGATCGAGCTGGTTCGCTCCGCCCTCGTCAGCATCGGTGTCGTTGACACATGGCGCTTCCGAGCTGGTGCCCGTGGCCCTCAGCGGAGCTCGGAGCGATCAAGCCGGTGCCTACCGCAGGCACGTAGCCGCGGATTGTTACGTCCTTTCGGGATGCCCAAATACGGTTACGTGGACCTCTGGGGGCCGTGACCCTTCGTCAATGCTGCGCGATCGCTGGCGCAGGCCGATCGACCCTTGACCATCAGAGGATCAGGAACACACCTAGCCCGATGAGCCAGATCGACCAGGCGATGTAGGCGATGGGCACGATGGTGCCGGCCAGGGGCCAGCCATGACGCTCGTTCGGGCCCACGAACTCAAGCGCACCGACGAGCAGGGCGATGCCGATCGGCACCCCGACGATGCCGAGCCACGCCGGGAGCACAGCCGTCGGGAGTATCGACGCGGCGACGAGCAAGGTCCACAGGCCGGTCAGGAGATACCCGAGGTGTTCGCCGACACCCACACCGAGCAGGCGGTGGAGCGTAGCGAAGACCACCTCGATGGTGCCTCGGGTCGCGTCTCCTGGAGGACCCTCGGCCGCGGCGACATATCGGCGCGCGAGTTCCGGTACGGCGAACGGCCAGCGCACCAGACCGAGCGCCTGCACGAGCGCCGCTGCGGCACCGAGGACGACCGAGAGGACGGAGAGCACGGGCGGCGCCGCCAGGACGACGGCGATCAGGACCGCGAGCGGCAACATGGCCAGGGCACTGAGGAGCAATGCCTGCCAGCGCAGGATGAGACCAGGTCCACCGGCGGCGAAGCGGCGCAGGATCTCATCGGGCTCCTGGCGCAGGATGTTCGGGTAGTCGAACGCGCGGCCCAGTTCGAAGAAGGCGAGGTTGAAGGCGATGGGCACCGCCATCAGCAGCGCCGCTGCGACGAGGTCGTCGGTCACGACACCACCTCCATCAGGCTGGATCCCGAACCGTCTCGAGGCCGTCCAGGATGAGATCGAGCCCGTACTCGAACTCGTCGCCGAAGAGGTAGCCGGGCTTCATGACGTGGTCGGTGAGCATCTCGAGGAGGTGAGGGTACTCGTTGAGGGGGAACGGCTCAAGCATGCTCTGCGCCACCTCGGCGACCTCGTCCGCGGTGTCGAACGGCAGGTTCATCTTCGTCAACGCGAAGCCGTAGACGTACGCGTCCAGCAGCGCGTACGCGTGCGCGACCGACGCGATGTCGAAACCGCCGGCCCGAAGACTGCCGATCACGGCGTCGTGGTGTCGCAGGTTGGCTGGACCGGGGTTCCTCCGCGACTCCATCAGGCCGATCGCCCAACGATGGCGTGACAAGGCATCGCGGACCGAGATCGACCGCTGGCGCATGGCCCCTTTCCAGTCGGCTCCCGCGGCAGGCCGATCGATCTCGCTGAAGACGAGGTCGACGATGCCATCCACGATCGCGTCCTTGTTGGCGAAGTGGTAGTAGAGGGCCATCGCCTCGACCCCGAGCTCCTGGCCCAGCTTGCGCATGCTCAGTGACTCGATGCCCCCCTGATCGGCCAGCGTCAGGGCGGTTCGTAGCACCCGCTCCCGGCTCAGCGGGACGCGGCGGCGCAGTCGCTTCGTGGTCTGCGTGGTCATGGGCCTCCTCCCGGCCTAGGCGTCGCCCGTTAATCTTGGGTGTTGACACCGCTGACTTTACACCGTACAGTCCCGACACGGTGACTTTACACCGTACAGCAGTTGGGAGACCCGACCGATGAAGGCAGTGATCCAGGACACGTACGGCTCACCCGAGGTGATGGAGCTCAGGGACATCGACAAGCCCGAGATCGGCGACAACGAGGTGCTGATCGGCGTCAGGGCAGCGGGCGTCAACCCGGCCGACTGGGCGATCATGAGTGGCTTCCCGTACGTCGCCCGCCCGGTGTATGGCCTGCGTAAGCCGAAGCACGCCACACGCGGGACCGACGTCGCCGGGACGGTCGAGGCCGTCGGCTCCGGGGTGACCCGGTTCCGCCCGGGTGATGAGGTGTTCGGGTCGGCCGATGGCTCGTATGCCGACTATGCCTCGGCTTCGGAGGACACGCTGGCGAAGAAGCCGGCGAATCTCACCTTCGAGCAGGCTGCGACCGTGCCCATGGCCGGCCTTGTCGCCCTCCAGGCGCTTCGCAACGTCAAAGCCGGGCAGAAGGTCCTGATCAACGGTGCCTCGGGCGGCATCGGTACCTTCGCCGTGCAGATCGCGAAGTCACTCGGCGCGCACGTGACCGGCGTGTGCAGCACGGGGAACGTTGACATGGTCCGATCGATCGGCGCCGACCAGGTCATCGACTACACGAAAGAGGACTTCACCCAGGGCGCCCAGCGCTACGACCTCATCCTCGACAACGTGTCGAACCACTCGCTGTCCGAGCTCCGCGGCGCACTCACGCCGACGGGAACGCTCGTGCCCAACGGCGGACGGTTCGACAAGCGCTGGCTCGCCAGTGGCGGTCGCGTGATCAGCGCGCACGTGATCTTCCGGTTCGTGAGCCAGTCGCTGCGAACATTCGTGATCTCGACGAAGCATGAGGACCTGGTGGTGCTGAAGGACCTGATCGAAGCCGGCAAGGTCACACCGGTCATCGACCGCACCTATCCGCTGAGCGAGACCGCCCAGGCGCTCGGCCATGTCGGCCGGGGGCACGCCCGAGGCAAGACCGCCATCACCGTGGCATCGGCCGCGACGTGACCAACGTTTCCCAAGCCTCCCACCATCCGAGTCATAACAGATCGAAAGGAACGACCATGTCCAAGACGACAGTGACAAGACTCTTCATCGGCAGCCTGATCGCAGCGGGCGCGGGCGCCATCGTGGCAGTCACCGCGGTGTGGCTCGCGCTTGACAACGGGGTGTTCGTGATGAACGGGCCCGATATCGTCGCGCTCCAAGGGAGTGTTCTCTCGTGGACCCTGATCGGGCTCGGCATCGTCGGCGGCCTTGCGGTCATGGGCGGGCTTCTCGGTGGCCTCGTGTCCTGGATCGGAGCGCTTCTGAACACCTCCCAGCTCGACAGCAAGACATGGTTCCTCGTGCTGCTCCTTCTCGGGATCTTCAACTTCGGCTTCTTCGCGATGACCGCCTACCTGATCGCGGGGCCCGACGGCACCGGGCTGGCCCCACGACGTAGCGCGCCGGCACCCGCATGAGCACCTCGATGACCGGCAAGACCGTCTTGATAACCGGTGGCACGGGCGGGATAGGCAGGGCCACCGCCATCGGCCTGGCCTCCATGGGTGCCCGGGTGGGCATAACCGGCCGCGACGGCGCCCGGGCAGAGCGGGCTGCTGCGGAGATCGCTCGCGACTCGGGCAATCCCGCGGTGGATGTCTTCGTGGCCGACATGTCGTCGCAGGCCGAGGTCCGGCGGTTAGCCGGCGACGTCCTCTCCGCGTATCGGCGGCTGGATGTGGTGCTCAACAACGTCGGCGGGTTCTGGTCTCACCGCCACGTGACCGCGGACGGGCTGGAGCACACCTTCGCCCTCAACCATCTCGCGCCCTTCCTGCTCACGAACCTCCTGCTGGAACGGCTCATGGCCAGCGCACCGGCCGCGTCGTCAGCGTGTCGTCCGGGGCGCAGGGCATGGGGAAGATCGACTTCGACGACCTGATGGGCGAGCGGAAGTACTCCGGATCGCGCGCCTACGACCAATCGAAGCTGGCCAACGTGATGTTCACGTATGAGCTCGCCAGGCGCCTGGAGGGGACATGCGTCACGGCGAACGTGCTGCACCCCGGCCTGACCAACACCGCCTTCAGCGCGGAGGACCACGCCCGCGCGTTCGCCCCCATCGTCGCTCTACTGCGCCCATTCATGAGAAGTCCCGAGAAGGGCGCGGCCACCTCGGTCCACCTGGCGTCCTCACCCGAGGTCGAAGGCGTCACCGGCAAGTACTTCGCCAACAGCAAGCCGAAGACCTCGAACAAGTCTTCCTACCACAGCGCGACCACCACCCGCTTGTGGGACGTCAGCGCCGCTCTGGTGGGCCTGCCAGTCGACGCGCGGCACTGAGCCCGGCAGGACCCCACTCCAGTAACGGAGCTCCGTAAGCATCGATCACCGTCGCGTTGGAGGCGTTGCCCGACGTCGGTTCCATCGTCCGGCTCGGCTTCCCGACGGTGGTCTGCTCGCGAGCCTACAGTGACGCGTGGCCAGCCCGCTGCTCGACACCAAGCTCTACGCGCCCAGGCGGCGACGCGGTCTGGTGCTCCGTCAGCGACTGACCGACCGGCTCGATCAAGCCGCCGAGTCGAAGCTGACCCTTGTTTCGGCGCCCGCCGGCTTCGGTAAGACGACGCTGCTGGCCGAGTGGCGGGCGACCGCTCCGGCGGATGAGTCGTCCACGGCGTGGCTCTCGCTCGAGCCCAGCGACAACGATCCCACGGTCTTCTGGTCCTACGTGATCGGGGCGTTGCAGAGGGCCGCTCCCGGTGTAGGTGCAGAGGCACTCTCGCTCCTGGAGTCGCCCCAGCCGCCGATCGAAGCGATCCTTGCTCCTCTCCTCAACGAGCTCAGCGCGTTACCGAACGACCTCGTGCTGGTCCTCGATGACTACCACGCGATCGACGGGCACGACATCCAGGACGGCATGGCGTTCCTGCTTGAGCACCTACCTTCACAGGTGCACCTGGTGATCGCCACCCGCGCCGATCCGGCGCTGGCGCTGGCCCGCCTGCGCGCGCGGGGCGAGCTCATCGAGATCCGCGCCGTCGACCTGCGCTTCACTCTCGAGGAGGCCGCCGCCTATCTCAACGGGGCGATGGGGCTGCATCTGTCGGCGGGGGATGTCGCGGCGTTGGAGGGCAGGACCGAAGGCTGGATCGCCGCGCTCCAGCTGGCGGGGCTCTCGATGCAGGGACGAGACGACATCGCCGGCTTCATCGCCGGCTTCGCCGGAGATGACCGCTACATCGTCGATTACCTCGTGGAGGAGGTCCTGCAGCGTCAGCCCGAACGGGTCCGGAGCTTCTTGCTCAAGACCTCGATCCTGACCCGCATGAGCGGCGCGCTGTGCGATGCGGTCACCGGCCAGGACGGGGGCCGAGCCACCTTGGAGGCCCTTGATCGAGCAAACCTGTTCCTGGTCCCGCTCGACGACCGCCGCCGGTGGTATCGCTACCACCACCTGTTCGCCGACGTGCTGCAGGCGCGCCTGCTCGACGAACAGCCAGACCACGTGGCGGACCTCCATCGGCGGGCGAGCGAGTGGTACGAGCAGAACGGCGAACGCTCCGAGGCGATCCGGCACGCGATGGCGGGCAAGGACTTGGAGCGAGCGGCGGACCTCGTCGAGCTGGCGATCCCAGACACGCGCCGGGGTCGACAGGAGGCCACGCTTCGTCACTGGCTCGAGGCGCTCCCCGACGACGTGATAAGAGTGAGGCCCGTGCTCAGCAACGCGTATGCCGGGTCACTCCTGGTGAGGGGCGAGCTGGAGGGCGTGGAGGGCCGCCTGCGGGACGCCGAGCGGTGGCTGGACACCATGGCCGGGGCACCGGCCGGACGGGAAGCCCGGTCGTCGGCGATGGTCGTCGTGGACGAGGAGGCGTTCCGCGGGCTACCGGGTGCGATCGCCGTCCACCGTGCCGGACAGGCCCGGATCCTCGGCGATATGGCCGGCACGATGGCCCACGCCCGGCGGGCGCTCGACCTCGTCAGTAAGGACGACCATGTCGAACGTAGGGCAGCAGCGGCGCTGCTGGGCCTAGCGTACTGGACGGGCGGGGATCTCGATGCCGCGCACCGCTGGTACGCCGACGGCATGGCGAGCCTGGAGAGGGCCGGGCACCTCGCCGATGTGGTCGGAGGCGCCGTCACCTTGGCCGACCTCCGGATCGCCCAGGGTCGGCTCGACGATGCGATGCGCACGTATGAGCGCGGCTTGCAGATCGCCGTGAGCCAAGGCGGACCCGCGCTGCGAGGAGCGGCGGACATGCACGTGGGCATCAGTGCCCTGGCTTGCGAGCGCAACGACCAGATGGCCGCGTCGCAGCACCTGCTGGCGAGCCGCGAGCTAGGTGATGCGAACGACATGCCCCAGAACCCGCACCGGTGGCGCGTCGCGGCCGCTCGGATCCGACAGTCGGAAGGGGACCTCGATGGCGCGTTCCGGCTTCTCGATGAGGCCGAGCGCGTGTACGTGGGCGACTTCTCGCCCGAGGTGCGCCCGGTGGCCGCCCTCATGGCCAGGGTGTGGATCGCCCAAGGGAAGCTGCCGGAGGCGTGGGGCTGGGCGCGAGAGCACGGTGTCACGGCCGCCGACGAACTCAGCTACCTCCACGAGTTCGAGCACGCCACGCTGGCGAGGTTGCTTCTGGCGCAGGGGACGCAAGACCGCGCTGACCACAGCATCGCTGAGTCGATCGAGCTGACGGAGCGCCTGCTGGCATCTGCCGAAGCCGGTGGGCGGAAGGGGAGCGCGATCGACATCCTCGTCGTGCAGGCGCTGGCCCGGCACGCACACGGCGATGTGGCGGGCGCGCTGGCATCACTGGCGCGCGCGGTTGCGCTGGCTGAGCCAGAGGGCTACGTCCGCATCTTTGTCGACGAAGGACCGCCCATGGCCGCACTCCTGAAGCTGGCGACCAAGCACGGGAGCGCTCCGACCCACGTGCGCCGGCTCTTGGCCGCCGCCGTCACGGTGGACCGGGAAGAGGGGATCGAGCAACCGCTCGTCGAACCGCTCAGCGAACGGGAGCTCGAGGTCCTTCGGCTGCTGGGAAGCGATCTCGGCGGGCCGGACATCGCTCGCGAGCTGGTCGTGTCCCTGAACACCGTGCGGACGCACACCAAGAGCATCTACGCGAAGCTCGGCGTGAACGGCCGCAGGGCAGCCGTCCATCGCGCGGCCGAGCTAGGTCTGCTGACGCACACCCGGGATCGCCGACCCACCTCGTAATCCGTCGCCCACGGATGCCGCGGCGCTTGGCCGCGGGTCAGCGCACGGACCCAGTGCTCCGCCCCGGTCGCGATGACGAATCACCACGTCCCTCACCACATGTGGTGATGCGCGCTCACCACATCCGCATCCACCTTGGGTCGAGTGACTCAGGCCGGTGTTGCCGGCCGGCGATCCCGATGGCCCACAGACAAGGAGCGTGATGACCGAACGACACACCCCGAAGACGAACCGGCCCGAGGCCGGACGCTACGAGATCCGGCTCACGGGGCACCTCGACGCGCACTGGGCCGCCTGGTTCGACGGGCTGACCGTCGGCCACGAGGACAACGGGACCACGGTCATCAGCGGTCTCATCGCCGACCAGACAGCGCTCCACGGTCTGCTCCAGCGCGTACGTGACCTGGGCCTGCCGCTGGTCTCGGTCACTCGCATCGAGGCGCCCGACCACGAGGGCACCTCGGCCCTGTAGTCACGAAGGAGATCGGCACCATGATCACGACATCCTTTCAAACGACGACCCGCCTCTTCATCGCCACGATGGCTCTCGCCGCGATCGGGCTCGGCCTCGCTACCGCCCCGCCTGTCGACGCCGCAGGCCTCCGGAACTGCGTCGACGTGACCGCCTCGCAGGTCAACCGTGTCGGTTGCTACGAGCTCGTGTGGGCGAACGGCGTCCAGCACCCCATGACG
>Ga0136617_10000975_pt1 | contig 25083 bp, 22 predicted proteins | sample AntDrymUQ3222106_2_FD_129672 | JGI IMG/M metagenome (GOLD analysis project Ga0136617, IMG submission 129672) | Polar desert sand microbial communities from Dry Valleys, Antarctica - metaG UQ322 (21.06) | ecosystem: Environmental > Terrestrial > Soil > Desert | place: Antarctica: Dry Valley...
GGTGCGGCGTATCGAGCACGGCGACCGCGACGCTCGGGCCGGCGTCCACCGGGCCGACGAGCTGGGCCACGTCGGGCGCGCCCTCGACGAGCTCTCGGCCCGCCTGGCCGAGTTGGAGCGCGAGCGGGCCGGCTACGAGCGCGAGCGAGAGGTGATGTTCTCCAGCGTCGGCCACGACCTGCGCACGCCGCTGAGCGCCCTGCGGGCCGCCATCGAGGCGCTGGCCGACGGCATCGCCCCCGATCCGGACCGCTACCTCCGTTCGATGCAGCGCGACGTCGAGGCCCTCGGTGCCCTCATCGACGACCTCTTCCTCCTCTCACGGATCGAGGCCGGCCGCCTCGACCTGCACCGTGAGCCGGTCGACTTGGCCGAACTGGCTGACGCCGCCGTCGAGTCGCTGACGCCGGTGGCGGCGACCCGCGACGTCCATTTGGAGCTGGAGTCACCGAGCCCGGTGCCCGTCAGCGGCAACGCCGCCGCGCTCGGCCGCGTCCTGCGCAACCTGCTCGACAATGCCCTCGCCCACGCCCCCGCCGGCTCGATCGTGCGCGTCGTCGTCGCCCGGGAGGTGCGGCCGCGGGTCGAGGTGATCGATCAGGGTCCGGGCTTCCCGGCCGAGTTCTCGGCCCAGGCGTTCGAGCGCTTCGCCCGGGCCGACCCCAGCCGGGCTCGCGACACCGGCGGCGCCGGGCTCGGGTTGGCCATCGCTCGTGGCCTCGTCGAAGCCCACGGCGGCCGCATCTGGATCGACGCCGCGCCCGGCGGCCGCGTCAGCTTCGAGCTGTAGTCGGTCTCGCGGGCTCTGCGGCGCTTTGTCATCATTTCGTAACATCTTGCCGTGGTGGTCATGTCGAACCCACAGGTGACGACCGCAGTAGGTGCGGGCGTTCGACCAGGAGGTCAATGCATGTCGATTCGAGTTCGTCCGCCCACGCGTCGGCTGGGACGCGTCACCGGTGCCGTCGGCCTCGTCGCCGTCGCCGGCGTCTTCGTCACCCAAGCTGGCCCGTTCAGCCTGAACGCGTCTAGCCACCGCGAGGCGCCGCTGATCGCTGGCGACCCGCGGGCCGACAACACGGACGTGTACGCGTTCGTGTCGCCCGACGCGCCGGACACGGTCACGCTGATCGCCAACTGGTTCCCGTTCGAGGAGCCCGACGGCGGGCCGAACTTCTACCCGTTCGCCGATGGCGCCCACTACAACATCCACATCGACAACAACGGCGACGCCATCGCCGATCGCACCTACACCTGGGTGTTCGACACGGTGATCCGCGATCCCGACGGCCAGTTCCTCTACAACACCGGCCCGGTCGAGACGTTGGACGATCCCGATCTGAACATCTACCAGACCTACGATCTGACGGTCACCGACGGTGAGAGCGAGCCGACCGCGGTGCTGGGCGACGGCGACGGGGTGACGACCGAGGGCGACCCGATCGCGGCGCCGTCGATGGTCGGTCTGGCCTCGATGCCGGACTACGGGGCTTTGCGCGACCAGGCGATCGTCGAGCTCCCGGAGGGCGGGCTCACGTTCTCCGGCCAGGCCGACGACCCGTTCTTCCTCGATCTGCGGATATTCGACCTGTTGTACGGCGGCGACGCGTCGCTCGTCGGCGAGGACACGCTCGCCGGCTACAACGTCAACACGATCGCCCTGCAGCTGCCCAAGGAGGAGCTGGCGATCAACGGCGACGCCGAAGCCAACCCGGTGATCGGCGTGTGGAGCACGACCGAGCGGCTCAGCGCCAGTGTCGCCGACGACGACGCCGCCGACGACGAGTTCGTCCAGGTCTCGCGACTCGGCAACCCGCTCGTCAACGAGGTCGTCGTTCCCCTGGCCCTGAAGGACGCGTTCAACTCGATCTCGCCGGACATGGACGCCGACCAGCAGCCCGTCGTCGACGCCGTACTCAACCCCATCGTGCCCGCGCTCGTGGAGCTCATTTATGGGGTGCCGGCGCCGGAGGGCCCGCGCAACGATCTGTTCGAGATCTTCTTGACCGGCGTCTGCATGGAATGCGCCGGCTTCGACGGCGACCCGGCCGAAGTTCTGCCCGTCGACCTCAACTCGCAGTCGTTGAACGCCGACGCCGTCGAAGAGCAGCGGCCGGCCGAGATGCTCCGCTTGAACATGTCGATCGCTCCGACGGCGGAAGAGAACCCGCTCGGCGTCCTCGCCGGCGACCTGGCTGGGTACCCGAACGGTCGGCGCCTCGCCGATGACGTCCTCGACATCACGGTCCAGGCGGCCGAGGGGGCGGCGATCACGGGTGAGCTGGTCGAGGCGCTGGCCACGATCGACTCCGTCCCGGCCAACGACCGGGAGTTCTGCGACACGTTCCCGTACGTCGCCCTGCCCCACGCGGTCCCCGATGACTGCCCTGGGGCCGCGCCGGCCGAGGACGACCCGACGGCGACGACCGAGGGCAGCACCGACACGACCGAGGCGGCGGTGGACACGACCACCGGCGACACCGGAGGCGGCGATACGACCGGGACCGATGCACCCCCGGCGACCGAGCCCCCGGCAACGGTGACGTTGCCGGTGACCGTGCCGGTGACGGTGACGGTGCCCTAGGTGACCGTGGTCGGGTGACGTCCCGACGTCACCCGACCGACCAGTGGTGAGGTCTCGATGCGATCTGGCATCGAGACCTCGCTGCGTCCTCGACCCGTCCCTCGACACAGTCAGAACGAAAGCACCATGAGGTCACCAAGGTCACTCGCCGCCGCCGGCGCCGGCTTCGGCGTCGTCCTCATCGCGGCCAGCGCGATCGGCGTCGTGCAGTCCCGCTCCGGCGACGACGACGGCACGTCCCGCATGCGGGTTGCCGCTATGCAACCGGCCGCGCTGGTGACGACCTCGGGGGCCACGCTCGACGTCGTCATCGCCGGCCTCCAGTCACGGGTGGAGGAGCTGCCGCGCGACCACGTCGCCTGGGCCGGCCTTGGACTGGCCTACGTCCAGCAAGCGAGGGTCACGGCCGACGTCGACCTCTACGACCAGGCCGCCACGGCCTTGGACACGTCGCTCGACATCAACCAGTCCGACAACTTCCTCGCCTACGCCGGCCACTCCACCCTGTCCGCGGCCCTCCACGACTTCGTCTCGGCCAAGGATTACGCGCAGCAGGGACTGGACATCAACGAGTACAGCGCCATCCTGTGGGGCGCCCTCAGCGACGCCGAGCTGCAGCTCGGCCGCTACGCCGACGCCTTCGCATCGGTCCAGCGGATGCTCGACCTGTCACCGGACACCTCCTCGCTCTCCCGGGCCTCGTACCTCCGCGAGCTCAGCGGCGACACCGAGGAAGCCAGCCGCCTGATGCAACGCGCCCTCGACGACGCGCCGACCCCGGCCGACCGGTCGTTCGCCCTGCTCCACCTCGGTGATCTCGCCTTCAAGGCCGGCGACGCCGGCACGGCGCTCGATTACTACGGCGCCGCCCTCGGCTCGTTGCCCGACAGTGCCGCCGCCCTCGCCGGTCGGGCCCGCGCCGAGGCGGCGCTCGGGCAGACGGACGCCGCCCTCGCCGACTACGAAGAGCTGGTCGAACGCGGTATCGAGCCGTTCTACACGCTGCAGTACGCCGAACTGCTGGAGTCGATCGGCCGGGCCGACGAAGCCGCCGCCCAGTACCGGCTCTACTCGGAACAGGAGGCCGAGTTCGCGGCGCAGGAGTTCCTGCCCGACGCGACGTACACGCTGTTCCTCGCCGACCACGGTCAACCCGAGCTGGCGCTACACAACGCGCAACGAGCCGTCGACATCGCCCCGTTCATCGACACCCAGGATGCATACGCCTGGGCCCTCCACCGCAACGGCCGCCACGAGGACGCCTGGGCGGCGATGGAGCGGGCGTTCGCCCTCGACACGCCGAGCGCGCTCTACCACTTCCACGCCGGCATGATTCGCCACGCGCTCGGCGACGACGACGGCGCTCGTCAGCACCTCACCATGGCGCTCGACATCAACCCGCACTTCAACCTCGTCGGCGCGGCGACAGCCCAGACGACGCTCGACCAGCTCCAAGGCTGACCGCGACCGGTCAGTCCCAGGCAGCGGCGACGTCGTAGGGGCGGGCCCGGTCGGGGGCGGCGTCGCGCTTCCAGACCATCACACGGCGCCGGAAGTAGCAGACCTCCTGGCCGTCCTGGTTGAACCCCTTCGTCTCGACGGTGACGATCCCGCGATCGGGCTTGGAGGAGGACTCCTTGACGTCGAGCACCCGCGTCTCGGCGTGAATCGTGTCGCCGTGGAACGTCGGGAACTTGTGCTGCAGCGTCTCCACCTCGAGGTTGGCGATGGCCGCACCGCTGACATCGGGCACGCTCATCCCCAGCACGAGCGAGTACACGAGGTTGCCGACGACGACGTTGCGACCCTGGACGCTCTCCCCGGCGAACCAGTCGTTGGTGTGCAACGGATGGTGGTTCATCGTGATCATGCAGAACAGATGGTCGTCGTACTCGGTGATCGTCTTGCCCGGCCAGTGCCGGTAGACGTCGCCGGCGACGAAGTCCTCGAGGTGGCGGCCGAAGGGACGCTCGTGCGCAGTCATCGCCAGCGGACGCTACCGGTCGCTCTCGGTGGCCTCACCGGGGCGGTCGACCCACTCCTCGGCCTCGGCCTCCAACACCTCCTCGTCGGCAACGACGGCGGGCGCCGGCACAAGCGTCGGATCGAGCATCGACGGGTGGATCGGGTCGACGGGCAGCCCGGCTCGCCGGCTGCGCTCCCATTGGCGCAGGGCGAAGTCGACACGAGTCTCGGGGTCGGCGCGCCGGGCGATGTCGCGCAGCCGGCTGAGGCGGTCGCGCCGCTCGATCTGCCACGGCCCGACCCGCAGTGAGGCGTAGAGGATCGCCCCGAGCACGATCGGAAACAGGAATTGGACGATGCGGTAGGACGCCAGGGCCAGCGTCGCGCCGCGACGGGTGATTCCGAAAGCGACGAGCGTCGGGATGTAGTAGGCGTCGACGATGCCGATGCCCCCCGGCGTGATCGGGATCACGGCGATGATGTTGGCCAAGCCGAAGGCGACGATCAGCGCGTCCGGGTCCAACGTCTCGCCGAAGGCGCGGATGAAGACCCACAGCGATGCCGCGTCGAGCAGCCAGTTGGCGGCCGCCCAGAACACGACCCGCTTGAGCAGGTCCCGGTCGGCGAACAGCTCCTCCAACCGCGTGCCGATTCGGCGCAAGACGGCCGTCGACGAATCCGGATCGATGTGCACCTTGCGCGAGATCCACCGCAGGACGCGCTCGGCCCGGCCCTGCCCGTGCATCAGCCCCATGACCAGGCCGGCGGCCAGCAGCATGATGACGACACCGGCCAGCGCCGCCGCGGCGTAGCCAGGGTTGACGCCGCGCAGCGGGATCGAGACCATCAACCCGATCCAGAAGATGAGGTTGAGCACGACGGCCGAGCCGAGCCCGGCGGTGGCCAGGGCGAAGCCGGCGTCCGGGCCGCTGATCCCCGACAGTGTCATCAGCCGGTAGCCGAGCGCCGAGGCGGCGGCGTTGCCGCCGGGGACGATGTGCGACAGCGCCTTGGTGCTCATCTGGATGCGGAAGAAGCGGAAGCGCGACACCCCAGCGGCGGCGTCACCGAGGGCGGCCCTCGTCAACAGCGAGTAGGCGAACCACCCGACGACCTGCAACCCGAACCCGACGAGCAGCCAGCCGGGCTCGACGTTGCGGAGGCGCCTGAGCGCCGCTTGGAAGTCCGGGGCCAGTGGCAGGACGAAGAAGTACATCGCCACGACGAACAGCACCAGCTTGATCGTGAAGCGCACCGGCTTGAACCGGCGCGTCGACGGCGGCGTGCGCTCCCGACCGAGCGGCGGAAGGTCACCGGGCTCGGACGGCGCCGGCCCGTCGAGCTCGTCGGTCTCGTGCAGCTCCACGGCGCCGTGCCCGTGCCGTTCTGGCTGTTTGGCCACCTGCCTTTGTTAGCCGATCACGCTTCGCTCGGCCGGACATCGGCGAGTGCGGCCATGAGGTCACGCAGGCGGCCGACGAGCGCGGCCCGCACGGCGGCGTCCGTCTGGCCGAGGTGGACCACGACGGCGTCACAGGCCGGCACGACGATCACGTACTGACCCTCATAGCCGTGGGCGGCGACGGAACCGGGCTGGTCCGGCCACGTCCACCAGTGCCGGCCGTAGCCGAACCCGCTCTCGGGGTCGCGCACGATCGTCGTGCGGGCGTGGTCGACCCAGCCGTCCGGCAGCAGGCGCTCGTCGCCGACGCACCCGTCGCGCAGATACAGCTCGCCGAAACGGGCGAATTGGCGCGCCGGCGCGTGCACGTACGACGAGGCGACCCAGTTCCCGGCGCCGTCGAAGCGAGGATCGGCGTCGGTCATACCCGTTGGCCCGAACAGGCGCTGGTCGAGGAAGGCTCGCATCGCCGCCTCCCGCTCGCCCGGCGCCCGGGCGTGGTCGCTGACGACGTCGCCCAGGACGGCGCTGAGGATGTTCGTCGTGCCGGACGAGTAGTTCCAGACCGCCCCGGGCGCATGCTCGAGTGGGAGGGCGGCGGCGTAGGCGGCGTGGTCGTCGGCACCGCTGCCGAACAGCATGTCGATGCAGTTGGAGGTGTCACCGTCAACGTAATCCTCGATGAAGGCGAGCCCGGACCGCATCTCCAGCAGGTCGAGGATCGTGATCGCCGCCTTGTCCGCGCCTCGCCACGCCGCCACGGGCGCCGGGTCGTTCGGGTCGAGCCGACCGTCGCCGACGACCAGCCCGAGGGCGGCGTGGGTCATCGACTTGGCCGTGCTCCACGAGATCAACGGCGTCGCCGCCGTGACCGGCTGCGGATCGGGATAGAACAAGTTGCCGGGCCGCACCCCGTAGCGCTCGACGACGACCTCGCCGCCCTGCACGACGACCAGCGCCAACGTCACGCCCTCGCCCACCGGACGGCCCATGATCCCGTCGACGACGTCGTCCAACCCGCGCACGATCTCATCATCGCGGATTCCCGGCGATCGTTTACCGGTCGGTAGGTTCGGACTCAATGAGCGAGCTTGCTGCGCCCGACCTGTTCGCCGCGGCCGCCGCGATCGACGTGGCCGATGGCGTGATCGGCGCCGGGGTCGCCGCCATGACCGAGGCCGGTGGACCGGATCAGGCCCAGGTCCTGGCGTACGACCTGGCCCACGCCGCCGCCGGCGCGGCGACCGCCCGGGCGATGCTCGACTACGGCGCCCGGGGCGACATCGAGGGTCGCCTGACCTGCGCCTTCGCCGCCGACGTCATCCACGACCTGATCGGCCGGCTGGTCGGCCGGGAGGAGCACTGGGGCGTCAAACCGGATGCCCTCGACGGCGCCCGGAGCTTCCTGGCGACGTTCCGGGACCCGTCGTTCGTGGCCGCCTTGGCCGACCAGCCAGGACCCCGCCACCTCGACGACGACATGGAGCTCGTCCAGGACACGTTCCGAGCCTTCGCCACCAACGTGGTCGCCCCGCACGCCGAACACGTCCATCGCACGAACGGCGACGTGCCCGAGGAGGTCATCAGTGGTCTCGCCGAGGTCGGCGCCTTCGGGCTCTCGGTGCCGGTCGAGTACGGCGGCTACAGCGAGGGCGGTGACGCCGAATACCTCGCCATGGTCATCGCCACCGAGGAGTTGAGCCGGGCCAGCCTCGGCATCGGCGGGTCGCTGATCACGCGACCCGAGATCCTCACCCGCGCCCTCGTCAAGGGCGGCACCGAGGACCAGAAGATGGAGTGGCTGCCCAAACTGGCCACGGCCGAGGTGATGGCGGCGGTGGCCGTCACCGAGCCCGACTTCGGCAGCGACGTCGCCGGGCTCAAGGTCACGGCGACGCCGGCCGAGGGCGCCGACGGTACGCGCGGCTACGTGATCAATGGCGTCAAGACGTGGTGCACGTTCGCCGCCCGGGCCGATGCGCTGATGTTGCTTGCCCGCACCGACCCCGACCGCGCCGCCGCCCACCGCGGCCTCAGCCTGTTCATCGTGCCGAAACCGCGCGGCGATGGCCACGGCTTCGAGTTCATCCAGGAGGCCGATGCTGGCGCCGCCGGGCGGACCGGAAAGATGGAAGGCCGGCCGATTGACACGATCGGATACCGCGGGATGCACAGCTACGAGCTGGCGCTGGAGGACTGGTGGGTGCCGGCGGCGAACCTGATCGGCGGCGCGGACGGTCTCGGCCGCGGCTTCTACTTCCAGATGGAGGGTTTCGAGAACGGCCGGCTGCAGACTGCGGCTCGCGCCCTCGGCGTGATGCAGGCCGCCTACGAGGAGGCGCTGGAGTACGCCCACAACCGCCGGGTGTTCGGAGCGCCGATCTACGACTACGAGCTGACCCGGGCCAAGCTCGGCCGGATGGCTGCCCTGATCCAGGCCGGTCGCCAGTTCAGCTACCACGTCGCCCGCCTGATGGCCCGAGGCCAAGGCGCCATGGAGGCGTCGATGGTCAAGGCGTTCGTGTGCAAGGCGGCCGAGTGGGTGACCCGCGAGGCGCTGCAGATCCACGGCGGCATGGGCTACGCCGAGGAGTTCACCGTGAGCCGGCTGTTCGTCGACGCCCGCGTGCTGTCGATCTTCGAGGGCGCCGACGAGACGCTGTGCCTCAAAGTGATCGCCCGCCGCCTCGCCTGACGATCGCCTGGGGACAATGCGCCGCTGCCGCCGGCTCCGAACACGTCGTACCCCAATCCATCCACGACAAGGGAGCACACACGTGCGCATCACCACCAAGCGAGCGGTCATCGCCCTCGCCATTCCGGCCGCCGCGGTCGTCGGCATCACGACCATCGTCGGTGCCGGCCACGAGAACATCGTCCTCCAAACCGAGCTGGAAGGCCGCAACGAGGTCGGCGACGACGCCATGTCGCGCGCCAACGTCGGCGACCGCAACGGACGCGGCGAGGCCTACGTCTTCGGGATCGACGGCGATCCGACGACGCTCTGCTACGTGCTCACCGTCGACGACATCGGCGAGGCCGCCGCCGCCCACATCCACGAGGGCGCGGACGGGGCCAACGGACCGGTCGTCGTCAACCTCGCCGCCCCCGGCGACGGCAACTCCGCCGACTGCCTGACCGAGGGCGAGATGGTCGGCCCGAACCAGGACGTGCCGGCCTTCGACGGCACGACCGTCGCCGAAGTCCTCGGCGCCCCCGAGGACTACTACGTCAACGTCCACACCGAGCTGTATCCCGACGGCGCATCCGCGGCCAGCTGGTCGCCAACGAGGGCTGATCGCACCACCACCACCCCGTCGCCGGCCTCCTCTCCTGAAGGAGCAGGCCGGCGACGGGGCGCGGGGCGCATGCGAGGGACGGTTCACTGCGAATACGGTGCACCGCCAACCGATCCATCACAAGGAGCACACGTGAAGTTCACCACCGGCCGGGCCGTCATCGCCCTGGCCATTCCCGCCGCCGCCGTCCTCGGTGTCACGACCCTCGTCGCCGCCGACACCGATGAAACGCTGACCGCCAATCTGAAGGGCCGCAACGAAGTCAGCAACACCGCGACCAACAACCGCATCGTCGGCGATCCCAACGGACGGGGAACGGCCGCGGTGTTCGGGTCCGCCGATCCGACAGAGGTCTGCTACTCGATCGCGGTCAGCCGCATCGAGCCCGCGACAGCGGCACACATCCACCTCGGTGGGCCTGACGTGGCCGGTCCGGTCGTTGTCACCCTTGACCCGCCGACCGGCGGCACCAGCGCCGGCTGCGTGAGCGGACTCAGTGAAGCGCTCGTCGCCAACATCTTCGCCAACCCGCAGGACTACTACGTCAACGTGCACACCGCCGACTACGGCGGCGGTGCCGTGCGCGGCCAGCTCAGCGGCTGACGACGGACAATTCGGCGGGAACCATCCGCGCCGTCGCCGGCCTCACACGAGGTCGGCGACGGCGCGGAGGCGCTCGAAGTCGGCCCCGGCGTGGTCGTCGTACGGGTCGACCAGGATCGGGTGGAGTCCGGCCGCCCTTGCTCCGCCGACGTCCATCGTCACCGAGTCGCCGATGTAGGCGATGCGGGCCCGCTCGACGCCCGGGAAGTGGACGAGGGCGTGGTCGAAGATGGCGGGATCGGGTTTAGCCACGCCGACGACGGTGCTGTCGATGACGCAGCGCATCTCGACGCCCGCCCCGGGACCGACCTGGCACACGCCGGTGCGGGCGAGCACGCCCTCGATCTGCCCGGCGGCGTTGGACACGACACCGAGCGGTGTGCCGCCCCCGGCCAGGGCGCGTAGCGCCGTCACCACCCCCGGGATCGACCACCGCCACAACGGCGCGTGGCGCGACTGGCCGAGCACGTGGGAGGCCTCGTCGAGATCGGTGTCGGCCACGCCGACGGCGCGGCAGTAGGCGCGGTCGAAGGCCACCCAGTCCTTCTCATCGGCGCCCTGGGCCGACTTCACCGCCATCGCCGCGTAGTGGGCGCGGACGTGATCGTCGGTGTCATCCGAACCGCCGTAGAACGCCAGGAGCGGCGCGATCACCGTCGGGTCGGGCAGGACGAGGACGCCGCCGGCGTCGAACCAGATGGCGTCGAAGCGGGCGGTCACCGTCGGCTCGGCGCGTGAGCGACTTCGTCACTCATCCTTGAGGTGCTCGCGGAACAGCCCGTTGGTCCGCTCCCACGCCACCAGGGCGTGCTCGGCGTTGTACACCTCGGGCCGCGAGTCGTTGAAAAAGGCGTGGTCGCAGCCCTCGTGGATGTGCAACGTGGCGTCCTTGCCGAGCTTGCGCAACTGCGATTCGAGGGCCCGGACGGTGTCGGGCGGGAAGCTCTCGTCGAGCTCGGCGTACTCGCCCACGACGGTGGCGTCGAGGCGCGACCAATCCGGCTGCGCCGTCGGCCACGGGATCACGCCGTAGTACGGGGCGACGGCCTTGATTCGGTCCGGGCGCTGGGTGGCGACGACGAGGGCCAGGCCGCCGCCCATGCAGTAGCCGACGGTGCCGACGCGCTCGTGGCCGGAACGCTCGACCAACGTGTCGACGGCACCCGAGAGATCGCGGCCGGCCTGGTCCAGGTTGAGCGCCATCATCAGCTTGCCGGCGCCGTCCGGCTCGGCCGACGACGCGCCGTGGTAGAGGTCGGGGGCGAGTGCGGTGAACCCGGCGTCACCGAAGCGGTCGGTGACGTCAAGGATGTGGGGCACGAGGCCCCACCACTCCTGGAGGACGAGGACACCGGGGCCACCGCCGTCGGCGAGGTAACCGGGGGCGTCGCCCCCATTGCTCGGGAACGTGATCATCTCTCCCATGCCGCGCACGCTAGACCCGGCCTTTGTTCTGTGACAATGTGGCCTCTGTTCGCTCGCCTATGTAACGACTAGTTTCGGACCATGACGGTCACCGGCACGACCACCGCGACGTCCCAGGCCTACGCCGACGACCGGGCCCACGTGTTCCATTCGTGGTCGGCGCAGGCAGCGCTCGACCCGCTGGTGATCGCCGGAGCCGAGGGCTGCCGCTTCTGGGACGAGCAGGGCAATCGCTACCTCGACTTCTCCAGCCAGCTCGTCAACATGAACATCGGTCACCAGCACCCGAAGCTGATCGCCGCCATCAAAGAGCAGGCCGACAAGCTCTGCACGGTCGCCCCCAGCTTCGCCAACGACGCCCGCAGCGAGTGCGCCCGGCTGATCGCTGAGTTGGCGCCGGGCGACCTCGATCTCGTCTTCTTCACCAACGGCGGGGCCGAAGCGACGGAGAACGCCATCCGCATGGCCCGCGGCCACACCGGCCGGCTCAAGGTGCTGACGACCTACCGCAGCTATCACGGCTCGACGAACGGCGCCATCACGATGACCGGCGACCCCCGCCGCTGGGCCAACGAGCCGGGAATGCCCGGCGTCGTCAAGTTCTGGGGGCCGTACCCTTACCGCTCGGCGTTCCACGCCGCCGACGCCGCCGAGGAGAGCACTCGCGCGCTCGCCCACCTCGCCGACACGCTGATGGTCGAAGGTCCGCACACGGTTGCCGCCATCGTCTTGGAGACGGTGGTCGGCACGAACGGCATCCTCGTGCCGCCCGATGGCTACCTCGAAGGCGTGCGCGCCCTGTGCGACGAGCACGGCATCGTCATGATCGCCGACGAGGTGATGGCCGGGTTCGGACGCTGCGGCGAATGGTTCGCCGTCGACCACTGGGGCGTCACGCCCGACCTGATCTGCTTCGCCAAGGGCGTCAACTCGGGCTACGTGCCGCTGGGCGGCGTCGTCATCAGCCGGCGCATCGCCGCCACCTACGCCGACCGCCCCTACACCGGTGGCCTCACCTACTCGGGCCATCCGCTGGCCTGCGCGTCGGCGGTGGCCAGCATCAACGCCTTCAGGGAGGAGGGCGTCATCGAGCACGCCCGGCACCTCGGCACCGACATCATCGGTCCGGCCCTCGCCGAGATGGCCGACCGGCACCCGAGCGTCGGCGACGTCCGGGGGCTCGGTGTGTTCTGGGCCATCGAGCTGGTCGCCGACCGCGAGACCCGGGAACCGATCGTGCCGTTCAACGCTGCCGGCCCGGCGGCGGCGCCGATGACCGAGTTCGTGACCGCCTGCAAGCAGCGTGGCCTGTGGCCGTTCACGCACTTCAACCGGACCCATGTCGTCCCACCGATCACGATCAGCGACGACGACCTGCGCGAGGGCCTGGCCATCATCGACGACGCACTCACCGTCACCGACCGCCACACCACCTGACCCCCACCCGAGTGTTTCGTGCGTCCGAGTGGCAGCGGCGGGGATGCCCCGCCGCTGCCACTCGGGTGGGCGGCGCTGGTTGACTCTGTCGGGTGCTGCGATCGCTGTTCCGCCGGGAGCGGCCGGGTCTGCCCACCGACTGGGAGGCGATCCTCGAACGCCGCTCGGCGCACTGGCCTCTGCTCGATGGCGACGAGCGGGCTCGGCTCGGCGAACTGGCCGACTACCTGCTCGCCGAGAAGCGCTGGGAGGCAGCCCGCGGCCTGGAACTGACCGACGAGGTCCGCACGCTCGTCGCCGCCCACGCCGCCCTGCTCGGCCTCGGCCTGGACGAGTCGTGGTACGACGAGGTCGGCTCGATCGTCGTGCGCCGCAGCGTCCTGCGCAAACCGGCGCCCGTTCCGCACTGGGGACCCGTCGCCGGGGTCGTCGACGGATCGCCCGATGTGCTCGACGGCGAGGCCCACGACCGGCGCGGTCCGCTGATGATCAACTGGACGTCGGCCCGCCGAGAGGCCGGCAACCCGCGCCTCGGTCGCGACGTCGTCCTCCACGAGTTCGCCCACAAGTTCGACATGCGCGACCAGGACATCGACGGCACGCCCCCGATCGCTGATCCGCAGTTTCGGGCGCGCTGGATCGACGTGTGCACGACCGAGTACGAGGCCCTGCTCGACGACCCGGGCGAGCGAGTGCTGCGCAGCTACGCGGCGACGAACCCGGCCGAGTTCTTTGCCGTCGCCACCGAGACGTTCTTCACCCGGCCCGTGCTGATGGACGAGCGCAAGCCCGAGCTGTACGACGTCTTCCGCACGTTCTACGACCAGGACCCCGCCGCCCGCGTCCGCCGTTCTTCGGTTCTGCCTTGAGCAATCGACCGTATTCGGTCGATTGCTCAAGGCAGTTCGGGTTCTTGCGGTGGCGTCAGGCGCCGCCTTCCTCCAGCGTGACCTCGATCGGTTCGAAGTCGGCGCCGTTGACGTCGACCGAGTCGCCGAGCAGCTCGTGGGCCGCTTCGACGATCTCATTCGTGTAGGCCCCGTCCGCCGGCGCCTCGGTGAGGACCGTCGCCCCTTCGAGGTTCGGCGTCGACTGGGCGATCTCGATGGTGCGGGTCCACGCCTCCTCGTCGATCGTGCCGATGCCGGCGTTGGCTGGCCAGATGAGCTTGTTGACCTCGTTCATCTGCCACAGCTGGTGGCTATCGCCGAGCTGGGAACCGGCGGCGACGGTGATGTCGCGACACGACTCGGGATCGTCCCGGCAGTAGGCCCAACCCTGAATCGATGCGGCGACGAAGCGGGTGGCGATGTCGCGGTACGCCTCGTCTGACTCCAGCTTCTCGGCGTCGGCCCAGATGGCGTCCTGGAGCATGCCCACGCCCTCCTCTTCGTAGGAGATGACGTTGAAGTCGTCGGCTGCGTACAGCTCGCCGGTCTCCTCGTTGACGGCCTCGAGCACCTGGGCGTACTCGTTGTACGTCATTGCCTCGGCGGCGTCGATGTCACCCGAAAGCAGGCCGAGCATGTCGAATTGCTGCTGCACGAGCTCAACGTCGGCGGCCGGATCGAGGTCCTCGGCCGCGAGCGCGGCGAAAATCTCGTACTCGTTGCCGAAACCCCAGTTGCCGATCTTCTTGCCGGCGAAGTCGGCCGGGCTGGTGATCCCGGCGTCCGCGAACGACACCTGCAGGGTCCCTGAGCGCTGGAAGATCTGGGCGATGTTGACGATGTTGGCGCCCTGCTCGCGCGTCTGCAGCGCCTTGGGCACCCAGGCGATGGCGAAGTCGGCGGCGCCATCGGCCAGCTGCTGCTGGGGAACGATGTCGACACCGCCTTCGAGGATCTCCACGTCGAGGCACATGTCCTCGTAGAAGCCCTGGTCGATCGCAGCCAAATAACCCCCAAACTGGGCCTGGACGAACCACTGCAACTGCAGCGACACCGGATCGGGCGTGTCACACTCGGCGGCGGCGCCGGCGGTAGAGCCGACCGTGGTCGCGCCACCACTCCCGGTGCCGCCCGTTGTCGACGCCGGGGCGTCGGTGCCGGCCATCGTGGTCGCCGCGGCCATCGTGGTCGCCGGCGCGTCCGTCGCCGCCGCCTCGGTGGCCGCCGGCGCGTCCGTCGCCGCCGCCTCGGTGGCGGCGGGGGCGTCGGTCGCGTCGCTGGCCTCGTCGTCGTCGCCGCACGAAGCGGCGACCAGCGAGAGCGCGAGGATGCCGGCGCCGAGCAGTCGGGGCCGTCGTCGATAGGTCCTGGTCATGTGGTTCCTCCCCCGGGGCTGACGCCCCAGCGTGTGTTGATGTTCTCCAACAGGATGGAGACCCGGTAGAACGTCAGCCCGAGCAGGCAGGCCCCGAGCACGTAGGCCCAGGCGGCCGCCGTGTTGGCGGTGAGGTTCGAGGTGATGCGCGTGCCCAGGCCGTTCTGCGCCCCGCCGAAGTACTCGGCGACAAAGGCCGTGATCACGGCGGCGGGGGCGGCGATCTTGAGCGCCGTGAACAGGTACGGCACGGCGTTCGGAACGCGCGCCTTGACGAGGATCTGGGACGGCCGGGCGGCGTACGACCGCAACAGCTCGAGATGGGTCGGGCTGACCTCGCGCAGGCCCCTGGCCACGTTGACGAGCACGATGAAGTAGACGACGAGCGTCGCCATCAGCCGGCGCGGCACCTCCGACGTCAATGCGAACATGTTGTTGAACACGGCCACGAGCACGAAGATCGGGATGGCGTTGAGGGCGACGGCCAAGGGCGTGATCATGTCATTGAGCAGGCGGAAGCGCATGAGCACGAAACTGACGGCGACGCCGAGCACGGTGCCGGCGATGAGCCCGATCAGGGCGTTCGTGCCCGACACGGCGGCCGCCTTGCGGATTTGGGCGAAGTTGTCGGTGAACTCGTCCCAGATGCGCGACGGCTTGGGCAGGAAGTAGGGCTTCCAGTCGAACACGTTGACCGCCAGCTCCCAGCCGACGAGGAAGACGACGCCGAACAGCAACGGCGGCAGAACGCCCCCGACGATCCTCGCCGCCACACCGCGCTCGCCCGATCCGGCCATCAGCGTTCGTCCCGCCCGAGGATCTCCTCGCGGGCCTCGTCGAGGTCGGTCACCTGGTGGCCGCGCAACGCCTCGCGCACTTCGGTCACCTTGGCGAAGAATGACGGCTGCTCCCGGGTGTCGAACGTCCGCACGTCGCCGAGGTCGACGTGGACGATTTGAGTGATCCGGCCCGGCCGCGGTGACATCACGACGACGCGATCCGACAGGTAGACGGCTTCGGGAATCGAGTGGGTCACGAAGACGACGCTCGTCGCGGTCTCGGCACAGATGCGCAGCAGCTCGGCCTGCATGTGCTCGCGGGTCATCTCGTCGAGGGCACCGAACGGCTCGTCCATCAGCAACAACCCCGGCCCGGCGGCCAGGGCGCGGGCGATGGCGACACGTTGCTGCATGCCGCCGGAGAGCTGCCACGGGCGGTGCTCGGCGAACTCGGCCAACTTGACCAGTGCGAGCATCTCGGCCGCCCGGGCCCGGCGCCGACCGGCGTCCCAGCCCTTCAGCTCCAGGGGCAGCTCGACGTTCTTGATGACGCTGCGCCACTCGAACAGCCCGGCTTGCTGGAAGGCCATGCCGTAGTCCTGGTCGAGGCGGGCCTGGTGCGCCGCCTTTCCGTTGACGCGGATCTCACCGCTCGTCGGCTCGATGAGGTTGGCGATCAGGCGCAGCAGCGTCGACTTGCCACAGCCGGACGGGCCGATCAGGCTGACGAACTCGCCCGGCGTCACGGCCAGGTCGATGTCGACGAGGGCGCCGACCTCACGGCTGGTGGCGGGGTTGAACACCTTGCCCGTACCGACGACGTCCACCGCGTTGCCGGCCACTGCCGGATCGGGTGGCCCGCCCGATCGCTGCTCGTCGGTCGCCTGCATCGCTACGCCAGTCCTTCCTCGAGATGGGGTCGGCGGCGCATGATCACACCGTCGAACACGGCGACGAGACCGGCCATGGCCAGGCCGAGCAGGGCCGCCCCGAGCACCGCCGTATACACCTTGGCCGGGTCGCCCGAGGCCTGGCGGGCGTACTCGATGATCAGCCGGCCGACGCCGCCGCGCAGGCCGGTCGAGATCTCGGCGACGACGACGCCGATGACCGAGGCCGTCGCCGCCAGCTTGAGCGCTGGGACCATGAACGGGACCGCCGACGGGAAGCGCAGCTTGAACATCACGTCGCGCCCGTTGGCGGCGTAGCTGCGCATCAGCTCGAGCGACGTCGCTGACGCCGACTCCAGGCCGCGCAGCGTCCCGACGGCCACCGGGAAGAAGGCGAGGAAGGCGCCGAGCACGGCGACCGACAGCCACCGCGGCCACTCCCAACCCCCCAGCTGCAGCTTGCCGCCCCAGCTGACGACGAGCGGCGCGAGGGCGATCATCGGCACCGTCTGGGAAGCCACGAGGTACGGCAGCAGGCCCCGCTTGACGAGTTGGAAGCGGGCCATCACCGTGGCCAGACCGATGCCAACGGCGGTGCCGATGACGAACCCGGTGAGCGCCAAGCGGAACGAGTACCACGCGCCGGCCAGCACGACCCGCCAGATCGGCGTGGCCGACGTCCGGCTCTCCCGATCGAACAGACGCGACGCCATCTCCCACGTGTGGGGCATCGCCGTGTCGGACGTGCGGGGCAGGATCGGCCACCCGCCGAGCGAGCCGCCTCTCACCGGCCCCACCGCCTTGTACCCCTCCCACGCCACCGCGGCCAGCGCCAGGGCCACGACGAACAGCACCGCGCTGCGTCCGAAGCCTCCCCCGCGTCTCATCCTCGTGCGCTACTGCTTGGCCGGGCTGTGGTCGGCGAGGGCCGGGATGATGTGCTCGCCGTAGGCCTGCAGCGTGGCGTCCTTGCCGTCGTGTTGGAGGTAGATGGCGAACTGGTCGACGCCGAGCTCGCGCAGCTCGTGGAGGCGGCGGAGGTGTTCGTCCGCCGGTCCGAGGATGCAGAAACGGTCGACGATCTCGTCGGGCACGAAGTCGGCGTGGGTGTTGCCGGCCTGACCGTGCTGGTTGTAGTCGTATCCCTGGCGGCCCTTGATGTAGTCGGTGAGCGCCGCCGGCACGTCCGCCGACTCGCCGTAGCGGCCGACGATGTCGGCCACGTGGTTGCCGACCATGCCACCGAACCAGCGGCACTGATCGCGCTGGTAGGCCACGTCGTCACCGACGTAGGCCGGCGCGGCGACGCAGATCGTGATCGCCTCGGGGTCGCGGCCGGCATCGGCGGCGCCCTTGCGCACGGCCTCGATCGTCCACGCCGTGATCTGCGGGTCGGCGAGCTGGAGGATGAACCCGTCGCCGACCTCACCGGCGAGGGCGAGCGCCCGGGGACCGTAACCGGCGACCCACAGCTCGAGCCGCGATTTCCCCGCCCACGGGAACGCGATCGTCGAGCCGTTGTAGTCGACGGCGCGACCGTTGGCGAGCTCGCGGATGACGTGAACCGACTGGCGCAGCGTGTCGATCGTCGTCGGCTTGCCGTTGGTCACGCGCACGGCCGAGTCGCCTCGGCCGATGCCGCAGACGGTGCGGTTGCCGTACATCTCGTTGAGCGTGGCGTAGGTGCTCGCCGTGACCGTCCAGTCGCGCGTCGCCGGGTTGGTGACCATCGGGCCGACCGTGACGTTGCGGGTGGCGGCCAGGATCTGGCTGTAGATGACGTACGGCTCCTGCCACAGGATGTGGCTGTCGAACGTCCACACGTGGCTGAAGCCGTATGTCTCCGCCCGCTTGGCCAGGTCGACGACGCGCGCCGACGGCGGCGTCGTCTGCAACACCACCCCGAGATCCATCGGGCGCGCTATCTCGTTTCCGGGAAGCCGAGGTCGACGGTGCTGGTGTGGGGGTCGGGCCAGCGGCTGGTGACGACCTTGCCGCGGGTGTAGAAGTTGATGCCTTCGGGGCCGTACATGTGGCTGTCGCCGAACAGGCTGGCCTTCCACCCGCCGAAGCTGTAGTAGCTCACCGGCACCGGGATCGGCACGTTGACGCCGACCATGCCGACCTCGACGTCCCATTGGAACTGGCGGGCGGCGCCGCCATCGCGGGTGAAGATCGCTGTGCCGTTGCCGTACGGGTTGGTGTTGATCAGTTCGACGCCCTCGTCGTAGGAGCCGACGCGCGTCACCGCCAGCACCGGGCCGAAGATCTCGTCGTCGTAGGCCTTGGTGCCCGGCTTGACGTGGTCGAGCAGCGACGGCTTGAGGAAGAAGCCGTCGGCGGGCAGGTCGTCGCGCCCGTCGACGACGACCGTGGCGCCATCGCCGGCCGCCCCCTCGACGTAGCCGGCGACCTTGTCGCGGTGCTCACCGGTGATCAGCGGGCCCATCTCGTTGTCGGGCTCGTTGCCGGCCCCGACCTTGACGTTGGGGATGCGCTCGGCGATCTTGGCCACCAGTTCGTCGGCGATCGAGTCGACCGCGAGGACCACACTGATCGCCATGCATCGTTCGCCGGCCGAGCCGTAGCCGGCCGAGACGGCGGCGTCGGCGGCCATGTCCAAGTCGGCGTCGGGCAACACGAGCATGTGGTTCTTGGCCCCGCCGAGGGCCTGCACTCGCTTGCCATGCTTGGTGCCCGTCTCGTAGATGTACTTGGCGATCGGCGTCGACCCGACGAAGCTGATGGCGGCGACGTCGGGGTGTTCGAGCAGCCGATCGACGGCCTCCTTGTCGCCGTGCACGACGTTGAAGCAGCCGCCCGGCAGGCCGGCTTGGGCCAGCAGCTCGGCCATCAACAGTGACGCCGACGGGTCCTTCTCGCTCGGCTTGAGGACGAACGTGTTGCCGCAGGCGAGGGCGTTGGCGAACATCCACATCGGGACCATCGCCGGGAAGTTGAACGGCGTGATGCCGGCGACCACGCCGAGCGGCTGGCGGATCGAGTACACGTCGACGTTGGTCGACGCCTGCTCGCTGTATCCGCCCTTCAGCAGGTTCGGAATGCCGCAGGCGAACTCGATGTTCTCGAGGCCGCGAGCGACCTCGCCGAGCGCGTCCGACAGCACTTTGCCGTGCTCGGCCGTCAGCAGCGAGGCGATCTCCTTGCGGTTGGCGTCGACCAGCTCGCGGAGGTGGAACATCACCTCGGCTCGGCGCCCGAGCCCGGTCGCCCGCCACTCGGGGAAGGCCTCCTTGGCGGCGGCGACGGCGGCGTCGACCTCGGCAACGTTGGCGAGGTCGACGCGGGCCGCTTGCTCCCCCGTCGCCGGGTTGAACACCGTGCCGGAACGTCCCGACGTCCCTTCGACGAGCGTTCCGTCGATCCAATGTGAGATGCGATTCACCAGAGCCTCCAAACTCAGATCAGATACTGCGAAAGACCGCGTTTGACGAAACGACCATGGCCGGCGCGCCCGTGGAAGGCATCGCCGGCGACGATCACGGCGCCACGGCTGAGGACGGTGTCGACCTTGCCGTCGACCTCGAAGCCCTCCCAGGCCGAGTGGTCCATGTTCATGTGGTGCTTCTTGTCGAAGCCGATCGAGGTGTGGCCGTCGGGGTCCCACACGAGGATGTCGGCATCGGCGCCGGGGGCGATGACGCCCTTGCGCGGATACAGCCCGAACATGCGCGCCGGCGTCGTCGCGCAGGTCTCGACCCACCGCTCGAGCGACAGCTCGCCGGTGACGACTCCCTGGTACAGCAGCTCCATGCGGTGCTCGACGCTGCCGATGCCGTTGGGGATGGCGGCGAAGTTGCCGAGCCCAAGCTCCTTTTGGTCCTTCATGCAGAACGGGCAGTGGTCGGTGGAGACGACGGCCAACTCGTTCATCCGCAGGCCCTTCCAGAGGTCGGCGTGGTGATGCTCGTGCTTGGAGCGCAGCGGCGTCGAGCAGACCCACTTGGCGCCCTCGAAGCCGGGCTGGGCGAGGTGGTCCTCCAACGACAGGTAGAGGTACTGCGGGCACGTCTCGGCGAATACGTTCTGGCCACGGTGGCGGGCTTCGGCGACCTCCTCCAGCGCCTCCGACGCCGACATGTGCACGATGTACAGCGGCACGTTGCCGGCGACCTTGGCCAGCTGGATGGCCCGGTTGGTGGCCTCCCCCTCCAGCACGGCCGGCCGCGTGAGCGAGTGGTACTTGGGGTCGGTCTCGCCGCGGGCGAGCGCCTGGGCGACGAGCACGTCGATGGCGATGCCGTTCTCGGCGTGCATCATGATCACCGCCCCGGACTCGCCGGCGTTCTGCATCGCCCGCAGGATCTGGCCGTCGTCGGCGTAAAAGACGCCCGGGTAGGCCATGAACAGCTTGAAGCTGGTGATCCCCTCGTGGTCGACGAGGTAGGTCATCGCCTTGAGCGCGTCCTCGTCGACGCCGCCGATGATCTGGTGGAAGGCGTAGTCGATGGCGCAGTGGCCCTCCGCCTTGCGATGCCACTCAGCCAGGCCGTCCTCGACCCGCTCGCCGGTGCGCTGGACGGCGAAGTCGACGATCGTCGTGACGCCGCCCCACGCGGCGGCGATCGTGCCGGTCTCGAACGTGTCGGAGGCCGCGGTGCCGCCGAAGGGCAGCTCCATGTGCGTGTGGACGTCGACGCCGCCCGGCACGACGTACTTGCCGCTGGCGTCGATCCGTTCGACGTCGTCGCCGCCGTCGCCGGCGAGGCCGAGGGCGTCGGCCTGCCCGGGGGCGAGCACGGCGGCGATCGTCTCGCCGTCGACGAGCACGTCGGCCTCGTGGCGCCCTGTCGCCGTGACGACGGTGCCGCCATGGACCAGCGTCCGGGTCACGCCTGCACCAGTTCGTCGTAGGCGTCCGGGCGGCGGTCGCGGTAGAACGCCCAGCGGTCGCGGACGAGCTTGATCTTGTCCATGTCGAGGTCGCGCACGATCAGCTCGGGCTTGTGGGGGTCGCCGACGTCGCCGACGAACTGGCCCTCGGGGTCGACGAAGTAGCTCTGCCCGTAGAAGTCGTCGTCGCCGAGTTCCTCGATGCCGACCCGGTTGATCGCCCCGACGTAATAGATGTTGGCCACGGCCGCCGCCGGCTGCTCGAGGCGCCAGAGGTACTCGGACAGGCCGCGGCTGGTCGCCGACGGGTTGAAGACGATCTCGGCGCCGTTCAGCCCGAGCGCCCGCCAGCCCTCCGGGAAGTGGCGGTCGTAGCAGATGTACACGCCGACCTTGCCGACGGCCGTCTCGAACACGGGGTACCCGCCGTTGCCGGGACGGAAGTAGAACTTCTCCCAGAAACCCTTGGTCTGGGGGATGTGCTGCTTGCGGAACTTGCCGAGGTAGCGGCCGTCGGCGTCGATGACGGCGGCGGTGTTGTAGTAGACGCCTTGGTGCTCGACCTCGTACATCGGCAGCACCATCACCATGCCGAGCTCCTTGGCCACGGACTGGAAGCGCTCGGTCGTCGGGCCGGCGGGGATCGGCTCGGTGTAGCCGTAGTACTCGGTGTCTTGCACCTGGCAGAAGTACGGGCCGTAGAACAGCTCCTGGAAGCAGATCACCTGGGCGCCGTCGGCGGCGGCGTCCCGGGCGGCTTCCTCGTGCTTGTCGATCATCGCCTCCTTGTCGCCAGGCCAGTCGGTCTGGACGAGGGCGGCGCGGACGATGTTGGCCATCGGGTCCCTCCCGTGCGGTTGGTCGTCGCCGGTGGGCGATCAACCGATCGTAATGTTCCGCTGCGGTGTGGACAATGGGCTGATTGTGACCGTACATTCTGACTCGTGACGCCCGACGTCCTGGCTGCGATCACCGACGGCGCCACCGACCGGCCCAGCGCCCGGCGGATCGCCGCGGTGATCGGGCGCATGATCACGGCCGGCGAGCTGGCCGAGGGCAGCCGACTGCCGACCGTGCGCGAGCTGTCGCGGCGACTCGGCGTGTCGCCGACGACGGTCTCCGAGGCGTGGCGCAGCCTGGCCGCCGTCGGCGCCATCGACGCGGCCGGGCGGCGGGGAACGTTCGTGCGGGCGCCGACCGGACCCGGCGGTCCGCGCCGGTACCGCCGGGTGACCGAGGGACCCGGCCACTTCGCCCTCGATCTGTCGACCGGCACGCCGGATCCGGCGCTGCTGCCTGACCTCGGACCCGTCATCGCCCGGGTCGCCACCCAGTCGGTGACGTCGAGCTATCTCGATCACCCCGTCCTGCCGGCGCTCGAGGAGGAGCTGCGGGCGACGTGGCCGTTCTCGCCGGCTGTCGTCACCGTCGTCGACGGGGCGATGGATGCGCTCGACCGCGTCGCCGACGTCGTGCTGCGCCTCGGCGACCGCGTCGTCGTGGAGGACCCGACGTTCCCACCCTTGCTCGACCTGCTGGAGCAGATGGGCTGCGAGGTCGTCGGCATCGACGTCGACGACGACGGACCGTCGGTCGCCGGCCTGCGGGCCGCGCTGGCCATCGGGCCCGTCCGCGCCGTGGTGCTGCAGCCGCGGGCCCAGAATCCGGCCGGTGCCTGCCTCACGCCGGCGCGGGCCCGGGCACTGGCCGGCGCCCTCGACGGCACCGCCACCATCGTCATCGAGGACGACCACGCCAACGCCATCTCAACCGCTCCGTTGGTGAGCATCGGGCGGGCGCGACCCGAGCACACGGTGCACATCCGGAGCTTCAGCAAGAGCCACGGACCCGACCTCCGTCTCGCCGCCGTCGGCGGCGCCGGCGACATCGTGTCCCAGGTCGCCAACCGGCGCCTCCTCGGTCCGGGCTGGTCCAGCCGCCTGCTCCAGGCCGTGCTGCTCGAGCTGCTGCGCGACCCGGCCACGGTCACCGGCCTGGCCGAAGCGGCCACCACGTACGCGCATCGTCGCGACGTGGTGTCGAGCGCGCTCACCAGATCGGATGTGGGGCTGACGGGGCGTGATGGGATCAACCTGTGGGTCACCGTGAGCGACGAACGGGCGGCAATGATGGCGCTGGCGACGCGCGGCATCGGCGTCGCGCCCGGCACACCGTTCCAGGTCCGACCCGGCGGGTCTGACCACGTGCGGGTCACCGTCGGGCTGATCGGCGGGCGCGACGACGAGATCGAGGCGCTGGCGACGGTGCTCGCCGACGCTGCCCATCTCGGCGGCCACGCCCCCCGACGCAGCACCCACCGCTAATTAGCCGGCGATCTTGCGGTGATCCCAGCTGGCGATGTGCTCGATGGTGATGGCGATACCGATGCGCTTGTGGGCCTGGCGCTCGAGGAATGGCCGGGCCAGTTCGCTCGTCGCTTCCGACCCGTTGTACTTCTCGGCGACGGCGCCGCCGATCGCCAGCACGGCGTCGTAGTCCTCGATCAGCTCGGCCGTGCCGCGCAGCTCGACGCCGCGCAGCTCGGTGTAGGAATCCCCGGCCTCGACCAGTCCCGACATCTTCGGATCGCGACGCAAGTTGACGACCTTCTGGCTCTTGGCGAACGTCCAGAACGACGGGCGCCCGTCGAGCATGGCGAACCACATCGCTACGAGGTGCGGGTGCCCGCTCGGACCGTTGGTGGCGACGTTGAGTACGCGCTCGGTGGCGAGGAACTCGGCCACCTCGGCGTCGCTCATGGCGACCTCGTTACGACGCTTGACCATGACCGGAGACGGTAGGCGACCGGGGCGAGGTACCTTCGACCGATGGCCGGCTACAAGCTGTCGCACTTCAAGAAGATCATCGATCAGCTCGGACCGGGCGAGACCTTCGTCGCTGGCGCTGCGGCGATGCCCCCGGGCGGGATGCGTCGACACGCGGCAACCGCCGGCGTGGGCGGTGCGCTCGGCGCGCTCGTCGCCGGCGGCGGACAGCGGGGGGCCGGTGACGTGCAGCTGCCGGGCAAGTTCGTGCTCGGCCTGACGAATGAGCGGCTGCTGTTTTGCAAGCCCGACAACGTGTGGGGCCATCCCAAGGCCGTCCTGTACGCGATCCTGCTGGCCGAGATCGCCAGCGCCGAGCCGGTCAAGACGGGCGCCATCTCGAAGCAGGCGAAGTTCATGCTGACGAACGGTCAGGAGATCGTGGTCGAGTCGCAGCGGGCGATCGCCGGCAAGTGGATGGACGACCTGCTCGAACAGATCCAGCCCCTGCTCGGGCATTGACGTGCCGGAGGTCAGCGGGCGTCGTGGAAGATCACGCCGAGCGTGGTCCGCCGGCCGGCGCGGACGACGCTGACGCCGTGGCGCAGCGGGCCGTCGGCCCACCCGCGGGCGGTGCGGGTCGGGCGGTCGCTCGTCGCGAACGCGAGACCGTGACCACGCGGGAGCGTGATCGCCGTCGCCCGGGATTGGGCTCGCGGGCGCTGCTCGACGACCACGAACTCGCCGCCGTGATAGTCGACGCCCGGCTCGTCCAGGCCGATGACGACCTGGAGCGGGAAGACGAGGTCCCCGTA